>WNFF01014399.1_pt1 | contig 11502 bp, 13 predicted proteins | sample 5400441 | NCBI WGS metagenome assembly WNFF01 (sample SAMN13153345, study PRJNA577476) | soil metagenome | isolation source: 120 cm saprolite under Douglas fir tree site 2 hole 3 replicate 1 | place: USA:California | collected 2015-04-18
CGGCTTGTCATTCCCATATCGCCGTATCGCCTCGTCATAACTCATTCGGGGAAACGGCGTGTGTATTTCAGATCCCGCCGCCTTAAACGCCGCCTTAAGAAACCCCTCCACCACCGCCCACACCGACGCCGTCTGCGGGTACGACATCTCTAAATCAATCTGCGTAAATTCCGGCTGCCGATCCGCGCGCAAGTCTTCATCGCGGAAGCAGCGCACTATTTGGAAATATTTGTCGAATCCCGAAATCATCAGGATCTGCTTAAACATCTGCGGCGACTGCGGCAGCGCGTAGAACGATCCCGGCTGCACCCGGCTGGGCACAAGATAATCGCGCGCACCTTCAGGCGTTGACCGCGTCATGAACGGGGTCTCAATTTCGAAAAAGCCCTCGCCCGAAAGATAATCGCGGATCGCTTTCGAAACTTTGTGCCGCATCTCAATATTGAACTGCATGGCATCGCGACGCAGATCAATGTAGCGATACTTCAGCCGCATCTCTTCATTCGGCAAAACCGCCTCGCCCGGCAGAAACGGCGGCTGCTTCGATTCATTCAGCAGGCGCAGTTCTTCAACGACTAACTCCACTTCGCCGGTCGGGATGTTTTTGTTTACCGTGTCGGGATCGCGCTGCTTCACCGTCCCAGTCACGGCAATAACGTATTCGTTGCGCAATTGTCCGGCTTTGTCGTGCGCCGCAGCATTCAACTCGCGGTTGACGACAACCTGAGTCACCCCCGTCCGGTCGCGCAGATCAATAAAAACGATGCTGCCCAGATCGCGTCGCCGGTTCACCCATCCCATCAGCACGGCGCGCTTCCCCGCGTCAGATGCACGGAGAGCGCCGCACATATGCGTGCGTTTCAAATCGCCTAGAAAGTCGAGCAAGTTTTGCCTTTCAGAAAGGATTGTTGCTATGAATTTCAACGAGTCCAGCACTCTATGCACGTCAGCCGACATCGGCGTGTCCATCGGCGCGACCGCTTGCAAAGCAAACAGCCTTCCGTTCTCCCAGTAATAGCGTCCCAACAAGCGGTAAGGGCCAGTCTCCCCTTCAAATTCAATCCCCGGTACTTGTTGCAGTTCGATGTCTTTTTCGTAGGTCTTTTTCGCCTTCGCCGCCTGAATGCCGCCGTTGACAGCGCCTTCCAGAATCGCCTTGGATGAAGCATTGTTGGCGTTCGGGAAATCGCTGACGCTCATCAGCACTCCGGACTCCTTCGTCAGGTCCACCGAGTACTGGCGCATTTCAATATTTCCGGACGCTGTGGCCTGCCGCTGCTTTTCCAACGTCGGCTGCGACGGCGCCTCCATGGCGAACCCGTCATCCGGGTAGGAGTACACCTTCCACGCCGGCTTGGCCGCCTGGTCCTGCGGAAAGGCCAGTCCCACGTCGCAAACCAAGGGAATCAGAACTAAAGACAGCCGAAGCCATCGCCTCATCGCAAACTCCATCCATGATCGCAAACGCCCTCTCCTGCGTGCCTTCTACACAGTTGAGGGCGATTGCCTAGCAAACGAACACCTATTTCTTCGTCGCCTTGCCTTCCATCCCTGTCATCCAGTTCGTGCCATCCTGCGACAGCTCAAACTTCATCGTGTACGATGTCGGCGACAGCACTTTCATAGTGAACCGCCCCTTCATGGTCTGCCCGCCCATGTGCTCGTCGCTGGTCCACGTCCAGGTATCACCGTCCACGGTGCCAGTCGAGTTCTCGGCCTCTCCCATGCTGTTAAAGGCGTTGTAGGTGTAAACCTTGCGATTGGGATCATAACCCAGCACCGCGAGCTCTTTGCCCTTGCCCATTGGCCCCAAGTCCATGTCGCTGTGCTCGACCAGAAAATAATTCCCGTCCATCCATTCAGCATGGCTGGTTTCGCTGAACTTTCCGCCCGGCACGCCCGGCCCGGGATTCATAGTGCCTTCGGCCGTCCAGGTTCCCGACATGAAATCCAGCTTCTTCAATTCAGGTGCGGGTGGCGGAGGCGCCTGCGCCTCCAGCGACGCTGCGGTTAATAGTGCACAACCTGCCACAAATGCTGCCAGCGATAAACGCCTCATCTTGATTCTCCTCTGTAGGGTGATCTTCCCCGGTGCGCCGATAGTAGGCCGGGACCGCAAGGTTCGTCAATCCGGTTGACGAATAAAAGTTGGCCCAATATGACGCCGCCAATGATGGATGGTTAACAACTAAAGACTAATGAACAACTCAGTAATGGAGGGATGAGTTGCTGGGGAAGAATTCGCCATCTCGCTTGCTTTCAGCTCTGAATTGCCCGTGCCAAGTCAGTTCGCGGAACCGTGTTCTGCTCCCCCGTGGCGAGATTCTTAAGCGCGAAGACTCCCGTACTAAGTTCGTTTTCTCCAGCGATCAACGCATACTTCGCGCCAATTTTGCTGGCGGTCTCGAGCGATTTCTTGAGCCGGAAACTCTCATCGCCCAACTCGACCACAATATCGTGCCGCCGCAGCTCCCGCGCCACCCGCGCCGCCTCTTTATTCATACCCGGACCAAGCGGCGCAATATAGACATCGGGTTTCCGCACAACCGCTTCGGCGGATTCACTCAGCGCGAGGACCAGCCGGTCTTCTCCAATAGCAAACCCAATCCCCGGAGCCGCCGGCCCACCTAACGCCTCCGAAAGCCCGTCATAACGCCCGCCGCCCAGAATCGCGTTTTGGGCCCCCAGCGCTCCGTGCGTGAACTCGAACGCAGTGCGCGTGTAATAATCCAGCCCGCGCACCAACCGGGAGTTTTCCTGAAACTCGACCGCGACTGACCGCAGAATTTCTTTCACCTGCTCAAAATGCTTCCGGCACGGCTCATCAAGAAACTCACTGATGCGCGGGAGCTTCTCAATAATCGGCTGGTCCTCCGGAACTTTGCAGTCAAACACCCGCAAAGGATTCGTCACAGCCCGCCGCCGGCAATCCACGCACATCTGCGCCGCAACCGGCTCCAGCGCCTTGCGCAACGCCTCGTTATACGCCGCGCGATCGTTGGCGCACCCAATCGAATTCAACTCCAGCGTCCAATCCTTAATTCCCAGCCGGTCAAGCAGTGTCGCCAGCAACTCCAAAATTTCCGCATCCCGCGCCGGAGACTCACTCCCCGCCGACGCCGGCCCAATCACCTCCGCCCCAATCTGATAAAACTGCCGATACCGCCCCTTCTGAGGCCGCTCCCTCCGAAACTGCGGCCCGATGTAGTAGAGCTTGTTAAGTCCGCGGTCCCACAACTTGTGCTCGATGTACGCGCGCACCACCCCCGCCGTATTCTCCGGACGCAGGGTCAACGACTGCCCCTTATCGCTCTGCGCGCGCCCGCGGTCCTCCCACGTGTACATCTCCTTCGCGACAATATCCGTCTCTTCGCCCACCCCCCGCGCAAACAACTCCGTGCTCTCAAAAATCGGCGTGCGAATTTCGTGGAAGTTATACGCGCGAAACACATCGCGCACCGCCGCCTCCACAAAATTCCACAGCGCCGTCTCCGGTGGAAGTAGATCACGCGTTCCTCGTACGGCTTTAATCATATGAACAAGCTATCAGCCATCAGCCGTCAGCCCTCAGGAAAATCTCTCCGGCAGAAACGCGCCGTAGTCTTCGACAAAAAACCGCCCCGCGATTCTAGGCGATACGGTCCCCAAGGGACCTCTGCTAATGGGCCGCCGCTTCAGTGGCGGGTTAAGGCGCCAACCTCGACACCCGTGCCGTTAGGCACGGCTGCCATAACCCATAAATCTCGCCGACCACCCGCACACGTCCTCGCAGCAATATGGCATTCCTTAAGAATGGTAGCCGGGGCCGCCCGGCGACCCGCACTCTTTCCACAGCTTTTCCCAATTCCAGATCTCGGAAGTCACTTCAATCGGCAACGGGAATCCGAGTTGATGCGCAAGCATACACACTTGCCCACGATGGTGGGCTTCGTGAGAAAGCATGTAGCACAGCATTTCCAGTCCAACCGGCCAGGGTCGGGCCCATCCGTCTCTGCGGAACTTCTCGACGCGGCTCACACCACCGCCGAGCGCTTCAGCCAGCATCTCCGCACAGCGAGCGGCACTCTCGGCCAGTCCTACGCGGGCTTGCTGCGGTGTGCAGTGCGCGCGGTTGAGCTGTCGTGGAATCTTCAAATGCGGAGCTGTAAGCCTGACCCACTTGCAGCGTACATTGTGTATGTGGGTGAAGATCGCGGCGATGGTACGGGTGCGCGCCGTGCGGGGCGATTTGGCTGTCGGCGGTCTGGTCCCCCAGGCGCCGGGGTCAAGATGTTCGATAAGAATCTGGTTCATGCGCTCATTGGCGATAAAAATCTGCACTGCTGCTCGGCCAACTTTAGTGTGAACACGGTCTTGACGATTGGTGTTTGGACGCGTGGACACAGATCCCTACCTTGACCCATGACGTTTCCGGGCAAGCATCCCGTAGCACTCGCTACCTCTCCGCCAAATACGCATCCTTATACCCCAAATAATTCTTCGCATACCGCATAATGCTCTCTGAATCCTTCTCTTCCAACATCCGCCGAAATTTCCCCGGAGACCCCATCCACCCGCAATAATCGATCCCGCCCCGATCCGCGCCCCATTCAGAATGATCGACCCCATTCCGATCAGGCAGCGGTCTTCGATCGCGCATCCATGCAAAGTCACCGAATGCCCGACCGTCACATACTCACCAATAAAAACTCCATACTTCTCCTTCATCCCATGCAGCACACTGCAATCCTGAATGTTCGAATACGCTCCCACGCGAATCGAATGCACATCCCCACGCAGCACAGCGTTCATCCAAATACTCGCGTGCTCCCCGAGCGCCACGTCACCAATGATCTGCGCCGACTCATCCACATAACAGGACGCAGGAATCGTCGGTGAAATATTTTTATAGGGACGAATCATTTGGAAATCGCAGTTACCACTTAGCACTCGGCCAAACCCGGCACGAAGCTACCGTTGCCAAAGGCTAAGTGCTAAGTGCGCCCAACCACCGAAAATTGAAACTACCACAAATTCCCTTTATGGAACGCGCCCAAGATTCTGTGTCGCAGGTCACAGACTTCTCTGCCCTGCCCGTGCTCTACCCATTCTGTCTCCCGTCGAGGCTGGACTCACTTCCATTTTGCGGGGTGAATCCATGCGCAGTGCCGCCATCGTTCTTGTAGTTCTAGCTTTCACCCTCTCCTGCCTCGCACAGGACAACTCAACCAGGGCCATCCACGGAACCGTCTTCTATCCCTCCATCCGCCGCATCGCCGACGCCACCGTCGCCCTGGTAAACTCCGCCACCGGCTTTCGCTACGAGCAATCCACCAACAGCTAAGGCCAGTTCGCCTTCGAACTCCTCCCCCCGGGCGAATACACCGCGCGTGTAACCTCCGAGGGATCCCCACATTTATGACTCGACCACCGAAACCGATAACGGCCTCTCCCCCAACTCTATCTTTCTCAACCAGACCAACCAATATGCCCAGCCGGTTTTTCCGCGATATCCGAATCCCTTGGTCAATTGCGCTCCCCTGGCAACTTCCTGCTCCGTTCCGACGAACTTGCTGCCGTTCGCCAGCAGCAGCATTTCCGCCTCGCGCACAATTTCGCATTCCGGAAGTTCACCAGGTCAGCACCTCGGTGGAACCCGAAGGCTCGGAAAAATCTCGAAGGGCTGAAAGGATTCTGGAGTCATCACCCCCGGCAGCGGGCGTCCTGTCAGCGCCACCGTCATCGGTGACGCCAATCAAGACGACAACCGCAACAACGATCGCCTGCCCGGCGCGCGCAGCAATTTCTCACCGGGCCCAACTACTCCACCGCCGATATGCGCCTGTCGCGCAAGCTCTACGTTAAGAACGGATGGCGCCTGGAATTCACCGCTGAGTCCTTCAACCTGTTCAATCGCTTGAACGCCCGCTATCGGATCACCGACGATGGCCTGATGAACAATCAAGCCTCATTCAATTACGGCACTAAAAAGCTTGGAATCAACTACTTCCCTGCCTACTAGCAGGTGCCGACCAACTTCATGAAGGCAGCCCGCGCTTACGCCCCACGCCAAATCCAATTTGCTCTGCGCCTGGGATTTTAGGATGACGATTCAAGAGACGAACCAAACCGGGAAGGTTTGCGACCCCAATTCCATATAGTTCTTGACTTTACGCGCTTTACTTGCAATAACTAACGGGTCCAAAAAGGACCAGTTTGGGGGTGTAGTTTCTGTGGCAGAAGTCAGATTGCAGGAAGGCGAATCACTCGAAAACGCCCTGCGCCGCTTCAAGCGGAAAGTGCAGACGGAGGACATCATTAAAGAAGTAAAACGTCACTCCTTCTACCTGAAACCCGGCGAGAAAAAACGGGTGAAAGAAGCGCTGGCACGCAAGCGCGCACGCAAAAAAACTCGCAAAGAGCAGGATTAAGCATCGAGGGTCACAGCTCCGGTTGTGACCCTCAAACCTCCATTTGAAAGTTGATACAGCATTCATAGTCCGGCAGGCTTTTTGGATGTACCCCGCACCCTTCCCCGTGCGGACGGGACCGAACCCAGGGTTAGAGTCGAAATTTTAAGGGGGCGAGAAATCACGCATTGGCGCGAACCCTTGTTGTTGGCGCTCGCGGCGATGCTCCGGGCCTAAGGAGCTCTCCATGGAATTCCAGGACAGAATGCTGAAGTGCGTTGACTGCGGCAGTGATTTTGTGTTCACCGCCGGGGAACAGTTGTTCTTCCACGATAAACAATTCAGGAACGAACCGAAACGCTGCAAATCTTGCAAAGCGAAACGGGTCTCCGTCCTGGGACCTTCGCCCTCGCGCCAGGGTCACACCAAGGTTGAAACTCACGCTGTGTGCTCGCAATGTGGCAAGGAAACGACAGTGCCCTTCCGCCCCACTCAAGGCCGTCCAATCCTTTGTCGCGAATGTTTCCGCGAGAAGCGTCACGCGGCCAGTGCGTGACCTTTCGGCTTGGCTTCAGATTTTAGTTCGCCGGAAAAAAAGAAATCGCGCCGTAGCAAGTCGCCGCGTCGCTGCTGAAGATTCAGCCTTTGCTATCGCCTTCGCCCAGCAGCGACTGAGTGATGGCGAGCCACTCCTGCTCAAGCAAGGTAGTTGCCAGAGCTTTACCCGCGCGCGCATACCAATAACCCGCGTTCGACAAGTCTCCCTCCTTGCGGTGCAGATAAGCATGCACCCACGCGCCCGCCGGCCCTTCGTCTTGTCCCGCCGATTCGTGCCCGCGAGTCCAATCCCCTTTCGCATCCCACCACAATCCCGCCAAAGCCGCGCTCAACTCGCGCGGCGGCTCGTCGCGAAGAAGTGATTCGCGAAATTCCTGCAAGGTCATAAGAAAGGAAATTTCCCAGGATAAGAAATTGGACCTGGAGCCTAGAGCCCAAAGCCTGCTCTTCTCAACCGATCTTCTGTTTCTTTTCTGCGGGGCTGAGTTCAGATTGCTTCCCGTCCTGGTGTTGCACCAGCAACGCTTCAATCTGCCGCAGCAAGTCCTGCGTGCCAATCGGTTTCACCAGCAGCGATTGCACTCCGTTGTGCTTCCAGTCCATATTCCGAGGGGGATACGCCGTAAGCAACGCGGTAGCCGGTTTATAAGGCTGCGCACTCGCGGCCCGTATCACGTGGAACCCCGCATCGTCAGTTTCCATGCGCGAGTCGGTGATCACCATCTCGTACACGCCGGAGGCCAATTTCTGCACCGCTTCCGCGCCCGATGACGCAGTCTGTACCTCGAACTGATTCAGCTCCAGCACCGCCTTCAGCGTCAGCAGCACGGTCGCGTCGTCATCCACCAGCAGGATTCTGCGTTTCATAACCGCCTCACGTCTGACGAAGTCGTCGCTGCGCAGCCGGAATGCCCGTGCCCATCCCCGCCACACATACGCTAGTATAGTTCCGTGTCCAGCTTTTACGTCGAAAATTTCGGGTGCCGCGCCACCCAAGCCGATGGCGCCGCCATCGAGCAGCAGTTCCGCGACCGCGGACTCGACCGCGCCAGCCGCCCCGGAACCGCAAGGTTCGTAGTGCTAAACACCTGCGCCGTCACCGCCTCCGCCGAGCAGGACGCCCGCGCCGCCATCCGCCGCATCCGCCGCGAAAACCCCGCCTGCGAGGTAATAGTTACCGGCTGCTATGCCCAGCGCGCGCCCGTCGAAATAGCCGCTCTCGCAGGCGTGTCCTGGGTGGTAGGAAACTCTCATAAACACGCCTTGGCACGGATTGCACTCGGCGCGCAGTCTGAGAAGGACACCTTCAACCCAAGTTCATTTGTTCCGATCACAAATCTAAGCCCTGCGGATTCAAGGATCACAGATCGAGGCATCGCGGATCCGAGCATCGAAGACGGATCGCACTCCTCTGAATCGTCCTTCCCCAGCATCTTCGTCTCCGACATCTTCGCCCACACCGAACTGCTGGCCGCTCCAGTCTTCGATTCCGCAAACGAGCGCACCCGTCCCAATCTGAAAGTACAGGACGGATGCAGCAACCGCTGCTCGTTTTGCATTATCCCTTCCGTCCGCGGCCGCTCCCGCTCGCTCAAGCTGAATGAAGTATTGCGCGAAGTAGATCAGCTAGTAGCCGCCGGATATCGTGAAGTCGTGGTTTCCGGGATAAATCTAGGCCGCTGGGGCCGCGACCTCCCTGGCGAGACGGGTGAGGTTGTGTGGGGCGGACGCCCTCGTCCGCCAAAGCTGGACGACTTAGTCAAAGCCATCCTTGACCACACCGCTCTCGAAAAACTTCGCATCTCATCCGTAGAACCCATGGACTGGACCGACTCGTTCATCCGCCTGATGTCGGGAAATCCCCGTATCGCCAAGCACGCGCACGTCCCCATGCAATCCGGCAGTGACGCCGTCCTCCGCCGCATGCATCGTAAGTATCGCCCCTGGCACTACCGCGAGAAAATCGAAAAGATCCGCGCCACCATGCCCACCGCCGCCATCGGTGCCGACGTGATGGTCGGATTCCCCGGCGAAACCGATGCCGAATTCGAACAGACCTGCTGCCTGATCGAAAACCTGCCATTCACTTATTTGCATGTCTTCACTTTTTCCGTCCGTCCCGGCACCCCCGCCGCAGCCATGCCCAATCAAGTGCCAGTAAACGTAGCCCGCGACCGCAACCGAATCCTCCGCAAACTCGCCGCTGAAAAGAAAGAAGCTTTCATGCGCTCATTCGTCGGCCGAAACTTGGACACGATCACGCTGAACGTCGTATCGGAAAACTCCGATGGCCTCTGGACCGAAGCTTTGACCGACAATTATCTGAAGCTAAGACTCAGCGGCCACCACGATTCTAATCAATGGCTCCGCGCGCAAGTACTCGATGTCGCAGACGGACAATTGCTCGGCACTCTGCACGACTCCCCCCAAAGGTGCTAGAAACTTTTTGCTTCCCTCCAGCTCAATGAAGAGTCCGATAAACATGCAAACTGCGGAAGCCAGAAAATTAATTAGCGATGTCATTCCGAAGCCCGCAAGGGCAGAGGAACCTGCTGTCCCCAGCCATCAAGTGAAAAGCCAGCTCCTACCCACGCAGCGGCGAACCAAACGTTTTCTTGGCAACGCCGCCGTCCTTCTGCTCACAACAACGTGTCTTGGGCAAAACCCTCCATCCACCGCGAATGCCGAAACTCACGCGACCCCCTACCTCGACCCCCTCCCCCAGGACACCGGCCTCGCCGGCCTGAAACAACAACTCCGCAAACTGCAAACCACCGGCCGCTTAATGATGGTCGTCGCCCATCCCGACGACGAAGATGGCGGAACCCTGACTCTGGAAGCCCGCGGCAAAGGCGTGCAAACCCTCCTCCTCACCCTCACGCGCGGCGAAGGCGGACAAAACGAACTCGGCACCGGCCTCTTCGACAAACTCGGAATCCTGCGCACCCTGGAACTCCTCGCCTCCGACAAGTACTACGGTGTCGAGCAGCGCTTCACCCGCGTCGTCGACTTCGGATACTCAAAGACCCCCGAAGAGACCTTCCAGAAATGGGGAGGCCACGACGTCCCCCTAGCCGACATGGTCCGCGTAATCCGCACCTTCCGTCCCGACGTCTTGGTCGCCCGCTTCTCCGGCACCGAAAACGATGGCCACGGACACCATCAAGCATCGGCAATACTCACCCGCGAAGCCTTCCGCGCCGCCGCCGACTCCAACCGCTTTCCCGAGCAAATTAAAGAAGGCCTCCGGCCCTGGCAGGCAGAAAAACTCTACATCGGCAACGTCTGCGGATTCTTTTCCAGCACCTGCGCCGACGAAAACTGGACGGTAAAACTCGACCGCGGCGTCGTGGACCCCGTGCTGGGAATGTCCTACGCACAAATGGCCGCCGACGGCCTCGCCCATCAACGCTCCCAGGGTCACGGCGAATACAAAGTCCCTCCCGGCCCCCGCATCTCCTTTTACAAGCTGGTAGATTCCGTCCTCCCCAACACCAAAGACGCCAGCGGCCACGAGAAAGATTTCTTCGACGGGATTGATACGAGCTTGCCGGGATTGACCAAGGGGGTACGCGCTGGACTAGCCGATCGTCAATCGCTCCAAAGCGCTCACGATCAGCTTGAGAATGTAAAGGATAAGGTCGCACAAGCAGTACTAGCCGCGGAACATGGCCATGCGGCGGCAGCAATACCAGCGCTCGTCGCTGCGAAACAGACGCTGACCAACGTGATGAGCGGACTTCTAGGCCGTGATGCAGCGCTGTCTGGAATGATCGGGCATTCCCCCGAGATAACTTCCGCCCTTATTCCAGAACTCAAACTGAAGGATGCCGAGATTGGAGAGGCAATCGACTTAGCGTCGGGCGTAAGCCTCGAATTGATTTTGGACTCGCCGGGGGAGGTAAGATCCGATTCTGTCCTTGTGCCGGGACAAACCTTCCGTGCTACAGCAAAGTTCACAGCGCCGCCCGACGCAAAGGAACGAGATATCATTTTGGATCACCCCACCGGCTGGAAATCGAAAAGAGTAACCAGTCAGAGAACTTCATCGAGCACCGGCAGGGCGCGCAAGGCACTCGGCCGTATTGGCACCGCCCAAATCCGGAAACCGACGCCGTCAGCACGATCGACACCTCGGATGATGCGACGTTTCCCCTTCCACGCCCTCCACTGCTGGCACATGGTATTTACACGGTTCAAGAACAGACCGAGAGACTCTATGTCTTCGGGAAGCAAAGGGATGCGAGCGGCCACGGCGAGCGCACCCTCGCTGTCGTGCCCGCCTTCTCCGTCGCCCTGGAACCCGGCGAACAAGTCCTCCCCGTCGCCGACGGCAAAGAAACCACAGTCAAAGTCGGCGTGAGCTCCAACCTGACCGGAGCGCCCGTCGGAACCCTGCATCTCGATCTCCCCCCCGGATGGCGCGCCGAACCCGACAACCTAAAAGTCAGCCTGCCCAAGCGCGGCGACCAACAAGACTTCACCTTCAAAGTCTTCCCCGCCAACTTAAAAGAAGGTCGCTCCGAAATTCACGCCGTCCTCGACGCCGCCGGTA
>WNFF01009078.1_pt1 | contig 11499 bp, 10 predicted proteins | sample 5400441 | NCBI WGS metagenome assembly WNFF01 (sample SAMN13153345, study PRJNA577476) | soil metagenome | isolation source: 120 cm saprolite under Douglas fir tree site 2 hole 3 replicate 1 | place: USA:California | collected 2015-04-18
CCACCATGGAGAGCAAGGTCCAGATCTACCAGGTCTTCATCCGCACCACGCCCGAGAAGCTGTGGCAGGCGCTCACCGACGGCGAGGTCACCAAGAAGTACTTCTTCGGCGAGACGATCCACTCCGACTGGAAGCGCGGGTCGGCGTGGTACTCCACCGGGCCGAACGGCGCGCGCGACGTGGAAGGCACTGTGATCGAATCCGATCCGCCGCGGCGCCTGGTCGTCACCTGGCACGTCCTGTACAACCCCGAGCTGAGCAACGAGCAGTCGCGCGTCACCTACCTGATCGAGAAGCGGGGCGAGGTCTGCAAGCTCGAAGTCACGCACGAGCTGGCCGAGGCGCCGAAGACCGCGAAGGAGGTCGCCCAGGACGGCTGGGCCACGGTGCTCTCCGGCCTCAAGACGCTGCTGGAGACCGGCGAGCCGATGCCGATGCCCCAGCCGGCTGCGTAGCGGCCCTCTCGATCCGGCCGAGCAGCTCGTTCCCGACCTGCTCGGTGGTCGACGCCGGGCCACCGAGCATCAGGACCAGGTCGGGCGTGTGCGCGCCTTCCGCGACCTGCTCTCGCACGGCGTCCTCCAGAAGCCGCGCTTCCGCGGCGTGGCCGAGGTGCTCCAGCATCAGCGCGCCGGAGAGCGCCATCGCCAGCGGGTTCGCCTTGCCCTGCCCCGCGATGTCGGGGGCGCTGCCGTGCACCGGCTCGAAGAGCGACACCTGGCCCGGATGGATGTTGCCGCTCGCGGCGATCCCCAGCCCGCCGGTGAGCGCGGCCCCCAGATCGGTCAGGATGTCGCCGAACAGGTTGTTGGTGACGATCACGTCATAGGCCTCGGGCTGGCGCACCAGGTCCATCGCCAGCGCGTCGACGAACATCGCCCTCGCCTCGATCTTGGGGTGGCGCCCGGCCACCTCCGCGAACACGCGCCTCCACAGCCCGTGGCCGTGCAGGAGCACGTTGGCCTTGTCCGTCATGCACACGCGCTTCTTGCCGTTCGCCTCGGCCACCGCGAACGCCGCCTCGCAGATGCGCTCCACTCCCTTCCGGGTGTTGATCTCCACTTCCTGCGCGATCTCGTCCGGCGTGCCCTTCTTGAAGGTGCCGCCGGTGCCCGTGTACAGGCCCTCGGTGTTCTCGCGGACCACCACGAAGTCGAGCTCGCGCCGGCCCTTGCCCTTGAGCGGGCTGAGCCGGTCGTCGAGCAGTTGGCAGGGGCGCAGGTTGATGTACAGGTCCAGCTCGAAGCGCATCGCCAGCAGGATGCCCTTGGCGTGCTCGTTCCCCGGCACGCGCGGGTCCCCCACCGCGCCGAAGTACACGGCGGCGTAGTCGCGCCGGAGCGTGTCCATGAATCCGTCCGGCAGCACGGTCCCGTCGAGCAGGTACCGCTCGGCGCCGAAGTCGAACCAGTCGAATTGCAGCCCGAGCCCGCGCAGCTCCGCGATGCGCGAGAGCAGCCGCACGCCGACGCTCGCGACCTCGGGTCCGATTCCGTCGCCGGGGATGACCGCAATGCGCTGGGGCATTGAGGCGGGGAACCTAGCATCTCTGACGCGGTGCGGCCCGTCCCGGGGCGGGACGCGGCGCGTTAGAGGCGATCTAGACCCGTGCGCGCAACCAGTCGAGCACCTTCTGCGCGCTCTGGTCGGGAGGGAACACGGGATAGAGAACGTGCTCCACCTCACCGCGGAAGAGCACCAGCGTGAGGCGCTTCAAGAGCGTCATGCCCGCGACCTCGAAGGTGGGCAGCTTGAGCGCCCGCTGCAGGCGCAACCCGGCGTCGCTGAGGACCTCGAACGGCAAGTGAAGGCGCCCGGCCATCTCGCGCTGGTACTCCGTCGTCTGCGTCGACAGCCCGTACACGGTGGCGCCGAGCCGCGCGAATTCCACGTGCACGTCCCGGAACCCGCAGCTCTGTGGCGTGCAGCCCCGCGCTCCAGGGATCGCGTCCCACCCCGGCGGCAGGTCCTTGTCCGGCTCTCCCGTGCGCGGATAGGCGTACACGACGACGCGGTGCTCCTGCGATTCCTGCGCGAGCACCACCTCGCGCCCGCGCGTCGAGGGCAGCGCGATCGGCGGGACCATCGCGTGCGGCAGATGCCTCGCCGCACCATCATCCTGCGGGACGGGCAGGTCCTTCGGCAGCGTGTGGAGATCGTCGGTGCGCACTCAGGCGGTCAGCTTCTCGAACACGGTGGTGCCGTGGTGCTGGATCGCCGGGACGATGCCGCCCTCGCCGGCGAGGGCCCGGATGATGCGGGATGGCTCCTCGGCCTGGAACTCCTGCCCGGCGACGCGGACGCGGCCGCGCGCGAGGTCGACCTGCACCTCCGCGCCGTCCTTCGCCACCTCGTAGAACGAATCGTCCCGCACCACCAGGAAAGGCAGCGCCTCGTTGACCAGGTTGCGCTTGTGGATGAACGCGTAGCTCTTCGCCACGATGGCCTGGATCCCGGCGCCCTTGAGCGCCAGCACGGCCTGCTCGCGCGAGCTGCCCGAGCCCCATCCCTCGCCGGCGACGACCACGGTCGCTCCCTCGCGCGCGCGCTGGACGAACTCCGGGCGCACGTAGTGGAACGCCTTGGCGCCCAGATCGGCCAGCGAGGTGAGATGGCAGAACTCGCCCGGGATGATCGCGTCCGTATCCACGTTGTCGTCGAAGCGCTGGATGCGCGCCTTCACCGCGCCCGCCGGCGTCGCCGCGCGATCCTTCGCGCGCGCCGACTTCCCGGAAGAAGCGGGCTGCGCGGTGGCGCCCGCCGGCGAAAGGTGCGGCTGCGGCTCGACCACCTGCACCTCGGGAGCGCGGCGCGGCTTCCGCTCGCCGAGGATGCGCCGGTAGCGATCCTGGTCGACCAGCGCGAGCAGCGGGCGCGGATCGGTCACCTTCATCTCCGCGGCGCTCGCCGCGACCGTGGCCGCGGAGGCGAGGTGCGCCAGCGAGCCCTCCCCCATCCGGTTCTCGTAGTTGCGGTTCTGCGAGCTGAGCCACCTCTCGCCGCGGCCCGCCTTCTCCGAGGCGACGCCCAGGCACATCGAGCAGCCCGGCGGGCCCACGCGGAAGCCGTTGCGCTCGTACACCTCCCACAGCCCGGCGCGGCGCAGGTCCTCCTGGATGGTCAGGTCCCCGGGGACGACCAACTGCTTGGGCTGGGGGGCGCGGCGCGACTTCCCGGAGGTCTTCTTCTCCGCCGCCTCGAGCACCAGCGCGCCGAGGACCAGCTCCTCCTCGGTGGTGGTGCACGCGCCGATGAACAGCCCGTCCAGCGGCATCCCGGCCACCTCGCTCACCCCGACCACGTTGTCCGGCGAGAACGGCTTCGCCACCTGCGGCTCGAGCCGGTCCAGCGCGATCGGGTAGCGCGCCACATAGGGCGCCCCGGGATCGGCGCGGAAGGCGCGCATCGGCTGGAGCGCCGCGGCGTCGTCCTCGTCCGAGCGCCCGGCGAGCCACGCCGCGGTCACTTCGTCCGCCTCGAAGATGCCGTTCAGCCCGCCGAACTCGGCGGTCATGTTCGCGATGGCGAAGCGGGAGTCGGTGGAGAGCTGCCGGACGCCGTCGCCCCGGTACTCGACCGACCGCTCCATGGCGACCGTGTTGCGCCCGAGCAGGGCCAGGGTGCGCAGGATGACTTCCTTGCCACCGAAGCCGAAGGAGAGCTGCCCGCTGTACTCGACGCTGATGGCCTCCGGCACCTCGATCCAGGAGGTTCCCAGCACCATCGCTACCACGATGTCCGCTCCGCCCAGACCGATGGACACCGCGCCCAGGCCGCCGTGCGAGGAGGTGTGCGAATCCGCGCCCAGCACCACGTCGTTGGGCCGCACCAGGTCCCGGTAGAACTTGGTGTGCAGGATGGTCTGGTTCGCGTCGTAGAAGTGCCGGATGCCGCTCTCCCGGGCGAAGTTGCGCGAAAGCTGCACGAGCTTCTGCGCCCGCTTGTCGTTGGCCAGCGTGACCGGATCGACGGTGTGGTCGACGGCGAGGAAGAAGCGCTCCTTGTCGTGGAGCTTGGGCCTGCCCAGCAGGCCGTAGGTGCGCTCCATGCCGTTCCACGCCAGCTCGCTGGCGATGGTCCAATCGACCGAGACCTGCAGGACGTCGCCCGCCTGCACCCACGGCCGCGGCAGGTTCCGCGCGTGCGCGGCCAAGATCTTTTGGCTGAGGGTCATGGGGTGGGGGGTCAGCTCCATGAGGCCGCTGTACATGGCTTCTTTCTCCCCGGCGCGCAACTGCCCGATCTGTGACACACTGCCGGCATGGGGACCTGGTTCGAGCGGCTCAGCTCCCTGGACTCGCTCTTCCTCGAGCTCGAGGATCGCACCGCCCACATGCACGTCGGGGCGGTCGCGGTCTTCGAAGGGAAGGCGCCGCCGTACCGCGACCTCCTGCAGCTCATCGAGGCCCGGCTCCACCGGGTGCCCCGCTACCGCCAGCGCGTGCAGTTCGTGCCCTTCAAGCAGGGCCGCCCCGTCTGGATCGACGAGTCGCAGTTCGACCTCGAGTACCACGTGCGCCACACCGCGCTGCCCGCGCCGGGAGGGGACGAGGAGCTGAAGCGGCTCGCCGGGCGGCTCTTCTCGCAGGCGCTCGACCGCGACAAGCCGCTCTGGGAGCTGTGGCTCGTCGAGGGGCTGGGAGGAGACGGCTCCGCCGGCGACGGGCGGACGCCGAAGGCGGGAGCATCCGGCGACCGCTTCGCCATCATCTCCAAGACCCATCACTGCATGCTCGACGGCATCTCCGGCGTCGACCTCGCCACGGTGCTGATGGACACCGAGCCCTCGACCGAAGCGCCGGCGGCGCCCGCCGAGTGGAAGCCGCGCCCCGCGCCGAAGACCTCCGAGCTCCTGGCCACCTCGTTCAAGGAGCAGATCACCAACCCCATCCAGGTGGTGCGCGAGGCGCTGCACGCGAACAACGACGCGCGCAAGCTGCTGCGCGAGATCGCGGGCGGGTTGAAGCCGCTCCTGGGCCTCGCGGGCATGGGGCTGGCCCCAGCCTCCGCGTTGAACCGTCCGGTCGGGCCCCACCGCCGGTTCGAGATGCTCGACCTTCCCCTCCCGGAGATCCGCAAGATCCGCCGGGCGCTGCGGGGGACCGTCAACGACGTCATCCTCGCGGTCGTCGCCGGAGCGCTGCGGCGCTGGCTGGAAGCGAAAGGCGAGTCGCTCGGACCCGACCTGCGCGCCCTGGTGCCGGTCAGCATGCGCGGCGCGCACGACCGCAATACCTTCGGGAACCAGGTCTCGGCGGTCTTCTGCCCGCTGCCGGTCGCCGAGGCGAATCCGGTGGAGCGGTTGCGCAAGGTGCGCGAGGCGATGAAGGGGATCAAGGAGGGGGGTCAGGCGGTCGCGGCCGCCGCGCTCGCCTCGCTCAGCGACTTCGCCCCACCCACGCTTCTCGCCCAGGCGGCGCGGCTGCAGGCGGTCACGCGCTTCTTCAACCTGGTGGTCACCAACGTGCCCGGGCCGCAGTTCCCCTTGTACCTCCTGGGACGGCAGCTCCGCGGCTGCTACCCGCAGGTCCCGCTCGCCGCGCAGCAGAGCATCGGCGTGGCGCTGCTCAGCTACCACGGAAACGTCTGCGTCGGGCTCCTCGCCGATCTCGACGTCCGCGACCTGGCCGCGCTCGGCGGCGCGATGCGCGCGTCCCTGGACGAGCTGCTGGCGGCCGCGGAAGCAGCGCCCGAGCCGGAGGCACCCCAGACACCTGCCCCCGTATCGAGCCGTGAGCCGCGAGCCGCAGCCCGCGAGCCGATCCAGGCCGACCCCGCGCGCACACCGGGGATTTGATGCCTCTCGCCGAACGCGCAGGCCACGCCATCCACTACGACGAGGTCGGGGACCCGTCCGCCCCGCCGCTCCTGCTCGTCATGGGGCTTGGCCTCTCCTCGCGCGCCTGGGACCCGCTGCCCGCCCGCCTGTCGGAGAACTTCCGCGTGCTGGTGTTCGACAACCGGGGCACGGGACGATCCGGGCGCCGAGGTTGGATGTACCGCATGCGCGATCTGGCCGACGACGCGGTCACCGTGCTCGACGCGGTCCAGGTGCCGCGGGCCAACGTGTTCGGCATCTCGATGGGCGGGATGATCGCGCAGGAGCTCGCCATCCGGCACCCCTACCGCGTGCGCCGGCTTGCCCTCGGCGCGACGTTCGCGAGCTGGCTGCGCGGACACAAGCCCTCGCTGCGCACCGCGTTCGACCTGCTCCTGCTCATCCTGCAGCGCCAGCGCGTCCCGGCCGAGCGGCTCGGCCGGCTGCTGGTCTCGCGCGAGTTCCACAGGGCGCATCCGAACCACGCCCTGGAGTGGATCGCGCGCTCCGGCCGCGCGGAGGTCCGCTGCGCCGCCGCTCAGGTCGCCGCCGTCCTGGGCCACGCCACGCTGCACCGGCTCGAGCAGATCCGGGCGCCGACCCTGGTCATCACCGGCGACGCCGACCGGCTCGTCCCGCCTCGCAACTCCGAGGTGCTGGCCGCCGGCATCCCCGATGCGCGCCTGCTCGTCCTGCGAGGCGCGGGTCACGTCTTTCCGCTCGAGCGCGAGCAGGAGACGGTGCGCGCGCTCACCGAGCACTTCCTCGTCGACTGATGGCTATCTTGGCCATGGAGGTCCTCCCATGGACGGGCGCTACGCCGATCGAGCCGAGGCCGGCCGTGTCCTCGCCGAGAAGCTCAAGCACCTGGCGGGGAGGCCCGACCTGGTGGTCCTGGCGCTCCCGCGGGGCGGGGTACCGGTCGGCTACGAGATCGCGCGCCGGCTGGGAGCGCCCCTGGACGTGTTCGTCGTGCGCAAGCTCGGCGTGCCCGGGCACGAGGAGCTGGCGATGGGCGCGCTCGCCTCGGGCGGGGTGCGCGTCCTCAACGAGGACCTGATCGGCGAGCTGGGCATCCCCGACCGGGTCATCGAGGCCGCGACCCTCCGCGAGCAGAACGAGCTGGAACGGCGCGAGCGGGCGTACCGCGGCACCCGCCCCGCGCCGGACCTGCGCGGCAAGACCGTGGTGCTGGTCGACGACGGCCTGGCCACCGGGAACACCATGCGCGCCGCGGTGGAAGCGGTCCGGGCCCAGCATCCGGCCCGCGTCATCGTGGCGGTCCCCGTCGCGGCCCGCGCGAGCTGCGAGGAGCTGGCCGAGGTCGCGGACGAGGTGGTCTGCGGGCGCACGCCGGAGCCCTTCCGCGCGGTCGGGCTCTGGTACGACGATTTCGAGCAGACCACCGACGCCGACGTCGGGGCGATCCTCTCGCAGGCGCAGGACCGCGCCGACGCGGCGCAGGCCGCTTCCACGAGCGAAGGCGTCACGGTCCACATCGACGCCGGCGGCGTCCAACTGGAAGGCGACCTGGCGCTCCCTTCCGGCGCCCGGGGGGTGGTCGTGTTCGCGCACGGGAGCGGGTCCAGCCGCTTCAGCCCGCGCAACCGCGCGGTGGCCACGGCGCTGCGCGCGGCGGGGCTCGGGACGCTGCTCGTGGACCTGCTCACGCGCGACGAGGAGCGGGTCGACGCGCGAACCGGGCACCTCCGATTCGACATCCGGCTGCTCGCGACCCGCCTGGTCGCCTGCATCGACTGGCTCGCCGGGGGAGCGCGGACCTCGGACCTCCGCATCGGCTGCTTCGGCGCCTCCACCGGCGCCGCCGCGGCATTGGTCGCCGCCGCCGCCCGGCCGAGGTCGGTGGGCGCCGTCGTCTCGCGCGGAGGCCGCCCCGACCTGGCCGGCCCGGCCCTGACGCAGGTGCGGGCACCGACGCTGCTGATCGTCGGCAGCGAGGACGAGGAGGTGCTGGAGCTGAACCGGCAAGCGCTCGAGAAGCTCCCGGGCCAGAAGGCGCTCGTCGTCATCCCCGGCGCCACCCATCTCTTCGAGGAGCCCGGCGCCCTGGAACAGGTCGCCGACCTGGCACGGCGTTGGTTCCTGCGCTGGCTCGCCGCCGAGGCGCTTCCCTCCGCTGCGCCGCCGATCTAGGGTTCGCCGCCATGGCGAACTCGACGCAGCAGAACAAGCCGGCTCCGGTGGACGACGGGGCCATCCAGAAGGCGCTCGCGGAGTACGAGAAGAACCAGCGCACCTACCTGGAAGAGCTGAAGAAGCTGGTGCGCATCCCCAGCGTCTCCTTCGAAGGCTTCGACAAGCAGCAAGTGCGCAAGAGCGGCGAGGCCACCTGCGCACCCCTACGCCTACGGCGAGTGGCTGAAGGCGCCGGGGCGGCCCACCCTGCTCCTCTACGCGCACCACGACGTCCAGCCCGCCGGCGACGAGGAGAAGTGGGCCACCAAGCCCTTCGAGCCGGTGGAGAAGGACGGGCGCCTGTGGGGGCGCGGCGCCGCCGACGACAAGGCCGGCATCCTCGTCCACGTCGCGGCCATCCAGTCCTGGCTCAAGAGCGCCGGTTCGCTCCCGGTGAACGTGAAAATCCTCATCGAGGGCGAGGAGGAGGCCGGCTCGGGGTCCCTGGGCGACTTCCTCCGCAAGCACCGCAACATGCTGCAGGCCGATGCCATCGTGCTCACCGACACCGGCAACTTCGAGACCGGCCTGCCCAGCATCACCACCGCGCTGCGCGGGATCGTGGTGGTGAACGTGGAGGTCACCGCGCTCAAGCAGCCCGTGCACAGCGGCATGTGGGGCGGCCCGGTGCCCGACGCGGCGATGGCGCTCTCCAAGATCCTCGCCCGCCTGGTGAAGGACGACGGGTCGATCGCCATCCCCGGCATCTACGACAAGGTGAAGCCGCTCAGCGACGCGGAGCGCAAGAGCATCGCCGCGCTGCCGTCCGACGAGAAGCTCTTCCGCAAGCAGGCCGGCATGCTGGACGGCGTGCAGCTCCTCGGCGGCCGGCACCCCTGGGAGATGAACTGGCGGCAGCCTTCGCTGGCGGTGAACGCGATCCAGGCCAGCTCGCGGAAGGACGCGCGCAACATCATCGTGGACAGCGCCTGGGCCCGCCTCGGCATCCGCACCGTCCCCGACATGGACCCCAAAGACGTCGAGAAGCGCCTGACCGAGGCGCTGACCAGGGATCCTCCCTGGGGCGTCAAAGTGCAGGTCCACAAGGAAGGCGCGGGGAGCTGGTGGTACACGAGCACCGAGGCGCCGGCGTTCAAGGCGGCGCTGAAGGCGCTGCGCGACGGCTATGGCGCCGAGCCGGTGACCATCGGCTGCGGCGGGTCGATCCCCTTCGTCGACCCGTTCAGCAAGGAGCTGGGCGGCGTGCCCGCGCTCCTCATCGGCGTCGAGGACCCGTACACGAACGCGCACTCCGAGAACGAGAGCCTGCACCTGGGCGACTTCGTGAAGGCCACCAGGAGCGCGATCCGCCTCTACGCCGAGCTCGTCCGGGTCGGCGCCCCGAAATAGGCAAGTCGCGGGAGTTACGTGCCCTCGGGACGGCGGCGGCGTCAGCGGAAGACGCGCACCAGCTCTCCCTTGCGCCCCGCCTCGCGCAGCGGCGTTCCCGCCTGGGCCAGCCGCGCGGCCGCGGGTCCGACGAAGTAGATGGTGCCTTTCACCGGCGAGCTGCGGCGGAAGCGCGACTTCACCGCCTCCTGCAGCTCGCGCACCGCGCGCAGGAAGCGGGACGGCTTCCCGCCGATGCGCGACTGATCGCCGCCCGTCTCGGTCTCCGCCCAGAAATACCCCGAGCGGAGCTGCCCCTCCTCGTCGAGCTGCGAGCGGAAGAAGTAGACGACGGGCGATTTCACCTCGTCGATCTTCCAGCGGCCCCGGTTCTGGCCGCGCTTGAGCGGATAGGCGATCACGTCGCCGGCGGCCAGGTAGTAGGCGGGGTCGACGAGCTGGGTGTCCTCGCCGCACAGCGGCGGACGGTGCTGCGGCTCGGTCAGCTCCGGCCACAGCTCGAGCCGCAGGCCCGAGAGACGGCGGAGCACGTCGCGCTCGTCCTCGGGCGCCATGAAGAACGGGACCTGGAGCGCCATGGAGGACTTCTACAGCGGCGACTGCTTCAGCGGGCCTCGGTCGGGGGAAGCGGGGCCATCTCGCCGGCCAGCTCGAACAGCCGGGCGACCTCGGCGTCGTCCAGCTCGAACGTCCGCTGCAGAGCCTTGAGGAGCTCCACCTCGGGGGGATGGGTGCGCCGGTCCGTCCGCCCACGCCACCGACGCCGCGAGCCCGAACGCCAGCTCGCGCGACGCCCGATCGGGCAGCCGCTCGGCGATCGAGCTGAGGATGGAGGAGAGATCTCCCACCTGGGCGACCTGCTGCGCCGCGCGGGAGATCGCCTGCCGGAGGTCGCTCGCGTGGATGCCGTGGAACTCGGGCCGCTCGAACACCCGGCGGTAGATCTCCTCCACCTCGACCTTGCTGACGTCTCCGTCCGACCCGGCGGCGAGGATCATCGTCTCGAACAGCGCCGCCTGGCGCGTCTCGTCGGAGAAGTGGACGTGGCCGTTCTTACCCATGGCTGGCCTCCGCGACCACCACTTTGCCCCGGGGGCGCCGCCGCTGTCCACGGGCGGGCAGGCGCGCGCTCCCGACATTCCCCCCGGGGCGCGGCAAGGCGCGCACTCAAGGCGCGTAACGGACCAGCGCGACGGTGATGTTGTCCACTCCGCCGTTCGCGTTGGCCTCGTCGATCAGCCGCGTGCAGGCCGCGGGCAGGTCCTTCTCCGCCCCGAGGATCTCGGCGATCCGCGCGTCGCTCACCATGCCGGTGAGCCCGTCGCAGCAGAGCAGGCACACGTCGCCCGGCAACAGGTCCACCTGGGTCACGTCGATCGCGGTCAGGTCCGCCATGCCCAGCGCCCGGGTGATGACGTTCCTGTGCTGGAAGTTGTCGATCTCGTTCTGGGTGAGCCGGCCCGTCTTGACCAGCTCGTTCAGCAGGGAATGGTCGCTGGTGGTCGGGTGCAGCTCCCCCCGCCGCCAGAAATAGCCGCGGCTATCGCCCACCCAACCGAAGTGCGCGGTGGCGCCGCGGACCAGGAGGCCCACGAAGGTGGTCCCCAGGCCGCGGCGGGTCCCGCTGTCCGCTTCCCCGGCCTCGCGGATGCGCTGGCTGGCCCATTGCGCGGCCACGTTGAGGAGGTTGGTGGGCTCGTCCTTCTGCCGGTCGTAGCCGAACGGCCAGGTGGCCTCCGGATCCTGCGCGATCTCGAAGAAGCGGCGGACGGTCTCGACGCCGATGCCGCTCGCCACCTCGCCCGCCTGGTGCCCGCCCATCCCGTCGCAGACCACCGCCAGCTGGAACTGCGGCAAGAGGAGCAGCGCGTCCTCGTTGTGGTCTCGCTTGCGCCCGACGTCGGTCGCGCCGGCGAATTCGAGCGGCATCGGCTTGGAGCATAGCCGAACACCCCGGGGACACTGCACGGAGCCGCCATGCCACCGGAACCGGTGTTCAGATGCGCCCCGACGCAACGCGGCGCGTTGCGTGGCACCGGGGTGAATCCATAGCTTCTTCCGGAACTTACATCCCAGCGGAGGAGCGGCATGGCCAAGGCCACCGGCAAGCGGGGCCACAGGACGAAAGCGGACGA
>WNFF01017914.1_pt1 | contig 11499 bp, 10 predicted proteins | sample 5400441 | NCBI WGS metagenome assembly WNFF01 (sample SAMN13153345, study PRJNA577476) | soil metagenome | isolation source: 120 cm saprolite under Douglas fir tree site 2 hole 3 replicate 1 | place: USA:California | collected 2015-04-18
GCCGCTGCAGCTGAACTCGTTGCTCTTCACTCCCTCGCTCACTGAAAGCGGGGTACAGCGTCCCGACGAGGCTCGAAGGAATAATCCTGAGCCGCGTCATCGCTTCGTACGGCACCGTGTAGAGCGCAACCGCAGCCAGGGAAACGAAAGATGCAATCAGCATCCTGTCAAGGTAAACGAGTATCGGGCTCACAAGCTGCGACACCGTAATCCAGCTTCCAAACTTCAGAAGTTTGGGCAACCCGTGCATTCCGTGGACCCGAAAGAGGTGAAGATTAGGAAGCAGCCGGAACAATATGGCTCCGTAGGCTACGGTCGCCAGGATTCGTGCGACGACCGTTGCGAACACAACCAAGCCCACGCCATATCCTTTCCATGCCAGAAAGGCTGCCGCTCCCCATTGGGCTGTTGTGGTTACTGCGTTCACTCCATTGATCCAGCCGAAGCGCTGGTACGAACTCAGCACGGCTCGGAAGACTCCGTGAACCAATAACACGGGCACTGCGAGCCCTACCGCATAAAAGGTTAAGCGCGCCGACAATTGCAGTTCCCCGGAAACCTTGAAGACCGAATGAATCAGGTGCGGTGACACCAAAATAACCGCCAGCCCTCCGGCTAGCCCCAAAGCTAAGTTGGCGGTAAGGGCCGTGCGAACAATGAGACGTGTGGATTCATGGTCTTGTTCGGCGAGGTGCTCGGAAACAAACTTTGTCGCTGCCCGGTTGACGCCGACGTCCAGGAAAGCCAAATAGCCTATAACCACCCAAGCCAAAGAGAATAAGCCAAATTGCGTATCGCCCAGAAACAACACCAGCTTCGGCATAGCAACCAACAGGACGAGAAAAATCCATCCTTCGGTCGTTAGGTTCAGCGTCGCATTGCGGGCCAGCAGAGACCCCGACGTAAGTCGAACGGCCCCTATGGGTTTCGAGGCGATCTTTTCGGCAGACCCCAAGTCGTTTATGTTCTTGGTTGCAGACATGTTAATGCTTTATATTAACTCGTTATATATCTATATTCTAAAATAAACTGTGTTTATTAGCTACAACTATCGCGAAATCCCTTTGGACGCAACGCTTGAGAAAATGGCTCCCGTAACCCCTTTGGAATCCGCACTTGAAGGAGCGCACCATGTTTTGTCGTGTTTTGACCGAAATTATCGTTTCGTCCTTTGTTTCCCACACTTACAGGAATCCCATCCGCAACCTCTTTAGAATAAACAGGGTCGAAAAACCAGAATCGAAAAACCAATCTAACGCGTTGAAAGGACGTGGCCCCCTCGCGTGGTCTTTCATGCGCTTTCGCGGGCCGTACGCCCTAGGGAACACTTATGAAAAGACCGGGGGGAGGGTAGGTGTATGATTTTAACTATCCCCCGCTATACCGCTTCCAGATCCGCTTCATCCATTTCCACTGCCATCGACTTCATGATCAATTCCATGGACACCACAAACCGGGCCTTGCCCCTTCTCCGCAAGAGGATTCCCCGCATCCCCGCCAGTGGTCCGCTCCTCACCTGCACTCTCCGTCCTTCCGTAAGGTAAGGATGCGGCTCCGCTGCCAACCGCGAGTCAAGCCCCACCCGCAGGATCTCCATGTCTTCGTCGGGCAGCGCTGCCGGCAATCCGCCAAACCCCACCAGCCGCGCCACGCTCGGTATCTGCAGCACGCGCAAGCGGTCACGGAGCGCCAGCCGCACGAACACATATCCTGGGAACAGAGGCAGTTTCAATTCCACCCGTCGGTCCCGCCATCTTCTTACGCTGCGGTACACCGGCAGGAAATGTTCGACCTCGTGCGCGGCAAGCTGTTCCGAAACCCGGTTCTCGTGGTTCGCACACGTGTGCGCGGCGTACCAGTGCGGATTGAGAAAGGATGCAGGCAGCGGCACTGCGGCGCGGGCGCTTGCTTCGTCCTCACGCGCTGCCATCATTGCCGTCGAAGATGCCATATCAGAGTCCATACATAGCTTCGCCCCGTCACTCACAGGGCGATATGTTAACTAACCCTTTATTTTACAAATACTTGCGAACGACTCTACTGATCAACCGGCCCGCTTGATGGCGGCCGGCGATCGCCGAGTTCATCCTCAAATTTTTGCTCGTTCAAGTCCGCAGAGTGTCCGTTTCGTGACGCCCAGGGCATTCGCGCTTTCATCACATCGGCGACTTCTTGTGCGAACACCTTCCGAGGATCTTGTGGATCGACCTCTTGCCAACGCGCCGATCCCAACACCCAGACCATCGATATCGCGGAAACCAGAAACGTGCCCAGAAACATGATCACGAGACGAGGAGGAAACGATTTTTTTTCCGGGATTCTCGCCTGATCCAGCACTTTTACGCTGGGCGTTTCTTTCGCCTCTTGCACTTTTGCTAGCTCATATTGTTCGGTCAGCAGTTCGTAAACGGTTTCCTGAATTTTCGCTCGACGGTAGTAATCGCCGTATTTCGCTCCCAGCAATGGCAAACTCCGGATGGATGGATAGGGAAAGCCATTGCCCGCGGCCGCAGCGGAATCGGCGTGCGTGTCAGAAGAGGGGGCAGGAAGAGCCGCGCCCTTGGCGTCGTTTCCACCTAATTTTTCTAATTGTCTTGCTGGATGTCCAGCGTATTGTTCTTGCTCGAAAACTGGGCGAGTTGGTTGGCGGCGTCATCCAAATCTTGTTTGGCGATCTTCAGGCGTTCTTCGAGGAACACCCGCTCGCGGTGCGCCGATGAGGTCGACAACTGGGAAGCAAGCGAGTTCAACTGATCGACATAAGCGCTGGCCAAGGCAGCGGCTCTTTCGGGGCTGTGATCGGTGACGCTGATGGTAATGATTCCACTTTTTCTGTCTTCTGAAATGGAAGTGTTTTCGTCAAGCCGCGCCCGCGCGTCCGTCAGGAGCCGCTTACCGTAGACTTTTTTCAAATCAAACTGCTCGATGAGGCGTTCCTGTGAAGTCTCGCTTCTCAGAACTCCAATAAAGAGCGCACCGGAACTCTTAAGACCCAAGAGGTCTCCCGCCATCGACCCTAAACCGCCGCCGGCTTTTGCCGCCATAGCGGCCATCATGGTCATGCCGGAACTCGATTGTGGGTCCGGAGGCATGAGCTGTGTGGTAGCGATGTAAGACTTGGGAATCAGGAACGCCACTAGAGTTGAAACAGTCAGCCCGATCGCGGCAGCTCGAAGAAAGAAGCGGCGATTTTTCCAGAGCAGACGCAGCTGGCCCGCCTGGCGCTCACGCAGGTCTTCGAACAGCCCTTCGGGCAATGCTATTTCTCCGCCCACGGGCCGTGCCGCGATTTCAGGCTGCTGCTTTGTGGCTGTTGGCGTCACTGCTCTCCTTTGCTCTGCAATCACTCCCGTAAGTAATCCAAGCTCCAGTTATTTCCATTGATGCGGCGAAAAGGTGATTCCCAATGAGGTGGCGACGTTTGACTTTGCTAGCGGCGCAAGCAACGGGTAGTTCCACTTTTCGTATTGCAGCGATGCTGACACTGCCACGGTCGAACTCAGCCAGAAATCCGCCTTCACTCCGCCATCATTCAACGTTCCTCCCTGCGGAAGATATTGCGAGCTCACTTTTTGGTGGCGGTAGTTAAACTGAATTTTGTTGCGCGAACTCAGCCAGTACGTGCTCCAAGCCTGTTCGCCCTGTCCGGCGCGTCCCAACCAACTGCCAATAAGATTGCCGTCATTTATGTAAGATCCATCTGGATACGCATGGTTCACGTAGAAACATCCAATACATGTTGGGAAATCCGGGGGGACAGTCGTGCCACCCTCGAGGCGCAGGTCGAGTTTAGAAATACCCGGAATCCGCGGCATGTATAAGCCTCCTCGGATCGCGGACTTGCGCGGAAAACTAAGAGGGGAGATCTCATCTTCGGTAAAAGCGTCACCGTAGAAAGTGAGCCATTTCCGCAGTCCCGGAACCCGGTAGCTGAAGTCGACACCTGACCGGCCATCCCCTTCGTCGTTAATGCCACCTTGTGACTGACTGTTAGGAAGTCCAGTGTAGCTACGCTCGAGAGTGTGGAAAGTAAGCGGAGTCGGACCTCCTGCAAAAACTACGGTGAAGGAAACGCTGAACTCAAAGTTCGGCGTAGGCTTAAGGCTGAACTTTTGTCCCTGCAGAAACGGCTGTCGACCGATAGACTGCCCAAACTGGCCAATAACGCCAGTATCGGTTCGGAAGACGAACTGATGGCCAGCAAACTGGCCCAGGAACCACTCCATTCGTATCGGCCCCAGCCAACCCAAAACACTGGGCAATTTAAACGGGGAAATGCGATTGATTCGAAACATATTCACGGGCGCAGCGTTGTCGCTGAACATCATCGGACCGCCCTGCGTGGGACCCCACCAGAGACTTTGTCGTCCGAGGGAAACCTGCCAGTTCTGAAAGTTCAATCCCACATAGGCATCCAACAATTGGACTTTATTCTCGGCAGAGTAAGGCGTAGGCGGAGGCAGAACGTTGTCTACCGACGAGATAAATTGCCTGGCACTGTCGGTCTGTGCCGGAGCAGATGGCGAATGCTGGTATTCGGCGCGCAGATAGCCGACCCAGCGTCCTGAGGTCATCCAGCCGGAGAAACCCAGGACCGAATTAAACCCTTCCTGATAGGGCCGGCCATAGTCATTGATAATCGTCTGCCCGAAGTGATTGCCGTCGGTGAGTGGTTCTCCCGAGATCGCGGTGAAGCGGGAGTAAACTGACTCCACCCGGCCGCGGAGAGGGTTATTGCCATCGCTATCTCCGCGTTCGTCTCGGAATTCGTTTTCAAGCAGGCGATATAGCTGCTCCGCCTCGATGGCACCTGCCCCTTGGCCATCGACGTGTTCTGCCGCTTCACTCAAGAGGCGCGCGCATTCACTTCGCGTCCACGGCTTCATGCCCGCAAATCCGCTTTCAATCACGCCCAGTCCTGCGAGGCGGTCGAATGCCGGATAGATCCAGCTGTCCAGCGGAACGTAGGGCGAACCCATGTTTGCCGGAGTGAGGTTCCCGTCAGCGCGGAATATTTTGCGGATCGATGTCCATTCTGAGCCGCCCAGTTCCGGATCGTGATGCCGACTGTAAATGTCTTGCGAGACCAAATTTCCAATCAGGCTTCCGACCAAAACGTCCGACGGAAAATGTTGACGCCCACGTACGCGCGAGATGTCGACCATGGAAGCCAGACTGTAGACCAAAATTTTCGTGAAGGTGCCGGGATACTCATGCGCGATCACGCCGGCGACCGACCAGGCCATCGCCGCGTGCTCAGAGGGAAACGAAGTTCCGCTATTCTGAAAAAATGGCCCGCTGCCATCGCCCTGAAACGGGCGTTGCCGCCGTAACGAGTACTTCATGGCTTCGACCGCCAGCAAACTGTTGAGCGCGGATTCGCCGGCCAGGAAGCCGGTCTCGCTCCAGTGATCATCGTGTCGAACATGTCCCAGTAACCACATGCTTCCGGCGCCTCCCACCAGGGCCGCTACGCCCGCAGTGGACAGTGTTTTGTAGTGACTGATGGTGGTGGGATTTTGCGACAGCGTTTTGCTGTAATCTCTGTCCGTAATAAGGAATCCTGCGGTCAGGCCGCCGACAGGCAGCAGCCAATCCGCATCCGAGAGCCGCAGGCGGTCGATTCACCATGAACTCGCTGTCGGCATCCTTCTTGATCCGTTCCGCTTCGCGACTCTTGCCGGGCTGCTCTTTGCTGCTACTGCTCGACGATCCTTCGCTCTCAGCCGCGATCTCTTGCGGCAGCGGCTTCGCCCAACAGGCAACGCTCGCCAGCCACTCTGCCGCGAGTACCAACAGCGCAAACATTATGGCCCGCGTTCTCATCGGCCCTTTCCCATTACGGATGGATGTAGGCCACGCTGAGCGCCACCGAAGACGCCACTTGCACCGCCTGCAAAACGGTCGCCCAGTTTCTACCGCCAATTTTCGGCGCCGTTTCCGGCACAATCACCATATCCCCCGGCCGCAAAGTACTATTCAGCGGATTCCCTGCCCACCAGCCGTCACCGTTATTTTTTGCCGCTAGAACTGATCCGTCCGCCCTGATAACAAACACTGCTTTCTTATCGGCAAGTTGCGTCAATCCACCCGCCTGACTGAGATACCACTTGGCACTTTTTCCGTTCTGATAACTGATCGCGGTTGGATTGAAGACTTGTCCGTTCACCAGAACGTATCCAGCTTTTTTCGGCACAAGGAGCACATCGCCATCGCGAAGAGCGACATCGGTTGGGGTGTTCCTCCACTGGTCTATATGTGATTGGATATGTACCACTACCCGGCCGACTGGGGCGTTCGCCTGTAGTTGCGTAAGGGCCGTTTCGGTCTGCGCAATCGCATTCAACTTCGCGTTTTTCTGGTCGGCGTCGGTCTCCGGCAGAGACTTGAGGTTTGTTTGCTCCGCTTTAACTCTCTGCACCAGCTGCAGATGGGTCTTCATCTCAAGTTCGCGCACTTCGCGCCGCATCAGAACCGCACCGTAGGGATACGCTTCCGGGCTGAACCCGCCCGCCCTCGACAGCACCGAGCTGAGTCGCTCTCCGGAGCGAATTCCATATGTACCCGGATGCTCCAGTTCTCCCTTTACTATGACCATGGCCCCAATGTCGCTCCATCCTGGGCTACGTCGAATCGTCAGCACGTCGCCATCGCTCAACGGAATTCTGTCCTTGGACTCCCGACCCAAAACCGCCGAAAGATTGATCTCTTCGTGTGTTGCGCCTTGCGAACCTTCGCCCGGGGCGAAGCGTGTCAATTCGGCGTACTGTGGATCAGCGCTTCTCTTCAAACCGCCTGCTACGCGAATCAAATCCTCGGTCTGCATATTCGTCGTGAGGGGATAGCGGCCGGGTTTGGCAACTTCGCCTTTTATATACACCGTCGGGGGATCCACCTTGGCTGAAGTCTTGTGCACCAGGATGCGGTCCCGTGGCTGAAGAATCAGGTTGTCCACCGGGTTTCCGGCGATGGCTTCACCCAGATTCACACTCAATATTTTCAATGTCCCATTGCTCTCGGTTCTGAACAGCTGCGCTGAATCGAGCGCTGCGTCAGGCGATGCGCCTCCCGCCAACTGGATCGCATCGCGAAGGTGCGCTTGTCCCGAGGTGCGGTATTTCCCCGGTCCCCGCACTTCACCCCCGACCCACACGGTCGGAGCGGCTTCGAAGTCATATCGACTGAAAACCCGCACGGTATCTAGCGGCTGCAACTTGGGGGCTCGGTCTGGATTTTCGAGGGCAGCGGCTAGGTCGAAGCTTTCCACGCTGGGGCGAAAATCCGGCGCATTGAGCCGCACGATCTCGGCATAATGAGGCGCCGGCTCCGGCATCAAATCCTTGTAGGATTCGATCAGATCCGTAAGCTTCATCCCTTCCTTGTGCGAATAACGCCCTGGCCGCAGCACGTGTCCTTGGAGGTAAACCGCACTTTCGTTGTACGGAGCGATCGGAAATATGTGCACCGCGTCGCCATCGCTGACCTTGAAAGAATCGAGTTGTTTCTGGACGGTTTCGTCGCTACCGCCGGAGGAAATCTCCAGGGCCAACATAGATCGTCTCTCGTGCAATTCAACGCGCTGTACTTCCACATGTCGCAAAGTGGCAGTGGGCAAAATCCCGCCGGCCAACTCCAGTACTTCGGCCAGCGAGTTCTCTCCGTGCAGCTCATAAATCGCGGGCCGTCGCACCATTCCGTCCACCGTAACTTGCGGTCCTAGCGGCGGAACCAACAGTGTGTCGCCATTCTCCAGCCGGTGCATCCCGGATCGAACGCCGTGCAGGAGCAAATCGTAGGCGTCCACTTCTTCCAGCAGTTGCTTGCCGCGATAATGTTTGATCGCCCGCAGCGAGCCGCGTGCCGTCACTCCACCCGCCGCAAATAACGCGTTTAACGGAGTGGAAAGCGAACTGATGTCATACGCTCCCGGCTGCGTGACATCTCCAACTACATACACACGGACCGTCCTCAGCCGGGAAAGCGAGACGTCCGCCGAGATGTCGCGGTACTCGGTCCGCAGGACTTGTTGAACCGCCAGCTGAACTTCTCCTAAGCTTCGACCGCTCACCAGGAGAGGTCCTGTCTCGGGCAGTGAAACGCGACCTTGCCGGTCCACTACGCGCATCAAACGTTGTGAGACTCCTCCCCACAGATCAATCTCAATGCCGTCTCCCGGTCCCACGACATAATCTGGGCCCGCTGGAAGATCCATAGGTATGGCTTGTGGATCGTTCGCTCCATTGCGAAAGGCATCTAGGCCGAATCGCTCGACCGGCTTCTGATGGACGGAGGCCTGCACGTACATGTCATAAAGAGATGGAATATCCGCGTAGGGATTGGCCCGATGTACCATCTTGACGGATGTCGGATCTTCTTCTTCCTTGCCCCAGGGGGAAATCTGGCGCGCGGGTCTGGTCATTCTGTTCTTCGCGTCCATGGCGTTGGCGGCTTTGTTGGCGTCGTTCGTGCCAGGATTGATGATTCCACGCGGCGCCGATCCATCGACGGTGTCCGGACTAAGTGAGGACGAGCCCGTCAAGGGACCTTTGTTGTTTTGCTTGATCGATTCCGAAGCCAGTTCAAAATCCGGGCGAGAGTTCGTTCCCTCTTGCTCCCCAGACCCTTGCGGAAATTCGTCAGCCTGGATCAGTCGGGAAGGCAAACGCGGTGAGGGTTGCTCCGAACCCCCCTCCGGACTTTCGGTTGGTGTGCTGGTCTCATTCTGCGACCTTACCTTCTGTTGGCTGTCAGTACTCATCGTCCGGGGGCAATCTTCCTCGCGGCGCGCATCACATGTTCCGGTACGTTCGAATTCTTGGCCCCCCGGCCGTGACCGCTGTAGAGAAGAGTCTTCCTGCGACTCGATTTGCACCAGGCGTCGCGCCCGCTCCTTCAGGACAAATTCCTTTTCCTTGGCCAGGTCCGAATCCGGATTCGGCGAAGGCATCAGGTATCCGTACCTCTGCACGAGACGCGTGGCGACGGATCGGAACTCCACGTCCAGTTCCAACCGCTCGAAGATCGCGCTGTCGGTCAGATTGGCATCGTCTACAACTTGACCGTTGTCCGTCGTTTCCTTGGCTATCCAGCGTTTCAGTTCCACCAACAGCCCTTCGTCCTTCACCAGCACTTCCCGGAGTTGTGCCGCTGATGCGGCCACGCGATTCAGATTCTCTTTAGCCAGATCGGACGGCTCGTCCGCGCGACGCGTACCAAAGTTTTCGTCCTGAATTTTTCGTTCTTTTACGCCCGGCTGCTGGGCCCACAGCGGCACGCCGAGCAGCAATACCAGAGCAAGCACCGCGGCCCTGTGCGTGAATTGCGCCTTGTTGTGCATCATTCCACTCACTGTCAAGCAGAGTCTCATCGGTTAATTAGTTCCTGCGCTGAGTCAGCGCTGTTCTTCGCATAGTGCTTAGAATTCCTTCCTCGGATGGCTCAACGTCGCTCGAGTGGATGTCCACGGAAGCCCAGTAATAAACGACGTAATTCTTTTCCGACGCCACGGCGATCACTCGGATTTCCGGATGCTCGCGGAGCAAGCCGTCGCAAATCGCGGGCGTTCTACCTGAGGAGTCAAGTGCGATGACGACGAAATTCGGCAGCGTCCTGTTAACCGCCGCAAAGAGCTCGGACTCATCGGCAACCTCGCCTACGATTTCTATGTCTGGCTGGTCCGCAAATGTGGAAAGAATCAGCTCGCGCATGAGACGCGGATGGTTCGCCACGAGGACACGTATCGCTCTTTCCACGATATACTCCAAGTGACACCAGTGTGCATTGATCGGAAAGTTGACGTAAGATACAAAAAGCATCCAAGGTAGGGATTGGTTTAGGTTGCCGGGGCGTACCATTCGTCGATAGGTACGTACCAAATTTGATTTACCCCATCGGGGGTTTGGCTGCACGCCCGGAAATCCAAACTGGAGCTGTGAAGGTGTTTTTGCAACGATTGTGCACACTGCCAAACATCTTTGTTAGTGTGGATTAGAGCACTTCCAAGAAAATAGATTCACTATATTCATTTGACATTACTTAAACGTTTAGCTTACTCTCGTCGGCAGAAATCTGTTCTTTACCCGCGGCATTTGCCGCCTTAACCAAATGGAACTAACAAACGGAGCAGTCCCCGCGTCGCTTGTAAGTGTGTTCCTGCTGGTGCAGAACCGCGTTTTGCGAGAGGCCCTGGTTCGGCTTTTCCGCAAGCGGGCAGATCTGAATGTGGTCGGCGAAAGTTCCCCCACGGCGGCCACACCCGAAGGTCTCCGGGCTTCCGCGTGTAGTGTCTTGGTGCTGGATTCCTTTCCTTTCCCCGAATGTTTGGTAACATTTTCGCATAGTGCAAACACCTCGGCCACTGCCCCGAAAACTGTCCTAATTGGCATGGAACCTGACGAAAACAAATTTCTGGCCGCCGTTCGTTCCGGCGCCATCGGCTATTTGTTGAAAGATGCCTCTGCTGCGGATGTTGTCACTGCGGTGCGATCCGCATACCGAGGAGAGGCAGTTTGCTCTCCCTCCCTTTGTTCGATGCTGTTCCGCGCGGTAGCTCAGGCAGGCACAGAGACGCTTGTCGAGGCCGAGTCGGCAAGGCCGGATCTCACATTGCGTCAGCAGCAATTGGTTTCGCTTATCGCCAAAGGTTTCACAAATAAGGAAATCGCATCTCATTTGAATTTGTCTGAGTTTACGGTCCGGAATCACATACACCGCATTCTGAAACAGGTCGATGCGGAGAGTCGCAGCGAGGCCGTGGAAAACATTCGCTCGTTCGGATACGCCATCAGCGGGTGAAATTTCAGATCTTGAATCAATAACAGTGTCGGCCGATCTCCTTCGTTCTACATTTCGAGTCAATATTCAATGCTATTTGCGGCCGGCGAGATGACGTAACGCGGTTTGAGCTGCTTCGACTCCGCGGAATTGGGCTTCCTCGAAAATGGAAATGCCACTTAGCTCTGAATTGGCGAACAACATTCGGCCATTCCGCTGCTTCAATTTTGCTCGCTCCCCAGAGGTTACCGCGCCAACGGTGGAGCGAACGATCGTGTGACCCATTCGCATGATGTCGAATGCGCGAAACACATTGACGAATATCCTTATGAACGCGCTCGAGATCTCTAAAGATGGCTTCCTTGCAAAAACTCCAGTCTTTCTCCAATAGCATTTGCCGATTCTGCGAAGGCGATCCATCTGCCAGCGCCCAATAAAAAGTCCACACAGTTCGGTCGAAGTGAGTGCTAAGGCTCTGGTGCGTCGCGTCGACGTATCTTCGATAGCGAGTGGGTTCGGATCGCACTTCCCCTCGTCACAGCCGCTGCTGTCCCAACTCCCGCGTTCCGAAATTACGTGGGAACGGAGTCAATGACAGAGAGAAATTGGAATTTGCCTTGCTGCCGAGCGAGATTACGTTCCGCTCGCCGGCGGCATGGTGGCTCTCTGAGATCGGTTCCGGGCGCCTCAAATCTCGCCAGAAAAAACAAGCGCGATCAGAAAATA
>WNFF01004400.1_pt1 | contig 11498 bp, 10 predicted proteins | sample 5400441 | NCBI WGS metagenome assembly WNFF01 (sample SAMN13153345, study PRJNA577476) | soil metagenome | isolation source: 120 cm saprolite under Douglas fir tree site 2 hole 3 replicate 1 | place: USA:California | collected 2015-04-18
CAGCGCCCCAAGTTTCAGTTTTATTCCGACAAGACAAAATGTAGTGGTCTCAGTTAGCCGGAAGGTCTTATTTTGTCGGAATGGTACATGCAAACACTTGAAAATGTGCCTGACTTCCAAGCTGAATACGAGGGTTCGACTCCAATGTTCTGCGGCCAAGGACAACAGCGCGTCAAACGCGAGACGCCCTAGCGATGCAGACACGAATAAATGCGCACGAGATCACGACCCTCTTCCGGAACCGCGCGGGCAGCTTTGGCATTCGCCGTTGCCGTGGCGCAGGATAACCAGAAATAATTTCCAGTCGGGTCGACAACGAGCCGGTTCGGCGTGAAGTTCGCGACAATCACAGACAAGTATGGCGTGGTCGAGAACCAGGACAGCCGGTTCAAGCTGGAAGCGATTCGGTCCGACGAAACGAAATGCGGATTGCCGAGCACCGGATCGGAATCATCGCCCATCGCGAGAGCCGCGACCGCGGTTCGATAGTCTCTCCACGCCGCGACGAATTTTCCGGTCTCGATGACGTGCACCAACGTCAAAAGCATAAACGCTGCCGCAAGCGGCCGGGCTCCCCGTTTCCGCAGCGCGGTCATCGCCCGTTGCAGGCCCGGTAACGGAAAACGAAGCCGGCCATCTCCGTACATGGCGTAGAGCACCGCGCGTGCGCCGAACGCGGGCGTGACGATCACCAGCGCAGTGCGCAGATAGTATCGGCTGCTCGCATGTACCGTGTGGTCAAACCACAGCCAATAGATGGCAAGAACGGGTACCACGATTGCGGCTGCATGGAGATACGCTCTGTCTGGCGCCAGCCGCGAGAGCACCAGCAAGACAACACCGTATCCGGCGAGCGCCGCGAACAACAGCAAGACCACGCTCACCTGAAAGATAGTAAGATCGAAGAAGTGCAGGGCGGCCCTCACCAGCACGCCGGCATAATATTCGTCCGGCGGCATCAGGATCTTGGCGGCGACCGACATCGCCAGCACCACAACCAGGATGGCAGCCGCGCGCAGAAACGAGGCGTCGCGCCAGCCGCGCGGTGCCTGGGTCGCAACGATGGCGAATGCCAGAACCAGCGCGCCTTCATGCGTGAACGCGAGTGCGAGCAGCATGACGAAAACGAGTGCCGTCGCAACGACGGTTCGTTTCGCATAATGGCTGACGGCGAGCGCCGGCCAGAACAGTGCGTGCGCCAGCCACATCTCGGTCGGAAAGCCAAAGACCAGCGGGCAGAGCAGGGCTGTCGAACTACAGGCGTAGACGAAGATGATGCGGCCACGCGAGCGGTCGGCCGCGAAAGTGCCGATCAGTCCCGCGAGCGGCGCGAGATAGAACAGCAACCCATAGACGACGATTCCGGCGCCAGGGTTTCCACTCAGTCCGACATAGATCTCGGCCGGCAACAGGCTCAATAAAAAGACCGACAGGCGGCCGGAAATATTGTGCCAATGGAATGCCCAGACGTCCTGGACCGCAACGGCGTAGGAAAACATCGCGCCGTCGGCGTAAAGCTCGAGCTCATAGCGTAACGCGATAGCGACGAAGGCGACCGACCAGCAAAGGCCAACAGCGATCACCAGCGCGCGCAAGACATCGGAGTCGGAGCGGATGGCAGGCCACGACATGAGCGCCGACGTCTCCTCTAGCCGCGCACCGGCGCTGAACGTCCAAAACTTGCGTGAGAACGCGGCCGGCCGCCTTTGCAACCTGTCGAGCACACGCCGCCCAGGTTCGGTCGACGCAGCCTTGTTCCTTTTCTCGCCGAGAGCATGATCCGGAAAAGTGGGTGCCGGTTTTCCCTCGGGACAAACGCGAAGCGTTTGCGCGGAGATCATGCTCAAACAAAAAGATAGAGCGGGATGACGATTCGAAGAAAAGTCATCCCGCTTTAGGACCGATCGGTCAACGAAGCGGTGAGATCATCAAACTGGTGTCCGGCACGCTCAGCCTTCGCCGTCATGTAGCGGTGGTTGTCGGCATTGACCGGCGCGTCGAGTGACAGCCGGCTGGCAATTTCGATGCCCGCCTTGGTGAGGCCGTCGAGCTTGGCCGGATTGTTGGTGAGTAGCACAATCCGCGTGCAGTCCAGCATCCGGAGCATGCGCGCGGCGATGCCGTAATCGCGCTCATCGTCATCGAAGCCGAGTGTGGTGTTGGCGTCGAAAGTGTCGAGGCCGTTGTCCTGCAATTGATATGTCCGCATCTTGTTGGCGAGACCAAGCCCACGGCCTTCCTGCGCCAGATAGAGAATGACGCCGCCGCCGAGGTCTTCGAGCAGCGCCAGCGCGAGCCGAAGCTGGTCCCCGCAGTCGCAGCGCCGAGAACCGAACACGTCGCCGGTCAGGCAGGCGGAATGCAGCCGCACCGGAACGGCATGGGTGAAATCAGGCTTGCCGACGATGATGGCGATCTGACTGCCACCCATTGCGTCGCGGAACACGACAAAGCGGGTGGGCGTGCCCGAATTGAGCGGCACCGAGGCTTCGCTCGCCACGATGAGGGAGGAAATTGCATCATCGGCAAAGCGAGCCACCGCATCTGCTTCAACCCTGACGATGCTCTCCTCACACGCGACGCCGTGGGCAACAACATCTGCGGCAAGCACTGCCGGCAGACTTTGCGATATCTTGACAAGTTGAATGGCAGCGGCGGCGGCAGAGTTCGCCGGCCTGGCCGCTGGCAGGCGATCGTTTGTCGTGCCGCCGACGAGGGCGAGAATTTTACGCGCGCCGTCACCCGCCGAGAGCGACAATGTCATCGGCGTTGACGCATCAAGGCCGAGGGCGAGCGCGCGTCGTTCGGTGATAATGAGCTGCGGCATGACCGGTCCGCACAGCGCCATGAATTCGGCAAGCCGCCGTCCGTCGAGACCTTCAACCGGCAAGGCGAGTACCGCTTCGTCTTTTGCCGTGACGAGAACAGGCCGCCGTCCATGGAATTCGCCAACGCCGCGGCTGACACTGGTGTGCCTCCAACTGCCAAATAAAGCGGAACTCGCGCCCGTCTGCACTTCATTCATTCCGAGACTTTCCATGCTTGCCATTCTTATTGCCGCGACCGTAGAACACCGCGCGGCTAAGATCATTCCGGCCGCAACCCAATATCATTCCGGTCGCAGATAGATGATTCTTGTTGCATGACGGCACATAGTCGTATTGTTAAAATAACCTCACCGGATTTTTGATTTCTGCGTGCCGATAAGCAATCTCCCCTTGAGCAAGTCTGCGTCTTCCGATCCGTGGGAAGACTTTAGCGATGTATTCCGCAGGGAGCACCAGCCGCTTCCGCGAGCCTGGGCGGATGTGTTCGGTCCGCTGCGCAAGGGCACCGTGGACGATTGCGTGATTGTCGGCCAGATCGGCCAATCGCTTGACGGCCGGGTCGCGACAGAATCCGGCCATTCGAAATACATCAACGGGCCGGCGGGACTGGTACATCTGCACCGGTTGCGGGCCCTGGTGGACGCCGTCGTCGTCGGCGTCGGCACCGCCATCGCCGACGATCCGCAATTGACGGTGCGGCGGGTTTCGGGGCCCCATCCGGCGCGCGTCGTTATCGATCCGAAGGGCCGGCTTGGCGCCGACGCCAGGATGTTCGCTGACAATGGCGTCCGCCGCTTGCTGATCACCGCGCAAGGCACGCGCTGCAGGGCGCCGTCCGGCGTCGAGGTTGTCACGCTTCCCGTGGCCGATGGACAATTTGCCCCTTCAGCGATCCTCGCCGCGCTCGCTGGCTGCGGCATGCGCCGTATGCTGATCGAAGGCGGCGCCGACACGGTATCGCGTTTTCTTGCCGCTGGGTGTCTCGACCGCCTGCACGTGATGGTCGCGCCAATCATCCTGGGTGCCGGGGGACCTGGCTTGATCCTGCCGTCACTCGACCGCGCCGATCAGGCGCCACGCATGCCCGTGCGTGTGCATAAATTTGAGGACGATGTGCTGTTCGACTGCGATCTGTCGGCTCAGCGCGTGGCGCTCGGTGTCGCGAAGAAATCGACGTGACCGACATGGAGTGACGAGCACCCGGCGGCAACGGCGTCGTGGCGGTGCGTGAGCCAGGCCGTTGTCTCGGCGAGCGACAGCGCGCCGATGTCGCGCGCGGCGCTTGCCCATCCGGCCAGTATCTCGATTTGGATGTCGAGATCGTCCGGTCCCATCACCCAGTCGGATGCGCCGTGCACCACCGAATAGCCGAGCGCTTCGAAGCGCGCGATGGCGAAGGCGGCCGCCGCCGGCCCGAGCGCCGGCCCGAAGCCTTTGTCGGTGCGCTGATGCGCGTTCACCGCGGCAACGATGGCCGCATCGAGCGGATCGGGTGGCGTGAATCCGATCCGCCCGTCATAGCTCAGCGCCGCGTAGAGCGGAATCGAGCGCGCGGCGATCTCGACCGCGAGCCGGTCCAGCCAGGTTTCGGAGACGAGATCGAGCAAGGCTGAGGTTGCGACCAGATCGACCGGCCCGTCGAGTGCGGCTTCGAGATCGCGGTTGAGATCGAGCGGGATAGCGGTAACGGTGGCATGTTTGGCGAGCGGCGTGGCCTTGGCGCGCGCCAGCAGGCCGAGATCGTTGTCGATCAGCTTCCAGTTCTGCAGCGCCGGCAGATGCGGGCTCAGCGCGCGCAAGGTCGAGCCGGTGCCGCAGGCGAGATCGACAACCCGCACCGAGGAAAGCGGCTCGAGAGAGGCGGCGACAGCGTCGAGAACCGTCGGATTGCGCGCGCGCAAGTCGTAGCGCTCACGCAGCGCCAGCCAGTCGGCGGAGAAGCCGCTCATGCCAGCGTCTCCAGCGCGCGCGCAAAGACCTCCGCGGACTGCCGCCAGGTCGGGAGCTGCGGTGCCGCCGCGCGCGCGGCATCGGCCAGGCGCCGCCGCAGACCGGCATCTTCGATGACGCGGCGCAGCGCGCCCGCGAATGCAGCAATATCGCCGGGGTCAACGAGCAGGCCGGCGTCCGGCGGCACCGTATCCGCTATGGCGCCGGCATTGGTGCCGATCACCGGCAGGCCGTGCGCGACGGCCTCGGCGTAGGCCATGCCGTAGCCTTCGAAATACGATGCGAGCACGAACAGGTCGGCTTCCGCGTAAAGTGCCGCGAGGCGCTTTGCCGATACGGCGTCGAGCACGGCGACGCGATTTTCCAGTGCGTGACGCGCGATATCGGCATCAAGCTGGGTGGCGGCACCGCGGTCGCGCGTGCGGTCGCCGGCAATCGTCAGCCGCCATGGCAGATCGGCGAGTGTCGCCAGCGCGGCAATCAGCACGTCAAAACCCTTGCGCGGCACCACTGCGCCGACCGACAGCAACCGCACGACGCCGTCCTGGCTGCCAAGCGCCAACGGCGCCGGATCGCTGCCCGGCCTTGCAACGGTAATGCGCGCGGCCGGCACGTCGTAATCGGACGCGACCAGCCGTGCCGTGGCAGCGCTGGTGACGACAACGCCTTGCACGGCGGCGAGGGCGGTCCGCTCACTTGTGCGCAGCGCGTCAGCCTGCTCCACGGACAGTCCCGATTCCAGCGCGAGCGGATGATGCACCAGCGCCAGTAACGGATTACGGCCGGCAAGCTGCGATGCGGTTTCCGGCAAAACGCCGAGCGCCAGGCCGTCGACAACGATGATGCGGCCGGCGGGCGTCGCGAGCAGCCGCGTCCGCGCCATCGTGCGCGTCGCTTCGTTGGGCCAGGGGAAGCCTTCGCCGAGGTTGAGGAGGTCGATCTGCCAACCGAGTTGGCCAAGCTCTGCAATCATGCGCCGGTCATAGGCATATCCGCCGGTCGGGGTCGCGAGATCTCCCGGCACGGCGAACGCCAAACGCTTCACCACAAATTTGACTCGTACCAGGCCCGCGCGACATGCGACTCGGAAAGAGTGACGCGTATCGCTTTGAGTTCGCGGCCATTGCGCCCAAGCTTGTCGGCGCGGGCATCTTCGGCCAGCCGCTCGAAAATATGCTTGGTGAGAAATTCGGTAGTGGTGTTGCTACCCTTGAATTCAGGCACGTCGTCGAGATTGCGATAGTTCAGCGCCGCCACCACGGCCTTGAGCGCCTCGTGCGCGCGGCCGATGTCGATGACGATGCCGTTGTCATCGAGCCTCTCGGCGGAGAAGGCCGCGTCGATGACAAAGGTCGCGCCGTGCAGCGCCTGCGCCGGCCCGAACACGGCGCCGCGGAACGAATGAGCAATCATGATGTGATCGCGGACTTCTACGGCGAACAAGGGACCTCCTCAAGGGTAAGTAATGAGCTGGCAGAGTATGCCACTCTTGGCGTCAAGAATATCGGGCAGCCGCCGCGTCAAATCGTCAAACGCAACCGAAGGCGCCAGCAGCGCGTCGAGCCGCGCATCGGCCAGCAGAGCGAGTGCCGCGGCGAGCCGCCGGCCATGCGTCCAGCGCGGCCGGTGCGATGGCGCGATCCGTCCAACCTGGCTCGACACCAGCCGCAGCCGACGGCTATGGAAGGCGCCGCCGAGCGGGGCCGCCACCGGTGCGTCTCCGTACCAGCTCAATTCAAGCACGGTTGCCTCCTCACCGGCGAGCGCGAGGGCGATGCCAAGTCCGGCCGGATTGCCGCTGGCGTGAACGACGAGGTCGCAGTCGCCCTTTGCCGTTTCGGGCCTCGCAAAGCCAACACCAAGGGCTTGCGCTAATTCCGCACGTGCCGGGTTGATGTCGACGAGCGTGACCTCCGCGCCAGGAATCCGCCCGCACAAATACGCAACCAGGGAGCCGACGACGCCGGCGCCGACGATCGCGATGCGGTCCGCCGGGCCCGGCGCCGCGTCCCAGACCGCATTGAGCGCGGTCTCCATATTGGCGGCCAGCACCGCACGTTGCGGCGGTAGATTTTCCGGCAGCACCATGGCTGCGCTCGCCGCGATGTTGAAGATATTCTGGTGCGGGTGGAGCGTGAATACCGTGCGTCCAAGCAGGGCTTCCGTCCCGCCTTCGATCCGGCCGACCGTGGCGTAGCCGTATTTCACCGGAAACGGAAAGTTGCCGGCCATGAACGGCGCGCGCATGCGTTCGAACTCACTCTGCGGCACGCGCCCGGCAAGCACGAGCGCCTCGGTGCCGCGGCTGATCGCGCCGTAAAGCGCCCGCACACGCACTTCGCCCGCTTCGGGCGGCGCCAGCGTTTCCTGGCGGATCTCGCTTTGTCCGGGCCCGCTATACCAGAGCGCCTGGGCAACCTCTTCGGGCCGGCCGATCGTCACTTTACTTTTTCCCCGGATTGGACTTTGGGATGGTTCGCGGTGTTATATCATCGAGTTTGCACTGTCCGCCGAAGGATTAGAAGTCGTAACCGCGTGTTAGAGCGCTCTCCACCGCAAGCTTTGCAGGCCGATGCCGCCGGAAACGATATTTCCGGCCGGCGCGTGCTGTTTGCTGTCTTGTTTGCGACCACAATGGCCGGAGTCTTGGTGCTCGCGGCGCTGGCGCTGGCGCCGGGCGGCTTCGACATCATCGACATAACGCTGCTGGCGCTGTTCGCGGTCACGCTGCCGTGGATGGTAGCGGGATTCTGGAACGCCGTGATCGGGTTTCTGATCGTGCGTCTTGCCGCCGATCCGATTGCGGCGGTAATGCCGGCGGCCGCGCGCATCCGGGGCGACGAGCCGGTGACGGCGTCGACCGCGATCCTGTTGTGCATCCGCAACGAGTCGCCGGAACGGATGATTCGCAATCTCGAGCCGATGCTGGCGGGCCTCGACATCGCCGGTTGCGGCGAGCGTTTCAATCTCTACGTGCTCAGCGACACCAGCGACGCGAAGATCGCAGGCGACGAGGAGGCGTGCTTCGCAGCGTTCGCCTCGCGCTGGCGAGACCGGGTCGCGATCACCTATCGGCGCCGTACGGTCAACACTGGCTACAAGGCCGGTAACATCCGTGAATTCTGCGAGCGCTGGGGCGGCAAACATGATTTCGCGGTGACACTCGACGCCGACAGTTTCATGACTGCCGACGCCGTTCTCCGTCTCGTTCGCATCATGCAGGCGGATCCCAAGCTCGGCATTCTCCAGGGGCTGATCGTCGGTCTTCCGTCTACCAGTGCCTTCGCGCGGGTCTTTCAGTTCGGCATGCGGCTTGGCATGCGCTCCTACACCATCGGCAGCGCCTGGTGGCAGGGTGATTGTGGGCCCTATTGGGGCCACAACGCGGTACTGCGACTTAAGCCGTTCATCGCACATTGCGCCCTGCCGGTTCTGTCCAGGAACGGAACGGAAGATCGCCATATCCTCAGCCACGATCAGATCGAGGCGGTACTGATGCGCGCCGCCGGCTACGACGTGCGCGTGTTGCCGCAAGAGGACCTGGGCTGGGAGGAAAATCCGCCAACTTTACTCGAGTTCATCCGCCGCGATCTGCGCTGGTGCCAGGGCAACATGCAGTATTGGCGTTTTCTCTCGCTTCCGGGACTGAAGCCGGTAAGCCGCTATCAGTTGGCACTGGCCATGCTGATGTTCATCGGCTCCCCGGCCTGGATCGGGCTGCTCGTGCTCGGCACGCTCGCCCTGGCATTCTCCGACACGCCCGCCAGCTTCATTCGCGCCGACGCCGGCATGGCGCTGTTGGTGTGCGTGCTGGTGATGTGGTTCGCGCCGAAGATCGCGAGCGCCATCGACATATTGTTGCGCCCGGAGCTTCGCCGCGCGTTTGGCGGCACCGGATTATTCATCATCAATTACGTCATCGAAACCGTGTACTCGATCCTGCTTTGTCCGATCCTGTGGTTCGGCCACACGATCTTCCTGACCGGCCTGCTGTTCGGCCGCGAAATTGGCTGGATCGGTCAGACCCGTGACGATCACGCGGTGCCGTTCACGCAGGCGCTACACAATTTGTGGCCGCACACGCTGCTTGGATGCGCCGCGCTCGGCCTGTTGGCGGTGACACAACCGGCCGGTATTCCCTATGCGCTGTTGCTCGCCGCCGGACCGGCTCTGGCGATCCCGTTTGCCATGATGACCGCGTGGCCGTTGCTCGGCAGTTTTGCCGCCCGGGTCGGCATCGGCCGGCTGCCCGAAGAGACGGTGAGGCCGGCGGTGCTGCTGGCGCTGGCGTTGCCCGCGATCGAGTCGGCGGCGCCGTCGCCGCGGCCAAGTTCGGTCTGAGGCGGTGCTCGAAGGCCTCAGGACGGCGCGCGGCATTATCCGGTCACTTCGCATCTACTACGGCGATAGGTCGCGTGCGGTGGCGATGGACCGGCTCTATGGCGGCTTCGTGCGGCGTGGTGACCGGGTGTTCGATGTCGGCGCCCATGTCGGCGACCGCGTGGCCTCGTTCCGCCGGCTGGGCGCGCGGATCGTCGCGGTCGAGCCGCAGCCCGCGATGGTCAAGGTGCTCAAGCTGTTCTACGGGCGCAGCGTCGATGTCGCGATCGAGGCAGTGGCGGTCGGCTGCAGGGTTGGCACGACCACGATGCTGATCAACGCCGATAATCCTACCGTCTCGACGGCGTCACGTGAGTTCGTGAGCGCCGCACGCGATGCGCCCGGCTGGGAAACCCAGCGCTGGATCAAGGCGGTGACGGTGCCGGTGACGACGCTGGATGCGCTGATCGGCAAGTACGGCGCGCCGGCCTTCATCAAAATCGACGTCGAAGGCTTCGAAAGAGAGGCGCTGCGGGGACTCACACATGCGGTCAAGGCGCTGTCATTCGAGTTCACGACAATCCAGCGCGATGTTGCGCTCGCCTGCATCGAACGCTGCATCACGCTCGGATATAGGCGGTTCAACGCCGCGCTTGGCGAAAGCCAGGCTTTTGTGAATGCCGATTGGGTCGGCGGCGAGGAGATCACCCGCTGGCTGACCGGGCTGCCATACGAGACCAATTCCGGAGACATCTATGCTGCTCTCGCCTGACGGCAAGCAGCCGATCGGGCGGCGTTTGTACCTGGCCGTCGCCGTGCTGATCGCCGCAGGCTACGGCTTGACCTTGGCGATCTTTTATCCCGGCATCATGACCTTCGACGCAAAGTTCGTCTACGAGTACATCGCCAAGGGTGTACTCGGCGACTGGCAATCCCCGGTGATGACTGTGCTGTGGGGTGTGATCGATCCGATTGCGCCCGGCCCGGGCAGCATGTTCCTGCTGATCGCGACCTCCTACTGGTTGGGCTTTGGTGTCCTGGCATTGGCGGTGGCACGCCGCTCCGCCGGTGTCGCGCTATTGCTGCTGCTGTTGGCGCTGCTGCCGCCGGCGTTCGTCTTTGTCGGGATCATCTGGCGCGACGTGCTGTTCGCGATCTCCTGGTTGCTGGCCGCCGCGACCGTCTTCGCCGCGGCCGAACGTGACGCGCCGCTTCGCGTGCCGGTGCAAGTGCTGGCGCTCGCACTATGCGCATTCGGCGTCTTGCTGCGTCCGAATGCGGTGATCGCCGCGCCGATCCTCGCTGCGTACATCGCCTGGCCGTGCCGAATGCACCTAAAACGGACGGCGATCCTGTTGGTCCCGGCGATGGTGGGATTCTACGGTCTGGTGCAGGTGGTCTATTACGGCGCACTGGGCGCGACGCGGCAACACCCGTTGCAGACGATCATGGTGTTCGACCTCGGAGGCATCAGCCACTTCACCAGGCAGAATCAGTTTCCCGTAACCTGGAGCGAGCCTGAGAGCGCACTGCTGTTGAACAACTGCTACCAGCCGACCCAGTGGGACATCTATTGGCGGCTGGAGCCTTGCGATTTCGTGATGCGCCGACTGGAAAAAGAAGAAGGCCTGTTCGGCACGCCGGCGATTACCGAAGCCTGGACGCGCGCGGTCATGCGCCATCCGTTGGCTTACCTCAGGCATCGCGCGGCGTTCATGTGGAATTTCCTTGCCGGTGACAACCTCACGATGTGGCTCGACGACATCGAGGGTTCGACGGAGACCGTATTTCCGGATCGCCCGGCCTTCCTCGCGCTGGTGGCGCTGCACGACATGCTCAAGCCGACGCCGCTGTTCCGGGTTGGCTCGTGGTTGCTGGTTTGCATCATCGTATGCGGGTTCGCCTGGAGGCGACGCGAGACGCCGGAGGGGGCGTTCGCGCTCGGCGTTTGCGGATCGGCTGCCGTCTATGTGCTGGCCTTCGTCGCAGTCGGCGTCGCGTCGGACTTTCGCTACGGCTATTGGGTTGTTCTCGCCGGCATCGTTGGTGGCGTCGTTGCCGCGCTGGGCCGGCCCGAGCCCCGCGTCCCGGCGAAAGCGCGCCGGAATGAATCCTGAGCAGCGAAGCCAGTCTACTTGTTCTCTGCAGGGGGCACAGGTGCCGCGGAAGGCGTGGCGGCGGCGGGGGCGGATGATGGTGCCGTCCATGCCTTGTAATCAGCTTCCGAGACGCCCGGCAGTTTTTTCAGGAATGCGACGATCGACCATATCTCGTCGTCCTTGACACCCGCCAGCGTGAAGCTTGGCATGCCAGTCATGTTGATGCCGTTCCTGACCACCCAAAACAGCTTTGCCGGCGAACGATGATCGACGACTTCCTTCAGATCCGGCGGATCGGGAT
>WNFF01004404.1_pt1 | contig 11495 bp, 9 predicted proteins | sample 5400441 | NCBI WGS metagenome assembly WNFF01 (sample SAMN13153345, study PRJNA577476) | soil metagenome | isolation source: 120 cm saprolite under Douglas fir tree site 2 hole 3 replicate 1 | place: USA:California | collected 2015-04-18
ATGGGCGCCGATGGAAAAACAAAAATCGTCGCCGAGCGCACGTTCGAGCCCGAAAAAGTTTATGGACAGGAGAAAACTCGATGAGCCGGCTGAAGCTGGGCATTCCAAAAGGCAGCTTGCAGGACGCGACGCTCGATCTCTTCTCGCGTGCCGGCTGGAAGATCACGCTGGGCTCTCGAAGTTACGTTCCGTCGATTGACGACGCCGAAATTGAATGTCTGCTTGTGCGCGCGCAGGAGATGGCGCGTTACGTCGAGTCCGGCGCGCTGGACGCGGGAATCACCGGTCACGACTGGGTGGTGGAAACTGGCGCGGCGGTGGACGAATTGTCGGAGCTGATCTACGCCAAGCAGCGGCTGGCGCGCGTACGCTGGGTCCTGGCTGTGCCGGAAGACTCCGCGATCCGGGAACCACGCCACCTGGAAGGAAGAGTTATCGCGACCGAGGTTGTGCACATCACAGAAAGCTATCTCGCAAAGCACGGCGTAAAGGCCCGCGTGGAGTTTTCCTGGGGTGCCACCGAAGTCAAAGTTCCGCAACTTGCGGATGCTATTGTGGAAGTGACGGAGACGGGCTCGTCCCTCCGCGCGAATCGCCTGCGCATCGTCGATACCGTGCTGGAATCCGCGACAGTGTTCATCATGAATCGCGCGGCGTCAGCCGATTCCTGGAAGCGCGAAAAAGCGCACAACCTGATTCTGATGCTGCAGGGCGCCATCGCTGCGGCTAGCAAAGTGGGTTTGCTCTTGAACGTCCATCGCGACGATCTGCAGGCTGTTCTTGGTGTTCTCCCTGCGCTCAAGAAACCGACGATTTCCACTTTGAGTGACCCGGATTGGGTCGCTATAAATACCATCATCGAGGAAGCTGTGGTCCGGCAGATTCTTCCAAAACTAAAAGCCGCCAAGGCGCAGGGGATCGTCGAATATCCCTTGAACAAGATCGTGCTGTGATGCGCATTCTCAGGCTCACACCTCGAATCGAGAAGCGGCTGCTCTCGCGCCGTGCGCAGCGCGATGAGGAAGCCCATTCCGTCGCTTCCGAAATCGTTGCCGATGTGCGCAAACGCGGCGATCCCGCTCTTTTCGCCTGGACGAAAAAACTGGACAATTTGAATCTCACGCGCGACGGCGTTTGGATTTCCCGGAAGGAAATACGCTCTGCGGAACGGCGCGTCAGTTCCGAATTTTTGAGCGCCATTAAAAGAGCCGCGAAAAACGTTCGCTGTGTCGCCGAAAAACAGATCCCCCGCCCATGGACATTCGAAACCGAGCCGGGAGTCAGGATCAGTCAGCGCGTTTCTCCTATTGAATCGATCGGCTGCTACATCCCCGGCGGCCGTTTCTCTCTTGTTTCAACGCTGGTCATGACGGCCGTCCCGGCCAAAGTCGCTGGCGTTTCGCGTATCGTCGCTGTCTGTCCCAAGCCGAATCCCGAGTTGCTCGCAGCCGCAGGCCTGCTCGGCACCGGGGAGATCGCCCGCATCGGCGGTGCACAAGCGATCGCCGCCCTCGCATACGGCACAAAGTCGATTCCCCGCGTTGAAAAAATCTTCGGCCCGGGCAACAAATACGTCACCGCCGCTAAACAACTCGTCAGCGGCGATTGCGCGATTGATCTTCCCGCTGGGCCAACCGAAGCGATTGTCCTGGCGGCCGAAGGCAACGCGCGCTGGATCGCCGCCGACCTGCTGGCCCAGGCCGAACACGCAAAAGACGCCGCCAGTTTCTTCGTCACCACTTCCCCCTCCCTCGCCCGCGAAGTACAACGCGAAATCAAATGGCAACTCGGCGCAATGCCTTTCGGCATGGCGCGCTTCTCCACCGAACTTGCCGGCGCAATTCTCGTCGCGAGTTCTCTCGAGCAGGCTTGCGAATTCGTCAATCGCTTCGCACCAGAACATCTCAGCCTGCCGCACAATGGCGAGACGCTCGTAAAGAAGATTCACGCCACGGGCACGGTTTTTCTCGGTCCGTGGGCCGCGCAGCCGCTCGGCGATTATGCTACAGGCAGCAACCATGTCCTCCCGACTGGCGGCTGGGCGCGCAAGCGCGGCGGACTTTCGGCCGTCGACTTTGTAAAGTGCATTAGCGTACAAACCATTACCCGCAACGGTTTCCTTCGCCTCGCTGACTCGGTCGAAACTCTGGCAGAATCCGAGGGCTTGATGGCACACCGCAACGCCGTGAGCGTCCGCCGATGAAAGTTCACTTGCCGGTTCGCGAAGCCATTCTGAATCGCCGCACGTACGAGGCGCCTGCCGAAGGACGGTCCGATAAATTGCGCCTCGACTTCAATGAGAACACCGCGGGTTGCTCACCGGCGGTGCGTCGTGCGCTGGCAAAGCTCACCACCAAACAACTGGCGATGTACCCCGAATATCAGGCGCCAACACAGCGAATCGCGCGCTACTTCGGCGTCCGTCCGGAAGAATTGCTGCTCACCAACGGCGGTGATGACGCCCTGCGCGTGTTCTTCGATACCTTCGTCGAGTCCGGCAGCGGCATCCTGATTTGCGAGCCCACGTTTCCGATGTACCGCTACTATGCGGAGATTTACGGCGCCCGGATTTCGGTGGTGCGCTACGGCAGCGAAATGGAATTCCCGCTCGAGGGCGTCATTGCCTCGCTGCGCAAGAAGCCGCACGTTCTCTTCATCGCCAATCCCAATAATCCGACGGGTACTCTGCTTCAAGAAGAACAATTGCGAAGAATCTTGAAAGCCGCCACCCACACTGCGGTCGTGATGGATGAGGCCTATGCGGAGTTTTCAGGCTTCACCGCGATTCCGTGGATTCGGAAGTATCCCCATTTGTTTGTGGCAAAAACGTTTTCGAAAGTTGCTGGGCTCGCAGCCTTGCGCCTCGGCGCCGTGATCGCCTGCGAAGAATCACTCTCTCTGGTGCGCCGTGCCATGCCGCCCTTCCCTGTCAATCTTGCAGCTCTGGTGGCAACGGAAGCCGCCGTAGCCGATCGGACTACAATGCAGGGGTACGTGAACGGGGTGAAACGGCTGCGCGCGTCGTTCGCGGCGGAACTGGAAAAGCTCGGAGTGAAGACCTACCCGAGCGCCGGAAATTTTCTTCTCGCGAATTTCGGGCCACGTGGGCCGGCACTCTTTCAGAAGCTGGAAAAGCAAGGGATTCTGCTTCGCGAGCGAAGCAAAGACATCGGTCCCGGCTTTGTGCGCATCACCATTGGAACGCAATCCGAAATGCGGCGGTTGCTGAAGACAATTCGAAAGGTATCGAAGACGCCGGCTTGACCGCCAGCGCTAAAGTGAAACTTACCATGCCACGAACAGCGACGATTCATCGCAAGACGAACGAGACGGATATCCGCCTGAAGCTGAATCTCGATGGCCGCGGAAAAGCGCGCATCGCCACGGGAATCCGCTTTTTCGACCACATGCTCGAGCTGGTCGCGCGCCACGGCGCGTTTGATCTGGACGTGGACGCGCGCGGCGATCTCGACGTGGACCAGCATCACACCGTGGAAGATGTGGGGATTACTCTCGGCGAGGCGCTGCAGAAAGCCCTCGGCTCCAAACGCGGCATTCTGCGCGCGGGCTATTTCCTGATGCCCATGGACGAAACACTCGCTGCTGCCGCCGTGGATCTTGGCGGAAGGCCTTACTGCGTCGTGAATGCAAAGATCGCGGCAAATCGCGTCGGCGATTTCCAGGTGGAGCTGGTGGAGGATTTTTTCCAGGGCTTTTCGCAGGCGGCGAAGGCCAACGTCCATCTACGTTCTCTTTACGGGCGCTCGTCTCATCATCAGGTCGAGGCCATGTTCAAGGCGTTCGCGCGCGCCTTGCGCTTCGCCGTTGCGCGGGACAAACGCCTACGGCAAGTTTTGCCTAGCACAAAAGGACTGCTATGAAAGTAACGATTGTCGACTACGGCGCAGGTAATGTGCCCTCCGTCGAGCGCGCCCTTCAGCGCCTCGGCGCAGAATCGCATCGAACCGCCTCGCCAGAATGTATCTCGAAGGCGGAAGCGCTGTTGCTGCCCGGCGTGGGACATTACGCCGCTTTGGTTCGCGCCCTCGACGAACAAAATATGCGCGCGCCTCTGATCGGCGCCATCCAGCGGGGCGTTCCTTTTCTGGGCGTCTGCCTGGGGCTGCAGGTGCTGTTCGAATCAAGCGAGGAAGCGCCCCAATTGCGCGGCCTGCAATTGCTGCCGGGCACGGTGTGCGCGTTGCCATCAAACGTGAAACTCCCGCACATGGGCTGGAATCAGCTCAGCGCAAAACGGGATTCGCGTCTGCTTGCAGGCATTGACGCCGGAGCGTATTTTTATTTTGCGCACTCCTACGCCGCACTCGATTCGAATGGCGCGACAGCCGCCACCTGCTCTCACGGCACGGAATTCGCCGCCGTCATCGAGCAGCAGAATATCTTTGGTGTGCAATTTCATCCTGAAAAAAGCGGCGCCCCGGGCGCGCGCCTCTTGCGGAATTTTCTGAGGATTGCGGCATGAGCCTGGCGCACCGCATCATTCCCTGCCTCGATACCGACGGCGAACGCGTCGTGAAAGGTGTGAATTTCGTCGGTTTGCGCGATGCCGGCGATCCCGTCGCGCTGGCGGCTCGTTACAACGCGGAAGGCGCCGACGAACTTGTAGTGCTGGACATTGCCGCGTCGCGCGACCGTCGACCCACTTTCCTCGAGACCATCCGGCGCGTCGCTGCGGAATTGGCCATTCCTCTAACTGCTGGCGGTGGCATTCGAACGCTCGAAGACGGCCGCGCCGTGGTGCGAGCCGGCGCGGACAAAGTCACCGTGAACACTGCTGCGGTGGAACGGCCCCAGCTCATTTCCGAATTGTCGCAAGAATTTGGCGCGCAAGCCGTCGTGCTGGCGATTGATGCAAAGCGCGCCGGCGATCATTGGGATGTCATGGTTCGCGGCGGGCGGGAATCCGCATCCCGCGATGCCATTGAGTGGGCACGGATGGGAGTCGCGGCAGGAGCCGGTGAAATTTTGCTCACGTCGGTAGATCGCGATGGCACGCAAAGCGGTTTCGACGTAACGCTGACCGCGGCAATTTCCAGGGCCGTAACCGTCCCGGTAATCGCGTCCGGTGGCGCCAAATCACCCGCACATTTTGTCGAAATCTTTCAGGATGGCGCGGCGGACGCGGCATTGGCAGCTTCGATCTTTCACGATCAGGTGCAATCCATTCGAACGCTGAAGGAATTCCTTGCGGCTCGCGGCGTCGAGGTACGCCTGCCGTGCTGATTCCCTGCATCGATCTGCAGGGCGGACAGGCGGTTCAGTTGGTTCACGGGCGGAAACGCGAACTCGCCGTCGCCGACGTCTTCGGCCTTCTGAAGAAATTCAAGAAGTATCCGTGGCTGCACGTGATTGACCTGGATGCCGCCATGGGAAAAGGCCAGAACGACGAACTCGTGCGCGAGCTGTGCGCCAGTGCGCGAAAAGATTTCGGCATGAAGGTGCGCGTCGGCGGAGGGATTCGAACCGTTTCTCGTGCCGAAGAAATTGCCGGATGGGGCGCGGGGCAGGTCATTGTTGGAAGCGCCGCTTTCCGCCGCGGAAAAGTGAGCGCAGGATTCCTGCGGCGGCTCGCAAAAAAAGTTCGTCGAAGACAAATCATCATCGCTCTCGACACTGCCAGGGGAAACATCACCATTCACGGCTGGCGCAAGCGCATTGCGCTTAAAGCCGAAGAAGTGATGACGCAACTCGAACCCTTCTGCGCGGGATTTTTGTGCACAGACGTGGATCGTGAAGGGACGATGACCGGGGCAAATCTCGAATGGTTTCGCAGGCTACGCGACGCGACTTCCCATCCGATTATCGCCGCGGGCGGCATCAAGACGCGGCGCGAGATCGCCGCACTAGAAAAGATGGGAATGGATGCCGCCGTCGGTATGGCCATGTACAAGAACCGGCTGCGCTGACTCGCTCGGTCGATCCTCGTCTGGTCTTCTCTCAAGCCCCTGATTTGGCAAGCGCATCCCGCCGCGTCAGCGCAAATACGCGTCGGTGATGTACTGCTGCACCATTCGTTGCGTGTTGAAGAACGAGCCGTTGATGGCGATGGCATGCTGCATGACTTCCAGGAACTTGTTGCGCTCGTTGTAGTACATCGGGAGAATCACACCTTCCAGCTTGGTATAAAGCGATTCGGCTTCGGCCGTATTGTCGGTTGCTGTATTCCCGGCGGCGGTGCGTCGCGATTCGCCGATGCACCACCCGGTGACTCCTTCAATGTGGCCTTCCACCCACCAGCCGTCAAGAATGCTCAGGCTCGGCACGCCATTCAGCGCGGCCTTCATGCCGCTGGTGCCGGAAGCCTCAAGGGGAAACTGTGGCGTGTTGAGCCAGAGGTCCACGCCCGAAGTGATCTTCCCGCCCAGCTCGAGGTTGTAGTCGTCGAGGAAAACCACGGACACCGTTTTCCGCAACGCTTTTTTTGCCTGGAAAATGCGGCGAATGATATCCTTCCCGCCCTGATCATTCGGATGCGCCTTGCCGGCATAAACAATTTGGAAGTGGCCGGCGTTCTTGGCGATCTGCCGAAGGCGATCGAGATCGGCCAGGATCAGGTCGGCGCGCTTGTATCCCGTTGCGCGGCGCGCAAAACCGATCGTGAAAGCATCGGGATCAAACTTAAGGCCGGTCTTCGTGCGAATCGTCTCGAGCAAATCATGCTTGGCAATCAGATGCGCGGCCCAGACTTCCTCCGCGGGCAGGCCCAACGCACTCCGCAAACTGTAGTTGTCCTCGCGCCACGAGGGAATGTAGCGGTCAAAGAGCTGCTGAAACGCAGGCGAAGTCCACGTGCCGGCATGCACGCCGTTGGTGATGGCCTCGATAGCGACTTCCGGAAACATCTGCCGCGAAGTCTCGCCGTGCTGCTTGGCCACGCCATTGACGTATGTGCTCAGGCTGAGCGCGAGCTGCGTCATGTTGACGGAGGCGCCGCGGCGCGCGGCTTCCTGCAAGCCCGGAAAATTCTGTTCCGCCTGTAAAACGCGCTTCATCAAATCCGCGGAAGAAGCGTCTTTCAAATCGAGAAACTCCGTCTGGCCGGGAAACACGCGCGTGAGGTATTCCATCGGGAAACGGTCGTGTCCGGCAGGGACCGGAGTATGCGTGGTGAAAACACATTTGCTGCGGACCTTTTCGATGTCCTCGCTGCGGATGGATTCGCGCCCCGCCTTTTCGGCCTCTTCATCAAGCAACTGCAGCGCCAGCAGAGCCGCGTGGCCTTCATTCATGTGATAGCGCGTGAGGTCGTTGTAGCCGAGCGCGCGGAGCATGCGCACGCCTCCGATTCCCAAGACGACTTCCTGGCACAAACGGTAGTAAGAATCGCCGCCATACAGAGCGCCGGTGAGATTGCGGTCGGCGTCGGCGTTGGAAGGCAGGTCGGCGTCGAGAAAATAGATGGGAACCTCGAATCCGCGCACCCCTTTTGCGGAATACCGCCAGCACCGGAGCTCGACGCGGCGGTTTTCAATCGAGACGCTGGCCCGCGCGGGCTCCTCCGTCAAGAAATCTTCGACGCGCCACTCAACGGGCTCTTCGGTTTGTGAGCCGTCTTCGGCGAGCCGCTGGGTGAAGTATCCCTTGCGGTAAAGCAGGGAGATGGCCACCATCGGCAGGCGCAGGTCCGCAGCGGCGCGAATCGTGTCGCCCGCAAGAACGCCCAGCCCGCCGCTGTAGCTCGGCATGGCATTCTCCAACGCAATCTCCATCGAAAAGTAAGCGACGAGCCGCTTTATCGAATTGACCTGACTTGCCATTTCACTCGCTTCTCTTTTGGGCGCGGGCATCCGCTACCGCGCAGAAAAACACGCATCGTTAAACCTTAGATTGTCAGGGATTCGCGACGCGCAAGCAAGCGCCGCGGAAGCGGCATGTGCCCATTCGTCGCGCCCCGGTGTTCCATCGTAAGCCCGAAAAGCAAAGAGGGGCGCCAAAGCGCCCCTCTTCGGTCGAATTGCTTTTGTGACTTGCAGCCGCTTCGTTAGAACTCGAGGCGCACGGACAACTGCGCCTGGCGCGGATCACCCACACCATTCCGCAGGAACCCGTCGAAGTTAAACAACGCCGGTGTCGACAATGGGTTGACGTTGTTTTTGTTGTTGAACGTATTAAACATTTCTACGGTCGGAATCAGCGCGAAACGATCGCGAAACTTGAAGGGACGTTCTAGACGCCAATCGAACGAGAAGTAGCCGTTGTCCTTCCTTTGGTGATTTCGCCCGCAATCCAGCGGTCCACTCGGTCCCGCAACGATACGGCTGTTGGAATTGGTCAAACTGCACGGCGCACCGGTGGGCACAAGAGTGAAACTGTCAGTGATAGGTTGCGCCGTGTGCGCCTGCATGCGGACATCGCCGTGGAACCCCCACGGGAGCTCGGCATAGGTGAAGAAATTGAACTTGTGTCTTTCATCGCGGTCAGAAAGGGCATAGTCTTTAGAAAGGTCGAACCGGTTGAATGAGCGGTCGGTGAACGGGTCGCGCTCGTTAGAGTCGTCATCGAGGTCTTCCGACCAGGTATAGTTCGCTTCCATCTGCCATTTCTGGCTTAACCTCTTCCGAACGCCAAACGTTGCGCCGCGATAGAGCGATTTGCCCGGGCTGGCAGTGACAAAAACCTGGCCCAGGAGACAGGTGAACGTCGGCGGCCCGCAGCCAGCTCCGACGAACGGGCTTGGGCCCTGATACGCCACCGAATCACTTCCCGCGACGAGTGCCGTCGGCCCCGACCCATTGTTGGCATCAAAGAATCGCGTCAGGCGCACACCCTTCGAGAGTGTGAAGTCCACGTACATGGACAGGCTGTTCGCAATGGCCTGCTCATACGCTACGTTTGTAGTGTAGATGCGCGGGTTCGCATAGTCTTTGCTGAACACGCGTACGCCCGTGAAGCACGGGAAGGGGTTGACGGGCGGCCCCGGACACGGGGGGTTGCTCGGCGCCGTCGAGAAGGCATTCGGCCAAACCGGGCCGCCACCGAACGCCGAACTCGCGAAGATCGTCCGCTGCTGGACACCGTTGGTGGTGATCGAGCCGACCTGCGAGAGCATGTTTTGGCGTCCGTTGTAAATGCCGTAGCTTCCCCGCAGCAGGGACTTATGGTTGTTCAGCACATCCCATGCGAAACCGACTCTCGGTTGGAACTGCTTCTTTTGGCTGTGAAGCGTTCCATCGGATGGGAACGCCGGGTTGCTCAGGAAGATGCCGTAGGCAGTCTGGCTGGGGGGCGTGTTCACGTTCGGAAAAATCTGCGCTTCCCAGCGTAAGCCATAGCTCAGACTAAGATTCGGAAGGATTTGCCACTTATCCTGAGCAAACAAAGCATAGTCCTCGTTGTTGATGCTGGAAGCTCCCGGCGGAATTTTGCTTAATCCCGTCGGCACTCCGTCCTGCAGGTAAAACAAGAGTCCAGGGGCAGTGGGGCCGAATCCAGGTCCCATCGAAGCGGGCGAGGCGTAGTGCAGAAAATCGTCTACACTGTCGAAGATGTAGCGGCCGGTGAAGAATCCGCGGAAGACCTGGGAGTTGTTCGTGTGCAGCCAGTCGCCGCCAAACTTGAAATTATGTTTTCCGTGAACAATGGAGAAATTGTCGCGGAGCTGCGTGCGCCAAATCGTTTCGTCAACGTTTGGATTGAGGAAGAACGGATTGCCGAATCGGAAGGTGGTCCCGAATCCCATAGCTGTGTCCGCTGGAATCTTGGATGAAGTAGCGGCTCGCGGCCTGACCTCGCGCTGGTAACTGAAGTGCGCTTCGTTCAACTTGTTCGACGAGATCGTGGTGTAATGGTTGGCGTTGATGACGTTAATCTTCGACGGTCCCTCGATTCCGTTCGCAGAATTGCCGTAGGTCGGCACATCGAAGGTTTGGTTGGTGTTTTTCGAATAGTCGAAATTGTAGGAGAGCGCAAACTGGTTTTTCTGATTTACGTTCCAGTCGAATCGGGCCAGCGCGGCCGTGTTCCGAATGGGATGCTTGACGGGTTGGCCGTCGTCCTGCCCCACGCTAGTCTTCAGGAAGTTCAGGAGCGCGACTCTTTGGCATTCAGGGCTGCCGTTTATTACGGCATCATTCACTCCCACCACGGGATTCGCTACGGAGCACGCCGGTCCGAGCGGCGCGCTCAGATTGGGGCGGGTCAACTCCGCGAGAATTTGTTCAAAGGCTCCGAAAACGAACATCTTGTCCTTCACGATGGGCCCGCCCATCGTGCCGCCAAATTGGTTGCGGCGGAAATCGGTCAGGGGCTTTCCGTCGGAGGTCGCGGCGGCTAGCGCTTCTGCGCGGAAATATTCGAAGGCGCTTCCGTGGATGTCATTCGTTCCGGACTTGGTAATGACGTTGACAACGCCGCCGGCCGTCCGACCGAATTCCGCGTTGGCCCCGCTGGCGACCACTTGAAATTCCTTGACCGCGTCCAACGTGATATCAATCGCAGCGCGCTGTCCGCCGAGTTGCTCGCCGAAAAAGCCATTGTTGTAGTCGCCGCCGTCGAGGCTGATGTTATTGAAGACGCCGCGCTGGCCGTTAAAGTTGATCTCGTCTCCATCTGGCCCTTGCGTGATGGCCACACCCGGGGTCAACGTCAGCAAATCTTCAAACTTGCGCCCCAGCACGGGCGTCGAGTTGACCGTAAGCTCATTCAACGTCGAGGACGATTCCGTCTTTGTCGTTTCCACGATGGGTACGTCTGTAACAACGATTTGCTGCGAGACCGAAGATACCTTCATAGTGACTGGGATACTGATGGTCTGGCCCACAGTGAGGTTCACGTTTTGTTGAAGGACCGTGGCGAACCCGGCTTTGCTGATGGTGACAGTGTAGCGTCCTGGCGCAAGGCTCAGGAAGGCGAAATGACCGTCCGTATTTGTGGTATCCGTCTGTACGAAATTGGTCGCCAGATTCTTTGCTTCGACTGTCGCCCCCGCGACGCTTCCGCCCTTCTCGTCCAGGACATCTCCTTGGACGGTTCCCGCGGTAATCTGCGATTGACCCCACACGGACGAGGCAATGCCCAGCGCGAGTGTCAAGACGAAAAACGCACACAACAGTTTTCTCATTTTCTCTCCCCCAGACATCACAACCCCGATTCGTACGAGCCCTGGAATTCCCCGGAAGGTGAGGCGGCTCGCAAGAATAAATCCTGCAAGGCAGTTTATGCCGAGAGGGTCCAAAAGCACAAGAGCGGCGCTTGTGGAAACCTTCGGAACTTCGAACCAAGTTTTGGATGCAATCCATCGGTTTGCAAAAATGCACCACGGATGTTGCACAATGGCGGGCGCGAACTCAGCTATAATCCCGGCCCGTGAAATCAATCCTCGATTCAATTCGCGTGGTCGAAATGACGGAGGCGCTGGCCGGGCCGTATTGCGCCATGCTGCTTGGCGATTTCGGCGCCGATGTGATCAAGGTGGAGCGGCCCGGCGTTGGCGACCAGTCACGCGGTTGGGGCCCGCCGTTTGTGGGCAGCGAATC
>WNFF01011452.1_pt1 | contig 11493 bp, 7 predicted proteins | sample 5400441 | NCBI WGS metagenome assembly WNFF01 (sample SAMN13153345, study PRJNA577476) | soil metagenome | isolation source: 120 cm saprolite under Douglas fir tree site 2 hole 3 replicate 1 | place: USA:California | collected 2015-04-18
ATGCTGATCATCGCCAACGCCTACCGTCGGCTGAATTTGTGGAACGCTAACTGCGGCGCCTCCTTCGAGTGGGTCGGCCGCGCGATCAACCCGTACCTCGGGTTCATGACCGGGTGGCTGATGATTGCCGCTAGCCTCATCGCGGCAGTCGCCGGCGTGGTGGTTCTCGCCCCGTCGGTCCTGGCCATCGCTGGCGTCAACGCCGTAAGCACCTGGCCGAACATTTTCATCAGTACTGCTGTCATCGTGGTCCTGCTCGTGATCGCGGTCCTCGGCATCCGCCTCACCGCGCGCACCCAGGTCGCCATGGGGCTGATCGAGTACGTGATTCTCATCGGCTTTTCGGTATGGGGGTTGGTGGTGGTGCTCGGCCACCACCCGGGAACTTTCCCGATTACTAAAGGGTGGTTCAGCCTCAGCGGAATCGGCGGGAAGGGCAGCCTGGCGTCGGGACTGCTCATCGCGGTATTCATGATCGCCGGCTGGGACGCTACCGTCTACGTCAACGAGGAAGTAAAGCACCGGCGGCAAAACCCGGGCCGGGCCGCCGTCATCTCGGTCGCCTTGCTCGTCGTCATGTACACCTTCTGTCAGGTGGGCTTGCAGGGAGTGGTGTCGTCGGCCAAGCTGCAGGCCAACTCATCATCGGTGCTCGTCTACATCGCTCAGGCGCTGGGCGGCGGCGGATGGGCCAAGGTGATGGCGCTCGCCCTGGCACTGTCGGTGATCGCGTCCACGGGCGTCAGCATCGTCATCCTCGCCCGGATGATCTACGGGATGGCGAGTCACCGGGTGCTGCCGGCGATCCTGGGCAACGTGAACACCCGCTTCGCCACGCCCGCAATCGCCAGCATCGTCGTCGGCGTGATCCTCATCGCGGTCACCTGGGTGTACCTGCTGTCCAGCTCGATCGGGAACGCTTTCACCGCGGTGATCAGCGTGAGCGGCGTGCTGTACGCCAGCTTCTACCTCCTCACCGCGCTCTCCGCCATCGCGTATTACCGGCGCCGTATCTTCAGTAATGCCTGGGACGCGATGCTAGTCGGCATCCTTCCCCTGGCCGCCGCCGCATTCCTGGTCTGGATCGTGGTCAAGTCCTGGCAAAACGCTCCCGCGTCGCAGAGGTGGTCGCTGATCGGCATCGTCGCGGCCGGCATGATCCTGATGCTCGTCGCGCGTTTCGTCCTGCGCTCGCAGTTCTTCCATATCCAGCGAGAGAGCGCGGCCAGGTAAACGCTGAAGACCCAGCCAGCGGCGCCCGACGCAGGCCGTCCGACCGCAAGCTCGGCCAGCGTAGAGCACCGACATTCTGGATAGGAAGGCGCTGGTCGGCAAAACCGACGGCACTCCTGCCGGTGGGAGCCGGTGCCTGGCCGACCTGTGGCTGAATATGACGGGCCGTGCCGGGTTGCGACGGATGCTTCCCTCTGATTGGGTGTCACCGAAATGTCCGCAGGTGCGACGTGTCCCAGGTGATCCCATAGCCGCGCCAGGCCGATAAAGGCGCAGGTAGTGGGCTGGTCAGCGGAGGCTACCGCATTCGCGCACCAGGCAGTTCAGAAAGGTCATGCCACCCACATTAGGACTCGTCTTCTCCGCCAGGATTTGCCGCTTCGCTCGCGGCGGCTCGGCCTTCGCTGACACCTCGCTGGAATCTGGTGAGCCGGTCCCGGGCCGCGGCCGCTGACCGGTTCGGCTCGGCGGGTTGTGTGCTCGGGATGGCACCAGGGACCAGATTCGCGTTCGGCAGCCGCTTGGGGAGCCCCGCTGTCGTCTCGCCGCCCCAGGTTGGCGAATCGACTGTCTCTGCGGCATGCCAACCTTCATCTGCTGGTGACGACCAGCGGCTCCCGGCCGCGGCGGTGAGGCCGGACGAACCGGGCACCTTGCGACCACCCCCGAACCAGTGCGACTCGACCGTGTCGAAGATCGGAAGCCTGTGCGTTTCTGCGAGACTTTCAGCGGGCGGCACGACCACGCCGTCGTCGGCGGAACTCGTCTCCTGACTCAAGGGCGCCGCAGTGCCCACTGGAGTGCCAGCGAAGTGTGACGCCTCGCTCTGGCTCGGCGCGGACAAACCGGGGCCAGACAGCGGGCCCGTACTTAAGGTTCCTCCAGCGATGTCTCCGGCAGCCTCATCGCCGAGGGCCTGGGCCTCCTGGCCCGAGACGCCAGCGTGCTCGCCCATCGCGTCAGACAGCCCGGAGCCGGACGGTCTGACGGTTGCAGGCGCTTCGGCCCTCAACGCCGACCGCGGGCCGCTGGCCGACCATGTAGGGCTAGGCAGCCGGCCCGCATCAGATATCAACCTCCGACCGAGCGGAGAGTCCCGCACATCTTCGCGCCGTGGCGCAAACTCCGTCGACCTCGCCGTGGTCACCCTCTGCTCCGCGGTGGCGTGGCCAGGATCCGCCGCCGCCTCATGCAAGCCCGGCCTTGACCCGACGCTATCGAAACGACTGAGCCTCGGCGACGCAGCCGTGCCTTGGTAAACGATGACTTCATCGGGGAGCCAGACTAGCGCCGTGAGACCACCGAACTCCGCCCGTTGCAATCGGACCCTGATGCCGTGCCGTGCAGCCAGTCTGGCGACCACGAACAAACCCATCCACTTAAGGACATTGATGTCCTTCGCCGGCGGGTTTTCCAGTTGCCAGTTCGCGTACGCCATCTCCTTGGCGGACATTCCGACGCCGCGGTCGGTGATGTCGACCACGACGCCCTCGCTGGTCAGCAGATGGCCGGAGATATCGACTGGCATGTCCGCCGCGGAGAACGACGTTGCGTTCTCGATCAGCTCGGCGAGCAGGTGCACCACGTCGTGGACGGCAGGCCCGCGCACTGCGATGTCCGGCTGCGCATTCAGCGAGACACGTTCGTATTCCTCGATCTCGGACACCGCGGCCCTGATCACATTCACAAGCGCCACCGGCTGGCTCCAGCCGGTGGATAGCTCGTGACCGGCCAGAACGAGCAGGTTCTGCGAGTTGCGGTGCATGCGTGTAGCGATGCGATTCATTTTGTACAGGTTTGCCAGGCGCTGCCTGTCCTGCTCCCCCTGTTCAAGATTCTCTATGAAGCGGATCTGGCGTTCCACAAGGGACTGGCTGCGGTGGGACAGGTTCACGAACATGGCGTCGAGCTTGCCGCGGAGCGCGGCCTCGTTGGCCGCCAACCGCATCATTTCGCTGCGCATCTGGTCGAAGGCGCGTGCAACCTCGCCTATCTCGTCCGTGGAACCCACATCGATGGGTTCCACGTCGGACGGCTCGCCCTCGCCATTGTTCTCTCTGATGCGGCGGACCGCATCGGGCAGCCGAACCTCGGCCACCTCCAGCGCCCCGGCCCGCAGTCTGTTCAGCGGCTGCAGCACTGACCTGGCAGCGACGCTGGTGGACCACGACGCCAGCGCCAAGACGATGATCACCACAACGCCGAGCGCGACCGCCAACAGGATGGCCCTGTCGCGTACTGAGCTGCTCGGCGAGTGGATCGGCGCACCTTGCAAGGTACCGGCAATGCCGACGACACAGAACGCGACGGCGGTGGCGGCGACGGCTGGAATGACGACTAGCAGCAACAGGCGCGAGCGGACAGGCCAGTTTTTCAACCCACGGCGCGACCTCTTATGCGTCGCCGACGGGCCGGTGCGCGAGTGCTGGTGGCCACCAGCGGACAGGCCGCTGCTCTCAGGACGCCTGGTCGGGCCGGCATCGTGCACAGCTGCGGGTTCTCGGAGGAACGCTTCGGTACGGCCACCGCGGGTTTCTCCGGTCATCCTTGGCCTGACGTCATGCGCCGACCCATCGGCGTGCCCGTGCGGACTCTCGCTCTTTGTCCTGGAGACGTCCCCTACCACAAGGAGGGCGACCGTGAGGACCACAGCAGCCAGGAAGATCTCAGCCAGCATAGCCGCTCACATCCGGTCGATGGCCGGGGTCATGCGCGCGAGGCGGCGCATAGTGCGATACTGACACGATCCGGTTACTTTCGGATCGATGCGCTCGGCCTCAAGGACGATCGACAGCTGACCCGGCGGCGGAACCGACATGGCACCCCTTCCTGGCGGCCTGGTCTGCGCGCACGGCATCACATAACCGGCCTAACTCTAATGCGTAACCGGCTGGCGCATGCCAATTCCCATTTAGCGGGAAAAATCAGTACTTCATTACGCTGGTCGTCGGAGCTTACGAGACGCCAAGTTTGACCTGTCAGTGTGGTTATGTCCCTGAACGTCCCGATTCTGCGCCGTCCGCATGCTATCGGAGATTCTCAATTTGACTGCCCAGGAGCGCCATCGACATGATCCTGCTGCTGCCTGGTGACGCTGAGGAGGGTCAGCCGTCTCCGATGTTCGCCAGGCTCTGCTGGACGGCATGAGTCAGCGGGTCACCGGCTGGCAGGACCCGGTCACAGCGCATGGCGGTGTCGCGAAGCAGGGCCACCGCGTCTCCGACCCGGCCTACAGAGTAGTACAGGCTCGCCAGGCTCGCCAGGCGGGCCAGCGTGTCTGCGTGGTCCGCGCCGAGGACCCGTTTGGAATCCGCGCAGCACTGCTCGGAGAGCTGCATCGCGGCCGGCATCTTTCCGGCCATCTGATAGGCGACGGACAGGTTCGCTGTGGTCGCGATGGTGTCCGGATGACCGCGACCGAACACCTTCTCGCGGTCGGACAGAACCCGTTTGTAGTGCGAGATGGCGTCCTTGACCTTGCTTTCGGCCAGGCAGGCCGCGGCGAGCCGTTCCCTGGTGGCCATGGTCTCCAGGTCGCGAGGACCCTGCAGCCGCTCGCGATCCGTCAGGTTGCGCGCTAGTAGCCCGCTGGCCGCCACGACATCGCCCGCGGCCTGGTAGGCAGCGGCGAGCTCGTTCCGAGCGCTCAGGGTGTCCGAGTGACCGGGTCCGCGGAATTGCTCGCATTCGCTGACCGCCCGGAGCAAGACCGTCACAGCGTCAGCGGCTTCGCTGGCCATGATGAGCGCCTTGGCCAAGCTGACACGGGCCGCGATGATGGCTGGGTGTCCGGGAGCCAGCTCGCGGCTCCGTTCGGCCAGCACCCGCTGATACCAGTGAACGGCTTCCCCCGCGTAGCCGGCCGCCAGGTACGCGGCGGCCAGCTGAGCGGCCACGACCAGGGCGTCCGGGTGACCGGGCATCAGCTTGGTGTCGCAGCGGGCGGCCAGGTCCCGCCAGTACTCGACCGCTGGCCCGACTAGGCGGGCGGCGTCGAGGCTCCGGCCGACCCGCACCAGCAGCGGATGGCATCCGTCGGCCCACAGCACGTCGGCGGCCGAGGCTTGCAGGCTGGCCGCGTTCACACGCAGCCTGTCGGCCGTCCATGGCTGCGGCTCGTCGGCGGGCCAGGCTTCGAGTAGCGCACTGGCGGCCGCTCGCGCCGCAGGGTCCTGGACCTGCGCGGGCGCGGCCAGCCTGATCGCCGCCTGGAGCACCGAATTTAGCAGGATCGTCGGCGGCGCGACGGCCCAGTTGACGCTGATCAGGCCGGCCCGCTCGATGGCGAGTAGCGCGTCCCAGGCTGGCTTCGGGTCGACCGCCGAAGAGAATGGGATGACGGCTCCGCCCAGGTAAGCGGCCACGGAGGGCGTGCTGAAGATGGTTCCCGGGATCCCGTGGCCGTCGAGAAGGGCGAGGAGGACCAGCATCAGCCGGACCGATGCACCAGGCAGCAGCGATTCGGCCTGTCCCAGGGAGAGAGTCCAGGTGACCGCGGCCGCCGAAGGCACCTCTCCCGCCGCCACCCCGATCTGCTGCCGCCTGCGGCTGAAATAATCCCGGTAGTCCCGGCAGGCCAGGGTGGAGTTCGCGACCACCGATGAGGCCTGGGCGAGGGCCAGCGGCTCGCGGCCGAGCGCCTCGATCAGGTCAATGGCGCCCTGGCGCTGAGTCGGGTTCACGCTGAGCCGCTCGGTCAGGCAGTTGAGCGCCTCACGGACGCTGAAAAACCCGACCGGGATAACCTGCGTCCCGCGCCGCCTGGAGGCGACCGAGGACTGCGTGCTAGTGATCAGCACCCGGCCCATCGGCCCCTCCGGCCAGAGACCTTCCAGGTCCGCCGACTCGGGCAGGTCATCGAGGACGACCAGCCACGGCTGGTTAGTCTCGGCCAGCCAGCTGATGAAGCGGGCCGCGACCGATTCGGCTGTGCCCGTGGGCTCAAGGCCGGTGGCTGCCACTGATGCCTGCACGTACGCGGAAAGCACCGAGGCCCGGTTGGTGGCGGAGATCCAGACCAGCGCGTCGATGGCCCCCGACCGCCACAGCGACTCCGCGATGATCACGGCCATCTGGGTCTTGCCGCACGCGCCCAGCCAGTTCGACGGGCCCTCGGCGAAGGCCGAGCCAGGCACCAGCGCCAGGGTGGTCCCGGGGACAAGGGCGTCCACTATGCCGCGGGCGGTATCCGGCCTCTCGGTGTATCCCTCGGCCAGCGGAGGCACCTCGCCCACCCGGAAGCGCTGAGTCGCCTGCTCAGCTGACATTCTTCCAGAGGGCATCACAGCCCGCTACCCCCAAGTATTCGCCTGGTGTCGAAAACCTCCTCGGAATACTTCACCAATAACACGGGGAGGTCCAGACACGGGAAGCTTGTCCATATCACGATCTTCACTAACACACCATTATGCACGTGCACCTGGGTTTCGATACCCCTCTAACGGAGGTCCGGTGCAGGTGCTACGGGGCTGAGTAAGGGCGCTACTGAGGGTAGGGAGGGCGCGTTACTGGAGTTCCGTATGGAGATTATTGGGAATTTGGGCTATTGGGGGTCGGCCACCGAGGCCAGCAGGGCAGCCTGGGCCTGGGCCACGGCGGCCAGCATCGCGCCGCGCAGCACGGGTTCACCGGGGACACCAGTCGGCACGACGCGCGGACGGGAGGGCCAGATGCTGGCTACCGCGGCGGCGACCCGGTCCGCCAGGGTAGTACCGCCGGCCCGGCCCACCTCGCCGCCCAGCACCACCAGGCCCGGGTCGAGCACGACGCAGACGGACGCCACCCCGACCGCGACCCGGTGCAGCCGACCGCCCAGGATGGTGGCCAGGCCGAGGCCGACGCCCAGCCGGACGAGGACGAAGTCGTCGGCGTCGGTGGCCGCGCCGGCGGCACGTTCGGTCATCGCAGCCAGGTTCACGTCGTTCTCGATGACGACCGGCTTGTGCCAGACGCTCCGGCCTGCTCTGCCGCGATCGCCACCAGGCCGCGCTCCTCCAGCCGGGTCAGCATCTGCGACACCGTAACCTTGGACAGCCCGGTGTACTCGCTGATCTGGGACCGGGTGAGCATCTCGCCGCCGAGCAGGAGGTCGAGGTCGAGCGCGGCCCGGTCGTTCAGCTCATGCAGCAGGCTGGGTTTACCCGGCCGGACCCGTGTTCCCCGGGTCTCGGTTTGCGCCCGTGTGTCGGGTTGCGCCCCGGTTGGCTGGTGAGCCCGCGCATCCGGGTGAAGCGGTATTTCCTCCCGGAGAGGCTGCATCGCGGTCCCTTCGTCAATCCAACGCCCGGTAAGGTCTCGATCCGGCAACGGGTCTAGCTGGGTGACGGCCCTTCCGCCGCTCACCACGGCCGGCACGATGGACCGCCCGCCGCTGCCGGTCGCCGAGTGACACCGGGTGACGAGCGACCGGCCGTGGCTGCGAGCGGGCTCCCGGCCGCGGCCGGTCCGCGGCCGGTCACCGGTGAGATGCTGTGACGGGCCCCCCGGGTGCAGACCCCCGGGTGCAGACCCCCGGGTGCAGACCCCCGGGTGCAGAGGAGCCGTCCTTGGTTGCTTATTCGGGTTGCCGGAGGGTCCAGCCGTCCATGCCCATCCAGGCGCCGGAGAAGTCGAGGCTGCCGCCGAGTTGATCGTTAGGGGTGCTGGTCAGCCGCGGGCCGTTGAGTTCGATCCAGTCGCCGCAGGGCCGCATGCGGGCTAGGCCTGGGCCCATGTTCTCCAGCGTGATGCCGCCGAGGCCGGTGATCTCGGTGGTCGAGCCGAACCCTTGATCCATGGTGGCGTCCGGGCCGAAGGTGTCCGCGCCGACTCCGATGGCGCCGTGGTCCCACAGCCATTTGGTGGATTCGGCGCTAAAGCCGGGGACGTCATCGTAGTAGTCGTTGTACAGGCCTGGCACCCGCTGGTTACCCAGGTGATAGAAGTCGGAGAGCCCGGTATAGAGCACGACGTATGAGTCTTGCGGGATCGCGCACCCGGTGCGCTGCATCCAATTCTGGATGTCGCCGATGGTGATGAAGAAGTCGCCATTGCCGTTGCGGGCCAGGATCCGCGGCTTGACGTTGATCACTATCAGCGGGCGCAGGCCGAAGAATTTCTCGGGCAGACGGTCCAGGCATATCTGGCCCTCGTGGAAGTGGCACGGAGCAGAGATGTGCGTGCCGGTGTGGGTGCCAAGCGACTGGATCTGCTCAAGCGTGTAGCCCGATCCCTGCTGGCAGCGTGGCACACTGGGATGGGCGTTGACGCAGTTCCACAGCTGCCACTGGAACGGGGGGTCACCCGGGAAGATCGGCGCATTGTCGCTCAGCGGTTGTCCCAGGAAGACCTGCTGCGATTGTGCGGGATCGCGCGGATCGACCTGGGCGTAGCCCGGTGTGATGCCGCTCGACGCCGCGCGCGCCTGGTCTGCCGGGCTTGCTCCCACTACCGAGTTCATGCCCAAGACGAAGCCGGCCACCAGAGCAACGGCACTGAGGGCGAACCCACCCAACTTCACATGCCGCCGGGTTTGCTGCATGGCGGCCTCCTTTCCAGACGTTGAGGATCAAAGTAGCGTGAATTCGGGTAATACCACCACCCAGGGACGGTGGAATGTAGCAGGCTACCTTTCTGCGAACTTTCTGCGAAATTGGCACACAGGGTTTGCTCTGCGGGGTTCAAAACTCGGCCATGGATCCTGACCTGGGCGTCTACGTCCGCTCGTATCCGTTGACGAGGCCGCCCAGGACGGCCCGGCGCCTGATCCGTTCCCTGGAAAGGTCTGCGACCAGATGGTGAGACCGGGCGGGCGGAGCTGGCGGCTGCGGTGGGGTCATCGTCCGTTGTGGTGGGCCTCGTACTCGGTCATCACGACGCGCACGAGGACGACGGTTAGATGGCCCGGATCTTCCCTGTAGTCCGTGAACTAACACCCTTGCCTGCGTCGGCACACATTGATAAGTGAGTGTCGTGGGTCACTGTTGAGCGGCGCGGCGAAACGCTGCCCAATCTCGGCCAGCTCGCCGGTCCAGCACTGATCCATGCCGAGCTCGACCGGGCGGCTCACGCAGGGCCGCACCAGGGCGGCGCGGGAGGGCCGGCCGGTTACCCAGGTGGGGGTGGCGGCGGGAGGGACGGGCTGAGGTCGGTGAGGAGGTTGGTGTCGTAGGTCATGATGACGTACGGGCCGAAGTTGTAGGTGCGGGTCGGGGCGCCGAACGTGGCGCGGATCTGCCAGCTAGGGATCTCATCGAGCGGCACGGGCGGGTTCATCAGCACGACGAAGTTCGCGTCGTGGATCTGCGGGTTGTACCAGGTCCGGTCGAACTCGGAGGGCCCCGGGGCCGCGTCGTTGAGGTTGAAGCTGACGGACCTGATATTGACGGCGCCGCCGCTGGCCAGCGTGGTCGCGTTGGCGATGCCGTAGCTGCTCAGGCCGTAAGTGAGGTGGTGCGCGACGAGCCAGTCGGCGAGATCCTGGCTGATGGCGGGGCGGGGCGGCTGCGCGACGGAGTAGCCGAGCGCCGCCAGGTAACAGGCCAGGACCACGGCCATGGCCGGCACCAGCCGGATCGCCAGGAACCGGCCGCCCAGCATCCGGCCCGCCAGCACGGCGCCGGCCGGCAGCACGGCGGCCATCTCGCGAGCGCTCCAGTACGTCGTGGGCGTGGTGCTGAGCAGGTACGCGGCCACGTTGATGAGGATCCCGAGGGCCAGCACCTGGGCGATGCGGTCCTCGCAGCTGAAGAAGTGCCGGACGACCAGCCACAGCCCCCACGCGGCCAGGGCCAGGCCGATCAGGTGCAAGAACGCGATACCCGCGTCCAGACCGGGCGACGAGATGCCGAAGAAGTCGGCGCCGTAGAGCCCGAACAGGCTCTCCACGGCCAGCCAGGAGTGGGCCGACATCTCGCTGACCGGGGCCAGGGCGTTCGCGACCGGCAGGACGGCGTAACCGCCGTGCTCGCCGATCCGCTTGACCACGATCGAGGCGATCTCCGCCGAGGCGCCCGCCGCCACCAGCAGCGACAGATCGAACCAGGCGGAGCGCAGCCGCTCGCGGCGCTGCACCAGCGCCTGGTAGGCACGTACGGCGGACACCGCGGCCAGCGGGGCCACGCCGATCAGCAGGGCCAGCCGGTCGGCTACCAAGACCCAGGTCAGCATCGCGCCGACCACGATCGGGACGTACCATCAGCCAGGTCAGCAGCAGGGGCACCTGGGTGCCGATGTGGTCGGGCTGGAAGACCAGGATGTACACGCCGGGACCGAGCTGGGGCGCGATCATGATTCCGGCCGCGATGAGCATGCGCACGACGCCCTCGCGGCCGGTCGCGCGCCCCCGGGCCAGCAGCGCGCCGGTCAGCACGACCAGCGTGTAGGTGATCGCCGCCGACACGTGCAGCACGTCCGCGTTCAGCCCGCGGACCATCTCCACGAGCACGTACTCGGGCAGTTCGGTGGTGTAGAACGACACGTCGGTGACGGTCCAGCCGCGCAGCATCGGGTTGCCGTGCAGCATGGCCCAGGCCTGCAGCGCGTTCGACGCGCCATCCGAGGCGACCCGCGCCGTCCGCGAGACGTGCAGATAGCAGAAGAAGAGCCCGATCCCGACTGCGATCAGGCCTGCCAGCCAGGCCAGCTGGATCAGCCAGGTGACCCACCATCGGCTGCGGCGCTCCGGCTCGGGCGGGCTCTCGGCATCGGCGTCGGCGTCGGCGTCGGGGCCAGCGTCGCTGTCGGCGCCGGGGGCGGCCTCAGCGTCGGCGCGGGTCTCGGTGCCGGCACTGGCTTCGGCGGGGATTTCAGCCCCGGTACCGGTGTCGGCCACGGCGATTGCCGAGGCGGCAGGCTCGTCTTCCTCTGGCGTGGACATGTTCCCCCAGGCACGGTCATTCTCGTCCGCTAGCGAGGCTAACAGACCCAGCCGCCTGCGGGCCGCCCGCCGCAGGCGGGCCGCCCGCCAATGCGAGAAAAGCGGTGGGGAACGTGCATAATGACGATCATGCGATTGTCAGCCCGGGCCGACTATGCGCTGCGCGCCGCGATCGAACTCGCCGCCTCCAGCGGCGGACACGTCACGGCCGATCAGCTTGCCCGCGCGCAGCAGATACCGGGTAAGTTCCTCGAGACGATCCTGACTCAGCTCAGAAGGGCCGGACTCATCCGCAGCCAGCGCGGGCCGGACGGCGGCTTCTGGCTGGCGCGCCCGGCGGCCGAGATCTCGCTGGCCGACATCATCAGGGCCATCGACGGCCAGTTGCTCGGCGTCCGGGGCGA
>WNFF01029971.1_pt1 | contig 11493 bp, 8 predicted proteins | sample 5400441 | NCBI WGS metagenome assembly WNFF01 (sample SAMN13153345, study PRJNA577476) | soil metagenome | isolation source: 120 cm saprolite under Douglas fir tree site 2 hole 3 replicate 1 | place: USA:California | collected 2015-04-18
GGCACGTTCTTCGGCGCGTAGATCACCTGCAGGTCGGTGAGATGCGGGCCATCGAGCGTACGGCCGGCGGCGGCGTCGCGGGCGCGGCTGGCCCGCAGGATCTCGCGGTAGCGATCCTCGACCGCGGTGGCGGGTTCCGACATCAGCGCGTTTTCCATCCATCCGTCGAGCATGATCTGCGCAGAGGGAAACGCGGAAGCATCGCCCCGTTCGCGCAGCATCGCCGCGAGCTTGGTCGCGGTCTGGCCGCGCGTGGCGGCCACCGCCACGGCGAGTTCGGCGGTTTCGCGTTCGATCGCGTCACACCAATGGTCGTCGTAATTTCGCACCTCGAGCAGCCGGTTGCGCGAGCGCAGGCTGCGGTCGAGCGCCGAGACCCGGCTCGAATGCTCGCTGTCGATCGCCAGCACCAGACGGTCGAAGAACCGCCGCCGCTCGGACGCGGCGCCCATGAACAGTCCGTCCATCGACGGCGTCAGCCACACCATGCGCAGATGGTCGCCGAACGCGGTCGCCGAACTCACCGGCTCGCGATCGATCCGGCAGCGCCGGCTGGTGGCCGCCATTTCGCTGCCGGGGGCGTCGATGCCGGTGCCGAGCGTTGCCAGCCCGAGCGCGCCCTCGACCTCGGCGGACACCGCCCACGAGCCATCGCCCTGATTGTCGGCGACATCGTCGAGCGTCGCGCGGCGCAAACCGCGTCCAGGCGAGAGAAACGAGATCGCCTCGATACAATTGGTCTTTCCGGCGCCGTTTGGGCCGACCAGCACGACGACGTCACCGCGCGTTTCCAGGCTCGCCGCGCGATAATTGCGGAAATGCGTGAGGGTGAGGCGGTGGATGCGGGAGGCGGTCATATCATTCGTCATTGCCGGGCTTGCAAGGCGTCGGAATGAGCTGCCTCAACTTCTGACGTCATCATCCGCGAAAGCGGATGATCCAGTATTCCGCGCCGCTCAAGACGCCAGGCACGCCGGCGATTACTGGATACCCGCTTTCGCGGGTATGACGGCCGTGCGTGCTGGCCGGGTAGCGCCTTCCTCGCTTGCAAAAAAGCAAGGTCACACCCGCATCGGCATCAGCACGTAGAGCGCGCCTTTGGAATCCTTGTCCTGCACCAGCGTCGGCGAGCCCGGATCGGCCAATCGCAGCACCGCGACTTCGCCCCCTATCTGAGCCGCGATGTCCAGCAGATAGCGCGAATTGAATCCGATATCGAGCGCGTCGGAGGCGTACTCGACCTCGAGCTCTTCAGTCGCGCTGCCGGAATCCGGGTTGGTCACCGACAGTACCAGCTTGCCCGGCGATAGCGCCAGTTTCACCGCGCGGCCGCGCTCGCTCGAGATCGTCGAGACGCGATCGACCGCGGCCTCGAAATCCCTCTTGTCGACGATGAGTTCCTTGTCGTTGTTTTGCGGGATAACGCGGCCGTAATCCGGAAACGTGCCGTCGATCAGTTTCGAGGTCAGCACCACATGGCCGATGCTGAAGCGTATCTTGCCCTGCGACAGTTCGATTTTGACCTCGGCCTCATTGTCCTCGATCAACCGCAGCACTTCGCCAACGGTTTTGCGCGGCACGATGACGCCGGGCATGCCGGACGCGCCATTGGGCAAAGGCAGATCGATCTGGGCGAGACGATGCCCGTCGGTCGCGACCGCGCGCAAGGTGGGGTCCTTGGCGCTGCCCGCCGAGTGCAAGTAGATGCCGTTGAGATAATAGCGGGTCTCCTCGGTCGAGATCGCGAACTGGGTGCAGTCGATCAGGCGTTTCATGTCGGAGGCGGCCAGTACGAACGAATGGGTCATGTCGCCGGCGGCGAGATCGGGGAAATCGTTTTCGGGCAGGGTCTGCAGCGTGAAGCGCGACCGGCCGGCGCGGATCGCCAGTACCGAGCGGTCGCCGTCGCCCTCCAGCACGATCTGGGCGCCATCGGGCAGCTTGCGCACGATGTCGTAGAACATATGCGCCGGCACGGTGGTCGAACCGCCAGTTGCGGTTTCCGCCGCCAGCGTTTCCGTTACTTCAAGGTCAAGGTCGGTGGCCTTCAGCGACAGCCGCGCGTTTTCGGCCCGGATCAGCACGTTGCCGAGGATCGGAATGGTGTTGCGGCGCTCGACCACGCGATGGACGTGACCCAGCGATTTCAGGAGCTGCGCGCGTTCGACGGTAACCTTCATTGCAATACCCGCCTGATCCTAAGATGGAAAAGCCGGGCGGGCCCGGAAGGCGCACCGCGGCGTTTGAAACCCGAAAAGCCCGATCAAAGCTGGATTTGATCAAACCCGCGGGGGGACCGCAAGGTGGCGCGTATGGCCCGCAAGCGCAAGAGATGCGTTAAGCGGTTCCCCACGTTTTGCGGGGCAAAACCCGCGTTCGGACGTGGTCCCGGCGTCGCCGGGACCACCAGTCCGCAACCCACGCCGCCTGGCTACAGGACACTCATTCCTGCAGTTGGCGTTTCAGCGATTCAACCTCTTCGGAGAGGGCCACGTCCTTTGCGACCAGCGCCTCGATCTTGCGCACGGCGTGCAGCACCGTGGTGTGGTCGCGTCCGCCGAACCGGCGGCCGATCTCGGGCAGCGAGCGCAGCGTCAGGGTCTTTGCCAGATACATCGCGACCTGGCGCGGGCGCACGACATTCGCAGTCCGGCGCGAAGACAGCAGATCGGAGCGGCTGACATTGTATTGCCGGGCGACCACCCGCTGAATGTCCTCGATCTTGATGCGCTTGGGCTCTTGCGGGCGGACCAGGTCGCGCACCTCGCGCTCGGCCATTTCCAGGGTCACCGGCTGGGCGTTGAGCTTGCTGTGCGCCAGCAGGCGGTTGATGGCGCCCTCGAGGTCGCGGCCGTTGTGGGTGATGGTCCGGGCGAGATAATCCAGTACCGGCGCCGGCACGTCGAAGGTCGCATGATGCGCGCGCGCCGCTGCGACGCGCGATTTGAGAATTCCGAGCCGCAATTCTTCGCCGAGCGATCCCATCTCGACCACGAGGCCGCCGGCGAGGCGCGAGCGCACGCGGTCGTCGAGGCTCTCCAAGTCGGAAGGCGGACGGTCCGCCGCGATCACCACCTGGCGGCCGGCGTCGATCAGCGCATTCAGGGTGTGACAGAATTCAGCCTGGGTCGATTTACCCTGCAGGAATTGCAGATCGTCGATGACCAGCACATCGATGCCGCGCAAGGCCTCCTTGAATGCGAGCACGGTCTGCGTCTTGAGCGCATGCGCCAGCGTGTTGGAACGGCCAATCACGAAACTTCCGAATGTCAGGCGCGGATCGAGCGGCGAGCCGCCGAGTGCGTCATGGCTGGCGGACACCGGTGCGATCGCGGTGGCGCGCAACTCGGTGGGACGACCATCCGCGCGCTCGGTGCGGCGTTGATCGAGCGGCGCGACGGTCTCCTTTGCGGGCGGCACGCATCGCATCGCCGTGCGAACGGTGAGGTCGATCCGGTGCACTTGCGGCATCTCGGCCTGCCAGCAGGTGAGAACGCGTTCGGCATAATGGGCCTGGATCCAGCTCTTGAGGAACCGCGTCGGAACCGAGAGATGGACGCTTTCCTGCTGCACGCTTTCGAGGTCCATGCGCGCGAACCAGCTTGAATAGACGTCTTCTCCCACGCTCGAGCGCAGCCGGCCCTTCACGCGCGACCAGCGGTCCTGTTCGGTATCTTTCACGCGTGACCAGCGATCCTGTTCGGTATTTGTCATTGCCTTACGACTTCTCTGAAAGAGTGATATTGCCTGCGAAATGCCGCGCAGGTGTCCCGCGCGGCGCGACCCCAAGCCTGGTTTCGTCCTCAGCCACAGACCAGCCGTTCGGCGACGAGCCGCACGCAGATCATCAGGCTGGAAGAAGAAGCGTCGGCGAGGTCAGCGCGTACTCAACGGTCTATCCGGAGTTCGCGTGGGAGGCCGCGCACAGGCTACGTCGTCTACGGCGTTCCATACGTCATCGTTGGAAAATGCCATTTGATCGAATACCGCGATGATACCATAAAGCATGCAACCTCCCCATCCCGCCATGATTGCTCACAGCAAGTTGTCATATCACGTGTGTTTCAAATTCAGTCGATCGCGACCGAACACAAAAAATCGTTCAGTCGCTTCGCCGCCGCGTCGTCTAGCCCGTTCGTCATAACACGCCCACAAACACGCCCACTTATGCTTCGCCTTCGCGCGATTGCTGTTTGTCTGTACGTATCTCTCTTGTTCAAAGCGAGCGAGGCACGATGCCCCACTTGAGAAATTTCGACACAGAACCACCGCCCTCATATTGCTATGAGCTTAGATGCGACAATCGCTTGGAAAGCGTCGCCAACGCGCACACCGCCGCCGATTTGCACGTCCGCCCCGTTCCTTAAACCGCGCTGGTCTCTAGAGCCGTAGGCGTCGCGAACGATTTAGAGATACAGCATGCCTTATTTCCCGCAAAGGAAATGATTTTGCCCGGCTGCCGGTAAAAACAACTTCGCGTTTGCAACAGCAGGCAGCATTTTTCGCCTGCAGTGCCAAGGTTTTGAATCTGCGCGCAGATTCGAAATGTGGTGCTGCTGTCATATTTCGCGGCGTTGCCCAAAATAAATTCATAAATCGTTTACGTTTGAGCGCGGCAGAACGGAATTTTCGAACAGGAGGCGGCCGCTATGCCGATAAGTGACTACGCAAACGTGTTTTTTTTTGCTCGTCGGAACAGGGTAACCCCGTAGGTCTTTAGAGCGCGGTCGTGCCGTCGCGATTGCTTTTTCAAAAACCAGCGCGATCGATGGCCGGCATCGACATCGTCGTGGCTGTCACGGGCTTCATAAGCCCGCCTTCCTACATATGGAAGCATTCCATCGCTGAAAAAGCGAGCCCGCAAGAATTTCGCGCACTGAAATCGGCCGAGCGATACGACGGCGAACAAGAAAAAGCCCGGCAACGCGCCGGGCTTTTCTGACGAATATCTCTTTCGATCAGTTATTTCGCGAGCTTTGCGATTTGGTGCGCGAGCCGCGAGACCTTTCGGCTGGCGTTGTTCTTATGGATGATGTTGCGCTGGGCGGCCTGCATGAGTTCCGGTTCCGCGCGCGTCATCGCCTTCAGCGCCGCATCGCGGTCGCCGCTCTTGATCGCCTCTTCGACAATGCGGACTGCGCCGCGCATCTGGGTGCGACGCGACTTGTTGATAATGGTGCGGCGGGCAATCTTGCGCGTCGCCTTCTTGGCAGAGGTGGTGTTGGCCATGCTTTCAAGTATCCTTCGACAGTGACGATCGCGGGTGCTCAGGCTTGAGCGCGCCGGCCGTTCAACCGCGTGATCGACGCTGGTATATTTCCGGGTGTTCCTGAGAATGCCATTCTCGGAGCATAAATCGCTCACGTGATGGCGCCGCCCACAGAACAGCGGCGGCGGGATTGCGTCCGCCGCCATTGGCGGTCTTATAGAGGGCGCACCTTGCAGCGTCAACGCCTTCCGGACCCTCCGGCGCCCGGAGGCCCGGTCGAAAGGCGCCGATAAGGTGCTGATGAGGTTGAATTTCCCGCGCTGCGCCGCTAATGGCTGACTGCGTTTTCGGGCGCGAGCGACATAAGGTGACGCATGATCCGCGGTTTTTTCCGACTTGTAGGGCTGCTGCTGCTGGCCGGCGGATTTATTTTCATGGTCTATGACGGCGCGCGCTGGGTCGCCGATCAGACCTTGCGGTTCACTCGGTTCGGTCAATTCTGGAACGATATTCACCAATCCAGCCAGCAGGCGTTTCGGGCCTGGGTGGAGGGCATTGCGCCCTGGCTCTGGACCAGCGTCGTCAAGATCATTCTGGATCAGCCGGTGTTTGCCGTGATGGGTGTGTTGGGTATCTTGCTGATGCTGCTGTTCCGGCCCCGCAAGCCGTTGATCGGTTATTCACGAAACTGACCGGGAATACGGCGGCGCCGGGCTCGGAGTAACGGGGGCTGCCGTGACCTGTGTAGAGACATATTATCCTGTGTAGAGACATATTATAATGTCACGTCGTCGTCCCCTTGTTCGATGCATCCCGGAAGGAGGTAATCCATGTTGTTCATGCGCAAGACCACGGCATTGCCGAGCGCAGCCGAGGCGCTGCCGGGCCGTGCCAAGCCGATCCCGACCGCTACCAGCCATTTCGTGAATGGCCGTAGATCGCAGCCGCCTTATCCCGCAGGTCTGGAGCAGGCGGTGTTCGGGCTCGGCTGCTTCTGGGGCGCGGAGCGTAAATTCTGGGAGCTCGGCGATGGCATCTACACCACCGCGGTGGGCTATGCGGGCGGTCATACCGCGAACCCGACCTACGAGGAGGTTTGTTCGGGCCGCACCGGCCATACCGAAGCGGTGCTGGTGGTGTTCGATCCGAAGCTCGTTTCGTACGGTCGATTGCTGAAGACTTTTTGGGAAAGCCACAATCCGACGCAAGGCATGCGTCAGGGCAATGACGTCGGCACCCAGTATCGTTCCGCGATCTACACCTTCAGCGACGCGCAACGCAAAGCCGTGGACGCATCCAAATCGGCCTATCAAAAGGCATTGGCGGCGAAAGGCCTGGGCACCATCGCCACCGAGATCGCATCCGCCGGCGAATTCTATTTCGCCGAGGACTATCACCAGCAATACCTGGCCAAGAATCCGGCCGGCTATTGCGGGCTTGGCGGCACCGGCGTGTCGTGCCCGATCGGCGCGGGCGTCAGCTTACTGTTCCGCGCTTGGCCCCGGCGATACCGTGCTGGCAGGCGAACGCTGGTTCTGACTTTTCGCGCCGTCATTCCCCGATGTGCAATTGCACATCTGTGGACACGCGTCTTCGCGTGGACCCGGAATCTCGAGATTCCCCGATGTGCAATCGCACATCTGAGGTTCGCGCTTACGCGCGCCCCGGAATGACGTCGGTGAATTGTTAACGCTCATTTCTTTAGGTGCTTGGCAAGGAACGCGAGGCTATCGCCACATCCAGTTGTGGCCCCAGTCGCCCTTCCAGCCGGCCAATCTGCCCTTGCGGAATTGCAGATAAAGCCGGTCCTTGTGCAAGAACAAGCCGCTGCCGCCGACGTTGCGGAAGGCCAGGAAGATTTCGTTGGCGTTCCCAAAGCGCGCGAGGTGTCTTCCGCATCCATTCCGAACACCAGCGGCGTGTTGTTCGACAGCGTCGCGGTGAAGGGTGGAGAATGTGGGCTAGCGGCCGGCGCGAATGGCTGGGCGCCTGCGGCCCCATGCCATGCGCCGCAAACGGCTATCAATAGCGACGCGCGGTATGCCAGCCTGTTGGTCACCGGATCATCCTTTCCGGGATGGCGTTTTGTGGCAGGCTGGCGAGAAACGGTAACACGGCGTCGATAAAGGCCTGCGGCTGGTCGATGTTGACGGCGTGGCCGGCGGCCGGGATCATCACCTTTTTCGCCGCCGGAATTTTCGCCGCCATGTAGTCGGAGGCTGCGAGGAACGGTGCGTCTTCGGCGCCGACCACCACCAGCGACGGTACCTTGATGTGGGGCAGCAGTTCGATCACGCGGGCATCGCGCTGGGTCAGCATGCCGCGCGCGGCGCGCGCCAGACCTGACGCATCGCGATGGCTCACGCTCGAACGTTCGCGGCTGGCGGACGTCAGTACCGCCAGGCCTTCGCGCTCGAAGCGGTCGCCGGTATCGTGCGCGCGCTTGTTCCAGGCCTCGCGGGCGTCGTCTTTCTTGAAGCCCGGCCCGGTGTCGATGATCAGTAGCGCGCGCACGCGCTCCGGATGCGCGCGATAAAAGGCCAGCGACATGTACCCCCCGAGAGAAAGCCCGCCGACGATGGCGCTGTCCGCGCCGACCTCGTCGAGCAGGGCCGCCATGTCCGCGACCGTCAACGCTTCGCTATAAGCAGATGCGTCGTCGGGGTAATCGGACCGGCCATGGCCGCGCATGTCCCACAATACGAGTTTGTGGCGTTTCGACAGCGCCGCGATCTGGCCGTTCCACATCTCCGAGGTCGATGAATAGCCGTGGGTCAGCAACAGCGGCGGTCCGCTGCCGTGGACCTCGTAATAGATATCGACCCCGTCACGGTTGATTTTTGGCATTGCGATTTCCTGCCGGCTGCCGAAGCGTCGTGTGCAACGGTATTCTAGAAGCATGCTCACGACAACGTTTGTTGCCGCAGCGCACAACGGACTGCCCCAGAATTATTTCTCTTCGACCAATTCCAATTTGCATTGCCTCTAGATTGGAACGCGATCATTCTCTTCACAAGGTTGGCATCGGCCCGGTGGGTGCCTGACCATTCGACAAACGTGAATTGCCGCCGTAAGCGGCATCATGCACCGGCAGGGGAAGAAACCATGCCTAATCTCAATATCAACGGGCGGAATCTGTCCGTCGAGGCGGCGAACGACACGCCGTTGCTCTGGGCCATCCGCGAACAACTGCAAATGACCGGCACCAAGTTCGGGTGCGGTGCCGGCCTGTGTGGCGCCTGCACCGTTCACGTCAATGGTGAAGCGGTGCGATCCTGCCAGACGCCGCTCAGCGACGTCGCCGGCAAGAAAATCACCACCATCGAAGGCCTCAGCGCCAAGGGCGACCATCCGCTGCAGAAGGCGTGGATCACCGAGCAGGTTCCGCAATGCGGCTACTGCCAATCCGGGCAGATCATGCAGGCGGCGGCGCTGCTCTCCAAGAACTCCAATCCGACCAAGGACGAAGTGGTCGCGCACATGGACGGCAATCTCTGCCGCTGCATGACCTATTCGCGCATCCAGAAGGCGATCATGCGCGCAGCCTCCGAAATGCGCACGGCCTCGAACGCCGGAACCGAGCGGAGGGCAACATGAATACGCACGTGAAAATTACCCAGACCGAGCCTGCGGATCTGAGCCGCCGCTCGTTCCTCGTCGGATCCGCCGCCGCAGGTCTTGCGCTCGGCTATTCCGCTGTTCCGGGCCTGCTCGGCGCCGACCAGGCGCTCGCCGCTGCCGGCAATTTCGATCCCAGTGTCTGGTATTCGATCGCGCCGGACGGGATTGTCACGGTCACCTGCGGCAAGGCCGACATGGGCCAGCACATTGCCTCGACCATGGCGCAGATTGTTTCCGAAGAGCTCGGCTCAAACTGGAAAGATATGCGGGTTCAGCTCGCGTCCAACGATCCGAAGTTCAACGACCCCGTGCTCGGCGCGCAGATTACCGGCGGCAGCTGGAGCACGATGATGAACTTCGATGCGATGAGCCGCGCCGGTGCCGCCGGACGCATGGCATTGACCGAAGCCGCGGCCGCCGCGATGGGCGTGCCCGCCGGCGAGCTGGTCGTCAGGGACTCGGTGATTTCGCATCCGAAGTCGAAGAAGTCGATGACGTTCGCGGACATCGTCAAGAGCGGCAAGGCCACCAAGACCTTTACGCCCGACGAACTCAAGGCGATCAAGCTCAAGACGCCCGACCTGTATACCAAGATCGGCGTTTCGGTTCCGCAGCTCGATATTCCGTCGAAGACCAACGGCACCGCCAAATACGGCATCGACGTCATGCTGCCGGGCATGGTGTACGGCAAGATCGTGATGCCGCCGGTGCGCTATGGCGCCACGGTGAAATCGGTCGACGACACCGCGGCGAAGAAGGTGCCGGGCTTTATCAAGGCCGTTACCCTCGACGACAAGACCGGAACGACGACCGGCTGGGTGGTGGCCGTGGCCAACACCTATGCGAATGCCAAGAAGGCGGCGGACGCCCTCAAGGTTACCTATGACGGCGGACCCAACGCCAAACTGTCGAGCGAATCGTTGCTCAACGAGGCCAAGCGTCTGCAGGGACTCGACGATTCCGGCTTGTTCTTCGTCAAGGACGGCGATACGACAGCGGCCCTCGGCACCGCGGCGAAGGTGATGGAGGCGGAGTACACCACCAACATCAACATCCATGCGCCGATGGAGCCGATGAACGCCACGGCGCAGCTGCAGGGCGATATCTGGCACATCTATTCCGGCAACCAGTTCGCGACACGCTCCGGCGGGATCGCGGCCGGCGCCGCCGGGGTCGATCCCAAATTCGTCGTGATGCATCAGATGTGGCTGGGCGGAGGTTTCGGCCGCCGTCTCGACGCCGACATGATGGTGCCGGCGGTGCAGGCGGCGAAGGCCGTCGGCAAACCGGTCAAGGTCATCTACTCACGCGAAAATGACATGACCATGGACTTCTCGCGGCCACTGACGTTCCAGAAGATCAAGGCAGGTCTCGACGGCGACGGCAAATTGATCGCGATGAATCACGACGTGGTCAGCGCATGGCCGACCAAGCGGTGGGGAATTCCTGATTTCCTCACCCCCTCGGTCGACAAGAAAGGCGGTCTCGACGGCTTCACCGTGAATGGCGCGGACTTCTTCTATACCGTGCCCAATCACAACGTCCGCGCCATCCTCAACGAGATGGCGCAGAACGCCACCCCGTCCGGTCAGTTGCGTTCGGTCGCGCCGGGTTGGACCTTCTGGGCGGTCGAAAGCATGGTCGACGAGCTTGCGCACGCGGCCGGCAAGGACCCCGCGCAGTATCGTATCGACATGCTCGACGGCAAGGGCGCCAATGCCGGGGGCGCGCAACGCCTGCGCAACACCCTGCTCGCGGCGATGGGCATGGCCGGCTACGGCACCAAGCAGCTGCCGAAGGGCGAGGGCATGGGCGTCGCCTGCGTCTCGTCGCAGGAACGGGCGAGCGCAAGCTGGACCGCGTGCGTCGCCCATGTTGCGGTCGCACCTAGCGGCGAGGTCAAGGTCAAGAAACTGACCGTGGCCACCGACGTCGGCACCGAGGTGCATCCCGACAACATCCGCGCCCAGGTTGAGGGCGCGGCGCTGTGGGGGCTCTCGCTCGCGATGTACGAGAAGGCGACCCTGAAGGACGGCGGTATCGAGCAGACCAACTTCGATACCTACATGCCGTTGCGGATGAGTCAGGTGCCGGAAGTCGCCGTCAGCGTCATTGCCAACGGCGAAAAAGCCACCGGCGTCGGCGAACCCGCGGTGACCGTGATCGCGCCCGCGCTCGGCAACGCGATCTTCAACGCCTCCGGCGCCCGCGTCCGCTCGCTGCCGATCACGGCAGAGGCGGTGAAGGGAGCCATGAAGGCGTAAGCCGACCGCGGATCGGGCGATTACAACAATCCGCCGGAGGCTTGCTCCGGCGGATTTTTTCGCGCACCTTTTCGCCTCGCGCAGTCATTTGCGGGGTGGATCGTTAGACTCTTACAGTCCGCAATAAATCGGCGTTCACAATACCCCTTAAGCCGAGAGGAACCTGTATCGGATATCTCTGCTGTCGGCCGTTTCAGCCAGTCAAAGGGGAATCATGACAGCTCTAGACAACAAGACTTCGTCTAAACGGCGGCTGCTGCTGGCGTCGGACAGAAGCGATCAGAGCAGCGAATTGGCCAACATTCTGCAGTCCGTGGGCGAGGTCGATACCATTTCGGCGTCGGATATTCCCGACGCACCCGCCACCGATCTCTCGGGAATAGTGGTGGACATCAATCT
>WNFF01013034.1_pt1 | contig 11490 bp, 12 predicted proteins | sample 5400441 | NCBI WGS metagenome assembly WNFF01 (sample SAMN13153345, study PRJNA577476) | soil metagenome | isolation source: 120 cm saprolite under Douglas fir tree site 2 hole 3 replicate 1 | place: USA:California | collected 2015-04-18
TCTGGGCCCGCTGTCACCTGAACTGGATCTCAAGCCCGGTTGAGGTTTTAGGCTCGGGGGGCGACGGCGCAGAACGGAGGGACGGGCTGATGCGCGATGGCCGGGGGCCGGGGCTGTGGGCCCCGCAGACACGGGCGCTGACCGCGGGGCTCGTCCTGAGCGTTACCTTCGTTGCGTCGGAGGCGCTGGCGGTCGTGACCGTCATGCCCGTTGTCGCCCGTGATCTTGGCGGGCTCCGCCTGTACGGGTGGGTGTTCAGCGCGTTCATGCTGGGCAGTGTGGTCGGCATCGTGGCGGCCGGCCGCGAGGCCGACCGGCGCGGGCCCGCGATACCGTTCGTCGCCGGGCTGGTGCTGTTCGGATCCGGGTTGGCCGCCGCTGGCCTGGCCCCCTCGATGGAGGTGCTGGTCGCGGGCCGCGCGTTGCAGGGCCTCGGCGCTGGCGCGGTGCCGGCCGTGGCCTACGCCTCGATCGGCCGCAGCCTCCCCGGTCCGCTTCAGGCCCGGATGATGGCGGTGCTGTCCACGGCCTGGGTCGCGCCGGGGGTGGTCGGGCCGGCCCTCAGCGCCGAGGTGGCGCACGTGTTCGGCTGGCGTTGGGTGTTCCTGGGGCTGCTGCCGGTGGTCGCCGTCACCGGGTCGATTGCCGTGCCGGCCCTGATCCGTCTGGGCCCGCCGGGCTCCCCGCGTGCGGAGGAGCACCGGCTGATCGACGGCATCGCTGCGGCGGCCGGCGCCGCGATGATCCTGGCCGGCCTCACGCTCGCGGCCAGTTCGGGCGCAGTCCTGGCCGGCGTCGGCCTGATCGCGGCGGGCGGGTTGGCCGGGCTGCCCCCGCTGCGCCGGCTGGTTCCGCCCGGCACCCTGACCGGGCGCCGCGGGCTGCCGGCCACGATCCTCAGCCGCGGCATGCTGACGTTCGCGTTCTTCGGTGCGGACGCCTATGTGACCCTCTCGATCATCGCGGTGCGTCACCGCAGCCCGGTGGTGGCCGGCCTGGCCCTGACCGGCGCCACGCTGGCCTGGACCGCCGGTGCCTGGGTGCAGGCCCGGGTCAGCCAGACGTGGGACGGGCGCCGGCTGGTGCGCGCCGGGCTGGTGATCATCCTGGCCGGCATCGCCGGGATGGTCCTGCTGCTGCAGCCGGGCGTGCCGGTGGCCGTGGGCCTGGCCGCCTGGACCGTCGCGGGCCTGGGCATGGGGCTGGCGTACTCGCCAATCACGCTGATGATGCTGCGGGAGGCGCCGCCCGGCCGGGAAGGGTGGGCGTCAGCGTCACTGAACCTGGCCGACGTGCTCGGCACCGCGATCGGCGTCGGCGTGGGCGGCGCGGCGGTGGCCGCGGGCGCGGGCCGGAACCTGCCACTGGGCATCACGGCCGCATTCGCCGTCGCGGCGGTGATGGCACTCGGTGCACTGGCGCTCACCCGTCGGCTCCCGGCCGGCCCCACCGGGGCATCCCCGCCAGCCGTTGCGGAACGCGCCTCGGTGTGATCGACCTGTGTGAGCGACCCGCGGAGTGACCCTGTGTGAGTGATCCTGGCGTGGGCGCCGGCGCTGGGGAAGCAGTAGAGCCGCAAAAGCGTTAGGGCAGCTTGGTCTTTCCTGACCATCCTTGTTGAGTACGCCGGTGCGCTGCCATGGAGATTGCTACCTTGACCCCCTCGCTCGCTACGCTGCGAGCCCGCCTGCCTGGGCTGATGCTGCACGATCAGCGTCGGCTCGGCCGGCGCGCCGAGAGGGCCGCCGCGCTGCGTGACACCGGGGCGCGCGAGCACGCGCTCGGCCAGGTCCTCGCGGAACTGGAGGCGGCATCGGCCCGGGTCGAGGCGCGCAGGGGCGCCGTGCCTGCAATCTCCTACCCGCCCGAGCTTCCGGTCAGCCAGCTGAAGGACAAGATCGCCGAGGTCATCCGCGACCACCAAGTGGTGATCATCGCAGGGGAGACGGGTTCCGGCAAGACCACGCAGCTGCCGAAGATCTGCCTCGAGCTCGGCCGCGGCGTGACCGGCCAGATCGGCCACACCCAGCCCCGGCGGATCGCGGCCCGCGCCGTGGCGGAGCGGATCGCCCAGGAACTCGGGACCGAGCTCGGCACGTCAGTCGGATACAAGGTGCGCTTCGCCGACACGTCCAGCGACGACACGATGGTCAAGGTGATGACCGACGGCATCCTGCTGGCCGAGATGCAGCGCGACGGGCAACTGCTGCGCTACGACACCCTCATCATCGATGAGGCCCACGAGCGCAGCCTGAATATCGACTTCATCCTCGGCTACCTGAAGCGGCTGCTGCCGAGCCGGCCCGACCTCAAGGTCATCATCACCTCGGCCACGATCGACCCCGATCGCTTCAGCACGCATTTTGCCGGAGCCGAATCAGGCCAGCAGAGCGCTGACGCGCCGGTGATCGAAGTCTCAGGGCGCACGTACCCGGTCGACGTGCGCTACCGGCCCCTGGCCGACCCGGACCGCCCGGCTGACGAACCAAGAGATCAGGTGCAGGCCATCTTGGACGCCGTGCAGGAGTTGCGCGCGGAAGGGCCCGGCGACATCCTCGTCTTCCTTAGCGGCGAGCGGGAGATCAGGGACACGGCCGACGCTCTGGCCGGCTGGGAGGACCTGGAGGTGCTGCCGCTCTTTGCCCGGCTGTCCGCGGCCGAGCAGCACCGCGTTTTTGCCGGAGGCGAAACAAGCAAGCGGGGCCAGCCCCACGGGGGGCGGCGCGTGGTCCTGGCCACCAACGTCGCGGAGACCTCGCTGACCATCCCGGGCATCAAGTACGTGATCGACCCGGGCAGCGCACGGATCTCCAGGTACAGCCTCCGGACCAAGGTCCAGCGGCTGCCGATCGAGCCGGTCTCCCAAGCGTCGGCGAACCAGCGCACGGGCCGGTGCGGCCGCACGTCTGACGGCGTGTGCATCCGGCTTTACAGCGAGGAGGACTTCGCCTCGCGCCCGGAATTCACCGACCCGGAGATCCTGCGCACCAACCTGGCGTCGGTGATTCTGCAGATGGCAGCGCTCGACCTCGGTGAGGTGGCGGACTTCCCGTTCGTCGACCCGCCGGATTCCCGGAACATCGCGGACGGCGTGCGCCTGCTGGAAGAACTCGGCGCCTTCTCGCCCGGCCGCGGTCGGCCCCGGCTGACCGACCTGGGACGGAAACTTGCCCGGCTCCCGGTGGACCCGCGCCTCGGCCGGATGATCCTGGAGGCCGGCCGCAACGGGTGTGTCAACGAAGTGCTGATCATCACCGCGGCGCTGTCCATCCAGGATCCCAGGGAACGGCCGACGGACTCCCGCGAGGCAGCGGACGCCATGCACGCACGCTTCGCCGAGCCAGGGTCTGATTTCCTGGCCTTCCTCACTCTCTGGGACTACCTGCGCGACCAGCAGCGTGAGCTGTCGACATCCGCGTTCCGCCGCATGTGCCGCCGCGAGTACCTGCATTACCTGCGGGTGCGGGAGTGGCAGGACGTCTACGGCCAGCTCCGGCAGGCGGCGCGGGACCTGGGCGTCGTCGCCGGAAATGACCACACTTCCGATACCTCACGAGGGATCCCCGTTCCGCCCGCAAGTACGGCGCCGGCGCCTGACACGGGAGCGCGAGAGCCCCGCTTCCCGGCGGATGTCGCGGACCGGGTGCACATGTCGCTGCTGGCCGGCCTGCTCTCACACATCGGGATGAAGATTCTCGACCAGCGGGATGGCGACCAGCGGGATGGCGACCGGCGGGATGGCGACCGGCGGGATGGCGGCAAGAAGGACGGCGACCAGAACCCGCGCGGGAAGAGACGTGCGCTGACCGAGTTCGCGGGGGCACGCGGCGCCCGCTTCGCCATCTAGCCACCGCCGTGGGTAGTCGCGGCCGAACTGGTCGAGACGTCCCGGCTGTGGGCCAGGACCACCGCGCGCATCGAGCCCGAATGGGCGGAGCCGCTGGCCGCGCACCTGGTCAGGCGCAGCTACAGCGACCCGCATTGGGATGCCCGGCGCGGCGCGGTGATGGCCGCCGAGAAGGTCACCTTGTACGGGTTGCCGATCGTGACGGCGCGGCAGGTCAACTACGGACGCATCGACCCGGCGGCGGCGCGGGAGCTGTTCATCACCCGCGCCCTGGTGGAAGGCGACTGGCAGACCCATCACCGGTTCTTCGCCCACAACCGGCGCATGCTCGAGGAAGCCGAGGACCTGGAGCGCAAGGCGAGGCGGCGCGGCATCGTGGCCGACGACGCAGCCCTGTTCGCCTTCTACGACCGGCGGATACCTGCCGACGTGACATCGGCCCGGCATTTCGACACCTGGTGGAAGAATGCGCGGGCAGCTGACCCCGACCTGCTGAACTTCTCTCTCGCCGATCTGGTCGGGGCCTCCGCTGACGAGATCGGCCCCGCCGACTATCCCGGCCGCTGGGGCGGGCTTCCGCTGTCGTATGAGTTCGCTCCCGGCGAGCCGGATGACGGGGTAACCGTCGATATCCCCCTGGCGTCGCTCAACCAGGTGAACGGCGGGGAGTTCGGCTGGCAGGTACCCGGCCTGCGCGAGGAGCTGGTGACGGAGCTGATCCGGTCGCTGCCCAAGCGGTTGCGCACGGCCTTCGTGCCGGCTCCGGACACGGCCCGCGCGGTGCTGGCCCGGCTGGGTCCCGTGCACGGCGACCTGCTGGACGTCCTCGCGGCCGAACTCGGCCGCCTCGGCGGAGTGAAGATCCCGCGTGAGGCGTGGGATCTGTCCCGGTTGCCCGCCTACCTGATGATCACGTTCCGCGTGGTCGACTCCGGCCGCGTGCTCGCGACCGGCAAGGACCTGGGCGTGCTCCGCCAGCAGTTGCGGCCCCTCCTGCAGGCGGCGCTCACCGAGGCGGCCCGCGGCATCACCCGCTCCGGCCTCCGGAACTGGGACATCGGCTCGCTGCCCCGGGTATTCACCGCCGGGCAGGTCCGCGCGTACCCAGCGCTCGCGGACGCGGGCGACGCGGTCGACGTCCGGCTGTTCGACACCGAGGCCGAGGCCACCGAGGCCATGTGGCGGGGTACCCGCCGCCTGCTCCTGCTCCAGGTTCCTTCGGGCGTAGCCTCCATCGCCAGCCGGCTGCCAGTCAACGCGAAACTGGCCATGAGCCGGCACCCGTACCCGGGCGCCGGCGCGCTGCTCGATGACTGCGCGGCGTGCGCGGCAGACCAGGTGATCGCGGAAGCGGGCGGCCCGGCCTGGGACGCCGAGGGCTTCGCGCACCTCCTGGCGGCGGGACGGTCAGCGCTGGCCGCCGCCACGGCCGCCGTGGTCGAGGCCGTGGCGCGGGTTCTCGCGGAGGCCCACCAGGTCGAGGTCAGGCTGGGCCGCGCCGCCAGCCCGGCCCTTGCGTCGGCGCTCGCCGACATCCGCTCCCAGTTCGCCGCGCTGATATATCCGGGGTTCGTGGCCGAGACCGGGTCGCGACGCCTGCCCGACCTGGTCCGCTACCTGGAGGCCATCACCCGGCGGCTGGAGAAGATGCCGGAGGCTCCGTGGCGTGACGCCGAGCGGATGGCGGTCGTACTCCGGGTGACAGAGGCTTACCAGCAAGCCATCGGTGAGCATGCATCCGGGCGCCGCAGCGCGGATGCCCGGACGGTGCGCTGGATGATCGAAGAACTACGGGTCAGCCTCTTCGCCCAGACGCTGGGCACTCCCATCCCCGTGTCGGAGAAGAGGATCCAGACGGCACTGGACCGCCTGGGGCGTGTCCCATAGATCTTGGCCGTCGCGCAGCAGGCTGAAGATCTGCGGGACACGCCCTGGCCTCCTACTAAGGCGAACCCCGGCGCCCACCGAGGGGTGCGGTGGCGCGGCAGAGGATGAAGGCGGCGACGAGCAGCACGCCAGCGATGGAAAGGCCGTGCAAGACGCCGATGTGGTCGCCGAGGAACCCGACGACCGGTGGCCCGGCCAGGAAGGCCACATAACCGATCGAGGCGGCGGTGCTCACCCGGCCGGCCGCGTACCGGGAATCGTCGGCAGCGGCGCTGAGGCCGACCGGGAATCCAAGTGATGCCCCGAGCCCCAGCAGAACGGCTCCAGCCAGCGCGACCGGCAAGCGCGCGCCAAATTCGATCAGGAGCAGGCCGATGAGGGCGGTGGCCGTGCAGGCCCGCAGGACCCGGACCCGGCCGCATGCGTCGACGAGCCTGGGGCCGAACCAGCGGCCAGTGGTCATCGCGGCGAGGAAGATGGCGAACGTGAGGGTGCCGAGGACAGGTGTCGTGTGGTAGCCGTCGATGACCGCGAGGCTGAGCCAGTCGTTACCGGACCCCTCGGTGAAGGCCATGCAGAATACGAACAGGCCGATGAGCAGGGTCCGCCTCTCGGTCCACGCCGCGAGCGGATTGCGGCGGACTGTCGGCTTGTCCTGGTGCGCTGGGCGGTCCTGGTGCGCTGGGCCGCGGGTGCCGGGCAGGAATCCGCGGGCTGTGGTAGGCACGGCGATGGCGACACAGAGCGCGACCGCGAGCAGGTGAACGGTGACCGGCACCCCGGCGGCGACCATGGCCGCCCCGACGGCCGCCCCGGTCACCGTGCCGATGCTCCACCCGGCGTGGAACCTGGGCAGGATCGCGCGCCCCAGCGCTTGCTCGACGGCAGCACCCTGCACGTTCATGGCCACATCCCAGGCGCCGCTGCCGAAGCCGAACATGAACAGCCCGGCCGCCACCGGGGGAATGCCCATTCGGTAGCCAACCGCGACGATGGCCATGCCGGCGGCCGCGATCAGTGACATAACGACCACGGTGCGGGTTTCCCCGAGCCAGCTGATGACCAGCCCCGACAGCGGCGTCGCGACGGTCGAGCCCACCGCTATGCACAACAGGATGAGCCCGAGCACTCCGGGTGTCACCCGAAGTTCCGCGCGGACCTGCGGGATGCGAGAAGCCCAGCTCGCGAACAGGAAGCCATTGCCGATGAAGACCGCGTAGACGGCGTTCCTGGCCTTGCGGGTATGTGCGGATTCCCGCTGGGTCGCTAGAGGTTGGATTTGATGTTGCCCCCATCGACCTGATAGGCGGCGCCGGTGATGTAGGAGGCCTGCTGCGAGGCCAGGAACGCTACGAGGTTACCGAGCTCGATCGGCTCCCCGAGGCGGCCCAGGGGGATCGTCGCGGCGAGGGGTGCGAGCTGCGCCAGGAGCCTCTTGTCAGCCTCCGGGCTGCGCCCCGCGCCGGGGCTGATGCGGGAGGTGAGGAACGTGCCCGGGAGCACGAGGTTGATCGTGATGCCATCCTTCGCCAGCTCAGGCATGATCGCCTTCATCAGCCCGGCGATGCCCGGGCGGATCCCGTTCGTCAGGTCGGCCTGGACGGCGAGTACCTCGGCGCCCGTCTCACGCCGGATCTCTTCAGCAGCGGCTTCGAGATCCGCCTCGGTCCGCGCGCAGATCGTGACCCGCGCGCCCTCGCGCGCCAGTGCAAGCGCCGACGCCTTGCCCAGACCCTTGCTTGATGCGGCAACGAGCGCGACCTTGCCCGTCAGCCCTAGATCCACGCATCTCTCCACGTTCGATTCTGCGCAGCGTCCGGGGACGCGCTCGCCGCCGATGCGTCAGGTGATGACCCTGACGTTTTCCGCCTGGGGTCCCTTCTGGCCCTGCGTGATGTCGAACTCGACCTTCTGGCCTTCCTCGAGGCTGCGGTAGCCGCTACCGGTGATCGCGCTGAAGTGCACGAACACGTCCGGGCCGCCCTCCACCTCGATGAAGCCGTAGCCCTTATCGCCGTTGAACCACTTCACCGTGCCTTGCGCCATCTTGACCTTCTCCGTTGCGGATGCGGCGCCGCCGCCATGGCGGTCGAGGTCCGCTTCCCACGATTGCTCTGGCTAGCCTGTCATGCAACGCGCGGGGGGTGTAGACCGGCACCCTGATCGCAGGTCACGGCGCGCACGGTTCGTGGGTCGGCTCGTTAGCAGGCACCGTTGGCGAGTTTACCGGCGTGATCGGCGATAGACGCCTATCAGGTGACCTGCTACGGTTTAGCCGGCCGGTGGCCGGCTGTTTCTTTCTGCCGCTGCAGGTACCTCATATGACAGGAGCTGGTCGTCGTGGGCCTGCGTTTTAACCCGCCGCCTGGATGGCCGGCCGCTCCCGAGGGTTTCACCCCGGAGCCAGGCTGGCAACCTGACCCTTCATGGCCGCCGCCGCCGCCGGGATGGCAGCTATGGGTCCTCGACGATCAGCCGCCGGGTCAGGCCTGGATGCCGCCGGGCCAGGCCTGGATGCCGCCGGGTCAGGCCGGGCCTTCAGCGGTGACGATGCCGCCGGGCCAGGGCTGGCCTTCAGCAGCGACGACGCCGCCGGGCCAGGGCTGGCCTTCAGCAGCGACGACGCCGCCGGGCCCGTCCGGCTGGCAGGCTCTGCCCGGTTACGGCACGGGCTGTCCTGATGTCGGCGCGGGCCAGCCCGCAGGTACCAGCGGGTGGGCGATCGCCTCGTTCGTGGTGGGCCTGCTCAGTGTGGCCCTCCTCGGCCTTGCGACCCTTCTCAGCATTATTTTCGGCATTATCGCGCTGAAGAGAATCCGGAGGCTTGGGCAGAAGGGCCGGGGCCTGGCGATCGCCGGCCTGGTCCTGTCCGCTGCCTGGCTGGTCGTCGCGATCGTTGTTGTCATCGCGATCGGCGCCGGCGGGGCCACCCGGTCCGCGTCCACCGGGAAGATCGTCAGCCGGGGACATCTGCCGGCCTTCTCGCTCGCGACCGGGGACTGCTTCAATAACCCGGCCGGTGCGCGGAGCGTCTCCTCGGTTACCGCGATTCCCTGCACGCAGCCGCATAACGCGCAGGTGTACGCCGAGTTCAAGCTCACCGGTTCTGACTTCAGCTATCCAGGAGAAACCGCTGTCGTGCGCCTGGCCAGCGAAGGATGCAACGCTCGCACCGGAAGCGTCAACAAGGCGAAGACGACCAGCGCTATGACGACCCGCGTCCTTTATCCGCGCGAGAATTCCTGGTTTGTTGGACGGCGGACCGTGAGCTGCCTGGTCGTCAATCCAACGGCGGACCTGACATCCTCGCTGCTGAATTCTCAGCCAGCCGGCTGAGCAGCGGGTTCGATTCCCGTCTGGGGCACCATCTTCCGGCCACCAACGACGAGTTCCCCCGCGTCACGTGTCATTCCCCGGCGCTCAGGAGCGGGCCCGGAGAATGTCGTCCAGTTGCTCGGCGATGCGAGTCCACCCCTGCTGGTGACCGCCGATGAGTTCGGGCGGAAGCAGGGCGTGGTGGATGGTCATGAGCGTGTGCCTGTCGTCCTGTGGTTCGAGCGTGACCGTCACCACGCTGTCCTGATCCGACGGCGCCCAGGTGGAGCATTTCCAGGTGAAGGCCAGCCGGTGCGGGCGGTCCAGGTCGACGTACCGGCCCGTGACGTAGAGCATGAACCCGCCGTCGTCGATGTCGATGCGGAGGCGTCCGCCGATCCTCGGGTCGAGTTCGATCTTCGTCGCCCGGGCCGGGCGCGGGCACATCCACTCGGCGAATGCGTCGGCATCCAGCCACTCGTCGTAGACCACGTCCGGTGAAGCGGGGAGCACGCGCCGGACGACCGCCGCCGGCGGCTCGCTGTGGCTCACGGCTGGCGATTCCTTCGCTCGAGACGGGCCGCGAGCGCGTCGGCGCGGGTGGACCAGAACGCGGTCTGCTCTCTGATCCAGGTTTCGGCGAGCTGCAGCCCGTCAGGCCGGACGGACAGCCAGTGCTCCCGGCCGCGTACCTCGCGCCGGACCAGGCCGGCTGCCTCCAGCACGCCGACGTGACGCGACACCCCGGCAAACGACATCGGCAGCGGACCAGCGAGATCGCTGATCCGGGCATCACCACTGCGCAACGCGACAAGCAGAGCCCGCCGGGTGGGATCGGCCAGCGCGGGCTGGACTTTCCCGTGGTTTTCGTCGTCTGACACCGGCTTCAATTACGACTACTACGCGTCGTTCACGCCCGAAGAGATGGCCAACGGCACGGCCTTCTTCAACTACCATCCGCAGAACCCCGGCTTCACCGACAGGGAAGGAGCGAGCGTCTTCTACCAGGATGAGGACGGGCAGGTGTTTCACACCTATTCGACGTACGCACGCGGCATCGACATGCTGAACGGCGCCTATCACTACCTCGACCTGGTCCCGAAAGGGCGCGACGAGGCTGGTCATGACGGTCCCCAGTTCTGGGTACGCCGCCACGACGAGTACGGAAGCTGACCGTGAGCGGCTAGCGTGGGGCCTCATCCCATAGGCTCGCTGTTGTGGCAGATCATGAGTCAGCGGTTCCACAATTGCTGGGACCTCAGGGCGGCGTTCAGGTCATCGCGCGGGTTGGCCAGGTTGTCCGCGCGCTCAACGGTGAGCCGAAGGGGCTCAGCCTCGCCCATCATGGAACCGTGGTGGCTGCCTGTCCCAGTTGGGGGTCTTCGTGCACGATGTCATCGTCATCGGCGCGGGGCTGGTCGGGCTCTCGACCGCGATGGCGTTGCTCGGGGAGCGGCCTGCGCTGCGGGTTGCCGTCCTTGAGAAAGAGCAGGCGGTCGGGATACATCAGAGCGGCCACAATAAGGAAGGCAGGCGCTGACCGAATTCGCGGAAGCCCGCCAGATTCCCTACCGGCTGACCGGGAAGCTCGTGGTGGCCACGGATTCCGGTGAGCTGAGCCGGCTCGATGACCTGGCTGAGCGCGGACGCGCGAACGGGCTGGCCGTCAGGGAACTGGGGCCAGCGGAGTTCGCGGAGATCGAGCCTGGCGTCCGTGGAATCCGCGCGCTGCACATCCCGGAGAGCGGCGTGATCGACTACCGGAAGGTCTCCGCGGCCTACGCCGAGGACATCGCGAGCCGGGGCGGCGCCGTGCTGTGCGGGCACGGCGTGCGCGAACTCCACCGGACCGGGGACGGCTGGACGGCCGAGACGGCCGCCGGGCCGCTGCGGGGCCGGGCCCTGGTCGCCTGCGCCGGCCTGCAGGCCGATCGCGTCGCGGCGATGGCCGGCCAGGGCGGCAATGAGTACAGGATCGTTCCGTTTCGCGGGGATTACTATACGTTCCGGGCTGATGCGGCCGATTACGTGCGGGGACTCGTCTACCCGGTCCCCGACCCCGCGTTCCCTTTCCTCGGCGTCCACTTCACGCGCGGCATCGACTGGACGTTGCACGCGGGACCGAACGCGGTGCCCGCCCTGGCCCGGGAAGGGTATGGCCGGATGTCAGTGAATGGCCGAGACCTCCTCGATACCCTGCGGTTCCCCGGCATGCGCAAGCTGGCGCGATCGTATGCGGGCACGGGCGCCATGGAGATCTGGCGTGACCTGGTGAAGCCGGCCTTCCTCGCCGAGATGCGGCGTTACCTGCCGGCGATCCAGTCACGGGACGTCACGTTCGGGCCGTCCGGGATCCGCGCCCAGTGCCTCAGCCGTTCGGGGGCGCTCGTCGACGACTTCCTGATCGAGGAATCCGACGGCGTCATCCACGTCCTGAACGC
>WNFF01006904.1_pt1 | contig 11486 bp, 9 predicted proteins | sample 5400441 | NCBI WGS metagenome assembly WNFF01 (sample SAMN13153345, study PRJNA577476) | soil metagenome | isolation source: 120 cm saprolite under Douglas fir tree site 2 hole 3 replicate 1 | place: USA:California | collected 2015-04-18
CGGCGGCGAAGCAGCCGAGGCGTCCGATGGCGTGTCCCATGGCCAGGCCGGGGGCGAAGGCATCGAAGGTGGCGAGGGCGGGCATGTGATGTTTGCGCAGGAACCAGACGGAGACGGCGAATGCGGCAAGCAGCCCGCCCGAGAAAACGCCTCCGGCCTGCAAAGTCTCGATGGTGAAGATTTCGCGGAGGTTCTCTCCGTAAGCATGACCGGTGCGCCAGTCCAGGATGATGTACAAAATTTTTGCGCCTATGATTCCGGCCAGGACCAGGGCAATACCGAAATCCCAGGCATTCTCCGTTTTGATCCCTTGTTTCTCGGAATTACGGACGCTGATCCAGAGGCCGACCAGGACGCCGAGAGCGACCAGGACGCCGTAGGTGGGCACGCCGAAACTGCCGATTTGAAAGAGTCTTGGGAACACTTGGCAATTAGATGCGGAGCGCGGAGCGAAAGTCAATTTCCAACCAGCGCAACCCCAGGGGCTAAAGCCCCATTCTCGTGCTGGCAATCGGCACGGCTGAAGCCGTGCCCTTCCACAACCAGGTTAAGAAGTGCACGCCACAACCATGGTTGAGAAATGGGCGAAAGGCGGGAGTTGGAAATGAGAAGCGGACCCACGAAGCCGTGTGACGGGCCGAGAATGAACCGTCGGTAGACGTTGGGACCCTCCGAGATCCTTTAGGCCTCTCCGCATGGCGGAGCGTGGCACACCAGATCAAATTCGAGTTAGGCCCCGTTCATTCAGCATTGGTTCAAAAATCGGTTACCGCCATCACCAACCTTGCAGGCCAGCTTTTCATTTTGGATGCTAGGCTAAGATCGCGTGATTTCGCAAGAGGGAAAAAGTAAAAAGATGGTACTAAGGTTGCTTGGGAAACAAGACCGGGTCACCACAGAGACACAGAGGCACAGAGAAAACAGCCAGATTTAAATCTTCAAAGCGCCAGCATCGCTGTAGCTGACACAAGGTTGTTTCGTGTTTGTTGTTTTCTCAGTGCCTCTGTGTCTCTGTGGTGAATCGGTTTTGCCGTCCTCTGCTTACTGTTTTTGTGGTCGGCTCGCTGGCGGGATGATTCCGTTCATCCGCAAATATTCGACCATCTGGCCGTAGTGGTCAAAGGGATGTGCGGTGGAAAACGCGCCGATGCTCAGGCGGGTGACCTTTGGGCCATCGCCGAAGGGGTTGGGGATTTGGTCAAGTTCATTCTTGTCGGTGATCGAAGCCAATGCCTTGTGCAGATAGGCAAAGGAGTCGCTCAAATACTTCATGATTTCAGCTTTGGTCTTGATCGCGTCGGGGCCGCTTTCGCCGCCGATATCCACTGGTGGTTTCTCCTGCAGGATGCAGGCGCCGAAGATGTAATTGACCGCAGCGACGTGTTTGACTTGCTGGCCATAGGTGCGAACCCCTTTGAACTCGCCGGCAGTGGGGGCGAAGGAATACTTGTCTTCGGGCATGGCGTCGGCGGCGCCGGTAAATTCGCGAGAGCCGATGTCCAAGATTGCGTTGAGGGCATCGCCCGGGGTTTTTGCGGCTGGCATGGCCATCTGGCCGAGGGCGAATCCGGAACAACAGAGTACGACGAAAATTCTTAACAGCAACTTCGCATTACGCATGGTGAATCTCCTCTTTAATTTTCGCTACAGGGTGAAGTGCAAGTCGAAAGCATTTAACCGCAAAGGTCGCTAAGGAAACGCGAAGGTCGCAGAGAAAATCTCAATCCCTTACTACCGCGGGCGCGAATTCTAGTTCTTTCACGGTGAGACGGTAACGGCGTACCGTAACCAAGCCTAAAAGAAGGGCCACGGCGGAACAGAGCATTGTAGTCGGGAGGCCGACTTTTGTCGCCAGCGCTCCCCAGGCGGCGCTGCCCAGCGCCATGCCGCCCTGGAGGACGAGCAAGTACATGGAGAGGGCGCGGGCGCGCATCCAGGGCGGAGACATGGTTTGAGCGGCGACGTTGAGGCAGGCAAGAATCGCAATCCATGCCGTGCCGCTGGCGAATAAGACCAGCGAAAGCAGAGGGAAGGCGTGCACGCGTCCGGCGGCGAAAGTCATTACTGCGAAGAGCACGATGGCGGCGGCGACTACGCCATCCACGGATAGATGCGTCTTCAGATGGGGAAGCACGGCGGCTCCGGCGAGCGCGCCGAGGCCAAAAGAGCCGAGGAGCAGGCCGTATCCAGTGGCCCCATATTGGCAATGGCGGGCGATCAGCGGCAGAATGCGCCGGTGCGAATTAGAACGCACTGAACGAGATGATCAGAACGAAGGAAGCGAAAACCGGCGCGCATGGATTCGAGGACGCGCCCGGTGGGGGCTTGCTCGAAACTGGGGCGCTTCCAGCGATAGAGAAAGAAAATCACGCCGAAAAAAGAAGCCGCGTTCAAGAGGAAAGCCACGCCGGAACTGGTGGCGGCGATGACCAATCCGCCGAGGGCGGGACCCACAGCGCGCGCGACGTTGAAGCCGACCGAATTGAGAGCGACGGCCGGGGCGTGATTTTCGCGGCAGACGATGTCGGGAGTGAGCGCCTGCCATGCGGGGTCGTTCATGACCGCGCCAAGTCCGAGGATGAAGGTGAAGAGCAGCAAGATCCACGGCGTGACGTAGCCGAGCAGGGTGAAGACACCGAGCAGGCCGGCGGCGGCGACCATCCAGGCTTGCGTGATCAGGAGGAAGCGGCGGCGGTCCGCCATGTCGGCGAGTGCGCCGGCGGGAAGAATTACTAGGAAGACCGGCAAAGTGCTGGCGGCCTGGACTAACCCGATCATGAGAGGGGACATGGTGAGCTGGGTCATGAGCCAGCCGGCACCGACGTTTTGCATCCAGGTGCCGGTGTAGGAAATGACGGCGGCAAACCAGAGCGAGCGGAATAGCGGTTCGCGCAGGGGATCGAGGGCGGAGCCGTTGGCTCGCGCGAGGCTGGGGACGGGAGTGGGGAGCGCGTCTGCCATCAGCTTGCCTGAATTTCGGTGGGAGATGCGAGCGGCTCGCCGAAGGGCCACTCTTTATTGCGCCATGCGCGGACGGTGTAGATTATGAGGCCGGCGATCAGGATTACGGCGGCGTAGCGGAGTTCCTTAAGAAAATTGTGCCGCGCGATGAGGATGTAACCAAATCCGGCGACGGCCAGGAGTGCGGGAATCGGATACAACCACATGCGGAACGGGCGCGGCATTTCCGGACGGCGGATGCGGAGCACGATGAGTCCGATAGCTTGAACGATGAATTGCAGAAGGATGCGAATGACCACCAGCGCCGAGATTACGTCGGCAAGTGGGAAAAAGCAAAACAGTATGCCGGCTCCGGCGAGCGCAAGCAGCGAGACGTGGGGAAAATGGTGAACGGGATGAACCCGCGAGAATATTTTGAAGTAGTTGCCGTCGAGGGCAGCCGCATAAGGGACGCGGGAATAGCCCAGCACCAGGGAGAATACTGATGCAAACGCCGTCAACATGATCAATGCGGTCACCAGGTTCGCGGCCCACGAGCCGTAAATACGCTGCATGAACGTCGAAAATATGTACAGCTTGTTGTTCGACTGTGCAGCGGCCGTCACTTCATGCCAGTCCACCACACCTAAAACGCTGAGGTTCATCAAGAGATATAGACCGGCGACCAGCAGAATGGATAGCAAGACGGCGCGAGGGATGGTCTTTCCGGGGTCTTTCAGTTCGCCTCCCAGGAAACAGACGTTGTAGGCACCCCAGTAGTCGTAGGTTGCAATCAGCATGGCCGAGCCTAGGCCGAGCACGAAATTCTGGTCGAGAGCGAATGCTCCCGGGGGGAAGCTGAAGGCGCGGGCGCGATCGAAGTGGGTGAGTCCGGCGAAAATGATCCAGCCGATGGTGGCCATCACGAACAGCCACAGCAACTTCGAGATTTGTCCGATGCGAGTGATTCGGCGATAGAGCAAGAAGGCCGCGACGAGGACAATTCCGATCGCGACGAAGGTTGTGCCGGCGATTACCCATCCCAGTTGCAAGTTTCCGAGCAGCGGGAGATGGAGGCTCCATTGTCGAGCAGCGTATTGGGTTTCCAGACCGGGTAGCAGGTAAGCAGTGTACTTGGCGAAACCCAGAGCGCCGGAGGCAATGGACAGGGGGGCGCTGAATGAAAGCTGCCAGATGAAGAGAAACGACACCAGCTTGCCCAGACGCAGGGGGCCGTAGATTTCGCGGAGATAGACGTAGGATCCGCCGGAGCCGGGCATTGCGGCGCCAAGTTCTGCCCAGACCAGGCCGTCGCAGATGGCTAGCAACGCGCCCACGACCCAGCCTAGCAGGGCTTGCGGGCCACCCATGGCGGCGACCACGAGCGGCATGGTGATAAACGGGCCGACGCCGATCATGTCGATCATGTTCAGGGCGGTGGCGCTGGCGAGACCGAGGCCGCGGATTAGTTTGGGGTCTTGCATAGCTTCTAGCTTCTAGCTACTAGCTTCTGGTGATCTTTTGCTACAAACTGCATAGGTGAACACGTTGGCTGTTCATCTTGCGCGTGCGAAAAGCAGGTTCCTCTCGCCTGCGGCGTTCGGAATGACAGTGTTTTTTATTGCTAGCAGCTAGAAGCTAGTGGCTAGGAGCTGCGCCCGCTGCATTTCCTGCGCTTACTAGATTCACGAACAACCTAATCGCTCCCGACACTCCGGCGGGCAATTGGCGGTAGAAGGCGTATCCGCTGTAGATGTAAATGCCTTTGCCGTATTTTGCGTATAGCAGGCCGCCTTTCTGGTCGGGCTCGTTGGGATCGTGACAGGAGAGCAATGGGGTGAAATGGTCATCCCATTTGTCCATGAAATAAAGGCCGCGCTCCTGGACCCAACCGTCGAAATCTTTCTGTGAAATTTCATTGGGGTAATGGAAAACCGGATTGTCGGGGGCGAGGATCGTCACTGGAGCCTCTTCGACCGAAACGCGGGTGCGGCTCAGAGTTGCGGGATAGGGCGTGAAGTGTGCGCTGTTGAATGCGCCGGTGTCGTTGTTGTGCTGGACGACCAGCGTGCCGCCGTTCGAAACGTAATCGAGCAACTTCTGACTGTTAGCGGCGACATCTTTTTGCGCGTCGTAAGCGCGGACGCCTAGAACGATGGTTCCGTACTGCGACAGATTTTCGGTCGCGAGTTTGTCGGCGGGGATTACGGTGACGTTCATTCCGATTTGCTGCAGAACGGTGGGAATGTCGTCGCCGGCGCCGAGGATGTAGCCGAGCTTGAGGTCTTTGGAATCGGGGATTTTTACGTCCACGATGCTGACGTGCTGGACGGCGGGCTGGAAGTAGTACGCGCTGCCCAGGTCTTCGCGGGTGACCAGGGTGTAGCCTTCGGCGTATTTCATGCCTCCGGCATCGAGGACCGCGCGAATTTCGGAGCGGCCTTCTTTTAAGTTTGCGGGGAAGACTTTGAAGGCGAAGTCTTGCTGGTCGCCGCGTTTGGGTAGGATGACTTTCAGGCTGTCGGGTTCGGCGCGCCATCCGGCGGGGAGATCGAGGTGCAGGGTCCCGGCGTGGGCTCCGGTGAGGTTGGAGCTGACGCCGACTTTTACTGTGGTTTCTTTACCGTCGGTGACGGGGAGGACTTGCTCGCCGGGTTCTAGGGCGACGGAGAATGGCGGCGTTACGGTGAGAGCAATCTTGTCGGTGGTGCCGCTCGGGTAAGCAAATGGTACCTCAACTTTGCTCGTTATTTTGCCGCTGCCGCGTTCAGCTGAGGGCCTCGCAATGGAGTGCCCGTTTATGGAATCGGGAAGCGGTGACTGAAGTCCTCGCCGACCTGCGAAGTCATAGCTAATTGTGACCAACGGGACATCCGCCGGCAACGGCAGGGTTTGATACGCCTCATCAGTAATGTCATTTACTGAATCGGTTTCTGGGTCGTCGCGGCGCCAGTAAGGTCGCGTGGAAGGCGCATCGGCGGGAACCTCGATAAAGAAGTTGGCGTAGTAGTCTTCTCCCGGGCCGATCGTGGTTTGCTCGGCGTGAACTCGCCGTGCCCAGCTCTTGAAAGGAACAAGCTCGGCGTTTTGAATGTTGAGCCAATACTTCGAACCGTTGTGAAGTTTGGCGATGACCTCAAGTTCTTGTCCGGGAGAGACGTTGGTCAGCGCTTCTTTCAGCGGCGGCGGTGCCGCCTGCGGTCCTTGCGGGGGAGCGACGCTGGCATCCAGGGTCACGTTCAGCGCCAGATTTAAGGCTTCCGCTACCTCATCTTCTTTCGCGGACAGCACGTCCGAGATCGCGTCTCTTGTCGCAAGCGACAAATCTGAGTGATCCAGTCGGTCTGACAAAGAGTTGAATTCTCCGACGACGCTCGACAATGCATTGGCGGAGTCGCCGAGGTGGCTTGCAATCTTTTTCAACTCAGGAACTAGCCACGGAGCTTTCTTGTCATCAACACCGGATTGCGCAGCCAGTCCCGGCAAACTCGTATCAATCCCGTCGAAGAAATCTTTCTCGTGGCCGCTGGCGTCTTTGGTGTTGGGGAGGACGGAATCTACCAACTTGTAAAACGAGATGCGTGGGCCGGGAGGGACTTTGTATTCGCCGTGGCCCTGGGAACGTTGGTGGGCCAGACCGTCGGCGGCCATTTGTGCGTACGACATTCCTAGTACCGGATCCACTACGCCGCGGTCGAGTTTCACGGTCCAATTTTCGTCGGCGCAGGTGCCGGAAAAAAATCCGCAGACGTTTCCGATGTAGAGTTTCTTTGCCTGCCAGGGCTGGAGACCTTCTTTGATTTGTTCAGGGAAGCGGTTGGGATCGGCGGCGGCGCGGAAGGCTTCGCGGGTTAGGATTGCCGACGCTTGATGATGACCGTGGCCGTCGTTTTCAGTGCCGGAGAAGCGCGCGACAAGCACGTCCGGGCGGAAGGTGCGGATTACGCGGACGATATCGGCGAGGGGGACGTCGTGGCCTCCCCATTTCTGGAAAGTTTCTTCGGGGGTCTTCGAGTATCCGAAGTCGGCGACGCCGGTGAAGCGCTGTTCGACTCCGTAGTATTTGTCGGAGGCGAGGAGTTCGAGAGTGCGCAGGATTCCGAGTTTGTCGAAGAGGCCGGTGCCGAGTTCGTTTTGTCCGCCCTCGCCGCGAGTCAGAGTGAGGAGCAGCGTCTGTACGCCTTTGCCGCGGGCTTCGAGGGTGAGGGTGCCGCCGTCTTCGTCGTCGGGATGAGCGACGACCATCATCAGGCGGCCGGTGGTTTGCAGTTTGCGGAGTTGTTGTTTCAGGCCGGGGAGGCCGATGTCCTGGGGGAGGGGGGCGAGGTATGAGGTTTGGGCGTTCGCGGCGGGGGCCGGGTTTTGTGCGAGGCACGTTGTTGCGAGTAGGAGGATAGCGGCGGCGCATTGCAAAAGGGAAAGGCTTCGGCGCCGAGCGTGGCTGGTGGGGATGGTCTTCACCAGGCTGCCAAAGAAAGCAGGTTCCGCTGCCCTGGCGGGCTTCAGAATGACATCGCCGATTTTTATTGGCGAACTATGGGGCCGGACCTCATCAGACAGAATTTGCATATGTGTGGGACTGCGCTTCCCGTTCTTAGGAAGCAAAATTTCGTCTCGGTGCCGCTTCTTTCGCCCCTTCGGGGCTGGTACGCGCCGCTCGGCTTACCCAGGGCTTCCGCTCTGGGCTGCATTCTGTCGCCGCATCGCGGCTGGACTCGTGGCGGCACCGGACAGGCTGCCGTCTTCGACTGCCTCGACGCGCGCGCGCATCCAGTGATTGGCTTCGTAGCCGCCGCGCAACTTCAACTTTAGATAGTTGTCGGTTAGGGCTTCGGTGCAGGGGCCATGGGAATCTTCTGACACGGCACTCAATGTGATTGCGTCTAGATTCTTGCCGACGAATGAGCGCATGAAGGCCAGCTTCTTTTCGGCGGCGAGTTCGCGCAGGATTCGATTGCGCTCGCGAGCCACGTTTGCCGGGACCTGGTTCGGCATGATGGCGGCGGGGGTCCCTGGGCGCGCGGAGAAAGTGAAGACGTGCAGATAGGTGAGCGGCAGGTCTTCGATCATGCGGCGAGTTTCATCGAATTCAGCGACGGTTTCGCCGGGGAATCCGACCATCACGTCAGCGCCGATGGCGGCGGTGGGCATGCCGGCGCGGATCTTTTCGATTTTCTCGCGGTAATGCCACGGGCGGTATTTGCGGTGCATGCGGCGGAGGACGGTGTCGCTGCCCGATTGCATGGGGACATGCGCGTGTTTGGCGATGCGCGGGGAGTCGGCCACCAGGCGGATGAAGGAGTCGGTCCAGTCCATGGGCTCGACTGAGGAGATGCGGAGTTTTTCCAGGGGCGTGTGGTCGAGGATGGATTTTACCAATACTTCCAGAGTGGACGGGCGGGGACCCCCGTCCCCCACAATCTCATTGTGGTGGGCGCCGACGCTCGACGCGGCGTTATTGCTCAAGTCGCGGCCCCAGCGGCCTAAATTGATGCCGGAGATTACTACTTCGCGGTATCCGGCGGCGACTAGCTGATTTACTTCACGCAAGACTTCATCCAGTTTGAGCGAGCGACTGCGACCGCGGACGGAAGGGATAATGCAGAACGAGCAGCGGTTGTTGCAGCCGTCTTGTATTTTGAGGTTCGGACGCGTGCGCTCGTTTGCGGAATCGAAGACAGGTGCGGCGAGGAGCTCAGTGTGGGCGAAAATATCGGAGACGAAAATGCCTGGGGACGCCGAGTCATCGGGGCGCGGTCGATCTTCGCTGCATGGATCCGCGATGCTCAGATCGGCGAGGCGTAGATTTGCGATGGGAACAAATGAAGTTAATTTGACCGTGTCCTTCTCAGATCGGGCGCTCAGCGCGATTTGTGCCAGATCGTGTTTGTGCGAGTTGCCTACGACGAGAGAGACGCCAGGCAGAGCAGCCACCTCGTACGGAGTGCGCTGAGCGTAGCAACCGGTAACTATTACTTCGCAAGCGGGGTTTTCGCGGCGAAGGCGGCGAATGGCGGCGCGGGCGTCCTGTTCGGCGGAGGCGGTGACGGCGCAGGTGTTTAGCACCACGATTTTCGCGCCACCGGGGCGGCTGGCACGGTGGAGTCCGCGGTCGCGGAACTGCTGCTCGATGGCGGCCCCGTCGGCCTGGGTGGCGCGGCAACCGAAATTTTCCACGTAAAAGCTGGACACGGAACTATACTAGCGTATGCGCAGCCCCGGATGGGCGAAGGCATTCTGGCCGCGCGGGCCCCGAACTTGTCTGATGTGAGGCGGTCATGAAACGCAGGATACTGCTGGTAGATGACGACGCGACCGTACTGCTGACGTTGAAGGCGGTGCTGGAACTGCATCAGTTCGAAGTGCAGACTGCGTCATCGGCGGCGGAAGCGGTACAGAAGCTGGCTTCCGGCGTGTACGAGATGGTGATCACTGACTCGCGCATGGAAACCGACGATGCGGGTTTCCATGTCATTCGGGCCGCGAGCCAGCAAGCCTACCGGCCGGCCACTGCGCTGCTTACGGCGTATCCTCCGCGCAATCTGGATTGGAAACACAACGGAGTGCAATCGCTGTTGGTGAAGCCCATCGGCACACAGGACTTGTTGCGGCAGATCGAAGCCTTGCTGGTGCAACACCAGGATGGAAAGCAATCACGTGAAGTCGGCCGAACTGCAGAGGGCGGCACACTTGCAACGAACGACGTTGGCGTCCAGAGGAAACAAAAGATCAGTTGAAAGAGCAGGCCCCAGGCCTCAAGCCCCCATTTAGATTTCCTTCTTTATGACCTTGCAGGAGTTTCGCGATTCGCTTCTTCGCGACGAACCGCCGCGTGAGTTGAGCGTGGCCCTGGCGGGATTGTGGTGGGACGCCAAGGGCGATTGGAAGCGGGGGCACGAATCGGCGGGCCAGGATGAAGGGCCTGCGGGCGCCTGGGTCCATGCCTACCTGCATCGTAAAGAGGGTGACCGGTCGAACGCCGACTATTGGTATGGCCGCGCGGGCAAGCCTGCGGCGAGGACCTCGCTGGAGCAGGAGTGGCTCGACATCGCACAGTCGCTACTGGGCGATGTCGAAGGCTACAAAGCCGGCTCCGGGTTCCAGGCTTCAACTCCCGGTTAAAACAAAGCAAACCACGCGGACCCCGCGCCTGATCCCAGTGCAGGTGAGGGCACCCTTCGGAGTCGCTCAGGGCGGGCTCCGCTCCTACGCTGACCGCGCAATCTTACGCGCTTGCTGCGTGGCGCTTCTCGCGGAAACACTCGCGACAAAGTATGGGACGGCCCTGAGTGGGACGGAAGGGCACGGTGGTTTCCTTGCCGCATTGCACACACACGGCGTGGGTTTCCACTTTGGTGCGACCCTGGCGTGAGGGCGAAGGTCCCAGGACAGAGACCCGTTTCGCTTTGCATGATTTGCAGCGTTTCGGTTCGTTCCTGAATTGTTTATCGTGGAAAAACAACTGTTCCCCAGCGGTGAAAACAAAGTCGTTGCCGCAGTCAACGCACTTCAGCATCCTGTCCTGGAATTCCATGGAGAGCTCCTTTGGCCCGGAGCATCGCCGCGAACGCCAATAGCAAGGGTTCGCGCCAATGCGTGATTTCTCGCCCCCTTCAAATTTTCGATCGCAACCCCTGGGTTCGGCCCGTCCGCACGGGGAAGCGTGCGGAATACTTCCAAAAAGCCTGCCGGACAATGAATGCTGGATCAGTTCTTAAATGATGGACCACTTATTAAGCGAATGCTTGAGGGCCACAACCAGGGTTGTGGCCCTCGATTATTAGTCTTTGCTACCTCAATCTTGCTCTTTGCGTGTTTTTTTGCGGGCGCGCTTGCGTGCCAGCGCTTCCTTCACCCGCTTCTTCTCGCCGGGTTTCAGGTAGAAGGAGTGACGTTTTACTTCTTTAATGATGTCCTCCGTCTGCACTTTCCGCTTGAAGCGGCGCAGGGCGTTTTCGAGTGATTCGCCTTCCTGCAGTCTGACTTCTGCCAAAGAAACTACACCCCCAAACTGGTCCTTTTTGGACCCGTTAGTTATTGCAAGTAAAGTGGGTAAAGTCAAGAACTATATGGAATTTACGGTCGCAAGCCTCCTTGCCGGAAAGGTCAAATTAGAATCCCAGGCGCAGGGCAAACTGAAGCTGCCGCGGCGCGTAGGCGCTGGTCGCCTTCATGAAGTTTGTCGGTACCTGGTAGTACGCGGGGAAGTAATTGATTCCAAGACGTTTAGTGCCGAAGTTGAATTGGGCTTGATTGCTCATCAGGCCATCATCCGTGATCTGATAGCGGCGGTTCAAGCGGTTGAACAGGTTGAAGGACTCGGCGGTGAATTCCAGGCGCCAGCCATTCTTGGCGTAGAGCTTGCGTGACAGCCGCATGTCGGTGCTGGAATAGTCGGGGCCAACGAAGGAGTTACGGCTGGCTCCGGGCAGGCGGTCGTTGTTGCTGTTGTCGTCCCGATTGGCGTCTCCGATGACGGTAGCGTTCACGGGGCGGCCGCTGCCGGCGGTGATCACGCCGGAATTTTTCCAGCCTTTCGAAAGTCT
>WNFF01008930.1_pt1 | contig 11485 bp, 10 predicted proteins | sample 5400441 | NCBI WGS metagenome assembly WNFF01 (sample SAMN13153345, study PRJNA577476) | soil metagenome | isolation source: 120 cm saprolite under Douglas fir tree site 2 hole 3 replicate 1 | place: USA:California | collected 2015-04-18
TACGTCTTGACCGGCCCGATTAGCGGCGTTTCGGCCGGGCAATACCTGGCCGGGCTTCTGAATGAGTTGTTCGCATATTTCCACTTCAATGTTGTCCTCTCGGAGAATTCGACCGCTGCGTTTTTTGCGATCCTTGTTACGCTCTATTTCTGGTATGAAAACATCAAGGGTATTCCGGAGTCGAGTCACAAGGCGCTGCGCATCATGCAGGTCACAACGGTTATGGTCGCGGTTCTGATCCTCTGGTGTACGTATACGATCTGGGTACGCGGCGCGCACCTCCCGCCATTTCCCTGGCCTTCCAATATTCAATTGGACAAGAGATCTCTCGGATGGCTCTACGGCGGCCAGATCGTGAAAATGATTCCGATGATCGCGGTTTTTGTGGGCATCGGACATTCAGTTCTGGCCATGAGCGGCGAGGAGTCTCTCGCGCAGGTTTACCGGGAGATTGAAGCTCCCAAGCTGCCGAATTTGAAGAAGGCCGGCCTGATCATTTTCATCTACAGCCTGTTGTTTACTTCGCTCGTATCTTTTTTTGCCGTGATGATCATTCCGGACGGGACGCGAAGCAAATATCTGGAGAATCTGATCGGCGGCCTGTCCATGAATCTGGTGGGGCCGTTCGCCTTGCGGCTGGCATTCCACGCATTCGTTGTCGTGGTGGGCACGATGATCCTGGCGGGCGCGGTCAATACGGCGATCGTGGGCTCGAACGGCGTGCTCAATCGTGTTTCCGAGGATGGCGTGCTGGCAGATTGGTTCCGGCAACCGCACCGCAAATTCGGCACGTCGCACCGCATCATCAACATGGTGGTTGCCTTCCAGATTCTGACGATTCTCGCCAGCCGGGGCAACGTCACTTTTCTCGCCAACTTGTATGCCTTCGGCGTGATCTGGAGTTTTACGATGCAGGGCATTGCGGTTCTCGTGATCCGGTACACGCATCCCGGTGACCGGGAATACTGCGTACCTCCGAATTTCCGATTGTTCGGCAAAGAGATTCCTATAGGGCTGGCATTGATCACGCTGGTGCTGTTCTTGATCGCTATCGTGAACCTTTTTACCAAGCCCAGCGCAACCGTTGCCGGCACCATTTTTTCATTGGTAATGTTCGGCGTGTTTTCGATTTCCGAACGCATCACACATCGCAATCGCGGCGCTGCGCACGTGGAAATGGACCAATTCAACGTGGCCGCGCGGGAAGAGCTGTCGCCGCAGGGCGTCGGCGTGCGCCCGGGCAACATTTTAGTTCCGGTGAGCAATTATCACGCGCTCTATCATCTGCAGGCGGTTCTGGATCGCGTGAAACCCGAGCGTCGCGATGTGGTTGTGCTGCACATCCGCCTTCTTCGCCGGTCCGCCTCCGGCTCGAGTGAGCTTGAAGCCGAGCAACTCTTCGGCAGCGTCGAGCAGTTTTTGTTCACGAAAGCTCTATCGCTTGCTGAAAAACGCGGGAAGACCATTCGCCTGGCCGTCGTTTCGGCAAACGACATGTGGAGCGGCATTCTGAATGCCGCGTTGAAGCTCGAATCCAATACCATTGTGCTGGGGCGATCCGCGAAACTGACCGTGGCTGAGCAAGCGCGCGAGATCGGCCTCGCGTGGGAGCAACTCCCTGACCCACGGCCGCAATTCAATCTGGAAATCTTTGCTCCAGGCGGCCAGCGCGAATTTTTCCTGTTAGGGCCGCACGCGCCGAACCTGACTTCCAACGAAGTCCGGCTGATCCACCGTCTCTGGCTGCGCTTCAGCGACCTGGTTGCCCCCGACGAGCTCCACCATCACGACATCGTTCACTTCGCTCTCGATGAAGTGTTGAACGAACTGCAGGAAGGCAAGGAAGCGGATGTTGTCGCCCGCCTGAAGCATCATGTCGAAAGGAACAAGGCAGCGCACACTAAACCATCGTAAAGCTTATGGGGCTATACCGGACGCCTGCCGCTCTGCTCAGGAATGAGCTGATTCGTCACCGCCCGGCCCTCAAAATCTCCTCACGATTTTCCGGGAGCAGAGTGAAAGGGATCGGGCTGCGGAGACTCCGGACCTGACTCAGGACTCGGAATATCCAGGTTTACCACAATCGGTTCCTGCCCGCTTCGCACGATTACTGCTTCTACAGGTTGATCCCGCCTCGCGTTCAGCTCTTGGTGCGGCACGAACGGCGGCACGTAAATGAAGTCTCCGGGACCGGCCTCATCCACAAATTCCAAGCGGTCACCCCATCGAAAGCGCGCGCGCCCTCGAACAATATAAATAACCGTTTCCAGCTCCCCGTGGTGATGCGGGCCCGTCTTGGCGTCGGGATGCACCACGACAGTTCCTGCCCAGAGTTTCTGCGCACCGACTCGCGCATGTGAGATGGCTTCAGCGCGTGTCATTCCAGCGGTTTGCGGCGTATTCGAATCCAACTCGCCGCTTCGAACAATTCGAATGCCATGCCGCTTCCAGTCGGGCTTGTCGTTCGACTTCCACTCGGGCATGGCGCGCTCCTATTTTTTGTGGCCGGTCCATCTAAGTTCGGTAGACGGGTTCCTTCAAGCTGTTCGCAACTCGGAGGTGCAATGCGCGCACTTCGTCGCCTTGCTCGGCACGGCGGACAGGCAATAGGGGCAGTCCCGCGTGGACGGCGCTGCAGCCGGCGCAGGTTTTGGCGCCAGGCGATTCACTTGTCGCACCAGCAGGAATACGGCAAACGCCACGATCAGAAAATTGATCACCGTGTTCAAGAACAGGCCGTAATTGAGCGTCGCCGCCCCCGCGGCTTTCGCCGCGGCCAAAGTGTCGTAGCGCACTCCCGACAAACTCACAAAGAGATTTGAGAAATCCACGTGGCCGAGCAGCCTTCCCATCGGGGGCATCAGGACGTCCTGCACGAACGAGTTGACGATTTGCCCGAACGCGGCGCCGATGATGATGCCTACCGCCATGTCCAAAACATTTCCCCGCATGGCAAATTCCTTGAACTCTTTGATCATTTTGGAGCTCCTTTCGTACAAGCAAGGTGAGGGGGAACTAACCCGTTCGAAACGAGAGCGCGGCGCTGACCAGGCCGCGAAGAACCAGGATGCCACCCGCCATCGCTAGCACGATACCAACCCAGCGCAATTCTACGAAGACCAAACTAAGCATCATCAAACCCACCACCGCCAATGAGGCTCCGCCCACGCGCAGCGCCGTGCGCTCGGCTGTTCGCGCGACCCGCTTCGTTTTCATCCATGCCCGGGCGCCCCAATACACCAGTACGACGCCGAGTCCCAGCCACGCGGGTTTCCTGGGATTAAACATGAATCGGCTGCTCAATCCGACCCACACGAGTAAACCCCCGAGCAATACAAATATCATCTCGTTCGTCGTACGCAATAGACTTGCCGGGCTTGGCATGGCAGCGCCGCGGGTTTCAGACCCGCTCAATCCGCAACGTTTTCAGTATGACGGCTTCTTTGGGTTTGTCGTTCGCCCCGCGCGGCAACTCGGAAATCTTTATCGCCAGGTCCAGTCCCTCAACTACCTTGGAACTCGTCGGCAAAGCGATACCCAGGGTCGCCGGTTCCCGTCCCAAGAGGGCATCCGCCCTGAATCATGAATTGCGGGATCACGCGATGGAAGGACAGCCCGTCGTAAAACGGCCGCTTTACCTTCTGCCCTGTGCGCGGATCTTTGAATTCCTTGGTTCCTTCCGCGAGGCCGACGAAATTCGCGACCGTCTGCGGGGCCTCCTTTTCGAATAGGCGGCAGACAATCGTCCCCTGCGAAGTTTCGAATACGGCATAGGTTCCTGGTGCGCGGGTCAAGGTTTCCTCCTCAGGAAAGCGAAATGCGGTGGCATTATCACCCATTCCGCGCGGCGAGGCCAGTGACGCGTCCGCCTGTCGATTTTAACCAGTCGATTTAACCTTGACGCCGGGCCTGATTTGGACTACACAAGCAGGTTCGTAGAACACAAAATGGCCAAGTCGAGAACTCATACGGACTTTGTGCGCGAGTGGGAGCTATCGCCCATCGGGCGCCGCTTGCTCCGGGAGGGCCGCCAGTTTGCGACGGTGCGGCGAATCGTTGTTGCCGCGCGAAAAGTTTTTGCTCAGCGGGGACTCTCCGGCGCACGAATGGACCAGATCGCGCGCGCCGCGGGAGTCAACAAAGCCCTTCCCTATTATTATTTCCGCAATAAAGAAGAACTGCATCGCTTTGTCCTCGAAACGATGATCGCCCAGGTTCGCGTCGCGATGGAATCACCGGAAGTGCTTACCATGCAGCCCACCGACCGCGTGTGTGCTCTGGTGAACACGACCTTCGATTTTGTGATGCGCAATCCCGCCTATCCGCGTCTCATCCAGCGGGAAATGATGTCCGACCGGCGGCGGCTTCACTGGATGGTGGTCTCTTACCACCGCCCTTTGCACTTGCGAGTTGTCGAGACCATCCGGGAAGGAATTGCCTGCGGGCAATTTCGTCCCGTCGATCCGGACCAGACGGTTTTCACGATCTTCGGAATGATTCAGCACTATTTTGCGACAGGACCGCTGGCAAGCCAGATCTGGAAGCGGGACATCTGGCTGCCCAAGAACGTGGCGGAACGCCGCCTGGCGGTGCTGGATTTTATAAAGCATGGGTTGTTCTCGCCTGCCTCCATCACGGAGTAGCCGCGCAAGCTGCTTCGCGCGATCAATCCACCTCTTGTAATACTGAAAACTTTTCCATGGGCGCTGTCTGCATTGCGGCGAGAAGCGCCTTGACATCGCCAGGGCGATGCGCATAAAATTCCATCATTAATTAAACCGATTCTTAAACTGAGCTGTATTGTGAAAGACGAGTCAAAGCTCCGCGCCCATCCATCAGTATGCAAGGAGGCTTCCGTGGTTCGCCGAATTCTGTTTTTCCTGGGCGTGTCCGGTTTCTTCTTAATGATTTCGCCGCCCCTTCACGCACAGCAGGCCACTCCGAACGGCACATTGACGGACACGCAAAAAGAGGGCCGGCGAATTTTCCAGCAGCGGTGCGCCGTATGCCACACGCCCCCGACTGTTGTCGCCAAGCGATATGGCCCCGCTTTGTATAAAGAAATCGTGGAAGACAACGAAGACACGATTCGCGACACCATCCTGGAAGGCCGGGAAGCCCTGATGCCGGGTTTTAAGTACGGGCTGACGCGGCCGGAGATCGATTCCATTATTGAATACCTGAAGACTGTGAAGCGGCCTTCTTCCAGGCCCAACAACAATCGGACCGCGGACAATCCCGAGCGTAACTCTGGTGGTGAGACGAATTAAGGAGGAATCATGGCGAGCATGAAACGATTCTGGGCGGTCGCCGCAGTTGTTGGGGTGAGTTTGGGGCTGGCGATATTCGCGACGAGTGCGCGGACCGCGCCGCCACAGCAGAGCGGCGTTTTGCTGACAGGATCCGTGAAGTCCGATATCGGCGAGAAGATGGCCGGCGTGACGGTGTCCGCCAAGGGCGTGGGCCAGACAATCACGACAAGCGTGTTCACCGACGAAGCGGGAGATTTTTATTTTCCCCGATTGGCAACGGGAAAATACCTCGTCTGGGCCCAGGCGGAGGGATTTGATGCGGGACGGGCAGAGGTCGATCTGGACGGAGCCGCTCGGCGTCAAGACTTCGTTTTGAAGACCACGATGGACGTCGTCAAGCAAATGACGGGCCAGGAATATATTTCGTCATTGCCCGAAGACACTCCGCAACACCGCCTCATGAAGGACGTGTTCTACAATACCTGCACGGGTTGCCACGAGCCGAACTACATTTTGCAAAACCGATTCGATGAAAAGGGCTGGGAAGCGATTCTCAACTTGATGTCCAAGGTTCAGAACGGTGGTGGCGAATTCGGCGGCTTGGACCAGGCGCCCTTCCCGGTCATGGTTTATTACAAGAAACAACTGGCGGCCTATCTTGCCGAGATGCGCGGCCCCGGCACATCGGCGATGCAGATCAAGCTGCACCCGCGCCCAACAGGAGAAGCAGCCAGGGCGATAACGTACGAATACAATATTCCTGTTGTTGATGCCGACCCGCTCGCCACCGACAATGGTTTTCCCACCAACGATGGAACCGACTGGTCGCTGGGAACTCCATCCGCGCTGAATAGTTCGCGTGGTCTGCACGACTCACAAACGGATATGAACGGCAACATTTGGTTCACGACCTCGGAGCCCAGCTTTACTCGTACCATCAGCATGGTGGATGCAAAAACGGGGAAAGTTACCAACCTAAAAGTGCCGGGGATCAACGGATTGGCTGCGCCGACGCACGGCCTCACGATCGATCAGAAAGGCATGATGTGGGCCACGGTGATTGGCGCTCCGGAAGGGGGCGGCGGGAGTCTGCTGCGGGTTGATCCGACCACGATGAAATATGATGTCTTCCCGCCACCCAAAGGCTCGACGGGTGCGGGTACCAGCATTGATGTGGACGCGAAAGGAAACGTCTGGGCAACCACTAGTTCTGGAGCGCTTCGGTTCGATCCGAGCACTCATGAATATAAGGAATACAAGTCACCCACGCAGACTGACAACGGACCCGGGGGGTCATACGGAATCGCCGCGGATCGTCTGGGCAACGGCTGGTGGACACAAATAAACATGGACCGTGTGAACAGGGCCGACGTGGAGATCGGCAAGACGCAGGAGTTCAAGGAGCCCCCGCGAGCTGCCAGAGCGGATGGAGTCATCACGGAGGCAGACCGGAAGCTTTATGAACTTGCCGGAGTAGAGCTGACCGACTTCTCCGGTTTCTGGTCGCAAGGGCCGCGCCGGATGGGAGCTGACAAGAACGGCGACGTGGTTTGGGTGTGCGATTATTGGGGCGGCAACCTGGTGAAGTACGACATTCGAACACTGAAAACAACAATCTATAAGTACCCCACACCGGAATCCGCGCCCTATGACGCGTCTGTCGACAAAAACCATAACGTGTGGGTCAATCTCACCAACGGCGATTCGGTGGCGAAGTTCGATCCCAAGACCGAAAAGTGGATCGAGTATCCGTTGCCGACCCGCGGAATTGCGCTGCGCCACATTTCGCTCGATGAGAGGAGCGGAACGACGCAGATCATCGTGGGTTATACGCGTAACAGCAAGATTGCCCGTATGCAGGTCCGGAGCAAGGAAGAACTGCAGGCTTTGAAGGCGCAAGTGCAGGAACTTTCGGCAAGGGCAACTAAGTAGAACTTATCTCGTAAATTTCCCGACGTGTAGCGTGATTCACACTTCAGGGGCTAAAGCCCAGTATTTATGGCGATGTGATGTCGCGGCTGAAGCCGCGACCCACAAAGCTTATTCATGAAGTTTAATATACTAGGAAAATTAAGCGAAAGGTAATACAACTGGAAAGATTCACGATCAACGGTATCTAGTCGCACAGGCTTTAGCCTGTGTGGTTTTGGTTAGTGCACGAGCGGAAATGCACACAGACTGAAGTCTGTGCTACTTGGGAGCGCGACCCACTACGGAGTGTGTATGAAAAACACTTTTTTGCGAGAGGTTTGGCTCAATGACTGTGGGTTCACACGTCGCGGACTGTTGAAGTTGGCTTTGGCTGTTGCCGGAATCTTCGTATCCACAGGTTATTTATTGGGCCCGAGCGGTTGGGCTGCCGCGGCGAAACCGGCGCAAGATGCGCAATCGGCCAACGTTGACGCGACAATGGTTCAATACGATTCGGGCGGGCTCAATATCGACGCCTATGTGGTAAACCCGAAGGGCGGAGGAAAGAATCCCGCCGTCATCGTGATCCATGACAATCAGGGTCTGAACGAGGCGATGCGCGACGTGACGAAGCAGTTCGCCGCGGCAGGATTTGTGGCGATGGCCCCCGATCTCGCCTCGCGTCTTGGCGCGCCCAAAGCGCCCGGACAAGCCATGCAGGCGATCAACCAGCTCTCGGCGACTCTGACTGTGCAGGATTTGAGGGCCGCTTTTGCTTATTTGCAAAAGGATCCGGACGTCGATCCAGCGAAGATTTCCGCGGTCGGTTTTGGTTGGGGCGGCTGGCGAAGCTTCATGCTCGCAACGTCGGTCCCCGAGTTGTACCGTGCCGTCGTATACAGTGGGGCCACACCCGCACAGGGCTTTGAAAACGTCCACGCGCCCGTTCTGGGAAATTATGCGCAATTTGATTTTCGAGTTACCGGCAACGCGATATGGACGGAAAAAACGATGCATGATGCGGGAAAGAATTTTACGTATTACGTGTATCCCAGCGTTTACCATGCGTTCTACGCCGCGGGCCCGCAATATAACGCCGATGCCGCCAAGCTTGCTTGGACGAGAACCCTGGATTTCCTGAAAAAGTAGTCCGGCGGGTAGAACTTGTCTGACAAATTTACTTAAACGCAGTGTGATGCGGCCTTCAGGGGCTAAAGCCCAGTTTTTGTTGGCGTTTTGATGTCGCGGCTGAACAGGTTGCGGAAAAAGTCGAGTAGCACAGCCACTCTTGGCTGTGCATCGATGATAAGTGCAGCAAAACCAGCACAGGCAAGAGTGCCTGTGCTACTAAAAGCGGCTTCGAATTGACTTTTTCCGCAGCCTGTGAAGCCGCGCTGCACAAAGCCGAATGAAGCCGCGCTGCACAAAGCCTATTTATGAGATTGCCTATAGCCTACGCTTTTTGCAGCGTTTCCAGGGCTTCCCCTGTCGATTTCTCGATGTCCGCGTGGAGGCTGTTGCCGTGAGCGTCCATCGTCACGATCGCCGCGAAATTCTTCACGCGAATGTGCCACATCGCTTCGGGGATGCCGAACTCCATTAATTCGACGCCCAGCACTTTCTCCACCGTGCGCGCGTAGTACTGCGCGGCCCCCCCAATTCCGTTCAAATAGACTGCGCCAAATTCCTTGAGCGCGGCTAACGTCTTTGCGCCCATCCCGCCTTTGCCGATCACCGCGCGCACGCCGTACTTTTTGATGACGTCGGCCTGGTAGGGCTCTTCCCGAATGCTCGTCGTCGGGCCGGCAGCCTTCACCGTCCACTGGTCTCCTTGCTTCAGCATCACCGGGCCGCAGTGGTAGAGCACGCAGCCGTTCAGATCCACAGGCGGCGGGTTCTTCATCAGGTAGGCGTGAACGTTGTCGCGGCCGGTAAACATCTCGCCGTTGATCAGAACCAGGTCGCCAACTTTCAGGGCGCGCATCTGTGCTTCCGTCAACGGAGGAGTCAGGACGACTTCGCGGCCTGTCAGCGTGAAACCCGCGCCGCGCGCCATGCGTTCTACCGGCCGCGAAGGGTCGCGATACAGCCACTCGGTGATTGAGCCGGTGCTCGCATCGAGGCGCACGCCCAGGCGGCGAAATGCCCAGCAATCGTAGGCCACCGATACAAAGAAGCTCGCCGGGAGCCGATTTGCGGCGGTAATCTTGCAGCCGATCAGAGAAGCCTTGCCACCGAAACCCATCGCTCCCACGCCCAGCTTATTGGCCTGCTCCATAATTTCGGCTTCGAGCTGGGCCAGGGCGGGATTGGGATTTACATCGTCGAGCGTCCGGAACAGTTGTCCCTTTGCCAGATCGTAGCCGTGCGCCCGGTCGCTGCCGATGCAAACGCCGACTGCTCCGGGCGCGCAGCCTTGCCCTTGCGCCTGCCACACCGCATGCAGGATGCACTTGCGCACGCCTTCCAGGTTGCGGTCGGCGCGGCCCAAATGGTCCAGGTCGCACGGCACCGAATACTGAATGTTCTTGTTCTCGCAGCCGCCGCCTTTGAGAATTAATTTCACCTCAATTTCGTCCTCTTCCCACTGCTCGAAGTGCACAACCGGCGTCTCGTCGCCGAGGTTGTTGCCACTATTCTTACCCGTGAGAGAGTCGACAGAATTCGGACGCAGTTTGCCCAGGCGCGTTGCTTCGGCGACGGCATTCAGGATCGCTTTCTTGATCTGAATTTGGTTCACGCCTACAGGCGTGTGAATTACAAAAGTCGGCATGCCCGTATCCTGGCAAATCGGCCCCGCGTCGTCGCTGGCCATGTCCACGTTGGACAAAATAATGTCGAGCGCCTGGGAAGATTGCGTCCCCGGAGTTTCGCTGCCCGCCGCAATCGACATCGCTGCGCGCACGTCGGGCGGAAGATTGGTGGACGTTTGGGTGATGAGTTCCAGCAGACTACCGGCCAGGAATTCCATAGCTATATCTCCCAAATTCGACTCTTCACTTCTTCAATCGGACTAAGATCTTACCAACCAGACTACTACATCTGTTTCGCCGGAGCCGCACGTAGCTTTTGGTGATGGCTTCGAGTATCTCAAATTCAGGATTTGAATTCCACAGCGCGACCTGGAGGCGGAATTCATCAGACGCACGCGGCTGTTTAATCCAGCTCCATGTTCCATCCTGGTGCAGCATCATCGAACATCTAGATTGAGCAGAATTGATTTCCCGCTGGCGAATTGAATTGTGCCACTGTGAAACTGCCCACGATTTCCCATTGTTGGGAGATCATTGCGCTTTTGGACTTTTGGCTAGGCCTCCGGTCCGATGTATCTCTTGTGAAACCAACGATGGGAAGTGGCGTCGAGATTGCTCGGAAATAAGGGGAAACGGCCGAAGTACTTTCACGGCGGAAGAGGCGCCGAAATGGGAGTCCGATACAGCAAGGGACGAAGATCGAGACGATTCATTGTGGTGCGGCGTTTGCGATGGCTGGCGCCCTTCGCGCTGGTCGGCTTTTCCGTTTGTTTTGCTCTGCTGCGCGATCGTGAAGCCCCTCCGATGCGGCCGTTTTCGGGAAACAGACCGGGCGCGACCGCTTCCACAAGCCCTTTTTCGTCCACTGAGGGTACCCCACCTCCAATGGGCCGCCGGGGAAAGCCCAAGCGGGCTGTTTATCCTTATTCCGTCATACCCGGCGGCGTCGAGAGCGTTGAGGAATTGAAGAACGCGATTGCGAGCGACTCCGTCGTGTCCGCCCATTACGCGACGTTTGATTTATCGCATGCGCGAATCATTCGATTGGTTGGCAACCGCTCGATGCATGTTTCCTACCGGCTTGGTCGCAAGGTCTATTGGACGAAACGGGAATTGAAGCTCGCCAAGGGCGAAACATTGATCACCGACGGCGTCCACATGGCAAGGACGAGGTGCGGAAACCTGATTTCGAACACAGTTTCGGGTCCGGTCTCTCAGAACGAGCCAACAGCTCAGGAAATGGATACGCCTCTAAATCCCCAGGACACAGACGTCCGAATCGTTAGTGGCGTTCCGCTTGACCCCTCATTAACGCAGATGCCAGGTCCTGGCGTGCCGCCAGTCGAGGGTGGCCCTCCTCCTCCCCCTCACGGTAGTGGAAATGATCCCATCATTCTCGGACCACCGGCTCCTATAGGACCTGGTTCTATAGGCGCAGGTCCATGGCCCACGCTACTATCGCCAGCACGGGTTGTCCCTGTACCTGAGCCCAGCACGCTGCTTCTGCTGTTGATCGGACTCTTCGCTCTGATGCTTCTTCGTAAGTGGGGAGCGCACCGGTCGCGTCAA
>WNFF01015354.1_pt1 | contig 11485 bp, 10 predicted proteins | sample 5400441 | NCBI WGS metagenome assembly WNFF01 (sample SAMN13153345, study PRJNA577476) | soil metagenome | isolation source: 120 cm saprolite under Douglas fir tree site 2 hole 3 replicate 1 | place: USA:California | collected 2015-04-18
AGTGAATTTTTCTCGTCTTTCGCGCTGAACATTCGCTGCGCCACGTAGCCACCGCCGCCTGGCTCCGCGCCTGGATACCAGCTCGCCCACCACTGCATCGCCAAATACAGCACGAAGGTAATTACCGGCAACGTCCAAATCGCGTCGGTTGTCCATCCCAAGTGAAACGAGGGAAAGAAAGAGAGCACCGAACCTGTGGGCTGGCCGCTCTGCCGCACAGCATCGTTGACGTGCGACAACTGAATCTTGAGCAGCGCCATTCCTCCGATCTTGGCAACCGCCGCCCACGCAAGCACGATGATCATGGACATTTTTAAGATGAACTGGAACAAATCGGTGACCAGAACGCCCCAAAGCCCGCCGATGAATGTATATATGCCGGTGAACGGAACCAGCACCAGGACGCAAATCAGCAGCGCCGTGTGCGCCGGATCCCCGAGCGTGTAATGCATGAGCACATGCCCGCCAACGGCTACTTCCAGCACGCGACCTTGCGCAATGGCATCACCGAGCAACACCGTAGTGATGCTGATCATCGCCTTGATTACCCAGCCGAGAATCAGGCAATTCATCAGCGCGCCCAGATAGAGCGCGCGAAAACCACGTAGAAAAGCGGCGGGTTTTCCGCCGTAGCGCAACTCCACAAACTCGACATCCGTAAGGATTTCCGAACGCCGCCAGTAGCGTGCAAAGAAAAAAACGGTCATCATGCCCGAAAGGCACTGCGACCACCACAGCCAGTTTCCCGAAATTCCATTCTTGGCGACCAGTCCAGTAACAAGTAAGGGCGTGTCCGCCGCAAATGTCGTGGCCACCATGGAGGTACCCGCCAGCCACCACGAGACGTTGCGTCCCGAGACAAAGAATTCCTCGGTACTGCCAGAAGAACGCCGACGGTAATACAGGCTGATCAACAGGTTCAGCGCCAGGTAGACAGCGATGACGATCCAATCGGTCGCGGTGAGCGCCATTTTCGTTTTGGCTTCGTCGGATCGGGTTCCGCGCGCGAGATAGCTATATAGCTCTGTAAACAGGTTGTCAACGAATTGCCACAGACTTAAATCGTATTAGGAGCTACACTTTACGGCTGGCGCCGCCGGCGCTCCATAACACAGCGACCGGACACCAATGCTGGAAAAGCAGAAACATCGCAATGGCAAGCCCGGCCTACCAGCGCATTCATAGCGTCATTCGCAAGCGCATCGAATCCAGACAGTTGCGCGTCGGAGACGTGGTCACGTCGGAACGCGACCTCGCCAAGATTCATCAGGTCACCTTGATGGCCGCGCGCCACGCGTTGGCCACCTTGGAGCGCGAGGGCATCGTCGAGCGCCGCCGAGCATGCGCATACGCCAGTTGATTTACTCAACGAGGGGAAAAGCTATCACTTATGTCCTGGGATTTTATCGCTCGGACCGCCACAAGCTCCTGATCTGGCGGTTCCGGTAGATTCATTGCGCTTCTGGCACCCTACATGTAGCGCGCGCTTTTCAAAGGCGAAAAGATGCTTCTGGTACTGAAACCAAATTCGGAAGAGCTCGGCCGCGAAGCAGCGCGCGTGGTGGCCAATGCCATACGCAGGAATCCCTGTCTGCGCCTGGGGCTAGCCACTGGAAGCACCATGCTCGGAATGTATCGGGACCTCGTTCGCCTGCACCACGAGGAGAAATTGAACTTCTCTCGCGTCGTCACATTCAACCTGGACGAATACTTGGGCCTCCCCTCGAATCATCCGCAGAGTTTTCACCATTTCATGCAGGAGAATTTTTTCGGTCAGGTGAACGTAGCACCCGGCAACATTCACATTCCCGACGGCTCCATCAAACGAGACTACCAGCAGTATTGCGGGTCCTACGAGGAGGCCATTCGCGAGGCCGGCGGCATCGACCTGCAAATTCTCGGCATCGGCCGGAACGGCCACATCGGATTCAACGAACCGACTTCCAGCCTAGGCTCGCGAACCCGTTTGAAGGTTCTTAGCAAAGAGACCATCGAAGACAACCGGAACTTCTTTGCCGCTGAAGAAGAAATTCCCCAGTGCGCCATCACCATGGGCATCGGCACCATCCTCGAAGCCAAGCGAATTCTCCTTCTCGCCAGCGGCCCCTCCAAGGCAATGGCCGTAGCCAACGCTATTGAAGGACCGCTTACAGCCTCGATCACTGCCTCCGCACTGCAACTTCATGGTGAGGTCACTTTCATCGTCGACCGGGAAGCCGGCGCCCAGCTCAAGCAGCAGGAGTATTACCAGCGCGTGTTGGAGATGACCAACATTCTCACGCCCGAACGCCTCTAGCTGCGTTTTTCTGTTCCCGGCTGCGCTAGAATCTCCTCGCCAATTTGTATTGGCCTCGGGAGCTAACCAATGGCGATCAGACTCGCTGAAAACAACTATGGAAGTTCGCGAATTCATTTGCTGCGCGTCGCCAAACAGCAGGGCCGCCACGACATCCGCGAGATCCGATTGTCGATACGCTTTGAAGGCGACTTTGAGGCCGCGCACATTCAGGGCGACAATCGCAAGATCCTCCCGGCTGACACGGTCACACGCGTGGTCATCAAAGCGAGCGAGAGCATTTGGACCCGGCTTCCCCATGGCGGAAAGCCCCATGCTTCAGCCTTCGCGCGCGGCGACAACGAAAAGCGCACCTCCTTCCTTAGTGGAACCCGCGAAGGCACGCAGGTGCGAGCGGGCATCGATAATTTGATCGTTCTGAAAACGACCAACTGCGCTTTTGAGGATTTTCGGAAGGATCCCTATACCACGTTGCAGGACGAAGACGACTGTATCCTTTCCACGGTAATCCGCGCTGATTGGCTGTACACCGAAGAAGAAGCCGAGTTCGGCCCGCTATGGCACGGTGTGAGACAGATGCTGCTCGAGACTTTTGCCGAGCATGATAGTCAATCGCTGCAGCACACTCTCTATGCGATGGGCGAAGCCATCCTCAACAATTTTGAGAACGTTGGCGAAATTCATCTGTCGCTGCCCAGCAGGCAATTTCATCTGGCCGACCTTGGCCCCCTGGGCATGGATAATCCCGGCACGGTCTTCCTGCCCGTGGACGAACCCCACGCTACGATCGAAGCCACCCTGAAAAAAGCCTGACTGCCAAAAGATCGCCGCTCCTCTTTCCAGTGTCGACTCCAAAGCTTCTCTTCCGCTATTCTTCCAAGCCTATGCATGACCTGAGCTATTTTCGGGAGCATCTCGACGTATTCGCTGAAATCGCAAAAAAGCGAGGCGCCGCATTGGATCTCGACGCGTTCCGCACTCTGGACAAAGAGCGGCGCGAGCTGATTACCTCTACGGAACAGCTTAAGGCCCAGCGCAACAAGGCCAGCGACGAGATTGCGCGCCTAAAAAAAGCGAAGCAAAACGCCGACGCGTTGATCGCTGAAATGAAGCAAGTCTCCGAGCGAATCAAGACAGCGGATGAGAGGATTGCACAGCTTGACTCAACTCAGCGCGCCTTCCTTTTGACGATTCCGAATGTGCCACACTTCAGTGTCCCCGTCGGTCACAGCGCGGCGGAAAACGTCGAGGTGCGGCGCTGGGGAACCCCGCCCAGATTTGATTTTCCGCCGAAGCCCCACTGGGAGGTTGGTGAGCGCGCGGGAATTTTGGATCTCTCCGCGGCTACGAAAATTACCGGAGCTCGCTTCGCGGTTTACAAGAGCTGGGGTGCGCGCCTCGAACGTGCCCTGGCTAATTTCTTTTTGGACGTGCACACGCGCGAGCACGGCTACACCGAAATCCTTCCGCCCTTCCTCGTCAACAGCGCCTCATTGCTTGCCGCCGGCCAACTGCCGAAATTTGCCGCCGACCTCTTCAAGGTTCAGGACACCGATTTCTGGCTAACGCCCACCAGCGAGGTGGAGCTCCACAACCTTTATCGCGACGAAACGCTTCCCGAGGAGAAATTACCGATCCACGTGACCGCGTGGACCGCCTGCTTCCGCTCCGAAGCGGGCGCGGCCGGTAAAGACACCCGGGGAATCTTGCGCCAGCACCAGTTTCAAAAGGTCGAGCTCTTCAAGTTCACACATCCGGAGAAGAGCTACGACGAGCATGAATCACTGACTCGAAATGCGGAAGCCTTGCTCCAGAAACTCGGTCTGCATTACCGAACGATACTTCTGTGCACCGGCGACATGGGCTTTGCCTCGGCTAAGACCTATGACCTCGAAGTGTGGCTGCCTTCCAGCAATGAATTCCGCGAAATTTCGTCCTGCTCAAATTGCGAAGCCTTTCAAGCGCGACGTGCGGGAATTCGCTTCAAGCCCAAAGGCGGCGGAAAGAACGAGTTCGTGCATACGCTGAACGGTTCGGGTCTGGCCGTCGGGCGCACATGGATCGCCATCGTGGAAAATTATCAGCAGGCCGACGGTTCTGTCGTCATTCCCGATGTGCTGCGCCCATACATGGGCATCGACCGTATACCCGCTGGCTCGTGATTCATAGAGAAATTTCCCGGTCTCGCCGATCGGTCCCTTCCAAAGCAGCGCGATATTTCCGTAAGTTGCTGATAAATAATGGTTTACCTATACAAATAGGACCATCAGCCAGGGCGCCCGGAGGAATTGCTGGCTGCGCAAGCTATTGAAATCAGAGGATTTCGTTTGACTCTGGCTTTTCCCCTTGCATACGATGAAAGCAAGGCCGATTAGGCTGAACGAGCTGTCTCCCGAGTTATGCGATTTTTGATTTGGCTAGTGGCACTGTGCTGGACCGTTGCGCTCTTGCGACGCGCGGTGGCTTGGATGTTGCGCGGGCTCGTGAATTCAATCACACGCCGCGAAGCTACGCCTGACCGACAGCACACGGTCTCTTCGCGGCGGCTGGTCCGCGATCCGGTCTGCGGGGTGCACGTCGCGGAAGAGCGAGCGATTCCGCTGCGTGCCGAGGGCGAGCTCCTGCACTTTTGCTCGGCGGCGTGCCGCGATCAGTATGTGGCTAATGAGCAAAAGTTCGCCGCTAATGGCTAAAAAGGTGGCTGCAAGTTTAGTTTGATTTCGGTAACCCAGAAAAGCAAGGCAGCAGAAGCACCGGCGAGCGGATCTGCGTCACGCCGCCTAAACGAAAGGACCGAAGCCAATGGCCACGGTCGCAAAGCCAACAATTGCACCCATGATCCCGCGCATCGCGCCGCGAGAGGATTTGAATCCGTTCCGTATCGCGCAGATTCAATTCGACATGGCCGCCGAGTTCCTGAAGCTCGACCCGGGACTGCGCCAAATCTTGCGCACGCCCAAGCGCATCCTCGAGGTCTCGCTACCCACGAAGATGGACAACGGCCAGGTGAAGGTCCTGACCGGATACCGCGTGCAGCACAACGTGGCGCGTGGCCCGGGCAAGGGCGGCATTCGCTATCATCCCAACGTAACCCTCGACGAAGTCAAAGCGCTCGCCGCCTGGATGACGTGGAAGACGGCCGTGGTCAACGTGCCCTTCGGCGGCGCCAAGGGCGGCATCATCTGCGACCCCAAGCGTATGTCCAAGGCCGAGCTAGAGCGCATGACGCGCCGGTTCGCCAGCGAAATTCTGCCGCTCATCGGCCCCGATCAAGATATACCGGCGCCCGATGTTTACACTGACTCGCAGACCATGGCTTGGATCATGGACACGTACTCCATGATGGTGGGCCACACTGTCCCGGGCGTAGTCACTGGCAAACCGATCTCAGTTGGCGGCTCCGTAGGGCGCGCGGAAGCGACCGCTCGGGGTCTTGTCTTCGTCGTCGAAGAAGCTTGCAGGCTAAAGAAGATTTCCCTACGTGGCGCCACTGTGGCCATTCAGGGCTTCGGCAACGCTGGCGCAACGGCGGCACGTCTGTTCGTCGAAAAGAAGGCAAAAGTCATCGCGCTGAGCGATACGCGCGGCGGCGTCACCAATTCGCGCGGCATCGACCCCATCAAAGCTATCCGCTACAAGGAGCGTTCCGGCACCGTTGTGGGCATGCCCGGCGCTTCACGCATTTCCAACGATGACTTGGTTACTATGAAGTGCGACATTCTGGTGCCCGCGGCACTGGAAAACGTCATCACGCTGAGCAACGCCGAAGCCGTCAAGGCGCGTATCGTCGCAGAAGCCGCCAACGGTCCGACCACTCCGCACGCCGACGAAATCCTTGCGCGCCGCGGCATCACGGTGCTGCCGGACATCCTGGCCAATTCCGGCGGCGTCACGGTCAGCTATTTCGAGTGGGTACAGAACCAGGAAGGGCTGCTGTGGGACAGCGAAGAGGTGAACCTGCGGCTGCAGAAGATCATGGTACGCGCCTTCCACGAAATGGTGGACACCATGCGCAAGCATCACGTGCCGCCACGCGCTGGCGCCATGATTCTCGCCGTCGGCCGCGTCTCTGAGGCCACCCTCGTCCGCGGATTGTTCCCGTAAAGAATATTCGGCCGCGGAATTCTTCTCGCGCCACGATTTTCTTCAAATTTTTTCTTGCGCCGCACCTCAAAACATGGGTACATTCGCACTTGCCGGTGCGCCTCCTCAGGCGTCACCGGCACTTTTCACTTAGCGCTGCCGAAGACTGCGGTCCTCGCTGTTGCGGTGCTCAGAGTTCGCGGTAACCGGGGAGGAATCCGGGTTACGAGGTGCAAGGCACGGAAAGATGAGCAATCACAACAATCATTCCAATCCTGCTCCGCCGATCCTGCTGAGCATTGCGGGATTCGACCCATCCTGCGGCGCAGGCACCGCGGCGGACCTGAAGACCTTTGCAGCGCACGGCTGTTACGGCGTGGCGGCCATCACCGCATTGACTGTACAGAATACGCAAGGCGTCCAAGAAGTACAGAACACGCCGGCCGCGACTCTGCGCGCGCAGCTGGATGTCCTGACCAAGGATTGCGAAATAGCCGCGGTAAAGATCGGCATGCTGGGGAATCGTGGCAACGCACTGGTGGTTGCGGAATTTTTGGATGCCAACAAGTTTGCTCACGTCGTCCACGATCCGGTGATGAAGTCGTCGACTGGAACAGAATTGCTGGACGCCGCGGGAATCAAATATATCGTTGCCGAGATGCTGAAGCGCTCGAGTGTCATCACCCCCAACGTGCCGGAAGCCGAAATTCTCACCGGGCTGACGATTAAGGACACCGGGGATATGGAAGCCGCTGCCCGAAAAATTGTCGAGATGGGCGCGCGCGCCGTCATCGTCAAGGGCGGCCACATGGACAAAGCCGTGGATATTCTGTTCGACGGCAATGAAATCATGCCGCTCGCCGGAGACAAGGGTAAGGAAGAATTCCTGCACGGCACCGGCTGCACTTTCGCGAGTGCGCTTGCCGCTCACCTTTCCGCGGGTCGCTCCCTATTCGAGGCTGCCACTCTAGCCAAAGCCTACGTTACGAAGGCCATCGAGAAAGCCTACGCGATTGGCAAAGGCCGTATTCCCCTCGACCATTTCTATCGCCACAAGATCGAGCCGCCCGCCCGTGGCGTGCACGAAGTCCCGCAGCACGGCATGCACCCCGCCGCCGAGCCCGCGGCGCACTGACTGCTTCTCGAAATACGCCTCCGCCAACCACCCAGTCCTCGGCATCGGTGTGCATCTTTAATTCTTGTATGTTTGGGGGATCGGGACTAATTGCATTCGGTGGACAAAGCGGCCGCTGACGATAGTTGCCACCGGACCACCCTTGAAGCTGCGTCCGTCAAATGGCGAGTTGCGCGACTTGCTGGAGGATTCCGCGGCGCGGAAGGTCCACTGGCGATCCAGCGAAAATATCGTAAGGTCCGCAGGCTGGCCTGCGGCAACGCTTCGCTCCCGCGCGAGGACGCGCGCCGGCCCGGAGGTGAACAGCTCCACCATGCGCATCAGCGTAATTCGCCCGGTGTGCACCAGTTGCTCGAGCGCAAGGCTCAACGCCGTCTCAAATCCGGTGATGCCAAAGGGCGCGCGGTCAAACTCAACGTCCTTTAACGCTGGCTCGTGCGGCGCGTGGTCCGTGGCGATCGCGTCGACTGTGCCATCGGCCAGGCCGGCGAGTAGCGCGACGCGATCTTCACGAGCGGACAGCGGCGGATTCATTTTGTAGCGCGAATCGTATTGCACATCTTCATCAATGAGCGTGAAATGGTGCGGCGTGACTTCGCAGCTGATGCGCAGGCCGCGCTGTTTCGCCGAGCGCACCTGTTCCAGCGACCCTTTCGCCGATAAATGCGCGATATGCAAACGCGCGCCGGTTAGCTCGGCAAGCTGAACATCACGAGCCACGCAAACGGATTCCGCGGCGGCAGGCATTCCAGCCAAGCCCAAGCGCGTGGATGTCACGCCTTCACGCATCACTGCCCCGGCTGCGAGCGAGACATCTTCGGCGTGCTCGATCACTGGGATGTCCAGCGAACAGCAATAGTCCATGACTTGACGCGCAAGTTTAGCGGTAGCGATTGGTTTTCCATCGTCGCTGACCGCCACAACCCCCGCTTGTTTCATGGCCGCGATTTCCGCAATCGCTTCGCCTTTGCTGCCCACGCTCGCTGCGCCAATAGGCCACACGCGCGCGCTGGCGCTCGCTTTGGCGCGATCGAGAATGAATCGCGTCACACTCGCGCTGTCGTTCACCGGTTTTGTGTTCGGCATGCAGCAAACCGCGGTGAACCCGCCGCGGGCCGCAGCGCGCGTTCCCGTTTCGATGGTCTCCGAGGATTCCTGGCTCGAACCCGTTGGTCGAAGAAATTTTCCCGGCCGGCGCAACCTCAGCGATTCGCTCGCCGTCCAGCAAAACATCAAGCGTCGCGTCCGTGTTGCGCGCAGGATCAATCACCCGCCCATTCTTAACGAGAAGCATGCGATGGGTCCTCTATATCGGTAGCCACTGCTTCGCTCGTTGGATGCGTTCCCTCTTCGGTGCCGGCAATCACCAAAAAGAGCAAGGCCATGCGCACGGCGATGCCATTGGTCACTTGATCCAGCACGCACGATTGCGGGCCATCGGCGACCTCCGGCGAAATCTCGATGCCACGGTTCATCGGTCCCGGATGGAGCACGATCGCATCCCGGTTGGCACGGCGCAGGCGCTCGCCATTGAGTTGATATAGCAGGACGTAATCACTCGCCGAGAGCGCGGGCTCGTGCAACCGCTCCGTTTGCACCCGGAGCACAACAACAACGTCCGCGCCGTCCAGTGCCTCTTCCACATTGAATACGCGCCGGATCGCTGCCTGTAGAGTGATTTGCTCCAACTCGCGAGGAACCCACATCGCCGGACCGCAAAGCGTAATGCGGCAGCCGAATTTTCCAAGCAGATGAATATCCGAGCGCGCCACGCGGCTGTGCTGGATGTCCCCCAGAATCGTCACATTCAAATTGTCGATCTTCCCTTTCCGGTCGCGAATTGTGAGCGCGTCCAGCAAACCCTGTGAAGGATGCTCGTGCGTGCCGTCACCCGCGTTGATCACCGGAATATCCAGATGCCGCGCCACAAAGTCCGCAGCGCCGGAAGCGGCATGGCGGATTACCAGGCAGTCCGGTTTCATGGCATTCAGCGTGTGTACCGTGTCGAGCAGAGACTCACCCTTTTTCAGGCTCGATGCTTCCGCTTGCAGGTTCATAGGCTATCGCCACGGTCTTGCCGCGTAACGTAGCTAATTTCTTCAAGGGATGCTTCTGGATTTCCTGGAACGGCTTGCTTTGATCGAGAAGAAAAGTGAGTTCGTCCGCGGTGAGCGGTTCAAGCGCAAGCAGGTCACGAAACCGATGAGTCACATTTTCACTCTAACTTTTTTAGCGCGGTCCTGATGCCTCTCGCCACAAGCAACCTCGCCCGCCACAGTGTCATCCTTCTTCCGCTATCCGGTTAGGATAGCCGAAGGGCCTCAACATATGCACCGCCGAACCTGTAACCAACGTCTATCCTTCCACCCGGTCCACCAGCACCACGCGCTCTTCGCTGTCTATCTCCCGCAGCCGTACCTCGATAATCTCGGTGTTGCTGGTCTGCACCACGCGTCCTGTAAACTGCGCCTCGATGGGCATTTCGCGATGCCCGCGATCGACCAGCACACAGAGCGACACGCGCTTCGGCCGGCCCAGATCAAAGAGCCCGTTCATCGCCGCCCGAATCGTGCGCCCCGTATACAAGACGTCGTCGACCAGCACAAGGTCCATGTTGTCCACGCCGAACGGAATGTCGGAACTCTGCAACACTGCGTGCGACGCAACCTTCGACAAATCATCGCGGTACAGCGTGATGTCCAGCGTGCCCACCGGCACATCCACGCCATCTATGCCGCGCATCGCCCACGCAATCCTCTGCGCCAGCGGCACGCCGCGCCGCCGAATACCGATAAGCGCCAGATGCTTGGTGCCGCCGCTCTTTTCCACTATTTCGTGCGCCAATCGCTGCAACGTGCGGTCGATTTCGGGCGCAGACATAAGCTGTGCTTTTTCAACGACGCGCATGGCCACGTAATCCTAGCACAACGTGGGACACCCTTCTGGGCCCCATCGCGCGGGTTATGCGCGCGGATTGCGCGCAATGGGGCCGGGCTGTCCTGCCTTCTGAGAAAGCAGCGCCGACGAGCCACCGGCGAAAGAAGAATCGCGAGAAGGAGCCGTTAAAGTGACCGTGATAAACTGCCGCACGACAAATGTGGGTGAGCATGCTTCACAGAGACCATAAGATCCACGCGTCAGTAATAAGAAACTGGCTGGCCTGGGCGGCGTTCGCCGCCGCATCTGTTCCAGCGTCCCTGGGGCAGACTTCGGCTCCTACCCTAGGGCGGGCTACGACTGCAAAGAGGACGCCCGCTGCGGCAATCAGAAAAACGCCCGCGCGCCCCAAACTGGTGGTGCTGCTAGTCGTTGACCAAATGCGCGGCGACTACGTCGATAAATTCCTGCCGCAATGGACCGGGGGTCTCCGCCGCCTTGTCGAGGAAGGCGCCTGGTTTCGCGATGCGGCCTATCCCTACGCAGACACAGCGACCTGCGTGGGACACGCGACCATCTCCACGGGAGCATTTCCCACCACGCATGCCATGGTGGCCAATGCATGGTGGGACCGTGAGGCCCAGAAAATGGTGACCTGTACTGAGGATCCGAACGCAAAGAACCTGGGTTATGCCGGAGTCTCCGCGACGGGCGGCGATAGCGCACGGCGCATGGAACTGCCCGCTTTTGCCGAGGAGTTGAAATTCCAATCCAATGGCGCGACGCGTGTAGTGACGTTTTCGCTGAAGGCGCGCGCCGCCATTACGTTGGCCGGACACAAAGGTGACGCGGTTACTTGGGCCGATGGTGGCGGGTGGGTAACTTCAAGCCTTTATGGCGCGGTGCCCTTCGTCGAGCAGTATGCTAAAGCGCATCCCATAAAGGAGGATTACGGCAAGACCTGGACGCGCTCCCTCCCGGATGGCGCCTATTGGTACGACGAAAAGGCCACGGGCGCCATAGCGCCTGAGGGCTGGAGCCTGACTTTTCCGCACCCGCTGCGAGGCAAAACCGCCGCTACGGAGCCGGATGCC
>WNFF01008527.1_pt1 | contig 11484 bp, 9 predicted proteins | sample 5400441 | NCBI WGS metagenome assembly WNFF01 (sample SAMN13153345, study PRJNA577476) | soil metagenome | isolation source: 120 cm saprolite under Douglas fir tree site 2 hole 3 replicate 1 | place: USA:California | collected 2015-04-18
GGGGTTCCTGCCGTGATCAATGTGTCCGGTGCAATGCAGAGCATCCGGGATGGGCAAGTGATTGTGGTTGATGGCACGCATGGACGGGTGTACCTGGATGAGGTGCTTTGAGATGGGGTATTTCACAAGGAATCAAACCCAGTAGTACGCTCACGCGCTCAATCCCGAAACAACATCCAGTATCGGCGGATGCCCTGACGGCAGTTCTTTTATAAGAGCGTCCAGCAAACGCTGTGGGGTGCAGGCATACTCAGGCGTGTAGGGATTGATGGTTAGGGCCAGAATGTGGATGGGAGCTGCAACACGTACATGCAACCCCCTGGCAGCTAAGCGTTGGAGTACGACTGAGTGGCAAAAAATCCTGGTGGCGTCCCCTATAACGAGTTCTGCCTGCTGCTCGCTCTGCACATTGCCGGACTGCTGAGGCAATTGGGCGAGAAGTTCCCGCGAGAGTTCTTCGGTGAATGCGCCTCGCAGCAGGAAAATAGCTCTTTGAGCAGGTTGCATATGCTCTATAATCCATTGAGCTTCGATAGCGGGTTCAGATAGACCCGTAATTTGCTTGGCATCACCATTCTCGGAAGAACATATGAGCAGGCGGGCTTGCGGTTCGAGCTTCCTATAGGCATCGATCCATCTTGTTTGTGGCGTGGTGAGACGAGCCAGCACATCGGCGGTACGTCGGGCCACAATTTCGGGTGTCGCGCCTGCGCTGGCACCTGTGCAGACAATGCAGGCGTCGGTAATGGCCGGACTTGCTGCGCCCAGGCGGTTAATCGCGCCCTCGATGATAGCCAGGCGCGTGCCATATTCCTCTGTAAGCTGGTCAAGCGTGCTGCGCAGATCGCGCAGAAGCGTAGGTCCCGCGATAATGATACGTCCAGGACGAACCACACGCGCCAACATCACAAGCCCCAAAGCGGTTCTGCCGGGGAGTTGTAAGAGGTGTTCGAGTTGTGTACCCTCACTCTCTGCCTGGCGCAGCAGGTCTGCGGTAGTTGCTACTATTATTCCTGACTGTGGTACATAGCGCGGCTTGGGGAGGCCCGTAAGTGCATCTGTTGCTTCCCCGTCCAGGCCGAGAGAGGTGATGACCAGTTCTTCGGCACGGTAGAGACCTTCACTGAGGAGCGTTTCTAGTAAATGGTTGGTAGTGGTGGTTTTACCCACATTTTTCGAGAGGCCAATCAGGGAGAGGCGTTGGATGTTTGCCTGGGCGACAATATGGGCGAGGGATGAAGGAGGCCTGGCACCCGCAATGCCTGCAGGCAATGCCTGCGGGCAAGGGGAGCAGGAGGGGTGCAGGAGGGGTGCCACTACATTTTTATCCTGGTTGGAACCATCTCGTGTTGTCATGTGTTTTTTTCCAATGTGCCTAACCAAAACGTTTGGCGAAGATTGTGCGCAGCGCGGGGTAGTCGCGCAGCAATTGTAAAGCGATCGCTCCGTGGTCTGGCATATAGCCATTTCCGATGTGCATCTCCACCTGGCGGGCCATGCCTTCGGCCCCCAGTGCCGCCGCGGTGAAGCTGGTGGCCATACTGAAAAAGAGGATACGCCCGTCTGTTCTGGTAAGTAAGATGGTGGCAAACTCGGTATGAGGGACATTGACAACGTTAATGGTGAGATCGGCCTGATAATCGGCGGGCGAACAGGCATTGCTTACCTGCGCGATGAGATCTAATGGGCGTGTCGCGTCTGCCTGTACCAACACATTGGCAACCCCCAGCGATGCAACATCTTGGAGTGCCTTCTCGCTGTACTCAACGGCAATGATCTCCCCAGCGGAGCCGAGTCGCTGGCGCAGGGCACATAAGGTCAATAGGCCAGCCGTACCCCCCGCTCCAAGCACTGTCACACGTTGGCCGGGTATGGCCAGGGTTGCCACGCGGGCAGGTGCGCCCGCGACATCCAGTGCGGCTACTACCAGGTTCTGTGGCAGATCGTTGGGAAGTTTCGCCAGGGGATTGCTGCGGAAAAAGATGGCTTTCCCTTCCACCTCTACCTCGCAACGCTCCAGGTGAATGCGGTGGATGCGTGCCAGGTGCAGGGGCAGCCAGCTTAGCGATGTAAGGCTAACAATAGTATCTCCTATAGCCAGAGAATGCGATTTGCCAAATTCCTTGTCAAGTTGCTCGACCGTGCCCATCAGAACGCCGCCGGAACCGGTAACCGGATTATGCATCTTGCCGCGGCTCGCGACAATCTCCATGATATGTCGGCTCATACGCTCGCTGTCGCGCTCGCAGGCGGTCGCAATCTGGGTAAAGCTGGCCGAGTCGATATGAAGCTTTTGCACATCGATCAGCGTTTCAGTAGAGGAAGCTACGGGCGTATTGTCCAGTTTCCATGCTGGTTGGGGTAAGGCTCCTACCGGCTCGATGACGCGATGAATACCGAGGCTGTGGAAAATGTCCTGGTTGGGCGAGGATGGCATATAAGTATCTCCCAGCTTGTTTTGCTACTCAGGCCTTATGATATGACAATAGCAGGTGAGTTTCAAATGGGAGTGGGCATGGCTGAGGCAAGCGCAGCCACTACTATACTCTGGGGTGAGTCTATCTCGTGGTATAGTAGTGGCTGCGCTTGCCTCAGCCACCTCAGCCATGCAAAAAGGGCTTCCCATATGTGCTATTCTTATTATGGCAATTTGTACAAGCAAAAAACAGTAGCAGGCCACTCTGGCAGGTTTTGTAGATAGAACGATATAAGGATAGTAGTCACGATGGCAGCATCACAGCAGCAGGACAATGTGCCTGACGATATATCAACAAAGACAGAACAAGAGGCTCCGTCAGTTTTTAGCGAGTTTGATCTATATCTCTTTGGGCAGGGGAAAAACTACCGCATTTACGAGAAAATGGGGGCGCATATACGCACGGTGAATGGAGTAACGGGAGTTCACTTCGCGCTATGGGCACCCAATGCACTGGCTGTCTCGGTCATCGGAGATTTCAACCAGTGGAATCGCAGCGCGAATCCGATGTACCTGCGCCATCTAGATCTGGGGGTCTGGGAGTGTTTTATTCCAGGATTGCAGGCTGGCATACTGTACAAGTATGCCATCTATTCGCGTTTCAATAACTATGCTGTGGATAAAACCGACCCCTATGGCTTTGCTGCCGAGTTGCGACCGCTGACCGCCAGCATTGTGGCCGATATACACCAGCACCAGTGGCAAGACGAAGATTGGATGCAGCAGCTTCCACAACTCCAGCAGATGAGTTCGCCCATTTCGGTCTATGAGGTGCATCTCGGCTCGTGGAAGCATGCTCCAGAGCGGCGTATCGAGGGTAATCCTGAAGAAACCCGATACCTGACCTACCGGGAGCTGGCGCACGAACTAGCTGCCTATGTCAAAGACCTGGGCTTTACACATATTGAGCTGATGCCCGTTGCTGAATTTCCCTACGATGGCTCCTGGGGCTACCAGGTCACGGGATACTATGCGCCGACCAGCCGCTTTGGCACGCCGGAAGACTTCCAGTATTTCGTGGATTATATGCACCAGCAGGGTATCGGGGTCTTTCTGGATTGGGTACCTGCGCACTTCCCCAAAGACGGTCACGCGCTCAGTTACTTTGACGGTACGTATCTCTATGAATATGCTGACACTCGTAAGGGCGAACATAAAGAATGGGGGACGCTGGTCTTTGACTTTGGGCGCAGCGAGGTACGCAACTTCTTGATAGCCAATGCCCTGTTCTGGCTGCGGGAGTACCATATCGATGGCCTGCGGGTAGATGCCGTGGCCTCTATGCTCTACCTCGACTATCTGCGCAAACCGGGAGAGTGGGTTCCTAACCAGTACGGCGGTCGCGAGCACCTGGAGGCGGTTGATTTCCTGCGCCAGCTGAATGAGGCAGTATACGCCGAGCAGCCTGGGACGCTGACCATCGCTGAAGAGTCCACTGCCTGGCCATTAGTGACTCGCCCGACGTATGTGGGCGGGCTGGGCTTTAGTCTTAAGTGGAACATGGGTTGGATGCATGATATGCTTGAGTATATGCACCTCGACCCTATCCACCGGCGTTATCACCACAACAAGATTACGTTTTCACTCATGTATGCCTACTCAGAAAATTTCGTTTTGCCGTTATCGCACGATGAGGTTGTGCATGTCAAGGGGTCGATGATTAACAAGATGCCCGGCGACCTCTGGCAGAGGTTCGCCAATTTACGCGCCTTCTATGGGTATATGTGGGGCCATCCAGGGAAAAAGCTGCTCTTCATGGGCGGCGAATTTGGGCAGTGGCACGAGTGGAATTTCAAGGAGAGCCTGGACTGGCACTTACTCGAGCCGCTAAGTGATCCCCGCCATGCCCAACTGCGTACCTATCTGCGCAATCTGAACGCGATCTACCTGCAGGAGCCGGGATTCAGTGCGTTGGATTGTGACCCCGAAGGATTTTCCTGGATTGATGTGCATGATTCGGATAATAGCGTCGTTTCTTTTATGCGCCGTAGTAAAAATGCGCATGACACACTCCTATTTGTGTGTAACTTCACCCCAATACCCCGTCACGGATACCGTTTAGGTGTCCCGCAGGCGGGAGAATATTATGAAATACTTAATAGTGATGCTGATCGCTATGGTGGTAGCGGTTTGGAAAACCTGCAACCGATGCCCAGTGGGCCCATGTTCTGGCAATCCTGCCCCCACTCGATACTCTTAACACTACCACCCCTCAGCACCATCATCTTGAAGCGACAGTTCAATGCTATGGAGGAAGGGAATACAGAAAATGAGTCGCAATCATAATAACAATAACCGGAGAAATGGCAAATCCGCGTCGCGTTTCCGCCCTGATAGGAACCAGTCGCAGGTAACAGAAGATGAGCGATTGTTGCATCGACCGACGCAGCCACTTGTCAGTCCAACGGAGCCAATGCCCCCAGAGCAGGTCAAGGAGGTAGAGCATGCCTTTGAGCGTGCGATGCACTTTGATTTCACCCTTACTGATCCCTGGCGCGTGTTCCGTATCATGAGCGAGTTTGTAGAGGGCTTCGATGTGCTCTCGCATATTCCACCTGCCGTCGCCATCTTTGGTTCAGCACGGGTAAAACCGGAAGACCCCGCCTATACGGCGGCAGTAGAGACTGCGCGGTTGCTGGCAAAGGCTGGTTTTGGGGTGATCACCGGCGGCGGCCCCGGCATTATGGAGGCGGCCAATAAAGGGGCACAGGAGGGGGAGAACGCATCGATAGGCTGTAATATTGAATTGCCCTTTGAGCAGAGACCAAACTCCTACCTGGACATCTCACTCGATTTCCGCTACTTCTTTGTACGCAAGACGATGTTTATCAAATATGCCGAAGCCTTTATCATATTCCCAGGTGGTTTCGGCACGATGGACGAGCTTTTCGAGGCCCTGACGCTCATTCAGACCAGGAAGGTAAGTCATTTCCCTGTGATTCTCTACGACTCTAAGTTTTGGGGGGGCTTGATTACGTGGATACAGAAGCAGATGTTAGCCACTGAAAAAATCTCGCCAGAAGATGCCGGGCTGCTTATCCTCTCCGATGACCCACAGGAGATTTGCAAGATCGTCACCGAGGCCTACCAGGAGAGCTGTCGCCAGGAACATGCCACGCTTGCCGCCCGTTGGGAGAAGTCGATCAGGTGATGCGCGCATTTCTCTCAGAAGATCTTTATGAGCGGGAGATGAAGCGCAGGATCGACACGGAGCGACAACTTTTTGTATTCTATGACTATAGGAAAATCCTATAGCTTATCCATTGTAGATGTCTCCAGCCTCTCATACTGCAATATCGTCACCCCCACTGCCACTAACAAACACCCCGCGATTTGCCAGCCGTCGAGATGCTGGCCGAGCCAGAAGTAGGCGATCACGCCTGCCGCTACCAGTTCGAGCATACTGACAATGCCCACACGGGTGGCGTCGATGCGGCGCAAGGAGCCAAGTACCAGGGAGAAAGGGATAGACATACCGATAGTACCCACCAGGAAGATCAGGAGCAGGTGATAGGGTGTCCAGGTATTGGCGGGGATGGACCAGGGTGGTTGTACGGCCAGCCAGAACGCTGCTGCTACCAGCGCGCCAAAACTGGTGCTTGTCAGTGCGGGTACGTCGCGTCCAACACGCCGCCCCAATAAGAGATAGGCAATGTATGTCAAGATGGCAAGCGTGGCGAAGAGTAGTCCGATGCTGTCCAGACCATTTAGACTCAGCCGCCAGATGCCGGTCAGGAGCAAGATACCACCAAAAGTGAGGGCTAAGGCCACCAGTACATAAGTTGATGGCCTGCGCCTGTACCTGATAACTGCTCCGAGCACCATCCATGCTGAGGCACTGAACTGGATCACCAGGGCTACGGCAATGGGTAAGCGGCTGATAGCCACGAAATAGGTGAACGTGACAAAGGCTAAGGAGAGTCCAAAGGCCACAATCCAGCCGATGGAACGGCGCGGTACCTTCAGTTCTTTGCGCCTTCCAACCAGCAGCACAACCATCAGGCACCCCCCACCGATCAGCATACGCAATTCAACCAGGGTAACCGGCGAAACACCATCGTCAAAGAGCAGGCGTGACAGCGCACCATTGAAGCCAAACAGCAGTGTCGCGATGACTATCATCAGGTAGCCAACCAGGCGATACGTGGTGCTTCGCCTCTCTTGCCTCCCGCCAATCACGATATCGTTCCACCACAGAGGCTACAGAAGCGTTGATTTGGCTGCTCGCGACCACAATGCGGGCAGGTTACGAGGCCTGAGTCGGTCGGTGATGGTGAGGACGGTGCCGACGTACCATTCCTGCTGCTACTATTTGCTGCCCTGCTCCCCGCGGTGCTTTTTGCCCGTGCGTAGCGTCCATTCAGGATATCCTTGTACTCACTGGTCTCCGCCCACTTCGTGATTTCACGAGCGCGAACAATGGTCAGGGGGTGCGCCACCGGCACCACCAGCAGCATCTTGTAGATGCGGTCAAGCAGGTTGGAATCCACCGCTTCATAGAGATCGGCCTGCTTCAAAAACTCCTGGGCATCCAACTGATTACGCTGGAAGAGCGTGCCGCCGGCGAATTTCATCATTAAAGAGAGCATCACCTGGGGGTCTTGCACTACCAGCAGGCCAGCACGATCACCCGTAAATTCCGACATGCGATACCACTCCAATAAACTAGCTTCCAGAGTTCGTCCAACCAACCGGCCGATACCAAGCGTCATATCTCCAATAATGGTCAGCAAGAGAGTAATGCCGAGAGCCATAGTTCTATACAGCACATGTCCTGATTTAATATGGCCGAGTTCATGCGCAATCACGGCCAGGATTTCATCTTCGCTCATCAGATCAAGCAGTCCGCTGGTCACAATAATATAGGGATGGTCATGCCCGCTCGTCCAGGCATTTGGCAGAGGGTTATGAGCGACATACAGTTCGGGTTCAGCCATGTCAAGGATGGCACAGGCTTCAAGCAGTTGTACATACAATTCAGGGCATTGCGTTCTGGTCACGCGGACTGTCTGAGCCACGTTTTGAATGTAGGCGACACGTTCGGGAAATAGCTCAATGAACTTCCGCACGATAATATGCAGTCCCGGTACTCTCTGGAGGGCACCGAGTGCGGCCCGATCATAGGGATGCTGAAGGACTGCGGGGTCCAGGCCGGGGAAACGTCGCCGCGCCTTTGGCTGAGCAGCAGACATAGAGGCTCTCTTTCTAACTAAGCCCAACGATGATGAGATTAGAGTTCAAAACTGACCGTCACACGAGGAAAATATGGAGTGCCTCCTCGTCTATCTCAAGGTGACTGGCATGTACCCCAAGTATATCATATTCCGAGGAAATATGTGTTGTTTTGGATGCCGCTGTGTTCCAGGAGAATGTGAGTGATGCCTAAGCAATGAAGTGGCCTATGAAGCCACTTCATTGCTTAGCATATGTTTCGCCCCGGATAATATGGTGACTCCTATCTATTACTTCCTCTCTAATAACTGCACTATTCTCGATCGGCGACGAGGGAGCCTACGCGGTCTCCCAGGTTTGGGTCTCTCAGGCTGAGGATGACGGCGTAGATGACCGCAAGGACAACGACTCCGAGACTAATCCAGGGGAAATAGTTAAAGGGAGCGGGCTGTCCTGGCTGCACAAGTGCCCAGAGGGGAAAACCGATGGCAAACACGCCTCGCGCAGTTCAATAGTTTACTCCGCTCCCACTGGCTGCGCCTCGGAACGCTGCGTCATTGGGCTTTGAAGGTATGCTACCGGTTTCCCCACGCGGATAATCAGGGCGATGCTTGTCACCAATACCCAGGCCATGGGTAAGAGTTGGATGGGAAGGGAGTTGAAGAAGGCCAGCGGCAGGGTTCCAAGCAGTACCAGGGCAATCACGGCGGCACTCCACCCCAGCCATGCAGGCAGAGCTTTTGCGCGGATGATGACGATGGCCGCGGCAGCCAGCAGAAACGCTTGTTGAAAGCCATCCAAACTCTCCCTCTGCCCGGCTCAGGACGCTCGAGAGATAGGCGACGAACACCAGAAAGAAAAGTAACCCGAGCAACCCCACGTATGGACCTATCCAGAATGTGGGAGTGAGCTGCACGCTTTTTGCCCAGGTGACGATCTCCTGCTGTGACGCTTGAAAATTCGGACTGTTGCTGCCGCCATTCTTCAAGAATGCGAGAACAACGTAGAGAGCCCCGCTTGCGGCTCCTAGCCGTTTCAACCATGTGCTGTTCATAATGATCTCCTTGTAATTTGATAGGACTGCGAGAGGTTCCGTTCTCGTCGCCCTTACTTATGGAGAGCATAACCGATGAGGTGTCCTCTTGAGATGTGAACAGCGTCACGTTGCGACCAGGACAATTTGTCCCGGCTCGTCCAGGACAGAACAGATACTCCTCTTCCGGCTTCTCCGCTTGAGTATGGTATCATTAAGCATAAGCGTTTTCCACATACAAGGAGCAGGTTATGGACCTTCGATCAATTCAAAAACCATTCAAACAGAAATATCGCAGCGAACCCGAAGCCGCACGCATCACGCTGCGGGCACAGGGAAGCGAGACGGCTACTCCGATGGCTTGTTCGGTCGATATTGGACGCGCCATCTATGAGTCACAGGCTCATACTGGTGTTGGAGGAGCTGGCACGGCGGCTTGTTCAGGAGATCTGCTTCTTGGAGCTCTGGCCGCCTGCGCACAACTCACCTGCCAGATGGTCGCGACGGCTATGGGCATCCCGACCGAGCGTATCGAGGTGAAAGTGGAGGGCGACCTGGACCTGCGAGGGACGCTGGGTATAGCAAAAGATGTCCCCGTCGGTTTTGAGCACATCCGTGTTCGCTTCGAGATCGACGCGCCCGAAGCTACGGCGGAACAACTCGATGCATTACGCGAGAAGTCCGAACAATATTGCGTGGTCATGCAAACACTGAACCTGCCCCCTAAACTTGAGGTAGATTGGCCTCATTCAGCATGAATGGTTGATAAACCTTGTGTTATGGCGGGGATATTTGGTAGTCTATGGCTATAAGAACATGCTTAATACTGGGCACAAGCGCATGCGATGACCGGGTATTAGAATAGTAAAAGATGAGGGAATAAAGTGACGCAATACGGGCAACGCTTCACAAACAAAGTGGTAATTGTCACGGGTGCTGCACATGGCATAGGACGTACTATAGCTCTTCACTTTGGGAGTGAAGGCGCACACGTCATCGTCAATGATGTCGACGCCGCAGGGGCGGAATCTACCACCTCGGCAATTATGGCTGGCGGTGGGTCTGCTATTAGCGGTATTGCTGATGTTTCGGACAAGGGCCAGGTTGATCGCCTATTCGATTTGGCGCTTGAGCGTTTCGGGACGGTGGATGTGCTGGTCAATAACGCCGGCCTTATAAATACCGAGCGGCACTTTCTTGAAGCCGATGAAGCCTGGTGGGACCGCATCCTGGGGGTGAACCTCAAGGCGGCCTTCCTCTGTTCAAGCAGAGCCGCCCAGGTGATGGCCCGCCGTCGCCAGGGCGCGATTATCAACCTGTCGAGCGGGGGAGCAACACGCGCCCACCGGGGGAATGCGGCCTATGATGCATCGAAAGGCGCAGTGGAAGCCCTTACCAGGGCAACGGCACTAGACCTGGCACCTTACGGTATTCGCGTGAACGCCATTGTTCCTGGCTCGATCGATTCGCAAGGCATGAGCCAGGAAACGAAGCGTGAGCGCGGCGAAGCTATACCCATGGGACGAGTGGGCGAGTGTGAAGAGATTGCCGGGCCGGTTGTCTTTCTCGCGTCAGAGGATGCAAGTTACATGACGGGACATATCCTCGTCGTCGATGGCGGCCTACTCGCTCAGCAGCGTTCGCCACAGGTAGATATTTTCCCCTTGAGTCGATTTCCCAAGCTGGAGGCCCAATGATGGAAGATTCCTCCGGGCATTACCGCGTAGGAGTGGATATAGGGGGGACGTTCACAGACCTGATTGTCTTCAACGACGCTAGCGGCAGATTCTCGCTCGGCAAAACCCTCACCACGCCGCACGAGCCATCTCGGGCTGTAGAAACCGTCCTACTCGAAACGCTTGAACGGGATGGCATAGCGGCAAGCGCTGTGCGACAACTCATTCATGGCACCACCCTGGTGGCAAATGCCATCATCGAGCGCAAAGGTTCACGTACTGCGCTGCTCGCAACTCACGGTTTCCGCGACTCGATTGAGATCGGGCGGGAAAACCGCTACGAACTCTACGATCTACTGCTTGAGATGCCGCAGCCCCTGGTACCGCGCTACCTGCGCTTTGGTATACCGCAGCGCACGCTGGCCGATGGCACAACCCTTCAGGAACTGGATGTCGCATTCGTCGAGCGACTGACGCGCGAGCTGGTCTCTAACGGCATTGAGGCGGTTGCGATCGCCTTCTTGAATAGTTTCGCCAACCCCACCGCCGAACGGGAGGCACTCGCTGTCGTTCAGCGCGTCGCACCAACTATGCGCGTTTCAATCTCGTCGGAGGTCGTGCCTGAAATCCGAGAATTCGAGCGCACTTCAACCACGATTGCCAATGTGTACGTGCGGGACCGGGTTGAAAAATATCTACGCGAGTTGCAATCGCGCCTGGCTCACCTCGGTTTCAAGGGCAGCCTCTTGATGATGGCTTCCAGTGGTGGCATTGTCACGCTGGATACGGCTATGCGCTTCCCGGTGCGCTTACTCGAGTCAGGTCCGGCGGCGGGAGCGTTGGCAGCGGCTCACGCCGGTTCAGCATGTGGATACGTTGACCTCCTCTCATTCGATATGGGTGGGACGACAGCCAAGTTCTGCATCATAGACCGGGGCCAGCCGCTGATTGCCTACGAATTTGAAGTAGACCGGCGGTATCGCTTCAAAAAGGGGTCGGGGCTGCCAATAAAAGTGCCAGTGATCGAAATGATCGAGATCGGTGCCGGAGGCGGCTCGATTGCCCGCATAGATGCTCTGGGACTGTTGAAAGTCGGGCCGGAATCGGCGGGAGCTGACCCGGGTCCG
>WNFF01007984.1_pt1 | contig 11483 bp, 13 predicted proteins | sample 5400441 | NCBI WGS metagenome assembly WNFF01 (sample SAMN13153345, study PRJNA577476) | soil metagenome | isolation source: 120 cm saprolite under Douglas fir tree site 2 hole 3 replicate 1 | place: USA:California | collected 2015-04-18
TCCTGAACGGATTCGCTCACACGACGCCATCGCTCGATGCCGTCAGGACCGATCAGTAGTGTTGTGCGCAAGGCGATGTCTTCGCCAGCCGCGCCTCCCGCATGTAACACACCATAATTCCGAATTACGAGAGCGCCTCTGTCACTCAGAATCGTGATCTTTTTATCGCCGGCGGTTTCCCAAACTGAACGGGAGTGCGCCTGGTCATCCACGCTGATTCCAACTACACGCACACTGAGCTTCTCAAATTCTTCTGCTTTCTGCGCCAGACCGCGCAGTTCTGTCATGCAGTAGGGTCACCAGTATCCACGGTAGAAGTACAGTAGCACCCATTTCTCCCGCTGTTTTGCCAGCGTGAAATCATTTCCGTTTTGGTCCTTTAAGGTGAAATCCGGGGCGGCTTTCCCTTCTGCGGAGGGAATTTGCGGACTGGGGTACGATTTGTTTTGTCCCATGGCGGTTCCGAGGAACATTGCAACAAGAAAAAATCCGGTGGCTAAGCGCATGTAGACAAGATGCCCCGGAGTGCATTTTGTTACGAAACAGCGGCTTTTTCGGCGAAATAGATTTGAGTGATGGTTGATCGGTTGGTCTGCCGCGTCTCCACTTGATCTGTCATGGGATGGGTGGCCGCGCAAAGACGGAGCTCATTACGACCAGAAGGTAAGCAAATCAGCGTCGTTGTTCGTATTCGCTACGCCGCTCGATGTCTTTCCAATCCACTTTGCATTCCATCGGTACCTTGAATACGTTTTCGTCTCCTGCCACAAAAAGGAGCTTGCGGACCGTGTCAACCACAATGGAACAGCGACCACACAGTCGAAGATGTTCCTCAATTTTGTTCATCATTTCCGCTGTCAGAGTAGCATCAATGTAACCGGAGATCTGGCTGGTCACATGACGACAGCTGATTGCTTTCCGCATAAGAGTCTTGCCCATCAGCAGCATCATTTTCAGCGGCATCATAGGCGACATCGGAGTGTGTACCTGGAACAGAGGGCTAAGATACTCACGCATCTGCAAGCGCGCACGATGGAGCCGCGTATTGACGGCGCCCTCGGAAATTCCAAGGATTTTCCCCGCTTCTGCGGAGCTAAGATGCTGCACATCTCGAAGGACAAATACCTCCCGATATCCGTCTTCGAGACAAGCCAGGGCAGCAGTCAGAGCGGTCCGCAGCTCTTCTCTCTGGAGTTCTTCAGAAGGAATTTTCCTCCACTCGACAAACTGCTTCGGCTGAAAGACCATGTCTTCAATGTCCTGCTCCACAGATGAATACAAATGCTGGCGGTCTTTGCGCCGGCGCATTCGGGCCTCATTGCCGGCAATTCGCAGCAACCAGGCTTTAAAACTGTCACCGGCCCGAAGCTGATCCAAATGCTGATAGGCCTTCAGGATCGTTTCCTGTACAACGTCTTCCGCGTCATGGCTGTTCTTTAAAATCGAATAGCTAATGAGCTTGATGCTCTGGAGGTATGGTTTGACCAGGGCTGGGAATTGCTCGAGACTGCCCGATTTGCACAACGCGATAAGTTCCGATTCGTTTGAGGAGCGGGCCTCACTGGATGACATGCATTAACCTATTCTCGGTTTCGGCCGAAAGTTAACAGTTCTTAACCGTTGAGAATGGGCGTATCATGACATTTGGTTTTGTAACTGTCAATCCGCATCACGCAAGCGCGAAGCGCTATTCTCCGCTGCCATCAAAGCCCGAACTCACACCTAACCCTCCAAAAAATAGCTTAACTCTTGAACTAATCCGTTTGGTCTTGCTTGCCAGATGTCAGCGCTCTTTCGTCCGTCATCTTCCGGTAAAAAGCAAGATTATCGAAAGTAGCATTTCTTACAGAAAAACTACTTATTTCCTGTTCTGTAATTTCCGCCAGGTGCCGACATCATGCATTCAGGCACGCCAGTTTCCGGACACAAGTTGGGTTCTGCCATGTGGGCCGAAAAAGGGAGTTGTAATGCACAAACAATCAAACGTCTGCCATATCGAGACGGTCATGGCAAAAGACCTGGCCACCGCGTCAGCACCAGGTGCAAATATTGAAAATCCCGAGCACGCGCTAATCGCACGCATTCTGGACGGCGAAACCAGAGTCTTTCACGAACTCATAAGACCCTATGAACGGTCCGTCTATCTCACTTCGTTTTCGGTCCTGGGCAACCATGCCGATGCTGAGGAATCGGTGCAGGACACGATGATCAAAGCTTTCAAGCACCTTCACCAACTGAACTCAATCGAGAAGTTCAAGCCCTGGCTCCTGAAAATCGCAGTGAATCAGGCGAGACAAAAGCGCCGCGGGTTCCATGAGCATTTCTTCGAATCGTTGGAGAACGAGGGGAATAGTGAAGCGACAGTAGTGTCTAAGGATTTCGCTGACTGGAGACCGAATCCCCTTGAACTTCTCCAGCGTAAGCAAGTTCGCGAAAAAGTTTCCGAAGTTCTACAAGGATTGCCGGAGATATACCGTGAGATCTTTATCATGCGCGACATGCAGCAGCTCTCAGTAGAGGAATGCAGTCAATTGCTGGAAACGAGCAAGCAAGTGGTTAAGGTGAGGCTCCACCGTGCCAGGCTGATGCTGAAAGAACGTCTTGAGCCAGTCTTCAAAAAAGCCCTGGCCTGATTGGGCCTTCACAATAAGGCGATCCACAATATGGTGAGCTGCGAATCAGTGTTGGAGAATATATCGGCGCTCATAGATGACGATATCGACTACCCTCTCCGGAGGCAGATCCATGCGCATTTGAATGTGTGTCGCCGGTGCGCTATTTTGCATGACACAATGTGCCAGATGATCAGCATTGCTGGGGATGAAAACCTCTTTCAGGTCCCCGCCGGTTTCAGCAATCGACTTCGGTCCGCTGTCGAAAAGATGAAAGGGCCCAAAATGGTTCGAGCAACTTTGAATGGACAAACTATTGCAGAATCCGACAATACGCAAATGGTGGATGGTTATACATACTTTCCACCAGAATCCGTAAAATGGGAATACCTCTCTCCCTCACCAAAGCAAAGTGTGTGTCACTGGAAAGGCACGGCAACCTATTTCCACGTTAAGGCTGGTGGTCAGTTAGAGGACAATGCTGCCTGGTGCTACTCCAACCCCAAGCCGGCTGCAGAGTCACTCAAGAGCTTTGTTGGATTCTGGAAAGGCGTTCAGGTCCTTGTTGAGAGGTGAGCACGTAGCCAATCGCAATCAGAGAACTGGCCCAAGGATCAATTCGCCAGCGCAAGCTCAATTTCGTTTTTCAGAAAGTTTTCGGTGGCTAGTCCGGGTACCTGATCTGTAATTCTTCCCGAACGATCAATAAAAATGCTGACAGGCAATCCCTTAACATAGAACTGATCCGCGACGGACTGCTTACCCATTAGCACCGGATAGTTGATACCTTTATCCTTCGTAAACTGCCGGGCTGCCGCGACCGAGGTGTCCATGGAAATACCCAGGATGACGAGGCCTTTCGGTCCGAATTTGTTCTGGTATTCGATAAGCCACGGCACCTCTTTCATGCAGGGCACACACCAGCTCGCCCAGAAATTCAGGACAACAGCTTTTCCTCGATAATCGCGCAGCCGCACGTGCTTGCCTTCGAGCGTTTCAAGCGTAAAATCCGGCGCATCAGGAAGCATCTCCACCTGCCCGACCACCGGCCGAGAAGGAGGGGCTTGCGGCGACCTAGATTGTGCGCGGCTTGCCAGCCAGCCTGAACTCAGAATTGCAAGTAGCGCTATAAACCGCATGCTCTTCTCCTATCTTCTGGTTGCCGTCTTCAGGTCATCTGGAAGGAGCTTTACTTCATGGACGTGAAAAGGAGCCAATTCAGAAGCGACTGAAGGGTTGTTCGTCCAAAACAGTTGTGCAATGGGCTCAACTTCCACATCTTCTTTCCGTTCATTGAAGAGCCGTGCCTGCTCAGCGGCTTTGTCCTTCATTCCCAGCCTTTCGTAGACGTAGGAAAGATAATTGTTGGCGGTTATGTCATCGGGGTTGATTGACTGCAGGGCCTCAAATTGTTCCCGAGCCAGTTCATATTGCTTCGTCACAAAGTAAGAGTACCCCAGCTCCTGCCTGGCCTGGCGAAAGCGAGGATACGCAGCGACCACTGGCTTCATCAAGTCGATTGCCAGATCAAACCGTTTGAGCACGCGATTCACCACAGCCTTATGGAATTGAGCGCGCAAATTTGACGGATCCCGAGCCAGAGCTTCGTTCAGAGCTTTCGATGCCGGATCGAAAGTCTCATCGAGCCCGCGCGACAGGAACAGGTTTCCGGATCCATCAGGCATGCCGCCAGCAGCAAGGCCATTTTCGCCAAGCCCGTCGGCGCCTTCGCGCTTGTGATCCAGCAACTCGGTGTAGCTGGCGATGGCCACGTTTGTGTACCCATCCACATATTGTGGATTCAACTCCACGACTTTGCGAAACGCCTCGGCTGCTTTGTAATATTGGATCTCCCCCAGCAGCGCGATTCCGTAATTGTTCCATCGCAGGTACTCAGGGATCCCGATATCACTCGACACGGGTGCGTTATCACCGATATGCAGTTTGACTGTGCGAGAACTCATCTCAGTGACTGGATAGAGGGGTTTATCTTTCAACACGAAATCGGTATAGCTCTTGCGAAATCTACGGTAATTCAGTCGGACCGAAACCGTGAGATCACCTTTCCCACCCGGCGGGATACGGAAACGGTAGCGAACCAAGTCTGAACGACCGGGCATGATCGTATTATCGTAAGCGCGGATGCGGGCGTCCCAGATTTGGTGCAGGTCGAGCCACTTACCACTGCGGTCCACGAGCCGATTGGTATAGGTGTGTGCGTCTGGATCCAGTGATCCATCCTTCTGCAGTTCACCACTACGACAGATTGTCTTGCCTGAAGCATCTTTTACTCTTAGCTCGACCCAGCTTTCGTAAAAGTCCCGCTGTTCGGGAACCAGGCTGTGCCCGACGCCGCTGTTTTGCAGCACCACATTGAGTGTGACGTCATCACCCGGCATCAACATAAACCGTTGCGTTTCAAGCGGGGCGATCAGAGCTCCGTTACCTTTGGATATACCAAAGATGTCGATTTTGATGGCACTCTTCAGGAACTCTCGCGTTTTTTCCGCCTGCGCGGGATAATGATAAAACTCCGGTATCGCAGTGTTCGCTCCCAGCCAACGATGGGAACTTACAGCGCCATTCTTGCCGGCGTAATCATCCGGCGCGCTTTCCGGGCCCATGTGGCAGTTCTGACATGTTTTGGATTCCGCCTTGGTGTAAAAAGGAGCCAATGACTGCTTCGACCATGAGGACTCCTGCCACTCGTCATAGACACTGAGAGCACGGAGCCAGCGATAGTCATTTACTGCTTTGGGTACCGCCGACTTATGGCAGACAGCGCAGAACTCAGGCGTGCGATAAAAGCTGCGCATAACCGCGCGCTTGTGGTCCTCAAGATTAGTAAGAATGTCGTTTCCGGAAACTGGCATGGAGACAGCCTTTCCATCGGCGCTAAGCAGCACAGCGGGCTTTCCTATTACATAGCTGCCTGTGCCACTGGTTGATCTGACTGCCTGAATGGAATGACAAACCGTGCAGGTAACGCCTTCATCGTCAAATGTGCGAGACAATTTCGAGCCGCTAGTAAGAGCGCCGGAAAAAAGCGCTACCGGGTTATGGCAGCTCTCACAGTGGCGGGTCGCCTCAATACCCTTCTGCTGAATCAGCATCTCTACATTGCGGAGATAGAACGGCGCGCGAAACGAATTCGCATGCGCCGATTCCCGCCATTGCCGGTGCACATCTTTATGACACTGGGCGCAGAATGACGCCGGAATAAAAGAGTCCGCACTGATGAAATGACCGGAGGCTGTGGCGGCCTGGCTCGGGGCAAAGAGTTCGGGCCCGAACGGCAGATTGTATGGCGCTTCGCTCTTGTTTGCACGGTCAAAGTGTTGTGCCCAAATCGTCGGACTCATCACGAAAAGAGTTGCGCCCAGAAAGGCGAGTGCTATTACTCGCGCCGGGCGAATTCGAAACAGAGCAAAATACAAATGATCCACTTTCTTCATTGTGGCCGCGTGATTGAAACGACAGATGAGTTTTCGCTGGTCCTGGAACCACGGAAAAAATCGACGGCGAGCGTTGCGCGCCTCGCCGTCGCATGGAGAACCTTAGTGGGACTGACTACTGCCATTCACTGCGCCGTTCGTTGTGCCCGGACAGAAATCGCCCGTCTTTTGCAGACATTTGAAATTGTCAACGACGGGACTGGAAACGGACGAACCGTCAGATCTGGTTACGTCTTCAACAAAGACAACTTTACCAGCTTGATTTTGCGGAATTCCCCCGGACCGGGGGTCAGAAATGATGGGTCAAACAACCCAGGGAAAACCCTGGCTCCCATCGAGGTTGCGGGTGACAAGTTTGAAGACGCCTTGCTGCACCAGGGTGTTGATTTCATCAAGCGTTTGCACCACGGGTGTGTTATCAGTTCCTACGCCGTTTTTTTGAGCATAAGGAGCAAGAATCTGCTGGCCCGCTGGGCTGACGCCGAAATCGGTTAGTTCAACGAATTCGAGGATCCACAACCCGAGTGGGTCCTGACCAAGATAACCGCCGCTTGTGTCAAAAAGATTGTCCTGGCGTCGGTTACTCAGTGCCGGGCTGGGAATGTAAGTGCCGTCAGAATGCCGGATCGGAAAGATAAATGCCATCCTTTGATCGGCGATTTGACGGGCATTCACACCGGAGCTATCCGTGGTGAAGCTGTTCGGCATGATGAACGCCATGATGCTGTAATAGAGCAGGCTGCCATCATAAGCAAAGCCGCCTGTGGTTTGCAGCATCCTGGTCTGGTTGCGGTTTGGATCCGTATTGGGACACGGAGCAGGATCACCCGCCTGGCAGGTGGTCCAATTTAGCACGTTGTTGGTGGATGTTCCGGCCCGTTGTAATAGCCGGGCAGGCTCGATGCCATGATCACGGTAGTATTGGTCGGTGAAGTCAAAAGGAGGCGGGTTGGTCTTTCCGCCGTCTTCTGCCTTCATCTTCACCGGACCAAAAGCCATAATCGCGACCATCACCAACACCAACGCGGTTGAAAATTTCAGTCCGCTTAGGCATTGTCGCTTCATCTATAACGTTCCTCCAAAGAGCAGCGCGAATTTCCAGCCGCCCGAGTTGCTATGTGACTTGGTGAATCCGGAACTCACCAGGCGTTGAAGCAGAGCTAGACCGTCACCAGTCCAGATGCATCAGAGTCGCTTTTCTTACGGTTTTCTCACAGTTATTTAGTCCTTGGAAGATAAGACTCTAAATCCTTCACTGTTAATGCGCTATACCGAAAGCGGGGCTTTGCCGGTGCGGGCCCACGGTAAGTCCGGATCATCCTCTTGATCGCCGCTCTGCTCCAAACTCTGCTAGTGAAGAGTGCAAACTAAATGAATCAAGGATTCGAGATGCCAGCCCGCACACACCGGGATGGTGTTTAGATCCCAGTCCAGGTTCTCAATGAAAACATATGAGCGATTCGATAAAACAATTTTTCCTTCTGTAACGTTTCTCAGTCGAACGTATCTAGCAATTAGCCCCGCTGTCGCTTCCCCATTCAGGACGACGATGCAGGGCCAAACTCGAGAGAGAGTCATATATCCCAAGGAGAAACTTGAAAATGAAGATTCGCTCATTGATGATGGCCGTCTTCCTAACGGTAGTTTCAGCCGGTCTGGCATCAGCCCAGTGCACCCCCGCTGCCGGCTGTAAACCGAAGGCAGCTGGCTGTAGTCCGAAAACAGCCAGCTGCAAGCCACAAGCCAGCGGATGTGCACCCAAAACTGGCTGCACCCCTGCGATGGCAAAGCAGTCGGGTCCTGCAAAGGAGAAAACGCTGGTCGGAATCGTAAGCGACACCGCCTGCGGCGCGAAGCATACGATGATGCCAGGCAAGAGTAACGCAGAGTGCACTCGTGCGTGCGCCTCCAAAGGCTCGAAGTACGCCCTGGTGGTCGGCAAAAAGGTTTACACACTGGAAGGTCAGGCAGACGAGTTGAACAAGATCGCAGGTGAGAAGGCCAAAGTGACAGGGATGGTCAGCGGCGACGTGGTTCAAGTTTCATCCGTAGCTCCGGCCAAGAAAGGTTAACAACTCCTGGTCCGGGCTCAAATGGAAACCTGGCGGGACTGAGAGGCTCCTGCCAGGTTTTAAACCGATTGTGGGTGGCTTTTCATGCGAAGAATTCTGCTTACTGTTTTCCTCCTACCTTCCGTCTTTTTCTCGTCAGACAAAACTCCTGCACCGCGATGGCATATGTCTGGTTCTCTGAGTGAGGCATGTTCGTGTTCGGTTCCCTGCCGATGCAACTTCGGGGGCAAACCTGCACCTCACCCGTATTGCTACTCCATGTACTCGTACAAAATTGCGAAAGGCCACCATGGAAGCGTTTCTTTGGATGGCTTGAAGTTCGGTTCCATGGATGCCCGCTTTGGGCGCACCCTTTATATAGATAGCCACGCCAATGAAGCCCAACGCGCGGCCCTGAATGACATTGCTACCGACCTCATGGGACTTAAAAGCACGGACAAATTCTATCCGGGTCAATCCATGGCGCATATCGCAACAAGGTACGTCGACATCGAGCAGGAATCAGACCCGAAGAGCAATCACCTCAAGCTGGGAGAGGACGGAGAATTCCGCGTGATGTCGCCATCAAAGCAACAACCAGCACCTTTTGGTATATGTATGGCCGTAACCGCTTCCGGATGAACGGCACCAACAGCAATCAGGGTGAGTTTGAATACGACAGCTCACAATACCGCAGTGACGATAAGACAGACGCTCCACACTGTGGACGTTGAGCCCCAAATGATTCCAATCGTAACGTTGGGCAATGGGTAAATACTCCCTCCAGGAGCGATTCGCAAAAAGTGTCTCAGAATTCAGTTCCATCGAGAATCGCTGGGGTAAGCGGGAAAACTGAGAAATCCGGAGTCCTCCTTTCCACTGTGGCCAAAGTATCCCAGACCGTATAACTGGCCATTTCCATCTCGAATGGCCCAAATGCTCCGTTGGCGTCGATTGTACCCACCCCGCAGCTGAGCTGGTTAGGATTCAACGTAAAACTCGAGGCCGTCAGATTCATGAAATCCTCCAGGTGCGAGCAAATGCGCTCGATGAGCATACCTTCAGCTATAGGAAGATTCAGAAAACCCACAAATCTAACACGATTCTGCAACTTTTTTCCCCGGCACAACTCGCCTGCGGATCCCGCAATATATGTGGAGACGGATCGTTTTCATTGGAGGTGGATACATATCCTTCGAGTTTGCTCATATTGCCACCCGTGCAGGTTCGGAGGTCACAATTCTGCATCGGGGAGAGCGGCCTTTGGAAGGATTTGACCCGGATCTTGTTGCCCAATTGGTGAAAAAAACGAAACGTCTTGGCGCAACATTAAAGGTGAGAATGCAAGTCGAATCAATCAAAAAAATGAGTGACTCTCTCACAGTCCACGCTTCTGTGCCGGATGGACAAACAGAAGTCTTCGCCGCGGATTTAGTGGTTCACGGTGCCGGCCGTGTTCCGGAGATTGATGATTTGAATCTGCCGGCTGCCGCGAATATCTGCAGAGCTTCTCGAATCCGGCGGTCTATGCCGCGGGCGATGCTGCCTCCACCCAATTGCCGGCACTAACGCCTGTGGCGGGCTATGAAGGGCGAATAATCGCGTCTAATTTACTGAAAGGCAATCACAGAAAATACGAAGCCGTCCCCACACCTACGATCGTGTTTACGATTCCACCGCTCACCGCAGTGGGTCTTTCAGAGCGAACCGCACAACAGAAAGGCCTGCACTTCCGAATTAAAAAGGAAGATACATCGGGCTGGTACTCATCCCGCAGAGTAGCCGAAGACTGCTCGGGATTTAAGATTCTGGTTGAAGAAAATACTGACCAGATTATCGGTGCTCATTTTATCGGTCCACACGCCGATGAATTAATTAATGTATTCGCGCTGGCAATGCAGGTTCAAATTCCTCGAGGGCCCCGAACTTCCAAACCGTTCCGCGGCATAAGTTAGTGGGTTGTAAATGCAGCAGAAGCCGGTGAAATGGTAAAGCCAGAAAGTGCCAGTGCTTCGTGATTACTTGAAAGAGTTTGTTGAATTCGTGAACGCGATGAATAAGGCGCCGAAAACAAAATGGATTACTTAAGCGGATGTCGTCTCATTCTGGCTACCGACCTAGCAGCAATGAGGATGGACAGAATTAGTCCATCATCGATCGCAGAAACGAACACAAATTTGTGATGTAAACGGCCACAGTGGCTCTAGCAGGATGGAAGTAGAAACTGCAAATGACTTAAAAGATGGCGCGCCCTGAGAGATTCGAACTCCCGGTCAATTGAGCGTGCGCCAAAATCTTAGTTTCAAAATGTGTCATCGATTCTGCGGTTCCCATTAGCTTTTCTGAGCGCAAATCAGAGTGACACTCTAGTGAGGCGAGCACTGTCGCAGTTTTACCTACGGCATGAATTGTCAAAGTCTTGAAAAGCGTGTATCCGCTTGAAAATTATTGGTCGGGGAGAGAGGATTTGAACCTCCGACCCCCTGGTCCCGAACCAGGTGCTCTACCAGGCTGAGCCACTCCCCGACTGAAGAAAGAAGCCGGCGCTGAATAACGCGCGGCGTTTCGGTAGGCCTCGATTATAGCAGCAAATCAGCCTTCAGCACTCTGCATTCAACCGTCAGCCGAGGCCCACCCCCAAACCAAAGTCATCAGAAGAGATTGCCAGAACTGCCAAAAATTGCCGGAATTGGAAAAGCAAAATCTCACCACGGAGGCACGGAGACGCTGGAGAAAACCAAGCCAGATCGGGAAATTCGGGGTATCGCCGGGATCGCCGTCAGAACACGACATCGCCGCCATCAGAAAAGCAAGGCTTACCACTGATCAACACTGATGACACTGATCCGAAAAAACCTTTACTGCGGATTAACGCAGGAAAGCTAACGGCTGAGGGCTAATGGCTGAAGGCTGATCCAATTACCCCGCCAATCCGGCAGGAAACTTGAGATTACCTGCGACCAAAGATGATTGGCGCAGGTAAGCAGGTATTTACCTGATTGTGAGTAGTCACTCTGCGGACGAAGAATGTATAGCAACACTCTTCGCCACTATGACCACTTTGGATCTGCTAGAAACACCGGCAACGCCGGTGGCCACTGCCGCCAAGCCCTATACGGTTTGTCTGGCCGCCCCGGACGTTCAACTTTTGCCGCAACGGCGCGCCGACGCTTTCTGGCGTCGCTCAACCGGACGCCTGATCGTTCTGGCCATCATCGCAATGACCGTGCGCATTTTCATTGGCGAGGCCTCGGTGGTCCCCACCGGCTCCATGGAGGGCACCATTCTGGTGGGTGATCACCTGTTCATGGACAAACTGCTTTACGGTCCGGAAATTCCGATCGTGCACTGGCGGCTTCCGCGCG
>WNFF01009330.1_pt1 | contig 11482 bp, 12 predicted proteins | sample 5400441 | NCBI WGS metagenome assembly WNFF01 (sample SAMN13153345, study PRJNA577476) | soil metagenome | isolation source: 120 cm saprolite under Douglas fir tree site 2 hole 3 replicate 1 | place: USA:California | collected 2015-04-18
TTCAGTCGAGGTGATCGATGTACGCACGCTTGTCATTGCTTCTTGTTTTCCTGACATTTGCCGGTTCAGCCGAATTCCGGGACGCAACGACTGCGCCGTCAACAGGCGGTCTGCTGGTGGTGGCAAATCAGAAAGAGCACACTCTGCTTGTGGTTGACCCCGACAATCGCCGCGAACTCGCAAAAATATCGGTGGGAGTGAACGGCCATGAAGTTATCGTCTCGAAAGACGGCCGCTTCGCTTACGTTCCGATCTACGGAAATTCCGGCGTCGGCAGGCCCGGGACGGACGGCAGCACGATTGATGTGATTGACCTGCAAAATCGCAAATTCGCTGCCACAATCAACCTGGGCAAACCGCTTCGCCCGCACCGCGCTGAATTCGGGACCGACGGTCTGCTCTACGTCACCGCCGAGCTCGCCAACGCCGTCTACGTGCTTGATCCTTCCTCGAACAAGGTTATCGCCGAAATTCCAACTGGTGCGCCGCAGGCTCATATGCTGGTTCTTTCCCCTGACGGCGCCCGCGGTTACACAGCCAACGTAAGTGCAGGCAGTGTGAGTGTGCTGGATCTCGTAAAACGCACCCTCATCACCACGATTCCCGTGGCTAAGAGCGTCCAGCGTATTTCCATTTCACCGGATGGCCTGCGCCTCTTCACACACGACCAGGATGCCCCGCGCATCGCCGTCATCGATACGGCCGCCAACAAAATCATGAACTGGATCGAATTGCCGGGCGTGGCTTATGCCTCGGCGCCCACCCTCGATGGACGCTTCTTGCTGGCGGTCAGCCCGGGAGCGAATCGTCTCCACGTCGTTGATTTGCAAACGCTCAAGGTGGTTCGCTCACTTGAAATTCCCGAGCGAGCCTCTGAAATTCTGATTCGGCCGGACGGTGAAATCGCCTACATCAGCGGGACCGGCGCGGGAAAAATTGCGGTCCTCGACCTGCACTCTTGGAAAATGCAGGACCCCATCGAACTCACGCCTGGCGTTGATGGCCTCGCCTGGGTTGCCGTTCGGAACTGATACTTCCACAAGGCTGAACTCCCGCGAAGCCTCAGTCCTTGCTGACGAAATAAGAAGCCCACTCCCTCTGTCCGAAGGAGTGGGCTTTTTGATCCGGTTCGCCGGAGAACCCTGCGGCTGCAGCCAGACTGAAGCCTGCAATTCAGCCAACTAGAGTGCCGGGTCTGTGGTCACAGCGCAGGTGCCCGCCGCGTTGTAGCGGATGACGCCAGACTGGTCCGTGCAGAACCCGCGCTGGCCGCTCTGTCCGACTACCGTCGGAAGAGCCGTCGCGGTGTAGGTCACAACCACCGGAGCGCCAGTCAGGTTCGTGACGGTGAAGTTATAGCCGCTCTTCACTGCCGTGGACGCCAGGACGTCGTCAACCAGGCAAGCGCCGGTTGACGTTGCACCAGTCGTGGTTGCGCAAGTTGTCGGGGAGCCGCCGAGAGCGTTCAATGCTGCGAAACCAACCGAAGGATACGTCGTAGAGAACGTAACTTCCGCCGTGTTGATCGTGCGGAGAGAACCCACTGCTGAAGACTCGTTCGCGGCCATGCGCGACCGGAGCAAGTTCGGAATGGCGATGGCCGCGATAATCAGAATGATCGCGACGACAATCAGAAGCTCAATCAATGAGAAACCCTTTTGGCTTTTACGCATTTCCTGACTTCTCCTTTTATGACTCAGATGTTCCGTCTAGAAGTTTCTTTCACAGCGTCTCAACCTGGGTATAGTCTGCTTGAGTCAATTTTACCACGCCATGGAGCACCGGTCCCGATTTTGGCCGGACTCTTGTCCTACCAAGAACAGCCGTTTCCGGCGGAGAAGTACTAGCACTATTGCCTGCCCCTACGGTCCTGTTAAACCATCTAAATTGAGTTAATTACGGGATCAAGGGAGGCATGCAACTTCCTGTTTGTGTTGGCGGCTTGGAGTCAAGCCGGGTTACGGTGAAGGTTCAAGGCGAACGAACTCCACTTCGTAGCGCGTTCGGCCCACTCTCAGGTGTGCCACCGTGACCGGCAACTGAAATCTCCGCGGGCCGGCGCTCCCCGGATTGATGAACAGCACTCCATGGCGCTGCATCTTGCCCGGTTTGTGGGAGTGGCCGCTGACAACGATGTGAAAACCAGCCGCGGCGGGATTCAGGTCCAAGGTGTTCACGTCGTGAAGGATGTAAATCATGGCCGCGCCTGCTTCGGCCACGGCCGTCTCCGGCAAGGCCTGAGCCCACGGTTCTGTGTCCACATTTCCACGTACCGCCACAACCGGCGCGATCTTTTTCAGCTCCTGTAGAATCTCCAGCTTCCCCACATCTCCCGCGTGGATGATCAGTTCGGACCCGCACAGGGTTTGCAGTGCTTCTTTGCGCAGCAACCCGTGCGTATCCGAAATCAGACCGATCCTCTTGATTTCGTTTGCCATGAGCAGATCGTACCGCGAAACGAACGGACAGCGCCGCCCCGCCCAGCCAGCCCTCTCCTCTTGACAATCTAGGGTAAGGATGCCATCCTCCTCTCGACAATCGAGAGGAGCAAATTTCGTGACAGACAAACCGGCCGGCCTAGTCCAGGGCACGCTGGATATGCTGATCCTGAAAACGCTGGAGCTGGAACCCATGCATGGCTATGGGATCGCCATGCGTATCGAGCAAATCAGCAAAGGCGTCTTCCAGGTGAATCCAGGATCGCTGTTCCCGGCGTTTCGCAGGCTCGAACGCGCGGGCTGGCTCAAGTGCGAATGGCGAGACACGGAGAACAACCGGCGCGCCAAATATTACATCCTGACGGCGCTGGGACGGAAACAACTCAAGGGCGAGACACGCGAATGGGCCAGACAAGCGGCCGCCATCGCGCGAATTCTCGAGCCGGAGTCGTAGGAGGTAGGCGATGTCTTTACTGCGAAATCTTGCGGGTGGTTTGCGGGGATTGTTTCAGAAGGAACAGGCCGAGCGCGAACTGGATGAGGAACTCCGCAGCTATCTGGAGGCCACCGTCGAGGAGAAGATGCGCCGCGGGTTGAGCCGCGAAGCAGCGGAGCGCGCCGCGCGCATCGAAATGGGCGGCCCGGAGAGTATAAAGGAGCAAGTCCGTCGAGTGAGCTGGGAGTCCTTGCTCGAAACTCTTTGGCAGGATCTGAAGTTTGGATTGCGTCTCCTGCGGTTCAATCCGGCGTTTGCGGGGGCGGCAATTCTCTCTCTGGCGCTCGGCATTGGAGCCAATACCGCCATCTTCCAATTGCTGGACGCCATCCGTATGCGCTCGTTGCCGGTGAAGAATCCGCAGGAACTCGCCGAGGTCCGAATCGCTGACCGCAACGGCGCAACCGGATCGTTCGTCACGCGCTACCCCAAGTTGACAAATCCGCAGTGGGAACAAATTCGTGGGCAGCAGCAGGGCTTTTCTGGACTATTTGCTTGGGGGCCGACCAGTCAGCGGCAATTTCTACGAGGTTCTGGGAATCAGCCCTGAACAAGGCCGTCTGCTCTCACCGCCCGATGACCTTCCGGGCTGTGCCGCTCCCGGTGTGGTGATCAGCCATGCGTTCTGGCAGCGGGAATTCGGCGGGGATGCGTCCGTGCTCGGGCGCAAGATAACCGTTGAGAAGCATCCCTTCGAGGTGATCGGAGTAACGCCGGCAGGTTTTTATGGCGTCGAAGTGGGACGCAATTTCGAAATTGCCCTGCCCCTGTGCGTCGAACCCGTCATCCGCAGCGAGTTTAGCGTGCTAAACCGCCGGGACGGCTGGTGGCTCACGGTCATGGGCCGGCTGAAACCCGGCTGGACACTCGATCGAGCATCCGCGCAAGCCCGCGTGATTTCACTGGGAATCTTTGAAGCCACCTTGCCGGCTGAATTCGATGCCGGCGACGCCAAACACTACCTCGGCTACCAGCTCGGCGTGTTCCCGGCCGATACGGGCGTTTCTGAATTGCGTTCAACTTACGAGAATCCGCTATGGCTGATGCTCGCTCTCGCTGCGCTGGTGATGCTGATTGCTTCCGCTAATCTGGCCAACTTGATGCTGGCCAGGGCCAGCGCCCGCGAACGCGAAATGTGCATGCGCATGGCTGTCGGGGCGACGCGGGGCCGATTGATCCGGCAATTGTTGGCGGAAAGCTTGTTGCTCGGCCTTGCAGGCGCACTCCTGGGAGTTCAACTCGCTCATGCACTGACGCGCTTGCTGGTCGCCTCCATCAGCACGCAGAGCGCTCCTCTGTTTATGGACATGGGCATGGATTGGCGGATAGCGGGCTTTACGGCTGGGATCACCACGCTGACTTGCATCCTGTTTGGGTTAACGCCGGCTTTGCGCGCCACGCAAGTTTCCCCGGGCGCAGTGTTGAAGTCGAGCGGGCGGAGCGTCATCAGCGGCCCCGCGCGCTTCGGCTTGCGGCGCGGCCTGGTCGTTTCGCAGATCTCCATGTCGCTTATTCTCGTCGTGGGAGCGATTCTCTTTTCGCGCAGCCTGCAAAAACTTGCCAGGCTCGATGCCGGATTCACGCAGAACGGAGTGCTGGAGATGGATCTGGACTTGACGGAGCTCCACTTGCCAGTCGAACGCCGCGCGGAGTTCCAGCGGTTTGTGCTCCAGCAGGTTCGGGCGATTCCCGGAGTGGATTCTGCCGCGGAAGCAGGCATCGTCCCTTTGAGCGGCGATGGTCAGAACCGGCAAGTATTGGCGAACAGTGCCGGACAAGTCATCGAGGGCCGTAGCGAGATGAATGAGGTCAGCCCGAAATATTTCTCCACCTGGCACACACCGATGCTCGCAGGACGGGACTTTGACGATCGCGATTCGTTGACGTCACCGCTCGTGGCGATTGTCAACGAAGCCTTCGGCAGAAAGTACCTGGCTGGAGCAAATCCGGTTGGCGCTACGTTTCGCATCAAGTCGGAGAGCAAAGGAACCGGTCCTTACCTGATCGTCGGGCTTGTGAAAGATACGAAGATATATGATCTCCGCGAAGACTTTCTTCCGACAATGTTCCTGCCAGTCGCGCAAAAAGCGCACCACGAGCAAAATGAAACCATCCTGATTCGATCGCAAGGTTCACTCTTCAGCCTGATTTCTGCCTTGAAGAGCACGGTTCAGCACATCGATCGCGGGATAGACATGGACTTCACACCCTTCGACCGGTTGGTGGAAGTGTCTCTCCTGCGCGACCGCCTCATGGCCCGCCTTTCCGCATTCTTCGGCCTGCTGGCGGTGGTCTTGGCGACCGTGGGTCTATACGGCGTGATCGCCTACATGGTGGAACGACGCACCAGCGAGATCGGGATTCGCATGGCCTTGGGCGCGGATAGCGGGAGTATTGTGCGCCTGATGATGCAAGAAGCTTCCGTACTCCTCGGCGTTGGACTGCTGATCGGGACGGCGTTGTCCCTGGCCGCCAGCCGGGCAGCGGCGACCATGCTCTTTGGACTCAAACCCACGGATTTCATCACCTATGTTTTAGCGGTGGCGACTCTGTCGGCAGTTGCGGCGCTGGCGAGCCTTCTGCCGGCCCGCCGAGCTTCCAGACTCGATCCTATGGCGGCGTTAAGAAATGAGTAGGTTCGGGACTGCCTGGACGCGCAGATGATCTGGGTACAAGATTGCCGGGCTTCATGCTATGAGACTGGAGAGAATTTGAAACGAGAAGCTGGAGTGGGCCGCTCGGTCTTACGCGGAGACTTTCTTTGGAACCATGCGGCGCAGCGGTCTTGCTCCAGGAATCGGGAACTGCATGCGCCAAAAATTCGTTTCGGGCGAGATGAACTCCACTCCGATGTACTGCTTGCTGTCGCGAGCGCGGTGGATGGAGACAACGCGGCATTCCATGGATTGCGCGGTGTTGTCATTCATCAAGATCAGTGTTTGTCCCACCAGCACGATCTCTTCAAGCTGAAACAACGCGCCATGGCGGTTCACCGACTGTGAATGGGTCTGTGCGGAAAACTTTTCGCCGTTATCCGTTTTCCCGTGAATCGTGAGCGGCACCGTCAGGGCTACCCTTAACGTGCGCCGCCTTTCTTTGCAACGAAAGTGAAGCAGGGACATTTCTGCTAAGACCTCGAACCTGATTTATGAGCTAACGGCGCTTTCGACTAACTTCGATCGACGGGTACTCGCCTACCGAGTCGTGTCAGCAGGGTGCTAAAGCGACAGAACAACAGAAGAGAGGTGACTAGCACGAACCTTGCCCACACAGCCCCATACTGCTTACATACTTCTTCCGGGACAATGGAGGAACGGTACCACAAAACCCTGTCCCATTACAGTACCCTCGTACTTCCCCATTTTTCGGCTTCATTCGGGTTCCGTCCTCGGAACTATTCATGGGCCGAGGCCAGGAGTCTTCCATTCGCCATTCCCAAAAGCCATCGGAACAAATATCTCCTTATTTATCTTATATTTCCACTAGGACTCGCTTCGCTGCAGATCATCCATTCGCTCACAGAGAGAATCACAGCCTGTCCTTGTCTAGTGTCTCAGCTCAGGCTGTCGTTTCAATTTGCTCGCCGCTTGCGAGATTTTTTTCGACCTGCTTGTGGCGACGGCCCACCCATTAGCTGTACAAGGAGCAGCGGATTCACCCGCGCTCGCTCTACTGTAAGCCCCCAATGCAGGTGCGGCCCGGTGACGCGGCCCGTCGCTCCCACTTTTCCCAGCACGGCGCCGGTTTCCACCTCGTCCCCCACCTTGGCGTCGATCTCTGAAAGGTGCCCGTAAAACGTGTAAATCCCCAAGCCATGATCCACCACCACCGCGTTGCCGGCAAAGAACAGTTCCTCTGCCAGCACGACACGTCCCCGCTGCGCCGCGTGGACGAGTGTTCCCGTGGTACCCGGCAAATCCACGCCACTATGCGGCGATCCGGGATTGCCGTTCAGAATCCGCCGCTTCCCAAAATTCGTGCCGGTAGTTACCCCATCCAACGGTATTCGAAAGTTGCCCTTCCACAGGCGCTCCGGCGTCGCGCGGTCGAAAATATCGCGCAACTTCTGCCGCTCTTCGTCGGCGCGCTTGATCTGTTCCGGGCTGGGCTCGACAAACTGTTTCTCCACATGCAGTTTCTCTGTCGCAAACAAGCCCTGCTTTACCGCCAACATCACGCTGCAACTGATTCTCTCGCCGTTCGCGGTTTGTCCCGTCACTTTCAATTCGTATTCGCCTGGAGCTTTCTCGAGGTCGACTCCAAGCAATCCGCTTCTCTGAGCTTCGTCCGCACCCTCGCGCCAGAACGGGACGCTCCGTCCGCCCCAGTCTCCTTGCACTTCTCCGATGGGCCTTGCACTTTGTAGTTGGATTAACAGCAGGCTTCCTTGGCTTGCTTCGGGCGCGCTCAAGTGCAATGTTGTTCCCGCGGTGCAAGCGCTCGCATCTTTTGCCATTGCTCCAGCGGGTAGCAGCGCGCCGGTCGCCGCAAGGCAAGCGATGGCGTTCGACATACTTCGTTTCCGGAGAGTTCTGTCTTTCAGAGCTTTCATTTCTGCTGCCGCATCGCCGTCACGCGCGCTTCCACTTTTTCAAACTGCGCTCGCGCCACCTTCGATCCCAGGATGGCCTTTTCCATCATCAGAAACAGCTCGGGATTGTTCATCTTCTCGCGCAGTTCCTTCAGGAACGGCCGCACTTTCGCAAAGATGAAGTACATCTCTCCGCAAAATGACAGTTGGAAGAAAAGCTTTTCGCTCACCACGCCATTCAGGACGAATGAGATCGCTATTCCCCAATAGCTCCCCACCTGTCTCAGCCAGTTATTCTCTTCCGACCCCATGGCCATGGCCACTTTCACAAAGTCATCCGCGCTTTTGGGCCAGAACGTGATCAGCCACCACTGCCGCGCCTTCCGCAATTCTGGCTCGCGCCTCAGGTCGTAGAGTTCCAGGATCAACCTGGCATCCTCAATCGTCGGCTTTCTGGGCATGCCTTCCTCCAAGGAGTTTCTGCACTGTGATTTTACATTCCGTAAGCACCTTTGCGCTCCCGATTTCTGACCCGACTCCCCGGAAACCTCGAACAAGCGGTCAGCGTGCCGGTCCCCAGACCAGCGAGGTAAATAAGTCGGTCAGATTGCCGGATACCTGCCGGAGTGTCCGGCAACGCAACACTTTCATCCCGCCACCGGACGTTAGAAGCCCGGCCTGGCCCATGCTCCTCGCCGGAAGTCTTTTTGATTCTATGGCTTCCGCTCTGCCTTCCTACGGCACAACGATTGCGCTGACTTACTTGTCTAAATCCATCTCGGCTTTTCGATAACGCCTGTCCAGGAGGCTTCCGGTGAAAAAGATCGATCACATGCGTGAACGAGTCACCATCCTTCCCACCTCTTCCTATCTTTCCAAAATGCACGACGCCGGCTGGACCCTCGTCGCCCTCGAATGGGAGCGCGAAGTGGAAACCTCTTCCTCCCCCGAGCCTGAACAGCCCCTCGCCGCTTCCGAGGAAATCCCCTTCGGCCTGCGCATTTCCTCCGATTGCCAGCATCTCGAAGACGATCCCCTCGAAATGCAAACGCTCCGCTTCCTCGCCGAAATGATTGTCCAGGACATTTCCTTCACCAGCATGGCGGAAGCTCTCAACGTCCGCGAATACCGCACTCGCGACGGCCGTCCCTGGAACGCCGCTGGCGTCTTCAAACTCACTCCACGCCTCATCGAAGTCGCTCCCCGCATTCTTTCCGGCGCCGAATGGGAATCGCGCAAGAAACAGCTGACACGAGTCACTTGGAACTCCTAAGCATCCTGGAAGTCAAAACTGCCTGTACATTGAAATGAGCAGGCTCACCCTCCTCCGGTGTTCCACGGCACATACCTGCCCGCACGCCCCTTATCCGCGAGGCATGGATGATTTGGATTTTTTTTCTTTCACTCCTGCCCATGGGAACACACCAAGTGCATAAGCTCTATGCACTTCTCTGTTTCATCGCTGGCGGTTCCCTAATAAACTCCCGCTGGAACACCACCCCTAGTGCTCCCGGTTGGGTCGCCGAATTGCTCCACAAACCGGATCTTTCCGATACGTTGCGTCTCTTCGCTTCACTATTTTGAGTAACAGAGTCTCCTGGGGGCGCCGTGAAAACGAATTTATGTCATCGCTTGGCTGCATCAGCGGCTATCCTGGCTGCCGTACTGGCGCAATCCTGCAAACCACCCAACTATCCGACCGGAACCATCGAGCAGCAGTTCTACGCCAACGGCACCTGGACCGTCTCAGTTCAGACCGGCACTCTCTGCTGCGATTCCTCCGGAAACAAGTTCGATCTGTACTACCCCACCAATCTTGGCGCCGGTGGTTTCAAGCACCCCATCCTCACCTGGGGCAACGGCACTAACGGCAAGGCCAGCGATGTCGCTTATTTTCTGAAACACATGGCTTCCTGGGGCTTCGTGATCATCGCCACGGAAGACAAAAACACCGGGGTCGGCCAGACCATCCTCGACGCCGCCAATTTCCTCATCGCCGCCAACGCCAATCCGGCAAGCATCTTCCATAACAAGCTCAACGTCACCCAAATCGGCTCTTTTGGCGCTTCTCAGGGCGCCACCGGCGCAATCAACGCTCTCATTAAATCCGCCGGCGCCATCAAGACCGTCCTTCCCATCGAACTCCCCTCCCAGTCTTTCTGCAGCAGTCCCGCCAACTGTGTGGACACTTCCAATCTGACAACCGGCTCGATCTTCTTCGTCGATGGCTCTTTGGACGTGATCTCACCGCCAAACCAGGGCACAACCGTCACTGGGGAGCAATCCATCGCCGCCTATTACAGCGCCGTGCCTGCAGGCGTCGCCAAATTGAAGGGCACCCTTATCGGTCCCACTCACAACGACGTCTCCGGCCAGCCGGATTGCACTCACGCCCAACAGCCTTGCATCATCGGCGTCTACGGCTATCTCGGCTACCCCACCGCCTGGATGATGGACCGTCTCCAAGGCAACGCCACGGCCCACACGGCCTTCATAAACAACACCGGCGAAATGTTCTCGCAACCAACGAACTGGCAATTCGTCGCCAGCAACATTCCTTAGCCGCCGCGCGCTTCGCGTTCCCCAAAATGTGCCGCCCGGACAACGCTTTGGCTCCCGCGATCCTGCTCGGCCTCCTGTGGGGAACATGACACATCCCTGTCATCGATTATTTGGGAACCTCCACACCTCACGGTGCCTACTGGCTCCTCTTTTACTTCGCCTTCAGCGCGGCCATGACCGCCATCCGCGTCCTGATCGCCTGGGTTTACTCCAACACAAAGAGCGTCTTGCTAGCCCAACTCTTCCACGCCTTTTCCACCGGCTCCCTGGTCGTCTTCGGCCCTCCTCGCGTTACTGCCGCGCAAGAATCCCTCTGGTACGCCGTCTACGCCGCCGCCCTCTGGCTCGTCGTCGCTCTCATCGCCACCACTTTCGGCAAGCGCCTGGCGCTTCAGTCCGCTGAGGCTCCGCTGGCTATTACGATACTTCACCCGTTCGCGACCTTAGCTCGGGAGGTCTGTTTGTCCAGACACGGAAGTTAAAACCCGTAGGCGCGAAGGCCAGCATTCATTTTCTCGTCGAAGAAGGGCAAATTCGCGCCGAAGCGGTTGTCCGCCACACACATCCCGGTACCTGATTGGGGCTGGAATTCACGGCCATCCTTGGGGAAGATCGCCAACGTCTCTCGGAATTAGTGAGAAGGCTTCGCGAGTTCGGCTTTGTTTCGCGGCTCCGCGCGAGCAATCAAAACCAGCAAGCACCCTCACAATGATGCCGGATGGCAGGATTCAGTTTGCCCGCACGCAAGGAACTGCAATCAATTAAATCAGTGACACTCCTGGGCCCCTTGTTCATACTTGCCATAGTCCAGGCACCCAGCCAGATAGTTCACTTTGAAACAGCAGAGATCCTCGATTCGTGGCTAAATCGAGGTCTTCGTGAACGGAGAATCTCGATGAAAAAGAATCTGCCGTTGTTCTTGATTGCGATGTTCGTGGTTTGTCTGTTTTCTCCACCGAAATCTGCCGCTCAGTACGAGCCATCCGGAAATACCATCACTTGTGAATCGCGCCATCACCGTGTCCAGTACTGTCCCGTGAGCGACCCGCGCTCCGTTGTCGTTCTGGTTCAGCAACTCGGTCGTGAGCAATGCGTTCGCGGCGAAACGTGGGGCAACGACGAAAGAGGCATCTGGGTGGATAAAGGCTGCCGTGCCCAGTTCCGCATCGAGCCCCGTGGTGGCGGCCCCGGCTGGTGGAACTCCGGCGGTGGACGAGGTTCTCGTAACCGGCCGAGGAGCGGAGCTTGTTTTTTTAAAGGCGCTAATTTTACGGGCGACTATTTCTGCCGCGAGCGTGGAGCGCACGTTCCCCAGGTCCCGCTCGACGATGAAATCAGTTCCATCCAGATCTACGGGCGCGTGTATGTAACTGTTTACAAGGACCCCTATTTCAACGGGCCCCAGGCCACTACTGACGAGAGTATTCCCGACCTCCATCAGTGGCGAATGCCCAA
>WNFF01005579.1_pt1 | contig 11481 bp, 6 predicted proteins | sample 5400441 | NCBI WGS metagenome assembly WNFF01 (sample SAMN13153345, study PRJNA577476) | soil metagenome | isolation source: 120 cm saprolite under Douglas fir tree site 2 hole 3 replicate 1 | place: USA:California | collected 2015-04-18
CAGGGCATCTTCAATTTCGAGGGCGGCTGCTACGCCAAGACCATCCGGCTCTCCCCCGAGGCGGAGCCGGAGATCTACGCCACCACCCACCGGTTCGGCACCGTGCTGGAGAACGTGGTGCTCGACCCGGAGACGCGCGTTCCCGATTTCGACGACGGATCCAAGACCGAGAACACCCGCTGCGCGTATCCGCTCGAGTTCATTCCCAATGCGTCCAAGACCGGCCGCGGCGGACCTCCGAGCAATATCATCATGCTCACCGCCGATGCGTTCGGCGTGATGCCGCCGATTGCCAAGCTAACGCCCGCCCAGGCGATGTATCACTTCCTGTCCGGCTACACCGCGAAGGTCGCCGGCACCGAGAAAGGCGTCATCGATCCGGAAGCGACGTTCTCGACCTGCTTCGGCGCGCCGTTCATGCCGCGGCACCCTTCCGAATACGGCAACCTGCTGCGCGAGCTCATCGCCGCGCACGCGGTCGATTGCTGGCTGGTCAACACCGGCTGGACCGGGGGTAAATTCGGCACCGGCCGGCGCATGCCGATCAAGGTGACGCGCACGCTGCTCTCCGCCGCGCTCGACGGCTCGCTCAAGAACGCCTCGTTCCGCACGGATCCTTATTTCGGGTTCTCGGTGCCGACTTCCGTGCCGGGCGTCGAGCCGCACCTGCTCTATCCGTTCAAGACCTGGCGCGACAAGGCCGACTTCGACCAGACCGCGCGCAAGCTGGTGCGCATGTTCCGCGACAATTTCGTGCGCTTCGAAGGCCAGGTGGACGCCGACGTGAAGGCCGCCGCGCCGGAGGTGCGCATCGCGGCGGAGTAGAGCGCGTAATGAAGTAGCCCGGGTGGAGCGCAGCGAAACCCGGGCTGTCGGCCGGCAAGCAGCGACGCGGACCCGGATTACGCTGCGCTCCATCCGGGCTACATTCACCTCCATGCAAATCCTGGTCATCGGAGCCGGTGTCATCGGGCTCGTGGTCGCGCGCGCGGCCGCGCTCGCCGGCCACGAGGTGGTGATCGCCGAGCAGTCGTCCGGGATCGGCAGCGGCATTTCCTCGCGCAACAGCGAGGTGATCCATGCCGGCATGTACTATCCGACCGGCTCGCTGCGCGCGATCCATTGCGCGCGCGGGCGTCGTCAGCTGTACGCCTATTGCGCCCAGCACGGCGTGCCGCATCGCAGGTGCGGCAAGCTGATCGTCGCGACCAACGCGGCCGAACAGGCGCAAGTCGCCTTAATCGAGCGGCAGGGCCGGGCCAACGGGATCGAGGGGCTCACGATGCTCGATGGGCCCGCCGCGCGGCGGCTCGAGCCGGCGCTGTCGTGTATCGGCGCGCTCCATTCAGCCGAAACCGGCATCATCGACGGCCATGCCTTCATGCTGGCGCTCCAGGGCGATCTCGAGGATCGCGGCGGCATGATCGCGTTTGCGACGCCGATCGAGAAATTGCAACCGACCGCGCGCGGCTGGGCGGCCCAGTACAGCGGGCAAGAGCCGGGCGTGATCGAGATCGACGCCGTGGTGAACGCGACCGGGCTTCATGCGCAGGCGCTGGCGCGGGCAACCGAGGGCTATCCGCGCGCGCGCGTCCCGCGGCTCGTGTTCGCCAAGGGCAATTATTTCACCTATTCGGGCCGTCCGGTGTTTTCGCGGTTGATCTATCCCACGCCGGTCGACGGCGGCCTCGGCATCCATGTGACGCTCGATCTGTCCGGCCGCATGCGCTTCGGCCCGGATGTCGAGTGGGTCGACCGCGAGTTCTATGACGTCGACCCGCGCCGGGCCGAGCTGTTCGCGGCTCGCATTCGCAGCTATTGGCCGCAGCTGCCGGAAAACGCGCTGGTGCCGGATTATTCCGGCATTCGCCCCAAGCTCACCGGTCCCGGGGAGAAGGCCGCCGATTTCGTCATCGACGGTCCCGCCGGCCACGGTCTGCCGGGGCTCGTGCATTTGTTCGGGATCGAATCGCCGGGACTGACCAGCGCGCTCTCTCTCGCCGAGGAGGTCGTTGCGCAGCTCGAAGCGTAGGGGTCGAGCTAGACTAATTGCCGCGCTTGACCGTCATGTTCGCCAAGCGGCGGCGGAGATCCCGAGGCAGCCCGGCGTAATGCTCGACCGGCGTGAAATTGCGCGCCTCGCCGTCGCGGGACCGCGCTCCCGTGAAGGCCATCAGGCCGCGCTGCGTCGCGACCATGTCGCCGGGCCGCAGCGTGGGATCCGCCTCGATGCCGATCGGCGCAAGACCGAAAGCATCCTTGCCGTTGCACGTGCATTGCGGCACCAGCCGCTGGCGATAGAGGAAAGCGTTCTCGAGTTCGGAATAACGTCTCCCGTCGGAAGCGACTGCATCCGCGATTTCGCCGCCGAAGAAGATCGCGGTCTTGCTGGCCGGACAGAGCGCGTTGCACAGCTCGCCGGGCACCGTCTCCGCCTGGGCCTGAAGCGGGAAATGGCTGCCGTCGCACAGGCGCACGCAATAGGCGCCCTCGCGCGACGCGCTTCGATTCCCGCGCTGGAAAAACGGCATGTCCCCCGGCCGGCCGTAGCCGTAGCCCCACGGCGGGGGTGCGTGGCGGTAGTGACGAGAGCCGCCGAACAGAAAATCGAACAGCCCTTGGGCGGAAGCGTCGGGGATCGCCGGCACGAGAGCGGCCGCCGCGAGCAAACTTGCCGCCAAGCAGAAACGGAATGGTTGCGCGAGAGCCATGCGGGTCCTCGGGCCGGGTCAACGCGGAAACGCCGAAAAGGTTGCGGCGCTCACCGCATGGAGACGGGATCAGGATCGTGAAGACGGGAATGAGCATGGCGTCGGCCAATGCCGTGCAACCGGGCCCGCGAGCAACCGCGCGAAGTGAAGCGAGCTACATCAGGTGAGCGCCGGTTGAGAGATCAATGCGCCTCGTCCCAATTGTCGGCGGCGCGGGCGTCGACCCGCAGCGGTACCGAGAGGCTGAGCGCCGGGTGCGGCGCTTCCGCCATCACCTTGATGACGACCGGCAGCGTGCGCTCGACTTCGGCTTCCGGCACTTCGAACACCAGCTCGTCGTGCACCTGCAGCAGCATCTGGGCCGAGAGTTTTACCTTCGCCAGCGCCGGCTCCATGCGGATCATGGCGCGCCGGATGATGTCGGCGGCGGAGCCCTGCAGCCGCGCGTTCACGGCGGCGCGCTCGTTGAAGGCGCGCAGCGACGCGTTGCTCGCCGCGATCTCCGGATAATGGCATTTGCGGCCGAACAGGGTGAGCACGTAGCCGTGCTTGCGGCAGAACGCCTTGGTCTCCTCCATGTAGTCGCGGATGCCCGGGAACCGCTCGAAATATTTGCGGATGTAGGCGCCGGCCTCCTCGCGGGAAATCCCGAGCTGGTTGGCGAGCCCGAACGCCGAGATGCCGTAGATGATGCCGAAATTGATGGCCTTGGCGCGCCGGCGCACTTCCGCGGGCATGCCCTTGATCGGCACGCCGAACATTTCCGACGCGGTCATGGCGTGGATGTCGAGGCCGTCGCGGAACGCCTGCTTGAGCGCCGGGATCTCGGCGATCTCGGCGAGCAGGCGCAGCTCGATCTGGGAATAATCGGCCGATACCAGCTTGAATCCCTCGTCCGCGATGAAGGCGCGGCGGATCCGGCGTCCCTCCTCGGTGCGGATCGGGATGTTCTGCAGGTTGGGATCGAACGAGGCGAGGCGACCGGTGCTGGTCGAGGCGAGCGCGAACGAGGTGTGCACCCGATGCGTGCGCGGATGGACGAAACCGGGCAGCGCGTCGGTGTAGGTCGATTTGAGCTTCGACACCTCGCGCCAGCCCAGAATCTTTTGCGGCAGCTCGTGGCCTTCCTCGGCGAGCTCTTCCAACACGGAGGCCGAGGTCGACCACGCGCCGGTCTTGGTCTTCTTGCCGCCCGGCAATCCCATCTTGCCGAACAGGACGTCGCCGAGCTGCTTGGGGCTGCCGGGATTGAACTCCTCGCCGGCGATCGCCCGGATCTCGGCCTCGAGTCCCGCGGCCTTCTGCGCGAACTCGCCCGACAAGCGCGACAGCACCTCGCGATCGATCGAGATGCCGCGCCGCTCCATGCGGGCCAGCACCGGCAGGAGCGGGCGCTCGAGCGTTTCGTAGACCCGGGTCACGCCTTCGGCCGCGAGCCGCAGTTTCAGCACCTGCCACAGCCGCAGCGTGATATCGGCGTGCTCGGCCGCGCATTCGGCCGCCTTGTCGATGCCGACGCAGTCGAACGTGACCCGGCCCTTGCCGGTGCCGGTGACGTCGTCGTAGCGGATGGTCCGATATTCGAGCCAGCGCTCCGCCAGCCGGTCCACCTCGTGGGAGCCTTTGCCGGCGTCGAGCACGTAGGAGAGCAGCAGGACGTCGTCGGCGGGCGTGACTTCGATGTCGTGGAGCGCCAGCACCAGCCAGGCGAATTTGAGGTCGTAGCCGATCTTGAGGACGGAAGGATCTTCGAGCAGGGGGCGCAGCGCGTCGAGCGCGGCATCGACCGGGATCTGATCGGGCAGGGGATCGGGACGGAACAACGCGCCGTCGCCCGCGGCCTGGCGGTGCGCGAGCGGCACGTAGCAGGCTTCGTTGGGCTGGACCGCGAGCGCGAAGCCGACGAGCTCACCCTGCATGGGATCGAAGCTCGTCGTCTCGACCTTGATGGCCGCAAGCCCGGTCGCGGTCGCGCGCTCAATCCAGCTTTGCAGGCGATCGAGGCTGCGCACCGTCTGGTATTGCGATCGATCGACCTTGGTGTTGCGCGCGGCTTCGGCGCGCGCCGCGGCGAGCGCCTGCGGGATCGCCGCGAACTCTTTCCCTCCCCCCTTGGGGGAGGGCGCGCGGCCGGCGAAGCCGGGCGTGCGGGTGAGGGCGCCTAGGCCACCCGGCACCGCTGCCGCGGCGCCAGCCTGCCCTTCCAGGGGAAGCATTGCGCTCTCGGCGCGCAACCGCGGATCCGGATCGACCTTCGCCGGATCGATGGCGCTGGCATCGGCGACGCGCCGGGTGAGCCCGCTGAATTCCATCGCCTTGAGAAACCCGATCAGCCGCCGGTAGTCGGGCTCGTGCACGGCGAGCTCCGCGAGCGGCGTTTCGAGCGGCACGTTGAGATCGAGCGTGACGAGCTTCTTCGAGATGCGCGCCTGCTCGGCGAAGTCGATCAGCGACTGGCGGCGCTTCTCCTGCTTGATCTCGCCGGCGCGCGCCAGCAGCGTTTCGAGATCGCCGTATTCGCAGATGAGCTGTGCGGCGGTCTTGACCCCGATCCCGGGCACGCCCGGCACATTGTCGGTCGAATCCCCGATCAGCGCCTGCACCTCGATCACCTTCTCGGGTCCCACCCCGAAGCGCTCGAGCACCTCCTCGCGGCCGATCCGGCGATCCTTCATGGTGTCGTACATCACCACCGTATCGCCGACGAGCTGCATCAGGTCCTTGTCGGACGAAACGATGGTGGTCGTCGCTCCGGCCTCGCAGGCCTCGCGCGCATAGGTGGCGATGAGGTCGTCGGCCTCGAACCCGGCCTGCTCGAGGCAGGGAATGTCGAAGGCGCGAACCGCCTCGCGGATATATTTGAACTGCGGCACGAGGTCGTCCGGCGCGTCCGGCCGGTGCGCCTTGTAGGCGGGGTAGAACTCGTTGCGGAACGTGTGCTCGGACTTGTCGAAGATGACCGCGAGGTGCGTCGGCCTCTCCTCCGGCTTCATGTCGCGCAACAGCTTCCACAGCATGTTGCAGAAACCGAGCACGGCGTTGACCTGCAGCCCGTCGGATTTGCGGTTGAGCGGCGGCAGCGCGTGATAGGCGCGGAAAATATAGGAGGAGCCATCGACCAAAAATACGTGGTCGCCGGGCTGCGGCGGACGCGGCTTGTTGGCTGAGGGCATGGTTGGGCCTGATCTGGTTCTGGCCATAACACTCCGCAAGGCCAGTGCGCTACCCGGCTCAACACCTCGGGAGGCGGCCCTCGCCAGCCGGAATCGCCTCTGCTATGAGGCGCTTTATGAGGCACTTGGGGCTCCTCGGGCCCGGACCCTGCTACCCCTTCGCTTTGGATCGGCCATGCGCGTCGCCATGATCGGCACCGGCTATGTCGGCCTCGTCTCCGGGGCCTGCTTCGCCGATTTCGGTCATCACGTTATCTGCGTCGACAAGGACGCGGACAAGATCGCGGCACTTTCCCGCGGCGACCTGCCGATCTACGAGCCCGGCCTGCAGCCTTTGGTGCAGTCGAACGTGCGCGAGGGGCGGCTCAAGTTTGCGACCGGCTTGGCCGCCCCGGTCAGCGAGGCCGACGCGGTGTTCATCGCGGTCGGCACGCCCTCGCGGCGCGGCGACGGCCACGCCGATCTCTCCTATGTCTACGCAGCGGCCCGGGAGATCGCCGCCGCGCTCGAGGGCTTCACATTGGTGGTCACCAAGTCGACGGTGCCGGTCGGCACCGGCGACGAGGTCGAGCGCATCATCCGCGAGGTGCGGCCGCAGGCGGACGCGGTCGTGGTCTCCAACCCGGAATTCCTGCGGGAAGGCGCCGGCATCCGCGACTTCAAGCATCCCGACCGCATCGTGGTCGGCACCGAGGACGAGCGCGCCAAGGACGTCATGGCCGAGCTCTACCGTCCGCTCTATCTCAACGCGGCGCCGCTGCTCTACACCGGCCGTCGCACCGCGGAGCTGATCAAATACGCGGCCAACGCCTTCCTGGCCACCAAGGTCACCTTCATCAATGAGATCGCGGAGCTATGCGAAAAGGTCGGCGCCGACGTGCAGGAGGTTGCGCGCGGCATCGGCCTCGACAATCGGATCGGCGCCAAGTTCTTGCACGCCGGTCCCGGCTTCGGCGGGTCGTGCTTTCCCAAGGACGCGCTCGCCTTGATCAAGACCGGGCAGGATCACGAGGCGCCATTGCGCATCGTCGAGACCATCATGGCGGTGAACGACCAGCGCAAGCGCGCCATGGGCCGCAAGGTCGCGGCCGCGCTCGGCGGCAATCTCCGCGGCAAGACCGTCGCCGTGCTCGGGCTCACCTTCAAGCCGAACACGGACGACATGCGCGAAGCGCCCGCGATCGCCCTGATCACGGCCCTGCGGGACATGGGCGCGGCGGTGCGCGCCTACGATCCGGCCGGCATGGAGCAGGCGAAACCGCTGCTGCCGGACATCGCCTATGCGGACAGCGCCTATACGTGCGCGCAAGGCGCCGACGCGCTCGTCATCGTCACGGAATGGGAACAGTTCCGCGCGCTGGACTTGGCGCGGCTCAAGGCCATCATGGCCCGGCCGGTGGTGGTCGATCTGCGCAACGTCTACCGGCCCGAGGACATGGCGAGATACGGCTTCGCCTATCACAGCGTCGGCCGCTCCGGATATCCTTAAGATTCCGGCGTGGCGCGCCTCCAGTCTCGCGTCGCACCTGCCGATGCATTCGTTCGCCCCGCCGCTGCCCATCGACCCCGCGCTGCCGAATCTCCTCGCGGCGCTGCGCGAGCAATCGAGCGCGGTGCTGATCGCGCCGCCCGGGGCCGGCAAGACCACGCGCGTCCCGCTGGTGCTCGCCGCCGAGCCCTGGGCCGCGGCGAAGAAGATCCTGCTGCTCGAGCCGCGGCGGCTCGCGGCACGCGCGGCCGCAGCGCGCATGGCGGCCACCTTGCGCGAGCAGGTCGGCGACACCGTTGGCTTGCGACTACGGTTCGGCTCGAAGCTCTCGCGCTCAACCCGGATCGAGGTCGTCACCGAGGGCGTGTTCACGCGGCTGATCCTCGAGGATCCCTCGCTCGAAGGCATTGCGGCGGTCCTGTTCGACGAGTTTCACGAGCGCTCGCTCGACGCCGATCTCGGACTGGCGCTCGCCATCGAGGTGCAGCGGGAACTGCGCCAGGATCTCAAGCTCCTGGTCATGTCGGCGACGCTCGACAGCGGCCGCGTGGCGGAGCTGCTCGGCGGCGCAAGCAGGATCGAGAGCCGCGGGCGGGCGTTCCCGGTCGACACGCGCTATCTCGGCCGCGACGCGCGCCAAAAGATCGAGCCGCAAATGGCCGAGGCCATCACGGCCGCCCTGCGCACCGAACCGGGCTCGGTGCTGGCATTCCTGCCGGGCGCCGGCGAGATCCGCCGCACCGAGGCTCTGCTGAGCGAGCGCGTGCGGGATCCGGCGGTCAGCATCGTGCCGCTCTACGGCGCGCTCGACGCGGACACGCAGGACCGGGCGATCGCGCCGGCACCGCCGGGCCGCCGGAAAATCGTGCTCGCGACTTCGATCGCCGAAAGCTCGCTCACGATCCAGGGCGTGCGCATCGTCGTGGACAGCGGGCTCGCCCGGGTGCCGCGCTACGAGCCCAGCGTCGGGCTCACGCGCCTGGTGACGGTTCGCGTCTCGCGGGCGAGCGCCGATCAGCGCCGCGGCCGCGCCGGGCGGGAGGAGCCCGGCGTATGCTTGCGGCTGTGGGACGAACCGCAGACCGCCTCGCTCGAGCCGCACAACAAGCCTGAGATTCTGGTTGCCGACCTCAGCGCCTTCGTCCTCGATCTCGCGTTCTGGGGCAGCGATGCCGATCGGCTTGCGTTGCTCGATCCGCCGCCGAAGCCGTCGCTCGATCAGGCGCGCGAGCTGCTCCGCGAGCTCGGCGCGCTCGACGGCGAAAACCGCATCACCGAATGGGGCCGGCGGCTGCGCAAGCTGCCGCTGCCGCCGCGCCTCGCCCATATGCTGGCGCTCGCCGCGGAGCAAGGCGCCGGGCTCCTCGGCGCCGAAATCGCCATGGTGCTCACCGAGCGTGGGCTCGGCGGCGATGCGGTCGATCTTTCGCAGCGGCTCGAGGCGTTCCGCCGCGAGCGTTCGCGCCGGGCCGCCGATGCGCGCGGCATGGTCCGGCGCTGGGCGGCAGCGGCCGGCTCCGGGCCGCAGCATTCCGGCCGCACCGCCGCCCGGGCGGCGCACGCGGATCGATCGCCCGGCGCCATTCTGGCGATCGCGTATCCGGATCGGATCGCCAAGAGCCGGGTCCCGGGTGGCGGCACCCTTCTGCTCGCCAATGGCCGCGGCGCCCATGTCGACCCCGCCCTGCCGCTCGCGCGCGAGCTTTTTCTCGCCGTCGGCGAGCTTGCCGGCAGCGCCACGCAGAGCCGAATCCTGCTGGCGGCGCCGATCACGCTCGCAGAGATCGAAGCGATCTGCGGCGATTGCATCGAAGCACGGGACAAGGTGACCTTCGACCCCGCGAGCGCCGGCTTGCGTGGCCGAAGAATCCGGCGTTTGGGCGCGCTCGTGATCTCGGAACAGCCGATCCCGGTCGAGCCGGATGCACATGCCGCGCGAACGATCGCCCAAGGACTCGCTCGGTTTGGCATCGAACGCTTGCCTTGGACCTCGGCGCTGCGCCAGCTGGTGGATCGCGTCGCCTTCCTGCGACGGCTCGAGGGCGATCGCTGGCCCGAGCTTTCCGATCGCGCGCTTGCGTCGGATGCTCTGAACTGGCTCACGCCGGCGCTCGCGGGCAAGACGGCAGTTTCGGAGCTATCGGAGCGGGAACTGGCCGATGCGCTGCTTGGGCTCGTCCCGTGGGATCTGCGCCGCAGGCTGGAAGCCGAGGCCCCGACGCATTTTTCCGCGCCTTCGGGATCGCGCCTTCCGATCGATTACGCCGCCGAGGGCGGACCCAGAGTGTCGATCCGCGTGCAGGAGCTGTTCGGGCTCGACCGCCATCCGGCGATTGCCGGCGGCCGCGTGCCGCTCCTCCTCGAATTGCTCTCCCCGGCGCATCGCCCGGTGCAAATCACCCGCGACCTGCCGAGCTTTTGGCGCGGCAGCTATCGGGCCGTGAAGGCCGAGATGAAGGGCCGCTATCCCAAGCATGCCTGGCCGGACGATCCGATCTCGGCACAGCCGTCGCGCCGCGCCAAGTCGAAGTGATGGCTCGTGTCCCGGGCGCAGCGCAGCACACCCCGGCTCTGCGGCGCAACGCTTCGCGCTGCGCCGCGTCCGGGGAACGCTCCCGCATGGTCCGATTAATTTTCCGGTTCTCGTTCAGAGATCATTTTCCAAAGCGCATGAAATGCCCGCTTCCACCGCGTCGCATTAGGGCGGCGCTCGGCGCGGCCATGGTGGAATTGCCGCGGACTCTCGAGCTGCGGCGGACATGCGGCCCATATTCTTCTTCGCGTTCTTGGCGCTGATCGCTGCTGCGGTCGTGCCTCGCTATATGGGCCAGCTCGGCGGCGCCGCGGCCGTTGCTCCGCTTGGTGCGCCGAGCGCCCCCACGGCCGCGATCGCAGACCCGGTTTCCGGCGAGACCGCCAACGGCACGGTGCGCGGCGCGCCGGTGCGGCTCGACATGGTCGAGATCGGCGGACTGATGCTGCGCAACGTCACGGCCGTCGTTCTCCCCGACGAGGCGCTGAGCGAGAACCTGCTCGGCCTCTCGTTTCTCTCCCGCCTGCATCGCTTCGAATATCGCGACGGCCGGCTCGTGCTCGAGGATTAGCTCGGAACCGGCCGCGACGCGGCGCGTTCCGAACCGGCCGCTTTCCACACCCGCCCGCTTCCGCTATGTGCTCGGCCGGTTCTTGCGGCCCGAGGTCGTTGATGTTTCCCAAACCGAATTCCGCGCTCAAGCCCAACACCTACGCGTTCGAGTCCGAGCCGCTGGTCAAGCCGACCGGCTTTCGCGAATACGACGCGCGCTGGCTGCTCGACAAAGAGCTCAACCTGATGGGCGTGCAGGCGCTCGGGATGGGGCTCGGGACCTTGATCCGCCAAATGGGCGTGAGACCTGAGATTGTCACCGGTCATGATTTCCGCGCGTATTCCACCGCCGTGAAGATGGCGCTGGTGTCGGGGCTCATGGCCGCCGGTTGCAAGGTTCACGACATCGGCCTTGCACTGTCGCCGATGGCATATTTCGCCCAGTTCGATCTCGACGTCCCATGCGTCGCCATGGTCACCGCTTCGCACAACGACAACGGCTGGACCGGGATGAAGATGGGGGCCGATCGCCCGCGCACCTTCGGCCCGGACGAGATCGGCCGCCTCAAGGACATCGTGATGAACGCGCGGTTCGAGCTTGCGGGCGGCGGCTCCTACGGTTTCGTCGAAAATTTTGCCGCGCGCTATATCGACGATCTCACCAATCGCCCCAAGCTCGAGCGCCGGCTCAAGGTGGTCGCCGCCTGCGGCAACGGCACGGCAGGGGCCTTTGCGCCGAAAGTGCTGGAAAGCATCGGATGCGAAGTGGTCCCGCTCGACTGCGAGCTCGATTACACGTTCCCCAAATACAATCCCAATCCGGAGGACATGAAGATGCTGCACGCGGTGCGCGACGAGGTGCAGCGCACCGGGGCGGACGTCGGATTGGCGTTCGATGGCGACGGCGACCGCTGCGGCGTGGTCGACAACGAGGGCGAGGAGATCTTCGCCGACAAGGTCGGGGTGATGCTCGCGCGCGACATTTCCAGCTTGCACCCGGGCGCGACCTTCGTGGCCGACGTG
>WNFF01005227.1_pt1 | contig 11480 bp, 10 predicted proteins | sample 5400441 | NCBI WGS metagenome assembly WNFF01 (sample SAMN13153345, study PRJNA577476) | soil metagenome | isolation source: 120 cm saprolite under Douglas fir tree site 2 hole 3 replicate 1 | place: USA:California | collected 2015-04-18
TGGGCGAACTTTCGAAGAGTACGTGAAGATGTTTCTCGCAAGATTTTCTGATTATGCGTGAATTTCTGTGTCACAACCGTTATCCTCGCCTTATTAAACCAACGTTGGAGCTACGCAACCCTTCGAAGGGTACAACCGTTTGGAGCCAAGGTCTTTGCAGCCGTGGCTCATGGGTGTTGATTCGTTCTTCCATTGCCAGGTTAACAATCGCCACATAGACTGAAAGTAATCATAACCGTCGCCTAAACCCTCGATGTACGGTCGCTGACCAAGAATAGCTGCATGCAATAGACCCTCTCGCGGGAGAAGGCAACGCAGCGATGCTCGAAGTATCCAATGGCTAGAGAAAGAGCACATTGCATTTTTGCCGAACTTTCCGAAGATCTTGCGCGAACGACTGCAAATTCTTTCAAGAGGGTGCTTTGCCCCCTCTGCCTTCAGGTGTATTCCGAGGATGCAATCGTACCTAGAAGAACCGGAACTCACTGAAGAACACATCATTCCAGAAAGTCTTGGCGGGAAGCTCGTCACTCTTTCGTGTAAGTCCTGTAACAGCACGTACGGCTCAAAGCTGGATTCACACTTAGTCCAAATGGTGCGATCTCAGGATTCTCTCGCATTTCGAAGCTCCCGTTATCGCTATGCCCACCCAGCGACTCGATGGTGCGGCCGCGGACGGAACATCCTATCGCAAGAATTTCTGGGCAAATATTCGCACCGAATCTTCGCGGGCATCGGTCACTGGCTCAAGAAGCTCCACAGGACCTTGCCAAGGCTGTCGTCGAAGACGACGGTTATTGATCAGCGGAACCTGGAATTCTTGGGAGGACATCGTGCTCTCGGCCGACCTTTACTGACGCTGTTTGTGGGAGGGCTCGGGATGATGGGCCGCGCCCTCCAGTCGTATCGCCAGAAGACCATCGAGTGACCAAGGTGTGGGCGCCGCTTTCTGCGGTAGGATGGAAGGGCTTTAACACAGAGAAGAAAGGACTGTGCTCACGCACATCTGAGCGATGGAGATCCTGTTTGCCGATTACGCGTCGCGAGTCCAGGACCATTTGGAGCGTTTCTACGGAATCCGGGACTCCGGAACAGCGCCTCTTTCTGTTGGTGCATCTTTTCGGGCACACCGTCCAATGGAATATTGACGCTTCTTCGTTCGAAATTGGCCGACAGAACCAGCCTCCGGTGAGTGAAGAGTCAATCCCCGCAATCATCACCTACGAACTCGAAGCTGCGCGCTACGGGCTCGCGATGCTCCATGAGATCGCTATTACGGACATTGATCCCTGGTTTTCCGATTACACCTCCTGCGATCAAGCCTATCTGCGGCACTTCTATCGCACCGGAGAGAAGCGTGCTTTCCGCAGCTTTTGGGTCGCTGACGCTCCACCGATAAAACCACGACCTGTTCCACGCTTCACCCCGACGCGCAGGGCCTTCCGCATGGATGGAATCGTGATCTGAATGGATGCACTGGTGGCGATGACCGTCTCTCCAAATTTTAGTCCGCTGTCTGTCGTGACAACGCCAGCAGTACGTTGGTTCGTCGGATTAGCTCGCTGCGGTCGATATCCCGGTATTGTTTCGGCAGCAGGCTTTTGCTGGTGCATTCCAGTACGGCAACCAGATTCTGTAGGTCGATTTCGGTCGGGTAGTACGGCGGGATGAAATCCTCGAGCGCGGCCTTCAGGTCTTCTGTGTCGACTGCGGCTTTGTTTTGCAGGCTACTTCGCATGTGACTGCGCACCAGGACAGCCTCAATATCGGCTCCCGACAGGGTTCCGGCGCGATCCAGAAAGAACTTTTCTGTGTCTTCCGGGAAGGCCTGCATGCCGACCTTTCGCTGCATGGCGCGCAAAAGCGCCAGGCGTTCTTCTTGCGTGTCTGGATAAAACAAAGCAATGTGCTCTTCCGCACGGCCCTGCCGCTTCAGATCCACGGGTATCAGATCAGGACGGCAGGTGAGGAGAAACCAAATCACCTTGCCGCGCAGTTCGGTGTTCCCCATGAATTGCGCGATCTGGGCAAACACGCGATTGCCCACACCACTGTCGCCGGAGCTGGAGCGGTCGCCTAATTGAGCGTCGGCTTCATCTACGATGACCGCAATCGGGCTCATCGCTTTGAGCAGGGTCAAAACCCTCTCCAAATTTCCTTCCGTGACCCCCTGCCACATGCTGCGAAAGTTTTTCAGAGTGACGGCGGGAATCCCGACTTCGCCCGCGAAACAGGTAGTAATGAAAGTTTTCCCCGTACCCACCGGCCCACAGATTATGTAGCCCATGGGCAGGACATCCGTGTTCCCGGCGTGAATTGCCTTGGCGGCATCCTGCAGCTTCCGCTTTGCCTGGTCATTGCCGGCCACAAACGACAGATCAAACCGGCTCTGCACGAACTCCAGCAGGCCGCCGGATTCTGCTTCAATCAGATCTCTTTTCCGGTCCGAGAGAAACTTGAGCGTGAGTGGTTGCCGGTTCTGAACGGCATGGGAGATCAGGCTCTGCATCTGAACCCGCTTCAAACCAGCGCCCAGTTTGGCCAAGGTCTCATCGTTAACTTCAGAGCCAGCCGGGAGTTCCTGATTCTTCAATTGCGTTCGGATAAATTCCCGCCGCTCGGCATAATCGGGCAACGGAATCCCGATCGAAGAAACGCCCGGGTTTTGCACGATGCCCTGATTCAATTCGATCTGGTTTTCCGACACGAGGCAGATGGTGACGTCCGCGTTCAGAAAAGCGGAATTGCGCGCCCAGCGCTTGAGGATGACCAGGGCATTGCGATCGTCCGCGGACATGCTGGAAATATCGCCTGCCGGAGCGATGGTCTCGGCAAAATCAATGACCAGCCCGATCTTCTTGCCATCAGCGATACGCAGCCGCAAATAATTGTCGAGCAGGTTCAAGACCGCGTCTGGATTGCGCGGCAGTCCCCCTTGCGAGTAGCTGGTGCCGTGAAAACTATCGTAGCCTTCGAGCGCGCGGCGGAAGTCGGCTTGGGTATCGGCCGATCCGAAGTTCAATCCGCCGCGGTCGTAGTGCAGAACCAGGTCGCGCTGGCCAAAGAGCGCTCCGGAGAGAAATTCGTCGAGCGGCACGAACTTTGTTGCGTCCTGAGTACGCAGTGGCACCAGGTCGCGCACATTTCCGTAGAGCACAAACAGCGCGAACGAGCGCGAGTAGTATTTTTCGGAGAGTTCGCGCGCCCACGCCGGGAGCGCGTCCAGATACTTTCCTGAGGTTGTCGTATTCGTTGTTGTATTCGAGGACATTAGTTTGACATCCGCACGCGGTTTGGCCGCGAGGATGTGGAACCATCGTCCAGCGACATCAATCCGTCCATGTCGGGCGACATGCCACTGAAGATCGCCTCCACTTGCTGCACGGTTTGCTCCGTCTGCTCGACGTCATGCACAAGGCTGTCGAGGCGCTCAGTAACCTGCTGCGGGTCCCGCATGGTGACTGATTGATCGCGCACGAGCATCAGCACATCCTCAACGGCGGAACATTGCGCGTCGACCACTTTGCGATTTTCTGAAATCGTATCGAACTTTTCCAGCCGCTTGGTAAGAATCTCGATGCGCTTCTGGTTGATCTCCTGCACCTTTGGGGGATCGCTGCTCAGCGCCTTCTGCAGGGACGCAATCTCGTGTTTGATGCCATCCTGCTCGGTGCTCTTCACGTACTGCTGTTGCTGAGCCGCCGCGAGTAGCAAACGGGCGTAGCCGGTCAGCAATCCCTGAAGGCTGGTATCAATCTGCTGCAGAAAGATCTGGGATGCGCTCGACAACTGAGCAAAATTGGCGCGGATCGAAGCGCAGACCTGCGCCGCATGGACGTAGCGGCTCTGCATTTCGGCGGGCAAGTTCTTCAGCATCTCGTCCAGTTTTTCCTGATGTTTCCGTTGTTCCTCGGCGAACTTCAAGGACCGTATCAACCTCCGAAAACGGGAACTCTGCGGAACGATGGCCAGGTAGATCATCTCCAGTCCTGCCCCAAGAATTATGGGCAGAAATGTGCCGCTGAGCAGGGCAAAAGCACCGGCCCCCGCCATTGCAATCCAATTGTATTGGGAACGAAAGGCCGCTCTTACGTAGTCGATGTCTTGTTGCGGAGTCTGAGGACGGGGCTGATCCTGCAAGTCGGGAGGACCCATTTAGACACTCACCCGTACCTGTCCGTTCCCAGGAGCGCGGCGCAACCGGCCGAGAACGTAGTTCTGCAACTCATGAAACTCATTTCGTTCTTTTAATCCCAGCTCGCGAGGGCGCTCAAATGGTACTTGAACATCCTCGATCATCGTGCCCGGATGCGCACTCATCACAAAGATCCTGTCGGCCAGGTAAACCGCCTCCTCAACGTCGTGCGTGACAAACAAGATTGTGCTAGCAGTTTCGTCCCACACTTTCAGCAGCAGTTGCTGCATCTCACTGCGCGTTTGCGCATCGAGCGCGCCAAAAGGCTCATCCATCAGGATGACCGCGGGGCGGAGCGCCAAGGTGCGCGCGATGGCAACTCGCTGCTGCATACCTCCCGAGAGCGTCTCCGGATAGGCGTTCTCAAAACCGCTGAGTCCGACATCCTGCACTAACTGCGCCACCGTCTCCTTGCGCTGCTTTTCCGGGACACCATTGATCTTCATCCCGTAGGCTATGTTACCAGCCACCGTCAGCCAGGGGAACGAAGTGTATTTCTGAAATACCATGCCACGGTCCTTGCCGGGACCATGCACCGGCTGATCATTGACCAGAACCTCGCCGGCGTCGGTCCGATCCAATCCGGCGATCAAACGGAGCAGGGTCGACTTGCCGCATCCAGACGGCCCGAGCAGAACGCGGAACTCGCCAAGGTCGCGCCCCTCGCGGGAGTACACATCCTCAATCTCGAAATTGATGTTCTCGAGGGCATCGACCTTCGCGCCGTCCGCAGAAATAAATGTGCGGCTGACATTGCGCACCGTGATTTTCGATTTCTTAGGTTCCATATTGTTACGCTCGGCGTTTGGCCGCTTTCAGGTGCGCGGTGGCGCTCGGAACACCCGCCCCCCCTCCGGCCAGCGCGGAACTCGCTTTGCGCCAGGGAAAAAGGATGCCTTCCAGAGACGTCAGCAAAAAGCGGAACAGGAACGCGGCGATGCCGATGGCGATAATTCCCGCATACACGCGATCGAAATCCAGCACTTTGCGAGCGGCCTCGACCATGTAACCGACGCCCTTACGAGCATTCAACATCTCGGCTAGGATCACGTAGGTCCAGCCGATGTCATAGAGGATTCGGAAGGACGAGAAAATCGCGGGAAACGACGCGCGAAAGACCAGCCACAAAGCTTGCCGCTGCTTGGCTCCGAGTGTGTAGGCTGTTTCGAGCAGGGCGTTATCTACCCGATTCACCTCTTCGACGACCACCGCCAACAAGTAGAAAAACATTCCGAACCACAGGAATGCAATTTTCTCGGTTTCGTCGATCCCAAACAGAGCGATGAACGCGGGAAGAAACGCGGTGAGCGGCATGGCCCGCATGGGGGCGGCGACGGGGTTGATGAGTTCGAACAGCCAGCGGTAACTGGACATCATAATGCCCAGCGGAATCGCGACAACCGCGCACCAGAAAAATGCTTGGGCAATCCGCCACCAGCTCATGAATACGTTTCCGAGCAGATCGTATTCCGACCACAGCATGCCAAAGGATCGAACCACTCCCAGGGGCCGGGGTAGCAGCGAAAAATGTGGCCCTTGCCAGTAAGGCAAAGCGATCCAGAGCAATACGATGACGCCCCAAGTGAAAAACGGGGCCGCCCACCGGACCCAGGGCGACACTTCTTTGCGAATGGTGAACCAATCGCTCATCGTGACCTTTCGCTGCCAGCTGTCATTCGAGAGTGTTTCATAGATTCTTCCGCCCTCGAAGGCACGTCCCTCGGGGGCTATAAAGTCCCTATCGTTAATGCGTCGGGGTGGCACGGCTGAAGAGGCTGCGGAAAAACGCCTTGAGCGGCCTACAGCGCACCCTCGGCGGCTAAACAGCGCTGAAAAACTCATTTTCTTGCCTGCAGAGTTGCGCAGCGGCTGAAGCCGCAACTGATTCTGCTGTACTTACGGCATCGCTAAAGCGATGCCCTGATACAAATCGTGAGTTTTTCAGCCGTTACCGCGCGGCTGAAGCCGCGCCCCTTCAAAACAATGTCAAACCCTGAGTTTTCCGCAGCCTCTGAAAGCCGTGCCCTTCCCAGAACCGGTTTCCGACAAAAAATGTTTTTTAGCTCGACGGGTTCGCGTAGACCTTGATGTCCGTACGCCGATTCTTTTCGCGTCCTTCCGGCGTCGTGTTGCTGTCGATCGGTTTGTCCGGACCGTTGCCCGCCGTCCGCAATCGCTGGGCGGGGAAACCATATTTTTCCATCAGGTATTTCTTGACCTCATCGGCACGCGCATGGGAAAGCTGAATGTTGTAGGCGCGAGCACCCGTCGAGTCGGTGTTGCCGTCGATATCGACGATGGTATTCTCGTACGCGCGCATCGTGCCGGCGAGTTCATCCACGATGGCGCGTGAATCGAGGCTCATGCTCGAAGAGTTGGGGTCGAAGTAAATCGACCGGTGCTGCGTCGCGATCGGCGTTGCGCCCTTTGCGAGCTCTTTGTATTCGATCGGCGCTTCGCTCGATGCCATGGAAAAGCTGTCCGCCAGCTTCTCCACGTAACGACGATCCAGGCTCTCTTCCGGATTGAACGTGTGTTTAATGATCCGCAGCTCGCGATACATATCCTGGGCCATGCCAAGGATGTTGTTATAGTCGGCATTCGATCCGGCGCTGCCCATGAAGGAACGGTTATCGGCATAATCCGCCAGCTTCACGCCGCCGAGCATGGTCTTCGCGAGGTCGGAGGGGATATTGAAATCCTTGACCGTCCCGATCAGGTTGTATGCCCGCTCCGGTTGTGTCTTAATGAACTCGACGCCTTCGAGCCAGCCCTGAGCGAACTTCAGCAAAGTTTGCGGATGCTGGGCCGAGAAGCTGTCGCTCACCACCAGAATGTCGGCGATGAGCCGGTTTGCGATCCTCGTATCGTAGATCTTCTTCGATCCCGGGCGCTTCCCGACCGCGTCGCTCATATCGGGATCCCAAGCCACGGCGGCGTCGACTTTTTCCTGGGCGAAAAGGGTTGCCGGCTCGATGCCGTCCTTCGTGTGAACGGCTTGGTTGAAGATTTCGTTGCGCTGTTCGGTGCCAAGGCCGGAAGTCTTGAGTCCATTCCACAGCAGGAAGTGCGACGGAGTGTAAGGAGCAAAAGCCACTTTCTTGCCGGACAGGTCTTCGATGCTGTTGATTCCCTGCTTGCCGATGACGCCGTCCGCGCCGCGCGACCAGTCCACCATCAAAAACGCGTGGGAACCGAATCCCTTTTCTTTGAACTGCGCATAGTCCTTGGCGTAGACGTCCGCAGTGGTCAGCATCACATCGACATTGTCGGTTGCGAGTGCGGAAGCGCCCTCAGTCCAATCGTCGATGATCTTGAACGAAACCTTGAGTCCTTTCTTGCCGTAGATGGAATCCGGCTGCGTATCGAGGCCGCCGTTCGCCACCAATCCGCCGACGCATCCAACCCACACATTGACGCGCACCTTAACCTCGGCATCTCGGGTTGTCGAAGATGCGGGCAGCACAAGCGGTTTGGTCGCATCCAGCGTGGCGCCGCTACCGGACGTGCTCTTGCCACTCCCCGTCCATTTGCTGAAATCTACGACACCGTATCGATTCAGGCTGTAGCCGACCAAGGCCACACCAACCAGGAAAATAAGAACCCATCCACCTCTCTCAATCTTCACCGCCATACTATTTTTCCTCCCCGGTTTCTCCGCATGGGCTTACGTTTGTCTTGGTGTTCGAAGCGCGTCGTTGGCACGAGATCGAATCGCCCGCTAAGAAGTCCTCTGTTGATCCCTTGCCGCAATGGTTTTTTCCGCACTCGCTGGCGCCGCCGCTTGCGGTGACGCCAGTCCCATCTCGATCTTGAATTGCTTCACCAATTCACTGGCCTGGAGTTTCTCGGCTTCGTCATCGATCTTGATCTTCTGCTGGTCGACGTTGCTGATCGCCATATCCATGCGGGCTTCGTTGACAGCGGTCGTCTCTTCAATCTTGCGCACCATTTCATCGTGCGTCTGGCTGATTCCGGCAACCTCGAATTGCTCCATCGCATCGGCGACCTTTTTCTGCCACTGGGAGCGGCGGTAGTCGGCGATCGCGCCCAATGCCTCTTGCGTCTTCCGGTCTTTCTCGCGCATGAAGGCCTGTTTCACGGCCATTGCCTTTTCGAAGGCCGAACGTGCGCCGCCAAGCTGGCCCTGATTTCTGGCCAGAGCGCTCTTGGTCTGCTCCAGTTGGGCGGCATAGGCGCCGGCGATGTCGTCGCGATTGGCTTGAATCGCGGCTTTTACCTTGGCCGTCAGGCTGGCCATATCGGTCTTGTACTTGGCCTCTTCCCTTTCCAAGAGCGTCACGTTGGCCTTCACCATGGCGATGCTCTCATTCATCCGCGGCACCTGGTCGTTCATGTCGCGGATATTCTGCTGCAGAATCATCTCCGGGTCTTCCGCCACCGAGATGAAGAAACCGACGAAGGACCGCACCACTCGCGTCAACCGTTGCCACATAAATTCCTCCTGCTTCAGGAATGCTGCGCTGTGTTCGATGGGGGCGGCGGCGCATTTACATCGCCCGTCGTAATGGGGTTTTCGGTAACAAAATATCCGACCGCCTCGGCGATCTTCTTTTCTTCCTGCTGTTTCTTCAGCCGCCAGCCGGTAAAACGTTGCTTCTCCCGCGAGACCTCTTCGTTGTTGCTTTGAATTTTCGTTCGCTGTTCGGTGACGTACTTGTCGATCTGCGCCTGAATCTCACTGTTCTCTTTATTCTTACGCGCTTCCAGTTCTTCGGCTGCGCGCTGCTGCACGCGCTCATAAGTGTCGAGTGCGCGGTCACGCCGAATCGCGTCCTGGATGATCTCCTTAATGTCCACGTTGGCAGCATCCAGCCCGACCAATACCGAAGACCGCTTCACGTCCGAAGGCAAATTGCGAATGTGCTCGCTCTCGAGCATTTGTGAAATCTTGAGGATCGAATAGCCCTGCGGCGGGGTCGGAATTTCCGCCGCTTTGTAGATCTCCTCGAACAAAGTGGGATCGGAGATGGGCGTAGTAAATTTCGGCTCTGCGGCGATACCGGATGCGATTTCCGCCACGGTCTGCGCCGCACTCTTGGCAGCGCCGGGAGCGTTCGATACATTCGAGGGGCCTTGCTCGGGGCCGCCCGCATCGTCGACGGAAACAATGTAGTTGTACCACTTCTTCGACATTCTGCCTCCTGGGACGCAGTCCTGCGTGTCAGTTGAAATAGCAACTATAGAAACAAGCAAGAAGGTGACCTTGAAAGCTACGACCGGACACGCTGTTTGTCAATTGTTTTCATAGAGTTCCGAAAGCTGCTCCCGGCACCTCACTTAACTTACATCTTGTCCTAACGGCATTGGTCCATCCACCGCTGCGGGAGCAACTGTACAGTGGTCTTGGGCGCTGTGCAATTCAGCTAGAATGAACACTTTGTTTGTTCAAATTGACCTTTGTTTTTGAACACAGCGAGGGACCATTCCTTGATGAATTTCGCGCCTGCCAACGACATTTCGTCCATATTGAGCCGGGTCGTGGAAGCGAAGACCGATTACGACAAACGATTACTCGCCCAACAGCTGGGGACTAACTATCGCTCGCTTATGTACTGGCTTCGAGGAGAGCGGCCGCTGCCCGCGCATCTGCTGCCACGGCTATGCGTTCTTCTCAATAATTGCGAAGTCCTTGATTTTCTCGAGAGCCAGGCAGGTCGCGTGGCGTTCAAGCTGCCGGATCCCCATGTGACGCTGGAAAAGCAATTGGTTGCGATATCCAACCTTATCAAGGAGGTCGGCGAAGCACTGGAGAGCGTTGCAGAAACCCTGGCGGACGGCGTGGTTGAGGAAAATGAGTTGAAGGCGACCATCCCTAAACTCGAGGGCGTCATTCAGGAGTGCGCGTCCCTGAAATACGTGCTGGAAGACCTCTGCAAGAAGAGCAGGAAAAAGAGAAAAAACTGGCCTGCACGAACGCGCTGAGGATCCCTAAGCTTGGTTAGCGCGTCCTCCCCGGAAATCCTAAAGCCGGTCAAGAGGACCGGCTGGCGACACGTCATGGAGCGCTCGATTGTGCCGATGATGGGCCGCGATATGAACGGCGTCCAGAAAGCTGCCAGGTCCGGCTACACAATTAAGTGTAGTGCTAGACGGCGATCGTGTACGGGGGAGCGAACTCGGGGACGCCGGCGGATGTTCGGAAATGAGAAGAACGTTCCGACGTGTTGCAGAATGCAGAATAAGGCGTCCAGCTACTAACGGAGATACGCCATGGCCAAGGCCGCAGCCGTGAAGATGTTCATGCGATAGTGCTCGCTTTCCCAAATTTTCCGTTTAGGCGGAAGTTGCCAGTGTAGGGCTGAAATTTGCTCTGCCAGCAGACATGCGGTTTCGTACTTCGTAATTTGCTGACCAACCCCAAAGGCATTTTTAACTTTTTGTTTATCCACGACTCTGACCGGGAGTTTCCGGTGCCGGGCTTCCTTTCTGATGACCGTCGCAATTCTTCGTATCTGGGGCGAGAACCTTGGAACCGCATTCAGTAACACGAGCGTCGGTTCCCATTGGCTGAATAAAGAGGAAAGTTTCCTTTGAATCAGTACTGTCCGCCAGGTCTTTGTCCCGCGATAATTTCTCCGCACTCCCCAATCCAGCAATTCCGTAAACCCTTCGGGCTGGATTCGTACGAAGTGTACGATGGATCTTGATGATTTCGCGCCTGCGTCTCGGTCGCTTCAATTTTCTGGAGCAACATCGAAAGACGGACCACCAGTGTGTGGAAGCAATATTCCTTCAGTTGGTTTCGCTGGTCCTTCTTATTCAATCGCTTCCGGCATGCCTTCGCCAGACACTTTCCGCACAAAGGAAACAAACATCAGTAACTGGCTATCCGCCTTATCGATTGAAAGCATGAAATAATCATGGGACCCACTCTTTCGATTCGCTCGGCTCAGGTCTGCGTGGGATGGTTCCGGGTAGACGCCGAAATGGAAGCCTCTTTTGACCGCATCTGCCAGTAGGCCAGAGCCGGGCTGTCTTTTTCGAATGTGGATTACTGATCCTTACGAATCAGAATTGTTTCGATATGATGTCGCCTGCCACCGGTTTTTCAACAAGCTGTTGGAGCGTTCTGCGGCCAAGAATTCAGCCAGAGTAACTAGGTCGAATAATTTCGGGAGAGGGCAAAGCGCTTTGGAAAACAGAAAGGGCCACCGGACGGTGGCTCTTGTTTGTTTCGGGGTTGTGTATCCACGACTCAGTTCAGGGTTTCGCCTTGGCAGCCGCAGGCAGAAGTTTGTGCTTCTTGAAAAATGCGATGATC
>WNFF01022933.1_pt1 | contig 11478 bp, 14 predicted proteins | sample 5400441 | NCBI WGS metagenome assembly WNFF01 (sample SAMN13153345, study PRJNA577476) | soil metagenome | isolation source: 120 cm saprolite under Douglas fir tree site 2 hole 3 replicate 1 | place: USA:California | collected 2015-04-18
GTCGGATGATTGCTGGCTCCTGGGCTCCCAGGTTGCCCCTTTTTCTTGCCGGATGTGTTCCAGTTCGCCAGATTCGATAGGTACGAGCGCGCCTTGCCAATGGCATCTTTGATCACGGAGCGGCGGTAGATGAACGGGAAATCAGGGAACCGTGCGCTAAAATTGTAGCTGGGCAACGGATGGGGATGGGCACGGGTTGCTACGGTGAGGGATTCGGCCCAGCTGAGCAGCTCGTTAGGGGAGAGGAGCCGCTCCCGTTCTTCTTGAAGCGCCTCCGAGAAATAGCGCACCTTTTCTACAAGTTTGTCAGGATGGGCCAGGAAAAAGGCCACATAGAAGGCACGGGCTGTGTCCAGGAGCCTGGCCGTTTCCTCGAGATAGGCGCGCTTGCCGCTATTGGCTCCTCCCTCTGCACGGTTTTCCAGGTCGAGGAACAGTTTGGTCGTGCGTGTTGCTTGCCCCATCCGGCGTTGCCTCTTTTGCGAACGAATGTACTATCTGCCTGAAGCATACTCCCCTTGGTCACTTTTGTCAAGGTTTTTGAACGTCGTCTTCTTGGAGAACCCTAACTACGTAGTATAGGCTTTGCTTCAAGGGGATGATCTCCCGTATGCTGCAACTTCTCTATACGCGCAAGTTCCTGCTCTCCCCGCTTCACTAATTTGGCTTGCCACTCCTTCTTATATGGACGCAGGGTAGAAACGAGTGTACGTGCCACGAGCAAATTGCGATACCATTTACGATTAGCTGGCACGATATACCAGGGCGCTTCATCCGTACTGCACTTGGAGAGCGCATCCCCATAGGCTTGTTGATAATCGTTCCAGTATTTGCGCTCCGCCCAATCGGCCGACGAGAGTTTCCAGGCTTTGGTCCTATCCTCCTGACGAGCCAGTAAGCGTTTTTCCTGCTCCTCGTAGCTAATATGCAAATAGAACTTCAGAATAATCATGTCATTCTGGGCCAGCAAGCGCTCAAAGTCGTTAATGGCTGCATACCGTCGCCGCCACACCGTTTCTGGCACCAGATCATGCACACGCACCACTAGCACATCCTCATAGTGGGAACGATTGAAAATGCTGATCATGCCTCTTCCTGGAACGACCCGATGGATCCGCCAGAGGAAATCACGTGCCTGTTCCCTGGATGTAGGCCCCTTAAACGAACGCACCTCGCATCCCAGCGGATTGACTTGCGCCATGACATGGCGAATCGTGCCATCTTTGCCGCTCGTATCCATCCCCTGTAGTACTATGAGCAGGCTGTGATGCTGCGCCGCCGCCAACAACTGCTGCAACTCGCCAAGTTCTTCGCTGAGCTTTTCTATCTCTGCTGATGCCAATGCGCGATCCGTATACTTATCAACAAAGTCTGGATCGTAATCCTTCAACCTGACTTTGCTGCCTTCATCAACCTTCCATGCAAGTTGCATATTGTTTCTCCTTTCGAATTGTCGTCTTCACTTATAAAGCGACGGGGTATAATAGACGGAACCCGTATGAATCATCTCTTCGTCTTGTTACATTGATGGTGAGTAATAACATGGGCAACTGTTATTATACCATTTCAATGGATGGCTTCTCTATTTGCATTCAGATCGCTGGCAAGCCATTCGAGGAGGTGTTTGGCATGCTATTGAAGGCCTTTCACACCATTTCGTTTCTTCCCAGATGCGTTTTCGTCATTTCCGCAACCATCCTGGTCTCCACCCCTCTAAAGCGTAGGTGAGCAGTTTCGTTCAAGCGCACGATCGTCGCACGATCGCCACTTAAATGTATCTCGCTGATCGAGGCATTATCATGACGAAACTGCCAACGGCGATTGAGATCGATCTCCAATAGGTGGCACAGTAGCACGCCGATCAGCCCCTCATGCGTCACCCATAAGACGCTGACCTCCGGGTAGCGCGTTTGCCAATGTCTGAGTGCTCGCGCACAGCGGTCGCGAAGTTGAGCCACGGTCTCCCCGCCAGGAGGAGCATAGGTTGTAGAATCAACCTGCCACTGAGCGACCAGGTCCCCATCTCGTGCCAGAACTTCATCGTAGGTATATCCCTCCCACTCGCCCAAAGCAAGCTCACGTAAGTCGATATCTTCCCAAATGGGGAGCGCATGATAGCGCGCAATTGCCTCCGCCATAACACGCGTGCGCTCCAGGTCAGAGGTAACAATCACATCCAGGCTTTCTGTTGCTAAACACTCGCCCAGAACAGCAGTCTGACGTTTGCCCAGCACACTAAGCGGGACATCGGACTGGCCGGTGAAGCGCGCCTGCGCGTTATACACCGTCTCCCCATGGCGCACTAGGATGAGGCGCATCGCCCCTCCTCAGTGATCAGTATATTCTCCTGGCAATCCTCATCAGAGAACAGCGAATATCGATCCATCAACCCCTCAATCCTCTTCAACGGTAAATCTTGCAGCGGCGGGTACAGTGCGGGATACACAAGCTCGAGAGACAGTTCATCATAGACCTCCTGTAACTGCCGCTTCACGTTGTCAGGTAGCGATGCCTCAAAGTGAAAAAAGCTTCCCAAGCTCTCCTCGATCATTTTCTTAATGTGCTCATTTCCTTTTTTCTCATGAAAGTGGGGACTTTTGGACAGGTATTGCTGTAATATGATTCCCTCGGCTCTATCCTTGCACTCATACGCATGAAAGAGCAGGTCGAGGAGTTGGAGGGTTTCGACTGAGAACCCAGAAGAAAAGCGCAACGAGAGCGCAGTCTTGACCGTCATCCCTTGCTCTCCCGCATTGGACGAACTGATAACGTGGTCGCGTATGCCGAACCATCCCTCCAGCAGATCGTTAAAAAGCGGGGAAACGACCCTGGTGCAGCGACCCATGATCCTTGCATCCAAATTTCCGCTGCCCAGTTCAGGTTTGGACGACCAGCAAATACGCACATTGTGCAAATCCAGAGCAGCCTGGCTTCCCGCTTGACTCGGGACAATGATTGTATCGCATTCGCGAGAGTGGGCTGGAAGAGGAGTTGACATAAAGAGTCTGCTCATGGCCAGTGTGTATTCCAGGAGGGCGCTTGGAACAAAGTTATCTGCATCGTAAAAGACGATCCACCGGGGATAGCCTAATTGGTAGGTACAAAGCGTCCCGATATACATACCCTCGCCTTTTCCATCGATGACTTTGTCATTATCATCCAGTATGTGGTAAACGCCATAAGTCTCGAACAAACGAGCAAAGGTCTCTTCCTTCTGGTGTATCAGATAAGCCCTTTTGTGATGCGCCAACCGCATTCTCAACTCTGTCGCGAGATTGCCTCTTTCGCTTTCCGAGCAGTTTGTCACGATAATGATCGGGCTATTGATGGGAAGATACCAGAGGACTTCGAGGAGTGTTTCAATGCTCTCGTTTTTATGAGAAATCACAAAAGCGGTGTGGGACAAAAAGTAGTGCAGGTTCTGCAAGTCGCTGGTCTCCAGGATGTGTGAAAACTGTACAGTGTGAATGTTCACGTAGCGCTCCTCCACTTACAAGTAAAAGCAGTAGAACGGGTGCAATTTCCACTCGGTCTGTCATGTTCAACTTTGAGTAACCTGAGAGGGCTCGCGCGAGCCACAGTATCAATACTCATCAGCCTCTTGTGCGATACAAGAACACCCGAGCGGATTAATGTACTGTTTCGAATAGGGATAAGTGATGGTGTCTAAAGCAGTTAGGATGCAGAGAAAACGTAACGACTACCGACAAAGTGATGAAGAACCTCTCTGGTACCAGGTAACACAGCCACTAAGGCCATTCCTTTGTATTTGATCAGCCAGGCCTTTCACGATGTACTTTCGTTGCGCAATACTAAGTATAGTGAGCCTGCTTGCTGGATGTCAAAAAGAGGGTGAGGCTGGTAGTACTTCCGTCTTTGAACATCGTAAGAGCCTTTGCAATTGGAGGAGAGGGGCTCTAGAATAACTGCTGTTACTTTCTTTGGGTCGGGATGGTCTTGTGCGGCTATGATAGATCGAAGCGTCACTAGCAGGTGACATGAAACAGACCCACTATCGCACCCCTGGCTTCATTCCAGGTCTGGATGGCTGTGGGTGTAGGCTCGAGATCCACCCGGCATTGTTTGCGCTTGAAGTAGTCGGCAGCTTCATCCGATAGCCTGACATTGCCGTACTGCCCAGTGCCGATGATCAGCCGTTCTATCCCTTTTTCGTAGACATATTTTGCCTCGTCTAGAGAAAGGATGTGAGAGGTACCGTAGATGGCCTTTGATAATTTTTTCTTCCGTTTTTTCACTTCGCCATTCGGCAGAATCATGACATCGTAGCTGAAGACCAGGCCTTCAATGGTAATCGAGCCGAAGTCAGTTTGATCGATTGTCGGTTTCATCTCGTGCCTCCTCGACAACATGTACTTCAGGAAGTAACGCTCCTCTCTATTATACCTTCAGGCTTCCAAATGAGGTAGAAGCGCCACCTCTATCTTCTGATCTCCCAGGAACTCTCATTGCGTGCTGATGAGTTGGCGAGCAACGGCCACTCCGTGTTCGAGTGCGAGATGGACACGCCCACCGACATATGCATCTCCACAAAAAGCCAGTTCCAGGGGGAGGGCTATGGCGTTGAGTTGCTCGGAGTCCGCCGTTTCCGCAGGTAAGGCATAGCGCCAGTGGCAGATATCAGTAAAGCAAAGCCTGGTCAGCGGCTCATCGAGGAGCGCCGTCACTCGCTTTGCCACATCGCTGACGACCTCGTCAGAGGGAACCCACCACCACTCCCGGCTATAGTGAGGGCTCATCTGCGCAATGAGCAAACCAGACTGATCGGGAACGCGCTCGAGGGACTTTTCATGTTCCCAGGCCAGCCAGGAGATGATCAGCGGGCGATAACTCGCCCTGCGCAGTTGCACACAGATGGACTCGCGTTCCGCTTCGGGGAGCAGGCTGGCCTCGATGAGTTCAAGCGCGTGGCTGGCGGGGACAGCGATGAGCACGCGCTCAAACTCACCAACAGGATGCCCCAGGCCATCGAACAGGATCCAATTTGCGGTGTTACGCCGGAAATAGCTAATGCGTGTCCGCAACCGAATATCGAGACTCTGGGCCATATCTCTCGCCAGGGTATTCAGGCCGCTGCGATAGGTCCACTTTGGCTCCATGTTCTGGAGAGGATCACCCACTTGAATATGTCCCCACCCTTGACGTACTGTGCGCCATGGTCATAGATGAAGCCTTGCCGCCGCCTGGTTGCCGCCCGTCCACCTACTGTATCGCTCCTCTCAAATACCGTTACGGTATGCCCGGCGTCACGCAGGATATGTGCGGCGGCGAGTCCACTGCAGCCAGCGCCGATAACGGCAATTGATTTCAACGATCCATTCTTCCCAGGCGGGTTCATTGCTCCCTCCAGCGTACTGAAACGAAAGCTTCTACCTCCATGCACTCACTCTCCACTCTACCAGATTGTAAGTCTCTCCCACACTCTTGGCAAGCAGAACAAGAAGACAGCTATGTGCTCTGAAGACACCCTGGCTTCTCTTGTCTGCCTCTTCTTACACCCGTTCAAAATCTGCCGTATAATAAGCAAAACAATATTAGGCCCGCCCATCTTAATGAGCGCGAGTACCGAAAAGAAATACTTTCATCAGAATAATCCAGTATCATTTTGAAATAGGAGCTGCAGTATGTCATTAAGTGATCTAGCGAGTCTGGCTATTATTGTTCAAGGAATGCTTTTCATCATCTCCATTGGCCTGGTCTGGTATCAATTGCGGGAGAACACCAAACTGGTCAGGGCAGGCAATACCCAAAAGCTCGTGGAGTTATCCACGCCCTTCTATCTCCAACTTGCCCAGGATCGTGCGCTGACAGAGCTCTGGGGGCAAGCAAGTCAGCGATTTGACGATTTAGATGAGATTGACAAGACGCGCTACTTCAACTTATTGACGTGGTGGTTAATGCTGCACGAGAACATCTACCACCAATGGAGGAACAAGTTGATCGACGAAGAGACCTTTAGCTCCTGGACACGTGATCTCGAGTATTTTGCCATAAGACAGCAGCTCGGAAACCACTGGACCCAACTCAACAGCTACTTTGAGTCGTCATTTGCTGAGCATGTGACGGCGATTATTGTTCGTCAGACGAAAGAGGTAGGATAGCTCCGAGACGCTATAGCATTCGCTGTGATAGATTATTACTATCTTATTTAATCCATCTTCTAGTTACCTCGTTAGGAGAAGAACAATGCCCCGGATCGCTATCGTCGGTGCAGGAATCGCGGGACTCAACGCAGCTCTCACCTTGCAGGACGCCGATCTCTCGTGCAGCATCTACGAAGCGTCCAACCGCATCGGCGGTCGCATGCACTCCGATGCCATCACCTGGGCGGATGGTATGGTCAGCGAGTGGTGCGGTGAATTCATCGACGGCGACCATGAGACCATACACCAGCTTATCAAGCGCTTCGGCCTCAAGACCGTCGACCTGGGTCGAGGAAGAGCAGACCGGGCGCAAAGCGTCATGTATTTCTTCAACCGCTTTTACGGCGCAGAAGAACTGGCCGGAGACTTCCAGGCACTCGCACCTCTCTTGCAGCAGCAGGTGCAGGAGGCTGGCTTCCCCACGACCCACGCTCTCTTTACCGAGACAGGTTTCAGGCTCGACCATCTGAGCGTGTATGATTGGATTGAGCAGTACGTTGAGGGTGGGCACGATGCGCCGGTGGGTCACCTGCTGGATAATGCCTGTACTGGTTACTTCGGCCTGGATACAGGCGAGCAGAGTTCTCTCAACCTGGTCTACATGTTTGGCTCGCGAGACCCGTCGAGGGGTTCGACCACTCCCAGGCCGATGCAAGGAAGCAGCAAAATCGTGGGCGGGAACGAGCAACTGCCGCTGGCTATTGCCCGCAGTTTGCCTGAAGGGTGTATCCACTTGCGCCATCAATTGGTGGCGCTCGAACGAAAGAGCGACGCTTCTCTCACCTTAACGTTCGCCACTGCCGGCGGCTCATCGGAAGTGCATTGCGAATATGCGATCCTCGCCCTGCCGTTCAGCACCCTACGCCGCGTCGATTACCGGCGGGCTGGATTTGACCCCCTGAAGCAAGTTGCCATCCAACAGCTTGGCTACGGCACGATCTCCAAGCTCTTCTTGCAGTTCGACATGCCTTACTGGTATGAGGATGGCCCCTGGCCTCACGCTCACAGCGGCTTTATCATCACAGACCTGGATATTCAGACGCTCTGGGACGCTTCCATCGGTCAAACAGGCGCAAGTGGGCTGCTCGTCGATTATACGAGCGGACATAGAGGAGCCGCTTATGCGCCACCAGCCCCCAATACCCAACCTTCCCCTGCGCTCCTGAGTGCCTTCAAACGCGCCCAGGAGCGCAACCGTGAGCTTGAGGCGTTCATACGCTGGGAAGATGAGTTATTCAGCAATTCCCATCTGAGCGGCAACCACAAGTTAGAGATCAGAGCGACCCGGCGAGCCGTTCAACGAGCACAGACACACGACGAGCAAGGCCGCGCCCGTATCAATCTCACCACGATTGCTGAGCAGATAGGCGTATCCCCCCGGACACCATGAGCAGGGGGGCTACCGGGTTTTCTCCTAACAATCCGGCGTTAGCCGTTCCTTCTTCCAATCCCATGCGGGCGATGGCGATGCTTGAAGCGATCAAGGACTACGGGCGGGCACAGGAATGGGCAGCCCTGGTGATCGACGGCGAAGAGAGCATCCCCGCCGGGCGCTCCAACTGGCTGCATTTTGTTTGGCTCTCTCAGCAGAAGGACCAGCAGCGCCGCGTGTACGAGTATATCAGGGGCTAGAGCCGGCTTTAGTAAACTAGCAAATATACAGACTGGTCATAAGTCACCCCCAGTACAGCCCATCAGCGCAAGTCGCTCCTATAATTCGGGAAGTTGGCTGATTTGAGTAAAAGCATTGATTGACATAGATTACTATTGTTCGTATACTGAGAGAGACAATAAGCTGAATCAATTCATGACGATAACCAAGGTTATGAATGGAAGTACCAAATACCTAAACAGTTACGGCTGAAACGGGGTACCGATGCAAGTACAAAGGCATTACTCAAAAGCACCAATTACTGAAGCGATCATAGACCTCAGAGTGCTTCTTCCGGGAGACGTTTCTGTAAATAAACTCGCAGATATTCATTCTTACATTCGCAACAAGTTTCCAACAGTACAGCCTATTCATAGAGGCGTTGGATTAGTCGCATTTCAGCGAGGAATGCCTACGGAAGTAAATACCTCTGAACAGCATTTAGGTTTCTGGTTCAGAAGCGAAGACAACTTACGAACTTTCCAAGTAACCTTGGAAGGATTCACATTTAATCGTCTTGCCCCTTATGACTCTTGGGAAGAGTTTAGTAACGATGCTAGAAGCCTGTGGGAAATATATAGAGAAATTTGTCGGCCAACACATGTAACACGAGCTGCTATTAGATATATTAATCAGATAAATATCCCAGCTGATGGAATAATAGAGCTTAAAGATTATTTGAGCACCGTACCGGAAGTATCTCCTAACTTACCCGAAAAGGCCCTACAAACTTACTTTATGCAATTACAGCTACCTCAGCAGGATTTGAATTGTATGTTAATTATCAATGAAGCTCTTGCACAACCAACAAATCCTGGGATAATTACCGTTATTCTCGATCTTGACCTATTTCGTCAACAAATCTGGAAGAACGACGACGAAGATATTTGGCAATTCCTAGATAAACTCCGAGACCGAAAGAACGAAGTATTTGAGGCAAGTATAACAGACAAAACAAGGGAGTTGATCGACTAATGCCACAAATAGCAGGCTTAAAGTCAGGTGAGCTAAAACAATTTGTAGAAAGAATACCGTCTGGTACTAGTAGAAGCAGCAATACGCTTCGCCGGTCTGCTCTGCATTCAATTCAGGAAATGCGCCCTGGTGCAGGCACAACTAGCGAAGCATTGTACCAAGTTGCTATCCGCGCAATTGAAGGTTTTTACGGAGGTTCCTCAGAAACTTCTGCTTTAGAACGAGATAACCAGGAAGATATCCGAACCGAAATCTTGCCTACTTTTATTGAAATCCATAATTTGTTAACGTGGCCTGATGGCTGGAATGGCTATAGTGCTCGTGCTCCAAATTATAGCTCAGTACAATATGCTGATCACTGGGTTGAGCTGTTTTATCAAGAGGTGATAGACTCCGGTCAGAGTTGGACTAAGCCGAACGTAACAGCTAGTGCTGAAGGTGAAGTGGTACTGGAATGGTGGCATCGTGACAAGGGGCTTACGATTTATATTGGCAATCAGAGTGCTGCGTATTTAAAGGATTGGGGAGCAGATATAAATACTGAGATGGAAGATGGTTATGTTAACTCACCCAGCGTACGCCTAGCACTTTGGGAATGGTTGATGAGTTAAGAAACGATGTCTGATGATTTTGTAGATGAAGATGAAATCCTTTATCGCCGTATACTTGCTGGAAGAAAGCTTTATAATTACAAAACTGATAGGACAATAAAGATTAGCTCTATGGCATTCACTGATCGTGAATTCAGGGTATCGGTGGATCGTGCAAAACTTTGCAATAACAATCCTAGATACACTAAAGGTGACGAACCGGGCGGAGTTGTGAGCCTAGTAGCTAGAGACATACGCAGTATAAACGAACTTACACGCAATGATCCCAAGGGGAGACCTATACAACAATTTAAAATCGACGTGGCACCCGCCCCTTTGCAAGGCAATCCTGCTCATGCAGAAATATACGCTATTCCAGAATTTACGGATGCTGACGAACAAGGAGCCTTTCATAGGTTATGTAAACGACTTGCTCGCCTTGCTGAAGCGAGGCAATGGGAAATACTACCACCAAATAACGAATAGTATGTCATCTGATTGCAAAATGTACTGGCTCTAGAAGAAAAACTTACTTCTCCTTTGGATGCACAGCTGCTACCAGCAAAATAGTTGTCGCACTGTGACGCAGATCAGAAACCGCGGCGTAATGCGGCGAGCAGCCCCCGCAATCAGCGACCAGGATACCGAGCAGGGGGCTAACTGGTTTTTCTCCCATCAATCCGGCGTTAGACGTTCCTTCTTCCAATCCCATGCAGGCAATGGTGATGCTTGAAGTAATCAAGGACTACGGGCGGGCACAGGAATGGGCAGCCCTGGTAATCGACGGCGAAGAGAGCATCCCCGCTGGGTGCGCGGACTGGCTGCATTTTGTCTGGCTCTCGCAGAAGAAAGACCAGCAGCGCCGTGTGTACGAGATTATCAAGAGGCGGAACCAGTTCTTGTGAATATAATATGTTATCTTGCTTGATGTTATTTCTCACAGAAGTAGCCATCGAGATAGGCAAGGCCGTCGCAAAAACAACGTTCAAATTCTGGTTAAAAGACTCTACACTTGGCCAGAATATGTCTTCGAGTTTGATTGATTTAATAGAATCAAAAACATCAGACGAGCTTGCCCGACGCAAAGGGTATCGCCAGTTCGAGGATATCGGTGATAAGATCAGTGAAGATATACTTCCCTTACTTAAGAGTGAAGGCATCCAACTCGATGATGGCGAACGCAAAGCGACAGCTCTAGCAGTTGCAGAGACCTTAAACAAATCGAAGCTTTCCAGTACTATTCTGCTCCAGCAGAACCTACAACCGACCCAACTTGCAAAATACATGCTTGATGCCAACCCGCATGCGACAAGAGATTTGAGCGAGGCGGCAACTTTTCTCTATCAACGTATCGTTCAAGAATGTTGCACCTACATCATTGATATCTCATCGCAGCTTCCCTCTTTCACTGAACATACCTTTGCTGAAATACTTAGACGAGATGATCTAATCTTAAAGAAAGTCGACCAAGTCTTAGATGATCTACACGAGATACGTAAACACCTCAATCCTTCAGATAAGGCAGACCGATTCGAGATAGCATACCGAGATGCTGTTGCTCGTAACCTTGATGTATTGCAATTAATTGGTGCTGATGTCTCTCTTTCCAATCGCCGTCACAGGTTAAGCGTGGCATATATCACGCTGTCCGTTGCGCCTACTTTCCCTACTCTGCAAATTGATGAGCGCCAACCTTCCGAAAACTCTAATGATGAGTCTATAAGAGATAATGTTTCAGTCGATACTGTACTAGCAACCTCGCATCATCTCCTCATTCGTGGCCTGGCTGGTTCGGGCAAAACTACACTACTCCAATGGATAGCGGTGAAAGCTGCAAGGAAATCATTTGAAGGACAGCTCTCTCACTGGAATCGATATATCCCTTTTTACATTCGCCTTCGTCACTATGCTCAGTCTAGATTACCTAAGCCAGAGGCATTTCCTGAAGTCGCAGCGCCCGCTATCGTTGGAACGATGCCAGAAGGATGGGTACATCACGTTCTCGAGTCAGGGCGAGCCATAGTGCTTGTCGATGGAGTGGATGAAGTCTCAGCAGCACAGAGGGAAGAAGTACATACTTGGTTGCGCGATTTAGTCGAGA
>WNFF01023025.1_pt1 | contig 11477 bp, 10 predicted proteins | sample 5400441 | NCBI WGS metagenome assembly WNFF01 (sample SAMN13153345, study PRJNA577476) | soil metagenome | isolation source: 120 cm saprolite under Douglas fir tree site 2 hole 3 replicate 1 | place: USA:California | collected 2015-04-18
CCTTCTGGGACTCGGACTTGGAGTCCGCGTCAGGCTTGAGAGCGGTGATGGACTGGCCGAGGCTCAGCTTCTTGGAGCTGGTGGTCGCCGGGCAGGTGGCCGTGGGGGAAGCCGCTTTGCCGGTCATGTCACACTTGAGGGCGTTGAAATCGAGCCCCGCCAAGTTGTGGGAGACATGGATGGCCGCGACGCACTGGCCGAGGTTCTTGAAGCCGTCGCAAGCCTGCTGAGGCGTGACGCCGTTCGGGAGCAGCTTCCCAAGATTGCCCGAGAGCTTGGTGTTGTTCATAAGGAGCTGATCGGGGGCCTTTTTTCCGGCATCCGTGGAACCAGCGTTTGCAGAATTACCGGATCCGGAATGAGACGAGGCGTCGCTGTGGCCCGCGCCCATGCTTCCGGCGGCGGCACCGGGCGTAGAGCTCGGAGCGTGGCCGCCGCGTTGGGCATAGGCTGAGGAGCCAAGAAAGAACAGCGTTGCCAGAGCCAGGAAAGGAACGAATAGACGTTTCATTGCTATTTTCCTCCTTGATTGTTGGACGGACTGCCGAAACTTTCCGAAGACTGTGCGCGAACCTGGAACGACAGGCCCAGAAACAGAACCATGAGGGAAAAAAGGATGCGCATGTGGTGCTTCTTCAACATTAAACCCGCCTCAGCACGTAAAGTTTCCATGAGCATGAACCGGATTACGATCGGGCTGAGATCCCGGAGTGGGTCGGGAGGTCGTCTATACCAATCTTAGAGGGCGGGGCGACGCCAAGGGTTGGCTGGCAACCCCTGCGTAGGGTACGAGTTAACTGTCCTATAGTACAGGACTTTCAACGAATTTGAGAAAGTCTTGCGCCAAGCCCTGAAGCTACAGGAAAGAGGACGCCGGGTCGCGTAAAAACCGCTCGGAGCGCTCCCATAGAAACCACCGGGCTGCAAGAGGCGTACAAAAAGGGGCGTCCCAAAAGGGTGGGCGAGATACAAAAACTACAAATGGCCGGCGCCATGAAACACGGCGCAATGCGCTTCGAGTAAAAGAGCGCAGATTCGCAAAGGTGGCGAGAGTTGGGCTCGTGCTAGGATGGCGGGGATGGACACGAGAGGCCAAGTTCTGGGAGGAGCCGTTGTCATCCTGCTACTAAGCGGATTGGCAAAGGGCCAGGAAAAGCCGGAGGCTGCAAAACCGGCGATGAGCCATGGTGCGAACGCGGCGGAAAACCAGGCGCAAGCCGATGCTCCTTCGACAGTGGTCCTGCTGTGCCCGACGGTGAGGCTGCTCGAAACAGTGAGAGCGGAGCTGCCCGACACGCCGGAGGCAAAGCAGGGCGCGAATGTTCCCGGCCAGAAGCAAGGGAAAATAGCCGGTCAGGGCCCTCTGCGAATTATTGCGCGAAGGTCATTCTTTTATCCGGAGCTGGCGACGAGCCCGGGACCGCTGAGCGCGAAAGAAAAGTTCGAGCTCTTTTTGACGCGCGGCGGCGGATGCCGGAATCAGCCAGGCGAGAGACTCGCTCTCCGGATATGGCCAGGGAAGCGCAGGCTACGGATTGAGGTTCGGTTCCTCGATGGCGACGGGAGCTTCGAGCCATTTTTTCGGAACGTTTCTGCTGCCATCGATGCTGAAGCAGGATCCGCGGTACTTCGTGAGAGGCACCGGCAGTTTTGCACAGCGTGTGGGATATGCGCTGCGGCGGACGGTCTTGACACGCAGCGATTCTGGAAAAGAAGTTTTCAACTGGTCTGGACTTCTGGGCCCGCTGGCGGGGGAGGGACTGGCGAACACGTATCTTCCCGCGGCGGAGCAGACGTCGGGAAAAACATTTCAGCGCTATGGGATTCGCGTGGGCTTCGGGGCCGCCAACAATTTGCTGAAGGAATACTGGCCGACAATTTTCAAGAACCTGGGGATGAGAAAGATCGCTCCGGGTTTGGGACCGGATCCTGCGACTCCGGGCAGCCCGCCGAAGCCCCCGTGAGCGCGCGAGAGGGGTCGCGAGGCCTTAAGGTTGCATGTTCGTTAAGGACTTCCGCCGAGTGCAGCCTCTCGACACAGTATCGGGAGAAGGTTGCGCGATGAATCTGTTTCCCATTTTCCTCCGCCTGGAGAAACGTCCCTGCCTCGTCGTGGGGGGCGGCCGCATCAGCGAAGGAAAAATCGAGGGTCTTCTTAGGGCTGGGGCCAGAGTGCGCGTCGTTGCGCCGGAGGCCACGGCGAAGATTCGCGCCTGGCATCGCGAAAAGAAAATCATCTGGCAGAAGCGTCCTTACCGGACGAACAACCTTTCGAAATCTTTTCTGGTAATCGCAGCCACAAATTCTCCGGAACTCCACCGGCGCATTTTCCGTAAAGCCCGTCAGCTCGGCGTTCTCTGCAACATCGTTGACGTTCCTGCCCTCTGTGATTTCTTCTATCCAGCCGTTGTCCGGCGCGGGCCGCTTCAGATTGCCATCTCGACGAGTGGCAAGAGCCCGGCCCTTGCAAAACGGCTCCGCCAACAATTGGAGGAAGAATTTCGGCCGGAGTACGAGGCGTGGCTGAACCAAATTGCGGGGGAGCGCGAGCGTGTTCGCGCCCTTTCACTCCCGCCCATGGAGCGGCTCCGCCGCCTGGAAGATCAAGTCACTGCAGCTGCGTTTAATTCTTTTCTGAAAAAGCATGCTCATCGTGATCCCCGCAGCCAGCGGACAAAAAGGCCAAAAAAATAGGCTCTTCTTTGCTCGATGTATTCAGAATTTGGATTCAAGCGCACCAAATTTCAACTAATCCGCCCTCAAGCCACAATGCTACTCTTTTCCGTGAGGCTGGCGCCGGGCTCTTCATCTCAAGACCGATCAGGCGTCCAGCAAGGAGAATCGTGCCGCGGAATTTTAGTTTACCGGGGAAGGTGTATTTAATCGGGGCGGGCCCAGGGCGCGCCGATCTGCTGACACTCCGTGCATTCGAAATTCTACGCCGCGCTGACGTCGTCCTCCACGATGACCTCGTTTTCTCCGAGGTGCTGCAGGTGATTCCCGCGAGCGCCGTTGTCCTGAATGTCGGAAAACGTTGCGGTCAAAAAAAGATCACGCAGGAGCAGATCCATGAGCGCATGATTGCCGAGGCGCGTCAAGGGCGGACGGTAGTGCGGCTGAAGGGAGGAGATCCGCTCATATTTGGCCGCGCACAAGACGAAATGCAAGCGCTGCGCCAAGCAGAAATCGAGTTTGAGGTCGTTCCGGGAATCACCGCAGCGCTGGCTGCGGCCGCCGCTGCGCAAATCCCGCTGACGGAACGAAGAAGCGCTTCGAAACTGCTGTTCGTCAGTAACCATCAGTGCGATGAAAAAGTACTTCGCAACTGGCGTTCGAACGTAGTCTCCGACACGACGCTCGTCTTCTACATGCCCGGCCGTGAGTTTTCCGAACTGGTCGAGGACCTTCGTGGAGGCGGGCTTGCTCCCGATACACCCTGTCTGCTGGTATCGAATGCGACCCTCCCGCAGCAGGAGCTGATTCGAACGACGCTTAGCGAGTTATCCGCAACGCTGGCTCCTCCCACACCCAGCCTGCTGATTGTCGGGAGCATGGTCGCCGAGGGTGCAGGTGCCGCCTGCCGGGGAACGCCGGGATTTGAAGAGATTTTGACGCTGCACGAAAATAAAAAAGGATTGGAGCTGGACAGAAAAGATGCCGCGGCGACAAGAGGCGCGGAGGCATCAGCCGAAACCAATCCCGTTATTTCGGTTTAGTCTGATCCGGCAGACGCGCCCTCGATTTGCCTTCCTCTTTTCTTGCTTACAAGCTCTTCGGACCGTTCCGCAGCTTCCTTGACGAGGAAGCCCATTTTCGGGTGTGAAGCCTCCAAGTCGACGGAGATACCGTAACCGCGCAACGTCTCCGAAGTTGACGGGCCGATGGAGGCGACCACGATTCGTTCAAACGCGCGGCGAAGTCCATTCCCCTTGCCCAGCTCCTCCGCAACCTGAAACAGGTGCGTGATCTGCACGCCCGTGGTGAAGAGCGCCAGGTCGATCTTCCCATCGGTGACAGAATCCACGGCTTGCCGGAGAGGTCCGGTGTCTTGCGGCAAGGCCCATTGATAGACCGGCACGCACTTGACTTCAGCACCGCGCTCCCGCAAGGCCGCGAGCAACTCCGTGCTAGGTTTTCCGTATTCCTGCAGGGCAATTCGCGCGCCGCGCAAATCTTTTCCGCTTCCGTCGACCACCTGCACCACCTCGCGCCAAGTATTCGGCTCAGGTGCGACGAGACTCGCCGGCACATTCCACTCACGGAGCACCGCGAGCGGCTTCGGGCCGCGCGCAACGACTGTGACCTTTCGCAAGGCGTCCAGAAACGCACCGATGGGATAGACAGTCTGGACTACTTGGGCCAGCGCGCGTGTGCCGACTCCGGTCAGTAAAATTACGATGTCGAACTCTCCATCGAGGAATTCGGCTGCGAATTCGAGGGCTTCACGATTCGAATCAAGAGGGATTTCCCGCATCGCAGGAGCGAGGACCGGACGGCCACCGTAGGTCTCAATCAGCCGGCTCATCTCGGGGCCTCGACGACTTTCCAGCGTCAAAACCCGTAGTCCCTTAAAATTTTTCCCGGGCATCTGCGGATTTCCCGCTTCTTACAATACGCTGGACGCGCCTGAATTGCTTGCGGGCTGCTTCCGCTGCACCCAGCGGATCGGGCGGTCGCGGTGCGCGCAGGGTTCCGCTTCGAGTTTTTCGGCTGCGGCCGTAAGGGGGAGCTGCAATTGCACCACGCCATCCTTCACGCGCGCAGGATAAGTGGTGACGCAGGCAACGGGGCTCGCGGGATTAGCCACACTTCCCGTCTCGAGATCTATCTTCCATGCGTGCAGCGGGCACACAACTGTTGTACCGGAGACGATTCCTTCGACCAGCGGGCCACCACGGTGAGGGCAACGGTTTTCGACAGCGAGGAAGCGGTCTCCGAGGTTGAAAATCGCAATCTGCCGCCCGCCGAGGACCGCGAGACGGCCTTCTCGCAGTGGAATGTTCTCGCAAGCCGTAACACAAAACCATTTTTTCTGGGCGTTCACGCGGTCACGTTCTCCATCGGCTGTATCTGAACGAATTGCGTCGGGTGCCTCGGCTGATCGCCCTCCAACCAGGCGTCGCGTGACAACGCTTTCGACTTCCGCAATCTCTCCCGAAGCCCCTGCTGCACGGCAAGCGGAGCGTAAATCGTCTCGCGTCGCACCTTTTCAATTCCAAAGCGCTCGACGAAATCGTAGGTACGTTCCAGGTAGTTGGCGTTTTCCCGGTAATACTGGAAAAACAGTGCGGCCGCTTGCAACGCTTCTTCCGTTGATTCCACCGTCACCAACAAATCCGCCTTTCGCACCTTTTTTCCCGCAGCGCCGCCTACGACAACCTGCCAGCTTCCCTCTTGCCCCACCAGTCCGATGTCCTTCACCGTCGCTTCCGCGCAATTCCGCGGACAACCAACCGCGCCCATCTTCAATTTGTGCGGCGTGTACAGATTCTCGAAACGCCGCTCCATTTCAATTCCCGCAGACGTGGAATCTTGCACGCCGAAGCGGCAGAAGTCCGTTCCCACGCAGGTCTTCACCATGCGCACACCTTTGGTGTACGCCTGCCCGGAGGGCATTCCTAGGTCGGCCCAAATCTTCGGCAAGTCCGACTTTTGCACGCCGAGAAGATCGATCCGCTGGCTCCCGGTGATCTTCACCATTGGCACTTTGTACTTTTCCGCGACGTCCGCGATGCGCCGCAGCTCCTCGGGAGACGTAACGCCGCCACGAATCCGCGGCACCACGGAAAAGGTGCCGTCTTTTTGAATGTTGGCGTGCACGCGGTCGTTGATGAAGCGCGCCGAGCGGTCTTCGGCATGCCCGCCGCACCACACCACGTCCATCATGTAGCTCAACGCCGGCTTGCAGACTTCGCATCCGATTCCATTGCCGTAGATGTCCAGGACTTCCTGCACTGAGCGGATGCGCTGGCTGCGCACAATTTCACGCAACTTCTCCTCCGGCAGGGAGACGCACTTGCAAAGCGACTTCCTATCTTCCACTTGCACGGTTGGCCCTGCGGCCTTCAGCAACTGCTGGCAAAGCTCGGTGCAGCTCCCGCAGCCCGTCGAAGCGCGCGTACACTCTTTCAACTGTCCCAGTGTGCTCAATGCCTTTTCACGAATCGCGTGAATGATCGCGCCTTTCGAAATGCCGTGGCAACCGCAGACCACCTTGCTGTCGGGCATCTCCGCAACGTCGAGCCCCGAATCCGCCGCGGGTTGGGGATAGAGCAACTGCCGCCGGAGGTTCGTCAGATCCGCGTGCGATTGCAGCCAGTCCATATATCGGTGGCTGTCCGACGTCTCTCCCACCAGAATCACCCCCGCCAGGCGGTTTTCTCGAAGCGTCAGCCGCTTGTAAATGCCGAGCGCCGGATCTTCGAATCGCACCACATCGCTGCCGGGCGCCGTTTCACCGAATTCTCCCGCCGAAAAAACATCCACGCCCATGATTTTGAGTTTTGCGGCTTGTATGGTGCCGTCATACACAGGGCCCTTGTTTCCAGTAATTGTGGCGGCCAGAACCTTGCCCTGCTCCAGCAGCGGCGCGACCAAACCGTAACACACGCCGTTGTGTTCCACGCACTCACCTAATGGATGTGCCGTCTTGAAACTCCACTCCTTCGGCTTTCTCTGCGCCAAGGATGGCCTTGGTGTTCCGGGTGAGGAGCACTTTCACACCCAGGCACTCCATCTTCGCCTTCAGGTAACTCCCACCTGTGAAGTCGAGCTGCCGCTCCATCAAACGGTCCATCAGATGCACGACCGTCACGTCACAACCCTGCACCTGCAGTCCTCTTGCGGCCTCGAGCCCGAGCAACCCGCCACCGATCACCACCGCCTTTGCTCCGCTCCGCGAGCAATCCAGCAGCGCGCGCGTGTCATCGAGATTTCGAAAGACATAGACGCCCTTTTTCGTTGAGCCCTCGATAGGCGGGATCAATGGCGAGCTGCCCGTTGCCAGGAGAAGTTTGTCAAAGGGGGTCACACTTCCGTCATCGCCCGTTACGGTCTTCGCCGCGGAATCCACGCCGGTGATGCGCACGCCGAGCCGGAGCCGGATGTTGTTCCGCTCGTACCACTCCAAGCTATTGAGGATGATCTCGTCCGATGTTTTTTCTCCGGCAAGCACCGAGGAAAGCAAAATCCTGTTGTAGTTGAGGTGCGTTTCGTCGCCAAACACCGTCACTTCAAATTTCGACGCGTACTTGAGGATCTGTTCGAGGCACCCGACTCCGGCCATCCCGTTGCCGACGACTACCAGCCTTTCCATCACATGCGCTCCTTGGGCTCCTTGCAGCGGCCGATTTAGCTCGCGGCCTCTTCGATGCGCACCCCCGGTGCGGGCGCTCCTTCGAGGGTCAGCGTCACGCTCGCGGCCTTCTTCGGCGCATTGGTCACATAGAGAGCCAATCCCGTCAGCAGCGTGCCAGAAACAATGTTCCCCAGCGTCACCGGAATCTGATTCCACAGCCACCATTGGCTCAGCGAAACAGGGGCGCCAAAAAGCTTGCCAGCGGGAATCACAAACATGTTCACAATTGAGTGTTCGTAGCCGTGCGCGAAAAACGTCATGATCGGCAGCCACATCGCTACGATTTTTCCCACGGTGGAGCGCGACACCAGGGCCAGAACCGCTCCCAGCGTCACCATCCAATTGCACAACACGCCCTTGATGAACGCCGTTTCCCACCCGCGCAGACCGAGGGCCATGTAGCCGAGCGTTTTCTTTTGCGCGGCTTGTTTCAGCAGGTCGCCGATAGCGCCGCCGGCGCTCGCCCCGCAGTTCGTGATGGCCAGGTAAAACAAGACCGCATAAAACACGCTGCCCAACAGATTTCCTGCGTAAACCCAAGACCAGTTGCGAAGCAATTGCGAAAAAGAGACCTGACCTGCGGCTAGTCCCGCGGGAAGCAGCGCAAAATTTCCGGTAGCCAGCTCCAGCCCCAGAAGCACCAACATCACAAAGCCGACCGGAAAAAGAATGGCTCCGACAATGGGAGCGAGGCCTTGCGCAAGCACGATCATCACAAGGGATGTGGCGTACGCGAGAAGCGCGCCTGCGAGAAATCCCCTGAGCAGAAGATCGCGCACCGGGAGGTTGGCCTTCTTCACCGCCGCCTTCAGGGCATCTTGCAGAAACTCTGCGGGCTGTACGTAATCCAAATTTCACCTCCATTACCCCGCGACAGGAAAACTCTTCCGGTGAGAATCGAACGGGGCACGTTAAGCGGGCGATCAGGATTCCATCCGACTGTTCTCGCAGATCCGCTTGCAGCGGCTTCTTCAGGACGGGCGATCCCAGGGTCCGCTTATTTGCCTCTATCCTGAGGAAGGTCCCACCGGCGCGCAAACGCATCGTTTGCATCCGCTGCATCGAAAAAATTGTGTCGAGATGGAAGGGAGAATCAGAGTGGGAATTGCTACAACGTTTTTACGACAAGCCCTGCTTCGGAGGGATCCAAATGTTCGGCGCAACCTTCGCAAATGGATATAAAATAAGAGGATAGCGTCCGTGGGGCTGTAGCTCAGATGGATAGAGCAACGGTTTCCTAAACCGTTTGTCGCGAGTTCGAATCTCGCCAGCCCCACCAGAAGCAGCGGTTAGTTGAGTTCTAAATGGCTAGATAACTTCGAATACGCTCCAGGATCATCCTTCCAACGGAAAGTGTTACTTCGAATGCCGCTCCTTTGCGGCGAGGCGTCCCGCGAGACGCTTGATCAGCGCAGAGACGAAAGTGATCAGAAGGGCGACGACGCTGCCGATCACCACTTCCACGGTGCGATCGATGGCGGTTTTGAAACTGGCAGAGCGTGAAGCTTCGAGGACGCCGGGAGTCATGACAATTGCGACGGTGACGGGCGCGACGCGCCAACTGCCGGGCGCTTTGATGAGCTGCGCGCTGATGAAAACGGAGACGCTGATGCCGAGAAGAATGGACAAAAAATTCGGGCCGAGGAAATAGAGCGAGGGAAAGGCAACGGCGCAACCGATGAGAGTGTTTACGATCCTGGTGTTGAAGGCCAGAAGCGCGGCGCTGAGCTCCGGTTCGGTCACGATGATGACGGAAATGACCGCCCAGAGCAGCTCGCTATGACCCCAGCGGTGAAAAATGAGCCAGAGAAGCGCGCATCCGGCCACGATGCGGAGCACGTATTGCCAACTGGAAGGCTGCGGCTGCGCGGCCTGGGGTGGAGTGGTCTGAGCTGCAGAGGCCATGTGTGACTCCTACGAAAGAGTGTCCCGCGGGCCGAGTGTAACGAAATTCGAGAGAAGATTGCGACTGGAACAATCCCTTTGCGGCGAAGCGTTCCTGAAAGGCATTGAACCTGGCCTCAGAAGTGTGAAAATGCTGTGGATGCAGCCCCGGATGTTTGGCTCCTTCGAGAAAATGAGAGCCGCAGAGCGGGACAGCGGATAAAATCGGCGCGAGGTGTCGAGATGGAAGAGGCCCTCGGAGTGCACCGGTTGCATTTCGCGTTCACGGTGACGTTTCACTACATTTTTCCCCAGCTGACAATGGGGCTGGCGCTGCTGCTGGTTTATTTGAAGACCAAGGCGCTGCGCACGGGCAATGAACATTACAACCGCGCGGCACGCTTTTGGGCGCGAATCTTCGGGATAAATTTTGCGCTTGGGGTGGTGACGGGAATCCCGATGGAATTCCAGTTCGGGACGAATTGGGCGGCGTTTTCCAAGACAGCGGGCGGGGTGATCGGCCAGACGCTGGCGATGGAAGGAGTGTTTTCGTTTTTCCTGGAATCGAGCTTCTTGGGATTGTTCTTGTTCGGCGAGAAAAAACTCGGGCGCATGGGGCACTGGTGGGCGGGATTTCTGGTGTGGCTGGGGTCGTGGTTCTCCGGATACTTCATCGTGGCCACGGATGCGTGGATGCAGCACCCGGTAGGTTACCGGGTGGGCGCGAACGGCGTGATCGAATTGGCGAGTTTCTGGGCATTGCTGCTGAACAAATGGACGTTGTGGCAGTACGCGCACACCATGCTCGGCGCGGTGCAGACGGGTTGCTTCGTGATGGCGGGGGTCGGCGCGTTTTATCTGCTGACACGGCGTGATGAAGTGTATGGGCGAACGTTCGTAAAGGGCGGCGTGCTGGTGGGCGCGATCGCGGCACTGCTGCAACTCTTTCCGACCGGCGACATGCAAGGAAAACTGATCGCGGAGAATCAACCGGTGACGCTGGCGGCGATGGAAGGGTTGTTCGAAACACAAAAGGGCGCACCGCTTGCAATTCTCGGCCAGCCGGACGTCGAGAAGCGGAAGCTGGACAATCCACTGGTAGTGCCGTCGATGCTGAGTTTCCTGACGTACAAAAAGTGGAGCGCGAATGTGCGGGGTTTGGATGCGTTCTCGCAGGACACGTGGCCGGACCGAATCGCATTGCTCTACTACAGTTATCACGTGATGGTGGGGCTGGGGACGATTTTTATCGCGGTGATGGTGGTGGCGGCATTTTTGTATTGGCGCGGGAAGCTCTACGAGTCGCGGTGGATGCTGTGGATTGTGATGCTGTGTGTCCCGCTGCCGTACATCGCCAACACCGCGGGGTGGATGACAGCAGAGTTGGGCCGGCAGCCGTGGCTGATCTACGGCTTGATGCGCACAGCGAACGGCGCCTCGCCGCGAGTGAGCGCCGGCAATGCTTTGTTCACGCTAATCGGATTCATGGGCATGTACGCGATTCTCGCGATTCTGTGGTTGTTCCTGGTGTACCGCGAAATCGAATTGGGCCCAGAGCCCGAAGAAGATTTGCGGCACGAAAAGAAAATCGCCATCGCGGCGGACTGAGGAGGACGAGATGGGAACAATCTGGTTCTGCCTCGTAGCGATCATGATTGTGATGTACGTGCTTTTGGATGGATTTGATTTGGGAGCGGGCGCGATTCATTTGGCGGTTGCGAAAACGGATGAAGAGCGCCGCCAGGTGCTGGCGAGCATTGGACCCGTTTGGGACGGAAACGAAGTGTGGCTCGTTGCGGCGGGCGGGACACTTTATTTTGCATTTCCTGCGTTGTACGCGAGCGGATTCAGCGGGTTTTATCTGCCTCTGATGATCGTATTGTGGCTGCTGATCCTGCGGGGGGCGTCGATCGAGTTCCGCAATCACATCAAGAGCGCGGTGTGGGACCCGCTGTGGGATTTTCTGTTTTGCGCTTCCAGTTTGCTCTTGGCTGTTTTTTACGGGGCGGCGCTGGCGAACGTGGTGCGCGGAGTCCCGCTGGATGCCAGCGGATATTTCTTCGAACCGCTGTGGACCAATTTCCGGCTGGGTGAAAAGACCGGCATCCTCGATTGGTACACGATTCTGATCGGGGTGCTGGCGCTGCTGGCGCTGGTGATGCACGGCGGCCTGTGGGTGCAGATGAAGACGCGGGGCAAGGTGAGCGAACGCGCGGGCAAGCTTTCCGGGCGAACG
>WNFF01004419.1_pt1 | contig 11473 bp, 15 predicted proteins | sample 5400441 | NCBI WGS metagenome assembly WNFF01 (sample SAMN13153345, study PRJNA577476) | soil metagenome | isolation source: 120 cm saprolite under Douglas fir tree site 2 hole 3 replicate 1 | place: USA:California | collected 2015-04-18
ACCCCCCGGTGAGAGAGAACACGCACGTTTCGCGGCTCGAGGCGGAGTCGGACGGGCGGTTCTTGCTGAGCGTGGGCGACCGTCAGGTCCGCGCCCGCACGGTGGTGGTGGCCTCAGGCTCGTACCAGAAGGCGCACCGGCCCGCCGGCGCCGAGACCCTGCCCGCGACGATCCACCAGATCCTCGCCGAGGAGTACGCGAGTCCCGCCACGCTGCCACCCGGGAACGTCCTCATCGTCGGCAGCGGCCAGACCGGCTGCCAGCTGGCGGAGGAGCTGCATGAAGCGGGTCGGAAGGTTTTCCTCGCTTGCGGTCGCGCCCCATGGATGCCTCGGCGCCTCGGGGGCCACGACCTGGTCTGGTGGTTGATCGAGTCCGGCTTCACGGAGCGCACACCGGACCAGCTCCCGTCGCCCGCGGCGCGCCTGGTCGGGAATCCGCAAGCCACGGGCCACGGGGGCGGGCACGACCTTCATTTCCGGACGCTGCACGAGATGGGCGTCGAGCTGCTCGGGCGATTCGTGGGCGCGGAGGATTCGGCGCTGCATTTCGCTGACGACCTGGCCGCCAGCGTCGACTTCGGCGATGCGCGCTGGGCGGACATCAGGGGCTACATCGATGCGTGCTGCGTGAGGACCGGCATGCCTCGGCCGATCTACGATCTCCCGCCACCGATGCGGATCGAAACCCGCACCGAGCTCGACCTCGCTCGCGAGGGCATCGAAACCGTCATCTGGACCAGCGGCTATCGACCGGAGTACGGCTGGGTGGAGTTTCCGGTTTTCGACGCCATGGGCTTCCCGATCCAGACCGACGGCGCGACTTCGGTGCCAGGGCTTTACTTTGTAGGTGTGCACTGGATGAGAAAGAACAAGTCGGCGATCCTCGCCGGGGTGGGCGAGGACGCGGAGATTGTGGCGCGGCAAATCGTAGAGAGCCGAACCTGAGGATCGCGGTCGCCATGTCCGGCGGCGTGGACTCATCGGTCGCTGCCGCGCTCCTGCAGGCGCAGGGCCACGACGTGGTCGGCATCACACTCCAGCAGTGGCCGCGAGGCGAGACCGAGGAATCGGCCAAGCATGGCGGCTGCTGCTCGCTGTCCGCGGTCGAGGATGCACGACGCGTCGCCACGGTGCTCGGCATTCCTTATTACTGCTGGAACCTGGAAGCGGAGTTCGGCAAGCGCGTCATCGAGCCTTTCCACCGAGATTACCTCGAGGGCAGGACGCCGAACCCATGCGTGCGGTGCAACGCGTTCGTCCGTTTCGACCTCATGCTCTCGCGCGTGCTGGAGCTCGGCTTCGAGAAGCTCGCCACTGGGCACTACGCGCGCATCTTGGACAGCCAGGAGGGGCCGGAGCTGCACACCGCCATCGATCCCGCGAAGGATCAGTCCTACATGCTGTATCACCTCGATCGCGATCGACTCGCGAGCATCGCGTTTCCGCTCGGGCGCATGACCAAGCGAGAAGTGCGCGAGCATGCGCGAGAGTTCGGGCTGCCTGTCGCCGACAAGGCGGAGAGCCAGGAGATCTGCTTCGTGCCTCGGGGCGAAACCGCGCGGTACCTGGCCGAGCGGCTGCCGGTGCGGGCGGGTGCGGTCGTCGACTCGTCCGGACGCGAGCTCGGCGACCATCGCGGCACGGCGCTTTACACGGTGGGCCAGCGGAGCGGTTTCGGCGATCTGCGCGAGGCCGGGCCGTGGTACGTGATCAAGATCGACGCCCCCGCCAACCAGCTGGTGGTGGGGCGCAGGGAGGAGCTGGCGGTGCGCGAGATCGAACTTCGCGACGTGACGTTCATCGCCGGAACGGAGGCCGAGCCGGTTCGGTGCGAGGCGCGGCTGCGTTATCACTCACAAGCCATCCCCGCCATGTACGCGTCCGGCCGCCTCACGCTTGACGAGCCCTTCCTCGGCGCGGCGCCGGGGCAGGCGGCGGTTCTTTACACAGGCACGAAGGTGCTGGGCGGCGGGACCATCGTCAGAGCGCTGTAACCAACCCTTCCTGGTAGAACCGCACCGGGTGGCGAAGCCCGTGGTTGCGCTCGTACTCCGACCACGCCGCCTCGTACAACTTCGCGCCCTGCGCACGGATGTCCTCCGCAGCCGGCGCCGAGACGCCGGATGCACGCAAGCGCTTGGCCAGCGAGGAGAGCGCGAAGTCGCTCAGCTCCTGGCCGTTGACCCGAAGGGGAGGCGGCACAGCGCGAGGATCTTCGATCGGCAGTCTCCGGTCAGGCGCTACTGCGGTCCGCACCGCCGGCTCGAGCAGGTCGAGCACCTTGAGCGTGACCACGCGCGCCATCTCAGGCTGCTTTGCGATGCGGCGGCGCAGCGCCAGGACGCCGAACCCGATGTGGCGGGACTCGTCGCGAGCCACCGCCGTGAAGCCGGCCACGAAGCCGGGCATCATGCCGACGTTCCGCAGCGTGCGCAGGAGGCTGCGCTGGCCGGTGACCGCGAGGTAGCCCTCGATGATCAGGTGGTAGGTGACCACGCCTTCCACCCACGCGAGCTCGTTGTGGGGCTCGCGGCGGATCAGGTCCATCGCATCGACGAGCTGCTGCTCGAAGATCTTTCGGAAGCCCTCGGTAGCACGCGGCCCAATCGCCTCGAGCGCCGCGTGCAGGCCTCCACCGACTTCCAGCACGTCCTCGAAGAACCGTTGAAAGAACACGGTGTGCCGGGCCTCGTCCGCGATCTGGGTGGCGAGGAAGATCCGCTCGTCCTCGTATGGCGCTGCATGAAGCAGCGGTGCCAGAGTGTCGGTGACCGCCTGCTCGCCGATGAAAAAGAGCGTCATCGTGTTCTGCATCACCTGCCGGATGTTCGCGGGCAGGTTCTGCCAGTGCTGGACGTCGGCCGAGAAATCGAGGTCCGACACCGCCCACTGCTGCCGTTCCCAGCGCCGGTACAGCGAGGCGGTATCGATCTCCGGTTCGAGGAGGTGGTCCATCTGCGCCTCGACATCGTCCACGCTGACCCCGACGAGATCGGCCAGGGGCGCCTCTTCCACCCGCCGGACTGCGTCGAGCACCGATTGAGCGGTCATCGAGGTCGGCGCTAGTGTAAGTCGCCAATGTGCTGCACGCCCCTCTCCCTCGAAAGGGGGGAACTCCCCCCTTTATGCGCCGGGCCTGGCGGAGCCAGCTCCCGGCGCACCCCTCTGCTAACCCTCTCCCCTCGAGGGGAGAGGGGATCAAGTTGATCGAAACCCAGCGGCTCCTCATCCGCCTGGCGGAGGTCGCGGATGTGCGGGAGATCATCCGTTACTACCGCGACAACCGCGAGCACCTGCAGCCGTTCTCGCCGACGTATCCGCCCGATTTTCTCGACGAGGCGACGTGGCTGGAGCAGGTGCGCGTCCGTCTGGCCGAGTTCGCGGCCGGGGCAGGCTTCCGGGCCTTCGTGTTCGCTCGCGACCTGCCGAACCGGATCATCGGGAACCTCAACCTCACGCAGGTCCACCGCGGGGCGTTTCAATCGTGCGTGCTGGGCTACAACCTGGCCGCCGACGAGCAGGGCAAGGGCTACATGACCGAGGCCGTGCGCGGCGCCGTCGCATTCGCGTTCGAGACCTGGATGCTGCACCGGGTCGCGGCCGGCTACATGCCGCGCAACACACGCAGCGCATCGGTCCTGGACCGATGTGGCTTCAAGGTCGAGGGCAACTCGCCCGCGTATCTGCTCATCGATGGCCGGTGGGAGGACCACGTGCTGACCGCGATCATCAACCCGAGCTGGACCGCTCCGGCGCCTTGAACCTGCCGCCGCCCACCGACCTCGCGGTCGCCGCTCTCCGCTGGCTCGAGTACGCGGGCCTGCTCGCGTTCGTGGGGGTGCTGGTGGTGCGCCGGCTGGCGGCGATGCGACCGGCGATCACCTGGGCGCGCCCGTCGATGCAACCGGCGCTGGCTGCAGCCTTCGTCGGTGGGCTTGCGGTGGTGAGCATTGACGCGGTGCGCCTGGGTCATCCGTCCGTCTCTGGCATCGTTCGCGTCACGGCGGAAGGCGTCGCGCTGGGCCTGTGCATCCGGGGTTATCCCTTGGTGGTGCCGCCCGGCATCTTGGCGGCGGCGGCGCTTGCGTTTGCCGGCCACGCGGCCATGATCAATCCCCCCGCGGGCGCGATCTTCACGGACGCGACCCATGTTCTGTCGGCCGGAGCGTGGGCCGGCGGCATCCTGGCGCTCGCCACCCTGCGACCGCCGGCCGGATGGGGAGCGGACGAAGGGCGCGCGATGATCCAGCGATTCGGACGGGTCGCGTTCCTGGCCTTCACGATCACGGCCTTGACCGGGGTGCTGCGGGCAAGCGAGGAGCTGCGCGGGTTCGATGACTTGTGGGGAACGCCATATGGGCTGGTTCTGAGCCTGAAGACGGCCGGCGTCCTGGTCATGGTCGCGATGTCGGTTCTGGTCTGGCGACGTGGGTTCCAGCACGCCCGAGCCGAAGGGGCGCTGGTGCTCATCGTCCTCGCCGCCACCGCCATGCTGGCGGCTTTCCCAATGCCTCCCGGCCAGGCATAGAATCCGCCCATGGCCACCGTGCGGAAGGTCATGAGCGAAACCCTGTTCACGGTCAGCCCTTCGACCACCGTGGGCGAAGCAGTAGCGCTCATGGCCCAGCACCGCGTGGGCTCGATGCTCGTCATGGACGGCACCAGGCTCGCCGGCATCTTCACCGAGCGCGACACCGTGCGGGCGATCTCGCACTCCCATGACGCCCCCTCGCACGAGGTCTCGTCGTGGATGACGCAGGATCCCATGACGATCGGCCCCGACGAGCAGGTCGAGGACGCGCTGAAGACGATGCTCGACCACGGATTCCGGCACCTGCCGGTCGTCAGGGACGGCGAGGTGATCGGGATCGTGTCCATACGAGACCTCGCCGGCTAGCGTTCTTCACGCCGCTCTCCCCCCAAGGGAGAGGGGGATCTTCGGTAAAATGCACGGTTCCCGCCAGCCGTTGGTTTCGCTCGCCCAAAAAAAGGGCGCTGGAGTTCAAAACACTTGGGTTTTTTGGCGCTGCGGCGCTACATCCCGTATATGCGGCCCTACGTCGGGCTGGTGATCGTCTTCGTCGTGTCTCAGCTGGGCAGCCTCGCCACGGCGGCCTCGATCCCCAAGGTGATCCAGTACATCATCGACGGTCCGATCACCCACCACCAGCTGGGCCAGCTGCTCCCGATGGCCGGGCTGCTGGTGCTGATCGGGCTGCTCGAGTTCGTCTTCATCTACCTTCGCCGCAACTACTCCGGCACCGCTTCGCTCCACATGGAGACGGACCTACGCAACGACTTCTACGCACATCTGCAGAACCTGCAGGTGTCCTTCCACGACAACTGGCAGTCGGGTCAGCTGCTGTCGAGGGCGATCGCCGACATCAGTACGGTGCGCCGCTTCGTCAGCTTCGGATTGATCTGGTTCCTGCAGATCTTCCTGACGTTCGCGGTCGTGGTCGTGCTGATGCTGAGCCTGGACTGGGCGCTGGCGATCGTGGTCGTCGCATGCATGCTGCCGATCGCCTACTTCAGCCTCAAGTTCCACGACAGCTACAAGGTGATCGCGCGCCGCCTGCAGGACCAGCAGGGGGACCTCACCACGATCATCGAAGAGATGGCCACGGGCGTCCGCATCATCAAAGCGTTCGGTCGGACACCATTGATGCAAAAGCGCTTCGAGGACCAGGCGCGCCTCCTGCGTGCCACGAGCCTGGAGGGCATCGAGGCTCGCTCTGAGCTCTGGACCCAGCTGAACTTCTTGCCGAACCTCTCACTGGTCGCGGTCCTTCTGCTGGGCGGTTTCAACGTCGTGCAGGGTAGCCTCACCATAGGCGGCCTCGTCGCCTTCATGAACTATGTCTTCATGCTCACGTGGCCGATGGACGCGATCGGCTACGTGCTTTCGATGAGCGAGGAGTGCCAGACCGCTTCGGACCGGCTCAACGAAGTCTTCGATTCGCGACCGGAGATTGCCGACCGGGCCGGCGCTCACTCGCTCGACCGGTGTCGGGGCCGGATCGAGTTTCGCGGCGTCGGTTTCAAGTACCCCAAATCCGACGAGTGGATCCTGCGCGACCTCAACCTGGTGATCGAGCCTGGAGAGACGGTGGGCATCGTCGGGCGCACCGGGAGCGGCAAGACGACGCTCGCCTATTTGCTGCCGCGTCTGTACGACGTCGCCGAAGGCCAGGTCCTTCTCGACGGCATCGACGTGCGTGACCTCCATCTCCGCTCGCTTCGCTCACACGTCGGCGTCGCGTTCGAGGATCCAATCCTCTTCTCGGCCTCGGTCCACGAAAACCTCGTCATGGGGCGGCCAGTCGTTTCTGACGAGGAGCTCAAGCGCGCGATCGACGTCGCGCAGGCGGGTTTTGTCTGGGACCTGCCCTGGGGTCTGGAAACTCGTGTGGGGGAGCAGGGCTACACGCTGTCGGGCGGGCAGCGGCAGCGCCTGGCGCTTGCGCGCGCCGTCCTCGGCAACCCGGCCGTGCTGGTTCTTGACGACCCGCTGTCGTCGGTGGACGTGCATACCGAATCGGTCATCGAGGAGTCGCTCACGCGCGTCCTCGAGGGCGTCACCGGGCTGCTCGTGGTGCACCGGCCGTCGACGCTTGCGCTCGCCGACCGGGTGGCGCTGATCGACGGCGGCACTGTGGTCGCGGTTGGCGCGCACCGCGACCTCTTGAAGTCGAACGACCTGTACCGCGCGCTCCTGTCGCAGGAGTACGAAGCCTCGAGGCAGCAGACAGCTTGAGCAGCGTTGCCCCTGCCGATCGCTGGCGTGGAGTCGCGTCCGAAGACGTCGACGAGTACTCCGCCAACGTCGCCGGCCTGCTCCGACGCCGCAGCAGGCGCCTGCTCGCGACCCTCGCGAGTCCATACCGCGGCGAGCTGCTCGTCGCCGCCGCCCTGATCACGATCCGGTCCGCCGCCTACCTCTCGCTGCCGTACCTCGTCGGGCTCGGCATCGACAGGGGGATTCATACCGGCAACCTGAGGACGCTGGAGATAATCGTCGGCGCCCTGCTCCTGGCCCTCATAGTGCAGGCCCTCGCCAACTACGCGTTCCTCCGGCTCTCGGGTCGCATCGGCGCGGACATCCTGTTCGACCTTCGCCGGACGCTGTTCGCGCACGTGCAGGAGCTATCGCTGTCGTTCTACGAGCGCTACACGTCAGGGCGAATCATCTCCAGGCTGACCTCGGACATCGACGCACTCAACGAGCTGCTGGCGACCGGGTTGACGTCGGTCATCACCTCATTGATATCGGTGGTCGCGATCACCGTGATCCTTTTGCGGTTGGATGCGCGCCTTGGTCTGGTCACGTTGGTCGCCATGCCATTGGTGCTCGGCTTGACGTGGTGGTTCCGGAACAACTCCGCGCGGTCTTACCGAGCGGTACGCCGCGCGATCGTGCTCGTGATCGTTCACTACGTCGAGTCGCTCGGCGGCATCCGGGCCGTGCATGCGTTCAGGCGTGAGCCTCGCAACCAGGAGATCTTCGAGGACGTCAACGGCCGCTACCGAGACGCCAACATCTGGTCGAACCGTCTCGCCTCGACGTTCGGCCCCGCGATCAACCTGCTCGGGCGGCTGACGACCACCCTGGTGCTCCTGTTCGGCGGCTACCTCGTCGTCCAGGGCCAGCTGACGCTGGGCGTGCTGACCGCCTTCGTCCTTTATCTGCGCCAGTTCTTCGAGCCGATGCAGGACCTGTCGCAGTTCTACAACGTGTTCCAGGCGGCCGGCGCCGCGCTGGAGAAGCTCGCCGGGGTGATCGAAGAGACTCCCACCGTCCCGGAGCCGGTGAGTCCCGTGCGCATGGTCTCGATCGCAGGCGCCGTGGCGTTCGAAGGTGTGACCTTCGCGTATCGCGACAAGGCGGTCCTGCACGACCTCGACATCCACATCCCGGCGGGGCAGATCGTGGCGCTGGTCGGTGAGACCGGGGCGGGCAAGACGACGATGGCGCGGTTGATGGCGCGGTTCTACGACCCGAGCGCCGGGCGCGTGACGCTGGATGGCGTCGACCTGCGCTCGATCGCCACTGAGGATTTGCGGCGAGCTGTCACGGTGGTGACTCAGGAGAGCTTCTTGTTCTCGGGCAACGTGGGCGACAACCTGCTGTTCGGGCGGCCCGACGCGACGCGTGAGGAGATGGAAGAGGCCGCGCGCGCCATCGGCGCCCACGACTTCATCAGCGCCCTGCCCAACGGCTACGAGACCGACGTGAGGCGGCGAGGTGTGCGGCTGTCTTCGGGCCAGCGCCAGCTGGTGGCTTTTGCGCGGGCGTTCCTGGCCGACCCACGCGTCCTCATCCTCGACGAGGCGACGTCATCGCTCGATCTGCCATCGGAGCGCCTAGTGCAACGGGCGCTGCGCACGTTGCTGCGGGACCGGACGGCGGTGATCATCGCCCACCGGCTCTCGACGGTCGACATCGCCGATCGGGTGCTGGTCATCGATGGTGGGCGGGTGGTCGAAGACGGCCCGCCTTCAGAGCTGCGCGAACGCAGCGGCCGCTACGGCTCGCTGCATCGGCAGTGGGTGGAGTCCCTGGCCTAAACGCGGCCTTAAATGGCGCCCAGGAGCTCCCGACAGGCGCGCTCGCATCGCCGGCAGGCCTCTGCGCAGACGCGGCAGTGCTCGTGCATTTTGGCATGCCGCTCGCACTCGTCACCGCAGTTCTTACAGGTAGCCGCGCACGCCTCCAGCAGCAGCTTCGTGATCCTTGAGTCGTACTCGGCCAGGCGACTTGTGTGCATGACGGTGGCGGCACAGATATCGGCGCAGTCCAGGCACAGCCGGATGCACTTGACCATCTCAGACAAGTCCGGCTCGCCCAGGTCCGCGTCGACGTCGGCGGTGCAGGCCTGGGCGCAGTCGTTGAGCGCGTCGATGGTAGCGGCCAGCACGCCGCTATCGACCTTGAAGGTGCGTGAGTAGGAGTCAAGCATCTGCTTGGCATAGCTCATGGTCCCCTCCTTTGAAGGCGACGTATGACCGGGCAGCCAGTTATCGGTTCAGGATAACGACGGTGATTGCGCATAGTGCTGCCTCTCGCGATCATGATCGTGGCGGCCGCCCTGGCGCACGGGGCTGGAACCGGTGGAGGGATAATTCGGCTAATGCCAGCCGCGAAGGACTTTCAGTTGCACGCCGACGCCAAAGCGCGTGAGTGGCTTGACGTACATCCCGCCGACGGGCCGCGAGTCGTTGCGTACGACGTTCATCGGTGCTGCGGGGGCGGCAAGATCTGCCAGGTCAAAGTGCGCGCACAATCGCGCAAGGACGATCCGGATGACTTCGCCACCGGCGCCCTGGAAGACGGCACCACGTTCCTGATCGATCGCCGGGCGGCCGCAAGGCTGCCTGCTCGCTTCGGTTTGACCGTGCGCGGCATCGGACGACTGAAGCACCTCGACCTCGACCTCGAGTCCGAGCAGTGGGGGACGCTGCTCTACGACTGAGATCGCTCGCGCTTAGCGCGGAAGGTCGCGATCGCCGCTTGCCGGTAGCGTTCCGCCATCTCGAAGTAGCGCGCGGCGTCATCGGCGAGGTCTGGATCATGCTCCCGGTGACGCCGGCTCAAAGCGACGGCTGCGAACTTGGCGCCCCTCATGTACGGCTCCAACTGCTCAAAAGGTAGAGGTCGATCGCCTCGCGCCATGTCAGTCTCCTCCGCGAAGGGAATTGAACAACTCGTCGTCTGTCGGCCGGTCGGCGAAATCGCGCCCGACGTAGGCCCAACCGATGGAGCGGTCCTTGCGGATTGCGAAGATGGAAGGCTTGGCGATGCCCCCCTCGGCGTCAGTCCACACACCCCACTCCTTGATCACATGGCCTTCGGGATCGCTGAGTAAGGGAAACGGCAGCAGCAGCTTCTCGACCATGGCGCTGTTGTTCTCGATCGGATCGACCGAGATCGCGGCCAAGGCTACGCCCTCTTTGACGAAGCGGTCCCAATTGCGTGCGTACGAGGCCAACTGCCCGTTGCAGTAGGGTCACCAATCGCCGCGGTAGAAGACGAGCAGAACCGGCCCGCGGGCGAGGTGATCGGCGAGGCGCCACGCCTTGCCCTCGTGGTCGGCCAGTTCGAAGTCTGTCGCCTTCTCCATAGCCATGGAAATCCACAGCCATGATCCCTGATTCCTCCGATCTGTCGCCGAAAGGTCTATCGCTCCTTGGGCACGGTCTTCAATTCGGGCTGCCCGCCCATGCGCAAGGTGGCCCCGACCAGCACGGTCAGGGTTGCCATCACCCCCGCGGTCCAGGCGATCGCGGGCGCCCCGCCGAACGCAAGCACGATCGCCGCAATCAGCGTGATCACCGCTGCGGTGCCCGGAGCGTTGACGATGAGCGAACGCCGTGCTTCGCGGGTCGCCGCGGCGACGATCCCGGACGCGACCAGCAACACGCCCAGCACGTAAGCGCTGATCGAAGAAACCCGGTGCGAGGTCGCACCGAAGACGAATGGCGAGATGAAGAGAAGAACGCCGAACACCACCGTGGCGTAGTCCTGCCACCGCTTCCAAGTCGTCATGAAACCCCAGGCCTCCAGTTACTTCCGCCGTGTCTTGTGCAACTTACGATACCAACCGGATGACTGAGGTCTTCGCACCGGTTCGGATCGAAGTGATGACGCTGGGCGAGGCGTGGATGTCGATCGCGGCCGCGATTCTGACACGCGGTGTCGTCGGGAACTGGGAAGGACTGCCAATCGTCGAAGTATTCCGCGCGACGCTCGACGTGTCGTCGCCCAGGATGGACGACCCGATCATTGCCCAGCACGGCGATCCTGAACGCCTGGCCTGGATGCACGCGAACTTTACCGACCACTCCCGGGTGGCAGATCTCGGTGACGCCGACAGCTACGCGACGCGCCTGTACGACTACGCCCACACAGGCCGCGACCAGATCCGCTGGGTGATCGACCGACTACAGGCCAATCCATGGGCGCGCGACGCGACGGTCACGACGTTGCAGCCACTCACCGACACCAGCTACATACCCTGCGTCAGCCTGCTCGACTTCTGGCTCGTCGAGGGAAAGCTACAGCTCGCCGTCTACGCCAACGCCATCGACTTCGGCACGAAGGGCTATGCCAATCTCGTCGAGCTGGCTGCGCTTCAAGCTCGCGTGGCCGGCGACCTTGGCGCCGGCGTCGGCACGCTGACAATGACGGTGAAGTCGGCCCACATTTATCAGACCGAGCTTGACCTGATGCGGCGCATCATCGCGGCGACATAAGGCCTACGAGAGGCTTTTAGTCATGCCTGGAATGCGGGAACCAGCGCTCGACGCGGTCGAAGCGTCCGTCGGAGAAGCCTGGTCGCGAATCGACACCCCAAAGCTGCGAGGCGATTGCCAACGCGATCAGGGCCAGGAGTGCCAGCAGGTGCTGCATGCCCAAAGCCTACGCTGATACATCGAGAAACCATGGTGACCGCACTGGTTGAACCGACGCT
>WNFF01009895.1_pt1 | contig 11471 bp, 14 predicted proteins | sample 5400441 | NCBI WGS metagenome assembly WNFF01 (sample SAMN13153345, study PRJNA577476) | soil metagenome | isolation source: 120 cm saprolite under Douglas fir tree site 2 hole 3 replicate 1 | place: USA:California | collected 2015-04-18
GAAGCTGATGGCCTACAACTAGAGCGTATTCGCGAGCAAATCATAAGCTTTGGACTGCATCCTCTGATTTCAAAATCGGTGTGGTCTCACATCGAATGGCCCCGCGATCACCCGTCGCTGCGATTTTTACAGTTGTTCGAGAAGTCTCGTAGAGCATCGACTCCACAGCGAGTGTTGTGGTGCTGTGCCAATGTGGTTGACCGAAAAAGACTAAAAGGAACGCCCCTAACGAAACAGCAAGCCGGTCTTCTGTTAGGTTATCCAGACTGTTGCGTGCGGTTTGAGGTCGATGTGAACCTGAGAGGTAATACGGAATTTCTGAGTGCCCTAATTGCAAAGGTAGGAAGTGATGAACAGTCTGTTGCTCGCGCATTGAGGGACGACGTCGGAGTAGAGGTTTCTGACAAGGTATTCACCCTGAAGAATGTTCCCAGAACAGACGCGCAGTTTCCCTTCGTGATGCACACCGCCTGCGATTCATGTCTCGGCTCCCCGACCTCCCCAACTGGACAGCTCAATTCTGCTTATGAAAAGCTGGCTCTCGATCTCGATCCACAGCTGCACGGAACCATTATTAGAATTCGAACATTGTGCGGCAAATTGCTGGCGATTAGCGAAGCAGAGAAAGACAGTGTATTCCAGGAAATACAGAGGATTCACCGGGCATTCTCCACACCGAGGGAGTGACACCCGGCAGCGGTCAAGGCAGGTGGTGAATCATGTTTTCCTCTTCTGACATAGCGAATTTCCCTGCTTGCCGACACATCGCGACACTTGACCGTGCCGAGGAAAGAAAAGAAGTCACTAAGCCTTTCTTCAACGACCCCACGATCGATTTGTTGCAGAAGCCCGATTTTTGCCTTTCAAGTTCCATCGTCCAGGAAACCCATTCGTGTAAAGTTCCGGAAGACACCGCGTATCCACCACACGCGCGCATTGTGATGCGCGAGTCTTTGGGGTGTGTGTAGGAGTTACCGTCACTATTCTCGGGGTCCTGCCTATCCCCAATTCCTCGGATACAAGAAGGAGAACCCGAAGCGAGGGTTGCTCTCAAGCTCCGGTCACTGACATTGCTGGCGCTCTGGGCGACACGGACGCCGTAGTCGAGAAACACTACAAAACCCTTGGTGGCCAGATCAGACACTCTTCTCCTTGCGTCCTTGAGCTTTCCTTCGATGTCTTCAACTATCTGATTCCAAAACACATTTCTTTTGCTTAAATCTCAACCTTTTGCCCTTTACTTTGTTTTATACATTGTATAAATTAATCCTATGGCACTCAACTACGAACAGTTGTTTAAGCAGGTTAAGGACGAAATTTTCAGCAAACGCGCAGAACTTGGGGCGTGCCTCACGCGGGCCGAGGCCTTGGAAGATGAAATCAGCGGTCTTCAGCAGACCGCAGCCGGACTCGCTAAAACGCTCGGCGAACAATACGAAGCAGACGACGAGTTGGGTCTCACCGAAGCCATTCGGAGGGTATTTCGGCAGAATCCCGAGAAGAACTTTATTCCGGTGGAGATTAGGGATGAGCTTGAACAGATGGGACACGACGTAGAAAAGTACGGCAACATTTTGGCGTCGATCCACTCCGTTATCAAGCGGCTCCTTGACAAGGACATTTCTCAGTTGGGAACTAGAAGCAACGGAAAACCTTGCTACCAGTGGCGGAAAAAGGTTGAGATCAGTAAAGCTCCGCCCCGTTCTTCGGCAGGGGATAACCTCAGAGCAACACCGATGCCCAGTCCCCCGATGCCTAAGCCCCCGGAGGATAAGAAATGACTTTGCTGCAAAAGCAAACCGCCCACCGTGGTCTAAACACGATGAGCGGCAAGAAAGGAGGTGATGCCTTTGCCCCCTCCACCAACTGAATAGCTGAATAAGCGCCCCGTCTGCGGTTCGAGCCGTAGGCGGGGCTAATCCAAAGCGCGGAGTGACTCACGCCTCAGACCCACAGATATTTTGGCTGGTTTCTCCGCATAACGCAAGCGGAGAAATCACATGACCTGCACCCGTTGTAACCACACGACCTGCAAGCGTTTCGGGTACTTTGGTAAACGCCGAATCCAGCGCTGGCGCTGCACTTCCTGCAAATCCACGTTCTGCGAAGCCCACACGAAATTGACGCGGGATACCATGACTGCGAATCCCGACGCAGCGATCCGAGCGATTCAGTGCCTTCTTGAAGGCTGCTCTATTCGCAGCACCGAGAGGCTTACGGGGCTGAACCGGAACACCATCATGCGGCTGCTCATCCTTGCGGGCGAGCGCAGTGCTCACCTGATGGATTCCCGAATGCGCGATCTGCACCCTAGGTATTTGCAAATTGATGAAATCTGGACGTTCGTTCAAAAGAAAGCGCGTCATGTTCGCAAAGACGAATCGCCCGACCTGGGCGACCAGTGGGTTTACGTGGCGATTGATGAGGAAACTAAACTGATTCCTTCGTTCATCATCGGGAAGCGACACCGCGAAGTTGCCAGCACGTTTCTTTGGGACCTGTATAACCGTGTCGCCAGTCGCGTGCAAATCACAACTGACGGTCTGCGCCACTACACGGAAGGCGTCCCTCTTGCGTTCGGCCTGGACGTGGACTTCGCTCAACTGGTCAAATTGTTTGGCGACTATGGCCAGCATGACTCCGCTGGGAGGTACTCCCCAATCGTCGAGGTTATATCCAAGGTGCGGACTGGCAACCCTGATCCTAAGCACATTTCGACTAGCTTCGTCGAGCGGCAGAACCTCACCATGCGGATGCAGCTTCGCAGATTCACGCGCCTGACGAATGCTTTCAGCAAGAAGCTGTCCCACTTGAAAGCCGACGTCGTCTGCATTTCGCGTATTACAATTTCTGCCGTATTCATTCGAGCCTCAGAGTTACACCCGCGATGGAGGCGGGCCTTACTAATCACGTTTGGACGGTTGCCGACCTTCTTTCGGCTGACTAACTAGGTACAATCTGTGCTTGCCGCAGGGGGCGGTCGCATAATGCTTGGGGCTATCGAAAACATCTTGCTCCTACTGGGTCTCGCTAGCCTTCTCTCCCTGCTTTTCATGCTGCCGATTGCGATGTTTTCTCCGTCGATGTTTACTAGACCTTGGACCGTTGTTTCGGTCTTATCTTTTATTAGCTTCGCTTCCGCATTGGTTTGGCTGCTCCTCGGATGGGGCTGCAAGGAATAGCAGTAACACGTTATTTAAGACACCACCACAATTTCGGCTGACTGGATTCGTCGCTCGAAGACCTGCTACTCTGAGCTGTTATTTTGCCCTTGAAGGTGCTTGCGCATGAGAGACGTTTATGAAGTTCTGAGACAGAAAGAGCTTGAGGTGTCGAGGCTGCAAAAAGAAGTTGAGGCGTTGCGTGTAGCAGCCCCTCTTCTATTGGCAGACGGGGAAGCCGAAGATGACCACCAGCCGACATTGCGCCGTGCGGTAAATGACACTCCGCAACCCGACCACAGTGGATGGAAAGATAGAGGCAAAACGCACTGGCCGTAAGCTGAATCCCGTTTGCGGATGAATACCTCTTGCCAAATCGAGTACGTATCCAGTGACAGCGACGTAGGTATGCCATGTACTACACCCGTGCCTGCGCGAAAGGCGTCCACCGCAGTACAGGGGGTGGCATTGCGCGAGTCAGTCCATACCGCAAGGGTTTACGGTCAATCTCAGCCACAGATTCCGCCCGTTTCTCGGTGGGTCGTGTAAGAAGGAAGCAGGCAGAAAATTCGGAAATCGGAGATCCGGCGACCAGAGCTTGCCGCCCTTTGGTGCTAAAGATCACGTGGATCACGATGTTGTCACAGGTTTGAGCCAAGGTTCTTACCCCCCTCCGGGGCTTGGGATTGTTGCTTCCGCTAACTCATTCCCTGTTGTTTCCAGCTTTCACACTCTCGCGTATACTCGGGCGCGTGAATACCTGCTCGTCCAAACCGGCATTGCTAACGCTGAGCTGTTATTTCTGTCTTTTCTGTGCCGCAGCAAGTCTGGCTCAGAACACGGACACGCCCAAGCCCAAGCAGCCGGTTGCCACTATCGGCGGCCAGACCGTCTACGATGACGAACTGCTTCCGACTGTCCAGGGGCAACTATTTCCGCTGCGCAACCAAGAATACGAGATCAAGAAGCGCGCGCTGGACACCCTGATCGAGCAAAAGCTGCTGGAAGCAGGGGCGAAGAAGAAAGGCGTCGAGACGGAAAAATTGCTCGAGCGGGAGGTGGATTCCAAAGTACAGGAGCCGAGCGAGGCTGAGCTCGAGGCTTATTATCTGGGTCAAAAAGACAGAATCAATGGTCCGTTCGACGAGGTCAAGGTTCAGCTACGGCAAACGCTAAAGCAGGCGAAAATCCAGCAGGCACGGCAGGATTATTTGAAGGGTCTGCGAAAGGACGCTGATGTGGTTGTCCTGCTCAGTCCGCCCAGAATGCAAGTCGGTTATGATCCGGCGCGCGTGCGAGGAAATCCAAACGCACCTGTGATGATCGTGGAATTCTCCGATTTTCAATGCCCCTACTGCCACCAGGTCGAACCTGTATTGAAAGATTTGCTCGCTAAGTACGGAGGCAAAGTAAGCCTTGCCTATCGCGACCTACCGCTGAAGCAGATTCATCCGCAGGCCGAAATTGCGGCGGAGGCCTCGCGCTGCGCCGGAGAACAGGGAAAATACTGGGAGTATCATGACCAACTCTTCAATGCGACTAAGCTCGACCGCGAGGCTCTTCTCGAATACGCTCGCAATCTGAAGCTGGATGACAAACAGTTCGATTCCTGCCTGACCAACGGCAAATACCGCGCAGACATCGAGAAGGACCTCCGCGAGGGGATGCAGGCGGGGATTACCGGAACCCCCGCATTTTTGGTCAATGGGGTCGCACTCTCTGGAGCGCAGCCGCAAGAGAGTTTTGCCCGCGTGATTGATCAAGAGCTCAGTCAAAAGCGCTGAGGACTGGGGCGTCTTTCAGTTGGATTTCGCGGCATTCTCGGCGGCGGGTGACCATTTGGTCAGGAAGTCCTTCCACTTTTCGGGATTAGGTTCACCCCCGACCTCTAGCTTCGCCATTCCCTGTGAGTGCAGCAACGTGCCATCTCTTTCCAAGACGAAAAAGTGGGGAATGCCTTCAGTCTTGGGATACTGCAATAGAACTTTTTCATTCTTATTCTCAGAACTGTAAAACACGTTTACGGTGATGAAGTTCTTGTCACGGAGTTCGGCAATTTCTGGATGCTGCTCGAAAAACTTGTCCAGGACGTGGCACCAGGAGCACCAGTCGCCCCCAACATCCAAAATGATGCGTTTGCCTGTTCTCTGCGCCTCTTTGATCGCGGCTTGAATATCAGCCGCGGCATCCCGCTTCTCGTCAAATTTGTGCGCCGGGACATAGCCGGACCCCTGTGCTTGTGCCGAAGGCTGCGCATCTGATGCAGCCTTCGTCTGCGCGGCTGAAGGCAACAAAACCACCGCGACAAACACTGCAATTGACCAGTTTAATCTCATCCTGTTCTTCTTGGGCCAAAACACGCTCCCACAACTCGAATGCTATGACAGGTTTTCCCCCCAGTCAAAGGGGGTCGTTAGGCACTAACTATTTTCCAATGTGACGACTGCCCTTTCTCGATGCCCTTCTGGCACTGTCCTTTCGATATCTGGTCTTCTCGCGCAGACACCTCCATCATGGCCGTAGCAAGGTGTCCATGATGAAAAAGACGGTCTGTTCCCCCCAGATCTGTGGCAGTGCTTTGCTTTTGGCCATCCTGATGCTGCTCGGCAGCACGCACGGCCTCGCCCAAACCCCTTCGCGCAATACAGAAAGCCCGGCGGAGGCGCACATGCGGGGTCTGAACAACTCGCTGCTGCGTATACACGACCAGATGCAGCAAGCCACCGCGAGTGATGTGCGGCCGTTACGCAGCCAGGCCGCGACCGTGATTGCGCAGCGCGCCGCAGCTTTGGGGAAACTGATCGAGACCGATCCCCACGCCGCGCTCTCGTTCGCTTTTTCGCCAGAATTGCTGGCCGATTTGGCGGCGAAGTTTCCCAATTCGGCTGGACAACTCGAATCCCAGACCGCTTTGAGCGGGCCGGTCGAGCGTTGGATTATCGACTACGCTGACCTGAAGAGTTCCCGCTCACTGGTTCAGATGAAGGTCGGGCAGCAGAAAATCAATCTGCATTTTGCAGGGCCGGAGCCAGCCAATCTTAAGAACGGCGACGTGATACGAGCCACGGGCGTGCTGGCCGGATCCGAGATGGCGGTCGACACGAGCATCCCCCGCCAGTCCGGATCCGCATTGAGTCCAACCTCGGATTCTCGCCGCGTCGTCGCAGCTAAAGAGCTGCCGCATGCGCAGCAGTGGCCGACGTTTGCGTTTTTGATTTGCGGTCTTCTGTTTGGCACGGGGGGAGGTTTCCGTCTTTCGGGCAGACGGATGCTCACGTTTTTGAAGCATTTTGCGATCTACGGACTCGCCTTCGCCCTATTCGTGTCCAGTTCGACACCGATCTACGCCCAGAATTCCTGCAGCACCAAAGGTGTGCAGGGCACAGCGGTAATATTGGCCACGTTTCCGGGCGTAACGCCGCCTTCGACTCTGACGCCTCAGACCGTGTCAGACATGTTCTTCGGCGCGACGGCGCCATCGGTAAGCAATTATTGGCAGGAGGCGTCGTATGGAATGACCTCTGCCACAGGCGATGTATTCGGCTGGTACACGCTGACCGGCAGCTATAACAGCACCGCCTGCCAGTCTCTAGACGCGGTGCAAAACGATGCCATGTCTGCAGCGGCGGCTTCCGGCGCCAATTTCCAGAGCTATAGCCGCGTAGTAGTAATCTTCCCCGATACGCTTGGATGTGGTTGGTCCGGCCTTTCGAATATCGGGTGCTCTTCGCTGAGCACCCCGAGTGGCACCATCACCGCTTCAAGCTCTTTTCTCTCCGCAGCCTATGCCACGGTACAGGTAGCCACCCACGAACTCGGACACGGACTGGGACTGAACCACGCCTCGACAAGAGCGTTCACTGACACCAACGGCACGCCAGTTACTCTCGGACCATTAGAGACTGCCGGTACTCTGACCGAATATGGGGACAAGTTCTCCACGATGGGCTGCTGTGACCTGGCCGAGTACGGAGCATCCCACAAAGCAGAGATCCTGGATTGGCTGCCGTCCGGCACGGGATACCAAACCGTGCAGTCCAGCGGCACCTATGTGCTGGAACCTTATGAGATCTCAGGCCGCCTGAAAGCGCTCAAAGTACAGCGTGGGACGGGTAACAATGCCTGGCTGTGGCTCGAATATCGACAGCCTGACGGTAACTACGACCCGCTGTTTTTTCCCAGTCCGTTGTGGACCACCCTCACACCGCAGCCATACTCCGGAGTGCTCATTCACTACGAAGATTCGATCTCCGGGCTGCACACACATCTCATCAACTATACCCCCAGCGACAGCAGCTTCTTCTCGCCGGCTCTGGTTGCGGGGCAGAGCTGGAGTGATCCCTATACCAATCTTTCTCTATCTGTGACAGGTGCTACAGCAACGGGCCTAACTGTGAATGTGAACTATGGCGGGAGCGTGCCATGTACGCCGGCTATTCCCACAGTTATAGCCAGCCCATTGGATCCGAGCATTTATCCGGGTAGCAGCGCGGCGTATAGCGTGGCCATCACCGACAATGACTCCTCCGGATGCTCATCCAATACCTACACCCTAGACTCGACCCAGCCCTCAAGTTGGCCGACTAGCTTCTCCGCAACTTCCGTGACGCTCAGTCCGGCTCAGTCCGCATCCGTGACGATGTACAAGACTGGGGCTTCGGGCACGCCACCAGGTACTTATGCGGTGAACGCCAGCGCGTCGGTACTCCGGCGCCCGGGGCGAGCATCACCTTCACACTAACTACAGCCAGCCTCAGCACGGTGACGCAGTCGGCCACCACCGGCTCGAGGGGCACAGCGACTTGGAATTACAAGCTCAGTCCCAAGTATCCCACGGGGACCTACTCCGTAAGCGCGCAGGCCAGCTACACTCCATCCGGCGCGGCAAGTACGCAGTCGGTCACCAGCAACACGGCCGTCTTCACCGTTCAATAGAAACGAGGCGCTGCTTCGGTTTTATGGCTGGAAGCAGCGCCTCGAATCGCTTGGTAACGGGGCGATGGCTTAAGCCAACGCCCCTGTTGCTGTCGCCCGTTTTCCTAATTACCGCTCGAGCAAACGCCAAACGGGCAGAGGTGACACGTGGCCGCTTGGGAGCCAGCAACGGTTCCAACGCCATCCGCGCCGGTGCCGCTACCGAACACGGTGTCCGTGAAGGAACAGACGCCGCTTACGCCACAAGTAAAGCTCGTCGGAGTGTAGCTCCCGGAGTAAGTTGCAGAGTCTGCCGGATGCAGAAGCCCAGGAGTGGCATTGGGCCAGTTGATGGTAGTAATTTGGTTACTACCAGCAGCGCTGGGACAGGTAACCGAGCCCTCCGCATCGCAAAGTGTGACGCCACTGACATCGACGTTACTGGTTGAGGGGTTGCTAATCGTTCCCGAGAAGTTAACCTTCACGGAAAGCGACGACCCGCCCGTTACGGCCGTGGTGCAGCTCTTGGAAACGCCAAGACCGGCTGTGGGCGAGACAAAGCACTGGCCAGTAAGAACTCCATTCGTCAGCGGCCATGCGTTTGGTCCATCGCTCACTGCAACTGGACCTCCTGGAGTAGCTGCAGCATCTACCTTGGCCTCGTTAACCGCACTGTTGTTGCTTGCGGGCAAATCGAAGCTACCGCTGTATGTAGCAGTGTCATTCGGTAGCAGGCAGAGAACTGTCGTATTACCGTTGGTACAGCTATCTGGCAGCACGGGCTGAGTGAGTTTCGTGTTGGTTGCACCAGTCGGATAGGTATCCGTCACTGTCACGTTGTACAGGGCTCCGACGCCTTTGTTGGTTACCACGCCGGAGAAATTGTACGTGGTCGTGCCGCTGGTGGAGGTAATGGCGGCACTGTCGCATTGTTTCGAGATCGAGACCTTGCACAGCGTGAAGCTGCCGCCGAGAAAATCCTTGAGTTCGGCGCCAGTGGATTGCGAAGAGCGCGTTTCTTCCAGGAAGGAGCTGAAACATCCGGGGACGGCGAGCTTTGCTGCCTTAAACGCAGCGGTGATGTCAACCCCTCCCTCAAAGAACAACGGGCTCGCAAGGCTGCCATTCCAACTAGAAGCTGTGGTGTTTGAGTTAGTGATCGCGCAGAAGATGCTGGTACCGCAAACGTTAGATGCAGACGCGCTGCCGAGAAGCGCGAGATTGGTATCCGCGCACCCACCCACAGTTGGGTTCTTGACAGTAGTCTTGACCTTCGAGCAAAGGGTGGCGTCCCAGGCGTATGCCGTAACCCCAGATGTGCCGCCACCGCCGGTAAATGCGGAGACTATAAATACGTCGCCGTCTTTATGAGCGCCCGGTCCGAAGGTGTTATTGGCTTGCTTTTCGACATCGTTCTGGAAGAACCAGATTCCGACGTTGGCATCGCCATTCGGGGACACGCGGTTCGCCCCGAACATCAGCACCAGATCGCCACTCTGTTCATAGGCGGCAGCGTACCCAGCGTCGAAGGTGTCCTTATTCGGAGACGAATTGCCCGACCAAACCCACGTCGTAGTGTCGTTTGTGTCTTTAGAACCTTGACTAAAGACGTTAGTGATTAACAAGCCATCAATGTACACGCGGGTCAGAGAATGTCCCGCCGAACTGCCGGCTCCAAAGCCGTTTGCGTCAACGGGGCTACCAGTGCCGTTTAGCAGGTTCCAGTAATCGCAGAGCTGACTAGTTAGCGACCCGTACGTACAGTTGTTCAGGGGGGTGGAAGCCGCGTTGCCGTCGAGCTGGAACAGGCTCGTGGGGGCAACTTGTGCCATCGCTACCGCGGCGCAGAGAAGCACACTACATACCAAAATAAATCGTGTGACTGTTTGACAACTCATATTCTTTCCTCCTCGGAGTTCGAAGTTTCCGTGAGTCTTTCGCGAGGAAAAACTCTCCGGCTGGTTCTGGAGCTCACGTTGTTTCTTCAAACACTTTCCGCAGGAGAGGCGGCGGGAGCGGGCGACGAAGTGGTGCGCACACTCCGGGGAACTTTTGAGGGCTGCCAACCCCGGCCAGAAACGCACGGCAGTATGCTCTGCCCGAGGTGGCCGGTCAATCACGCAAGAGTTGTACGCAAAAGTTGTACTTGGGGCTACAACTCTAGTTGTAGGCCGACGGAGCCTTGCGAAAGGCCGCAGCGTGTCTAAGCCAATTTTTTAATCTGAGCAATCGAGGGTAGTCGCGCTCGACCTCGCCAGCGGCCACGTAGTGGGTGCGGAAATGGCCTACAGACTTTGCTTGCACGAAGCGCAAACGTCCTCCGTGGACTATATTTTAATATCGGCAAGAGTGGCATCCGTTAGTCTGAGGAGTCGTGAACTTCACAGCATTCGTGCGAATAGCAGGTTATGACGGCAGACTCCTTAGAGCTGTGCTCAGCAAAAAAGAATCCCGAGCCTTTCAAAAACCAGCCGGGTCGATCATCGCTGATGGTGGATGCGTGAACGGTTTGTCGAGAGAAACGGCTAGATTCACCGTCTGGTGCCGGGCTTTACTCCCGATAGTCGTCTTGTTGGCCACCTGTTTGCCCAAGCTAGCCGGACAAGGAGTTGCACCGCAATCCTCCACAGGCTCGGCGGTAACGCCCACTTTGCTGCCGTCCGACAGGCCCAGGATCGTAAGGACTACGACACAGCGGAACTTGAATACTGGGCGGTGCTTGCCCTGGCGCATTTCGCTGAGGTTCACATGAACCTTGGCCTGATTTACCAGCTCCAGAATCGTGGTCCTTAGGCGATGACAGAATTCCGCCGGGCGCTCAAGATCAAGCCTACGGTTGCCGGCGCCAATTTTTTCCTCGGGGTTTGACTACTGCAACAGGGGGGAGGGGCATTCCGCCCGCACCCATCGCACATCGGCTCTGCACTCGCCTCCACAGAGTGGCCGGCCCAAAAGGAAACGAATGAAGTGAGGAGTGGGGGTTCCTGGCCGGGGGCGGTCGAACAGAATCGTGGGCCCCACCTGACGCTAGCCTGTATCTCTACGTGGAAAATGTGGACAAAGTGGTGGCAAAGGCCGTGGGTCTCGGCGGAACAGCCCAAGGCCAGGTGATGGACATGTTTTGGGGCGATCGTTGTGGGATGGTAGTGGACCCCGACGGATACTCATGGATGGTAGGCACGCACAAGGCTGAACCCACATCACAGCAAATGAAAAAGAAGATGGTGGAGCAAATGAAACAGCAGCCGACCAGTACTGGAACTTGCCGTCACCGCGATCGATGCTTCTGCAGCACGCCACGCGCCTCGGCAACAGAACCCGATGGCGTCAACTGAAGGAAACCTGCTAGATGGCGCGCGTCTGTATCGGGACAAGTGTGCGGACTGTCACGGCAGG
>WNFF01007330.1_pt1 | contig 11470 bp, 6 predicted proteins | sample 5400441 | NCBI WGS metagenome assembly WNFF01 (sample SAMN13153345, study PRJNA577476) | soil metagenome | isolation source: 120 cm saprolite under Douglas fir tree site 2 hole 3 replicate 1 | place: USA:California | collected 2015-04-18
CAAGAACGGCACGAACGCGCGGAGCGGACTTCACTTCGTCCGCATTAAAGCGGCGCGGCGTGCCGCCGTAAACGGGGCTGCGCTCGACAAAGGCGACGAGCATTCCTGGAATGCGCGTGTCAATTCCAAATTGTGCGGCGCCGGTGATTTTTAGCTTTGTGTCGGTGCGGCGCTGGGGCGTGCCGAGGAGTGTAAAGTCCGCGGGCTTTTTCAACGGCGGATCGGCGGGAGGCTGGAGAGCGGAAGCAGTCGCGAGAAGTTGTTCGAAAGCGAGCTTGCGCTGAGTGGGCGCGTGCAGGATGGAGCCATTTTTCGCGTGGCATTCAGAACGCGCCACGTTCCATTGAGCCGCAGCGGCAGAGAGGAGCATCTCGCGGGCGGCGGCGCCTGCTTTGCGCAGATTTTCGTAGGAATCGCGAACGCTCCCGCTTCCGCCCGTGAGTTGATCGCCATATTTCGGGTCGAGGTCAGCCTGAACAACTTGAACCCGGCGCCAATCGCAGGAAAGCTCCTCGGCAACGATCATGGGAAGGGACGTGCGCACGCCTTGCCCCATCTCGGATTTGCCGCACCAGATTTTCACGCCGCCATCGGAGGAAAGCTCGAGCCAGGCGCTTGGCGAAAAGGAGTGTGAGTCCGAGGCTTCAAAAAACTTGCCGTGGCGCGCTCCACCGGACAGATGGAATGGTAGAAGCAAGGCGACGCCGGCGGCAGCAGAGGACCTTAGAAAGACGCGACGAGGAATGACCGCGGACATGGGCAGAGCCCCCAGGAAATCAGACGCTCGCCATCCCGAGGCGTAAGCAAACTCAATTGCCTTCGGCGGGGGCGGGCTTGGGCGGGGCTTTGGAGGCTTTCATCGGGCTCTCCGGCTCGACGCCGCGCCAGCCCACCGGGCGCCCGCTCACCGCTTCCTTCACGGAACGGAAGAGCACGACATACATCAACTGGCGGTAGTAGAAGCGCTGCAACAAAACGGGAATCAGCAGCGTCCAGTCTTCCTTGCGCTCCAAGGCGAACGCCACCATGCAGGTCAATATGTCTATGAGCAAAAATCCCAGGAAAAAGAATACGGATTTTTCCACGTCCGCCGTGGTCCAGAGTTGAGGCAGCCGCGTAACGCGGAATTGCGCCAGCCCCCAGAGCAACAGGGAGCCGAAGAACATCAGGTCGATGATGGGGGAAATCAGCGGCAGCACCAGCTGAAATACAAAGATATTCGGCAGCGCGATCCAGCCAAGGGTTCCGTATTTCGGACGGAGCAGCGTGTCGCCATGCTTCCAGAAGGATTGCAGCGTGCCAAAGGTCCAGCGGAAACGCTGGCGAATCAACTGTCCGGCTGTTTCCGGCGCCTCGGTCCAAGCAATGGCTTCTTCGTCGTAACCGACCCGCCAGCCGAGACGGCGGATAGCGATGGTCAGATCGGCGTCTTCGGCGACGGTGTCCGCGGTGATCCCTCCGGCGGCCTCAATGGCTTTTTTTCGCCACGCACCGAGCGCTCCGGGCACCACGGTTATGCAATTCAGCAGGTCAAACGCGCGCTTCTCCATGTTCTGGCTGGTGATGTACTCGAGCGCCTGCCAGCGCGTGAGCCAGCGTGAACGGTTGCCGACCTTCACGTTGCCGGCGACTGCGCCAACCTGGGGATCCGAAAAGTGGCGGATCAGTTTGCGGATGGCGTCCGGCTCAATTTCCGTGTCCGCGTCGATGGTTACGACAATCTCGGTGTCCGCGAGAGACATGGCATGATTCAAAGCGGCTGCTTTTCCGCGATTCGGCTGATGGATGATGCGTACACGCGGTTCATTTGAATAATTGGAATCCAGCAGCTCGGCCGTTTTGTCGATTGAGCCGTCGTCCACGACGATGATGCGCAAGCCCGGGATATCCGAGAGAAGGACCGAAGTGACGGTCTGCACGATGACGCGCTCTTCGTTGTGCGCCGGGATCAGCACGGTCACGCTCGGAAGGGGATCGGGCATCGCGGCATGGTCGGGGCGAAGTTTTTCGATCAGGGCGAGCAAGCCGATGATCACGGCGCGCCCGCTGACCATCACAATGCCGAGGAAGAAGATGACGCCGATAAGAAACCGGAACCATTGAAACAGCGTGAAGATGAATCCGTCGGCGCGAGCTTCGAAGCGCTCTTCAGGGGAGAGGAGAGGCATCACTTCGGCGCGCGTCTTTCCGATTAAGTCCGAAACGGAGACGAGTTGATATCCCTTGGTACGCAGGGCCTCGATAATTTGGGGAAGAGCCGCAACCGTCTGGGTGCGATCGCCGCCGCCGTCGTGCAGCAGGATGATATTTCCATTGTCGGCCTGCCGCAGGACGCTGTCGACTATCTCCTGAGCCGGGATGGGCTTCCCGCCACGCAGGCTCCAGTCGTCCGGGTCAATGCGCTGGCCCACGATCAAATAGCCCATATCTTGAGCTAGGGGAAGTTGCGCCACTTCCTCTGCGTACTCCGGTTGATGATCAATGCCATAGGGAGGACGAAAGAGAATGGATTTCACGCCCAGCGTGTGATTCCCGATTTCGTGACCCTCGGCGAATTCGCGTTTCAGGATGTCCGGCCTTTTATTCGCCTGGTCGCCGATAACGAAGAAAACTGCTGGCGCCTTTTTTTCCTTCAGGATGTCAAGGATTTGGGGCGTCCACTGCGAGTCTGGGCCATCGTCGAAGGAGATAGCGATTTTCTTATGAGCCCCACCGAGGCGATCGATGTTATAGGAAAGAGGGATGGCGTCGTAGGACTCGTCGGTGAAAAGATCGCTCTGCGCATCGTACTCGAAGGAACGCTTGCCGTGCTTGGGTGTATCGGTAAAGTGCCAGATGTCGCCATCGCCTTCGAGGATCAAGTCAGGACCTGGGGGAAGATCCATGAGCTTCTGGCGGGCGGCTTCGTCGGCGTGGGTCGCGTCCCAGACTGGCCACAAGGATGAGTCTGAAGAACCGAGCCGCCAGAGTGCCGTGCCTTGCACGCCCAAGCGCTCGCTGGCGCGAAGTTCGTTGTAGGCGGTGACGGCGTCCAGCATCCACACCTGGTGCATGTGGTTGTGCTCGTCATAATACGAATAGTGCGGGTTCAGCGAATTGCTGTCGAATTCGACGTCGGTATCCGATTCCTCGACGTGCAGCAAAGCCTCCTGGATACTGAACTCTGCCGCAGATTCCTTCACATTTTTTGAATTCACGGGCCAATCGTAAGCGTAGTTCGCAATTCCAACGATGATCTTCTGCGGAGGAACGACGTCGAAAACCTGGCGCAAATTTTCGACGAACCAGTCCTGGGCGGCGATGGGGCCTGGCGGAGAAGTCAGCCAATGCTGGTCGTAGTTCATCAGCACGACGGCATCGCACTGCTTGCCAAAAAATTCATAATCGTAAGCGTCGTCGCGCGCCGGCAGGGCGATCATGAGTTTCAACCCGGCAGAGTGGAGCACGGGCGCGAGCGCGGCGATGAATTGGCGGAAGTGCGCCTGGCTCGAGTCGGGGACTTCTTCAAAATCTACGACGATGCCAGCTTCGTGTGACTCGACCGCGTAGTCGACGATATTCTTCGCGAGGCCCTGTCTCGCAGCAGGATTCGCGAGCATCTGCGCCATTTCCTTGATGCGCCACTCGACGCCGTCATAGTTATTGACGAGACCCATCATGGGCAACTCGATCGGAGGACTGAGCGATTTCATCCACTGGTGCAGCTTGTCGTCTTTGAGTATCGAGATGGCTTCGGCGGGCGTGGCTTTGGAGGTGTATTGGCCGCGCTCGTAATCCACAATGGTCAGCGCGCCATCGGCAGAGACGGAATGGAGCTGCTCTGGAATCAGCAGGTCGATATCTTTGTAATGCTTTTTGAGAGAGGCAAGGCTGTTGGGATCCCAGCTCACGAAAAACGCGGCACGCACAGGATCGTAGCTCGCCGGGACCTTTCCGATGTTCTCCACCCGGCGGTGACGGCCTTCACGAACAACTGGTTTCTTTTTCGATTTGACGGCGCGATACCCGGGTTTGGAGTCCGGCAGGAGACCAGCGGGCAATTCCACGCTGACGGCAATGGTCACGAAAAAATAGGCGAGCAACACAGTGAGCAGCGCGCCTGCAGCTTCCATCACGCGCCGGGTACGGCGCCAGCGCACACGCTCCGCGTCATAAAATATGGGGCCGCGTTCCTTCATGTCACCTTTCAACCCGGCGGCACGGCAGGCAAATATGCGTCAGGCTGGGCTGAGTCCGTCTGCGCGATTCCGTCTGCTCTATTGTAAGATGCGAGGCATTGATGAAGCGAGTTTTCTTGAATCCCCTTGTTGCCTTAACCGCGGGCCTCTGCCTGCGGCTGTATTTCGTCCTGAAATTTCCCGCCAACTCCGGCGACACGGTTCTGTACGAGCAAATCGCCACGAATTGGCTGAAGCACCACGTTTATGCCATGGATGTGGGCGGCGCGATTACGCCCGTGGATTTGCGCATGCCCGGTTATCCGGCGTTTCTCGCGGTTGTCTACGCGCTCACGGGACGGACAGGTGCGGACGCGCGCCTTTGGGTGATGCTGGCGCAGATCGGCGTGGATCTGCTCGCCTATGTGGTGATCGCCAGGCTGGCTGCGCTCTTGGCCTGCACTTCTGAAAATTCCTCGCCGAGCAAGCGTGCGTATTCGATTGCACTATGGTTCGCGACATTGTGCCCCTTCACCGCGAACTATACCGCAGTGCCGCTGACCGAAGTGTTCGCTACGTTCTGGACGGCGCTGGCTTGCTGTGCACTCCTGATTGCTCTCCGAAGAGTTTCCAAGCCGGACTTTCTCTTGAAGAGTACCCATCTTCCTTTGCGAAAAAGCGTGGAATACACGGCGCTGGGAGCCGGATTGATTGTTGGTGTGGGGACGCTCTTCCGTCCTGAAACGCCGATTTTGCTGATTGCTGCCGCCATTGTTTTTGGCGGACTTTTTTTTCTGCGCGGGAATTACCGGCGCTGGCTCTTGGTTTGCCTCGCCATGGCGCTGGGTTGCGCGATGATTCTTTCTCCCTGGGCGATTCGAAACATGGTGACACTGAGCGAGCCTCAATTCCTTGCGCCGAAGAATTCCAATCTCCCCGGCGAGTTGGTTCCTTACGGGTTCATGGCTTGGGAAAAAACCTGGTTGTACCGTGTCCGGGACTGCTACCTGGTGCCGTGGAGGCTGAACGAAGAAGCCATCTCCGTGGATGACATGCCCGCGAGCGCTTTTGATTCACCGGAAGAAAAAGAGCGCGTCGCGATGATTCTCGAACAATACAACAATGACCTGACGCTGACGCCGGAAGAAGATGCCGCTTTTGCCAAATTAGCAAGCGAACGCACTGCGCGTCATCCACTCGAGACTTATCTATGGTTGCCAGCCGCGCGCGCCGTCACCATCTGGTTTACACCTCGCATTGAGTTACTGCCCGTCTCCGGACACGTTTTTCCGCTGGTGCAAATGCGCGAGGATGATCCCGCGGATCAGGAAGTCACCAGCCTGTTTTTTCTGCTGAATTTGTTTTACGTGGGGCTCGGCGTTTGGGGCGCCACGCGGCTCTGGCTTTCGAATCCAGCCACTCGGGTTGCGATCGTCTTCCTGTTGTCGTTCATGGTGCTCCGCACGGCCTTCCTGACAACATTGGAAACGCCGGAGCCACGCTATGTGCTCGTTTGTTTTCCGGCGCTGATCGCGCTCGGCGCTCAGGCTTTCGCACGCCGTTCTGAAGTCCGGTAGCACCGACTTCAGTCTGTGTCTCCCGTCCAGCACAAATACGCGCAAGACAAATGCCATGCCACTACTTTTCCTCGAATGGTTCGGGATGGATCGTAACGCGGTAGATCTGCGGAAACTTTTCCTTTACGCGGTCTTCCAATACGGCGGTCACGTCGTGGATTTGCGTGATCGGCAGATGGCCTTTCATCGTGCAGTGGCAAGACACCAGAATGTGGTGCTCAACCTGGCGGGCGCGCACGTCATGGCAGTTCACCAGTTCGTCGAATTCCGACGGCAGCCGGTTGAGAAATTCCTCGATGGCTCGCGAGAGTTGCTTCATCTCTCCAGCGCCGGAGTCGGGAGTAGCGATGTGTCTGCCGAGCGGTTCGATATGAATATTGACTTCCACCTGTCCGTCGCGCAGTTCGCGAACTTTTTCTTCGAGCTCAGTGGCTTGGCGGTGTGCCTCGGCCAGGCTTAACTTCTCGTCTACTTCCAGATGCAACTCAATGAAGAGCTGTCCATCCTGTTGTACGGCGGTCAAGTCATGAACCGCGAGGCCCAGCTTCTGAGCCACCGCGCGAATCGCTTCGAATAAGTGCTCGCCCTGCGGAGCGCGGGGTTCGGCGTGCACCATCACGTCGGAAGGAACGATCTCTCCGATGCGTTTTTCGATGGCGTCGCTCAAGGCGTGGACCTGTTCGAGGCTTGCCGTGCGCGCCACGCTCACCGTGGCGTCGACAAAGTGGCGGTTGCCGGCGCGCCGCACGCGCACACGATCCACATCGAGGACGCCATCCATACGCGCAACGGCTTTGGCGATTTCCTGCTGCAAGCCTTGCGGCGCCGCATCCAGCAAGGCATCCAGCGTGCGCCTGCCGAGCTGCGCGCCCACCCACAAAATAACAGCCGCAACCGTCAGTCCCGCCAGCGCGTCAGCGTAATTCAGCCACGGCAGGTTCCAGGTTTCCCCGGCCCACACCAGCCCGATGCCGGTAATTACCACGATGGTGCTCCACACGTCGGTCGAAAAATGAAGCGCGTCGGCCTCCAGCGCGTCGCTGGAATATTTTCGGGAGACTCGTCCTAGAGCCCTCGCCCGCGTCACGTCAATCAATAGAGCAACCAGCAGCACCAGGATGGCGGTGACGCTCGGTTGAATATGCACGTTATGGAAAAACAAACGGTCAAACGCCTCATAGACGATGTAGAGAGCCGTCAGGGCCAGCAGGCCGGTTTCCACAAATGCGGAAAAATTCTCGAATTTACCGTGACCGTAAGGATGCCGTTCATCGGCCGGCTGATCGGACATGCGCACAGAGAGAAATGTAATAATCGCAGCCAGCAGGTCAAGACCGGAATGCAATGCTTCCGATAGCACGCCCAAACTTCCTGTGCGCACCACCAAAAACGTCTTGAGCGAAACCAGCAGCAGCGCCGAGCCCACGCTCAAGAGCGCCGCCCGTTTCTTCTCCCGCCCTTCTTCGATCGGATAAGTCGCCAGCATGGCTCGCCTAGACTACCTTATCTCGCCCACTTTCCTGAGTCAGGAGAACACGCATTGACCGGTCGACGACAGATATCACCGCGCTTGAATATCGCGGCTGCCTTGGCGGGCATGCTCAAGCACTTGTGTTTATTGCGCTGTTTGGTTCCCCGTTCTTAAACTATACGGGCAAGAGTTCAAGCATCGTTTCCTCGGAGGACAATATGATGGCCCGATTTGGCCGTGACTTGCTTTTCAATAGCATGCCTGGCGGCTGTTTCGCTAAGCCTTCGCAAGGCTGCATGGGGATAATCCTTCGCGCATCGGCGTCATTCTAGTCGCTAGCCCCATGGCATGGGCGCAGTCCGGTGCGAACTCAGATCCCACCTACGTTGCTCTCCGAAATATCGGTTTGGGCAGCGAAGTAGTGCAGGTCACGAACTTCGATCTCAAGCGCGACGCGGGAACGTTTCGCCTGAATTCGGGCACGATTTGCTTTGTTCCTCCGGTGAATGGCAAGGTGACCGGTGGCGTGTTCGTCGGAGACGGCGTTTTCCTGCTCACGCCTCCCACGGAGACAGAACGCAAGAGTCTGAAATTTCTTAGCAAAGAAGACGAATTCAGCGAAAAGTTCGAAGGATGCCGCAGGAGCCCGCCGAGCTGGCCTTATGTTCCAATCGTCAGGATCTATCCGAGACGTTGGCGTGCCGAGGGATGAACTGTAGCGCTGTAGAGTTCATGCAGTAGCGTAGGCCAGTGGGTTCAGGGCCATCGGTGAAGACATGGCCTAAATGCGCATCGCACAAGGTGCATTTCACTTCCGTTCGAAGCGCGCCCATGCTGAAGTCTTTTTTCTCCCGGACATTCTCCGCGGCGACGGCTTCCCAGAAACTCGGCCAGCCCGTGCCGGAGTCGAATTTCGCTTTCGAATCGAAGAGCGCGTTGGCGCAATCAATGCAGCGGTACAGCCCGGGAGCATGTTGATCGTAGAGCACGCCGGAAAAAACAAATTCCGTTGCCGCCCGTCGCGTCACATCGTATTGCAATGGCGTAAGCTGCTTCTTCCATTCGGATTTGTTTTTGCGGACTCTCGCCAAGGTATAAATCCCCAACTTTTTCCCGTCGTCCGAAAATTTCACAATCTTTACCGGGTCAGAGTCGCTTTCCGGCTCGGTATCATCGGCAAAAGCGGAAAGGCAGACACGTTCAACGGCCACGAGGACACCGTACGCCGCAGCCGTGGCAGCTCCAAAGATCAGTCCGCATCTTGTGAAGTCATTCATCGCTGCGTTCAGTGAAGAAGCTCACTTGGCCGGGCTCATCGGCGGCGGAGGCAAGAGCGGCAGCCGCTTGGCTTCTCCGCGCGCCCCGCGCACTTCCAATTCCTCGAACAGCAGTGACGGCGCCACCACGGAGGCCGGCAAGCCGCTTTGCGCCGAGCCAAATGCTCCCAGCGCCGTGCCGGCAAACCCATTGATTTGGCTTTGCATGTAGTTGAAAACGAAACTATCGTTCCCGATGCCTGCGAGGTTCCGCAACGCGCGCGAGTTCAAGCCGACGATGCGTGAGCCGCGAATCATTTCTTCGCGGCCCGTGTCGGGATAAACGCGGTAAACAACCAGCGGCAGCCGGTCTCCGGCGCCGGCACCGCCGCCATAGCTGGCGAGAAGTTCGGAGAAGTCTTCCTGGTGCAGCAGGCTCAGCGCCGGGTTGTCCATTTCGCGCACGACCAGGCAATAATTGAGTTTTTCCGCACGGCAGGAATCCAAAAACTTTTTCTTCAGGTCCGCCGCGGAGACAGTTTCCGCCGAGGAAAAGAACAGATTGCTCATCGTCGGCTTGGCATCGTTCAAAAACGCGGCGCGCCCGTGTCCGTTGGACTCACTCGAATCCGGCCCAGGCCGCCGGGACATCAGTTCGCCCTTGAAGTTTCCGCTTTCAACCAGCGTGACTTTCTCCGCGCGGACCCCCTCATCGTCCACCGCGTATCCGCCAATCAGCGGCGTTCCATGGAAATCTTTTGCGCCCGGATCATCCACTGCCGTCACACCGGACGGCAGAACGCGCGCACCTAGCCGTCCAACCCAATCGCTCTTGCCGCCCAGATTGCCGAGCATCTGCTCCATCACGGGACTGAATGAAATCGGAGGCCGCGCGCCGTTCACCGCCGGTCCAAGCACCTGCGCCACAATCGATGCGGCCGCGCGCGCTTCGAAAAAGACGGGACCGGTGTAATCCTGCGCAGGAGGCGCAGCACGCAGAGCCATGAGTTCGGTGCCGGCGACATTTAATCCTTTGCGGACCGTTTCCACGCCGGGCAAGCCGGCCGGTTGTGTCGCGTAGGTGGCATAGAAATGGTTCAGCGGTACGCCGTCAGCGGCAAAAGTGCCCAGGCCCGCTTCGATCCCCGCAAAATGCCGATTCTGGCGGATTTCCGTGCCTTCGCTGGTCAGCAGATATTCTGTCGCGTAGACGAGGTAATAGGTCACGCGCGATTCGTGAATTTCGGAGAACGCTCGCAGCGTTGCCGAGGTCTCGCGTGCTTCCTGATCCCAGTTGCGGCCGGTCCAATCCGGTGTCTCCAGCGGTTCGATGAGTTGCACAGGCGAGGCTTTCGCGAAATCGTCAATGTCCGATTGCCGCGCCAGGCTGCTCAGATACGCCTGCTTCCGCGAGTAAGTCTCCACCGCTTCCTTGAACGCCTGATCGGTCGCGATCCACAAATCCTGCCGCAGTGAATCGTAATCGCGGTCGATCCCCACCGACCCGGTAGGTCCGATGAACCCGCGGAAGCCGTCGTCGCTCACAAAATTCGAGCTGTCCAGCTTGTAGCCGCCGACTCGCGATTCGACATCCATGAAGCGGTTCCGCGTATGCGTGCTCGAAAGAATCGTGCCGTATTCCGCCACGACTTCGCGCACTTCGAGATCAAGCAAACGGTATTCGACGTAGTACGGCCGCACTGGCCGGTCGATGTTCGGGATTTTCAATTCCAGGCGCGTCTTGGCGCGGTTCATTTCATCACGCATGGCCTGCAGCGTGTGATCGTTGTCCTGCGGAACTTGCGCCCCCGCAACCATCGCGGAACTCATCACCAGGAAAAGTAAAATTAGTCCCGCCATTCTCTCTGCGCGCCTCACTGCTGGCCTCCCGTTTTGATCGTGTCATGCGCGGGCGGCGGCAGGATCGGCGGCCGGTCCGTCGAACTTTCTTTTTTCTGGACTTCCAGTTCTGAAGTCAAAATCGCGGGCGAAGCCGCGGAAACAGGAACGGAGCCCGATTCCGCGCCGCAATAGCCGTTGAAAACTTCCGGCGTATCTCCCGTCGCGACAATCTTGGTCAGCGCCGCGAGCGGCGTGCCCACAATATCCACTCCGCGCACCAACTCGTCCGGCCGCCCGTCGGCAAAAACTTTATAGACCACCAGCGGCAGTACCTGGAACGCCTGCGGCTGTCCGCGTCCCGTAAACGTAAATCCGCCGGCGATGTCGTCAATCAACAATCCGAACGATTTGCCCTGCGCCTTGATCAATTCAACCAGCTTTGCGCGAAGCTCCGCGTTGGTCAGCGTTTTGCTGCTTTGCACGATGAGGTTGCCCTGCCGTGAAACCGGCGTTGCGCCCAGTTGCCGCCTGCCGTGTCCGTTCGAATGCGGAAATCCAACCAGCGGCGATCGCGACATCTCAAAACTCTGTAGCACGCCGTGTTCAACCAGCGCCACGCGCTGTGCCGGCACGCCTTCATCATCGAACTGGAAGTAGCCAAGAAGGTCCTGCTTCCCAAGCTTTTTCATGGTGGTGTCATCGGTGATGCTCAGGAATTCCGGCAGGATTCGCTCGCCCACTTTTTTCGAAAATGTTTGGCCTTCGGTTACATCTTTTTGCCGGTGGCCTTCGGCGCGATGGCCGAACACTTCGTGGAAAAACACCGCCGCGGCGCGCCCCGTTAATAACGCCGGTCCAACAGTCGGATCGTTGATGGGCGCGGCCACCAGACCTTCCAATTCCTTGCGCATGGTCGCTTCGGCCGCGTAGACCGCTTTGTCGTCCGGCGCGTCTTTGGCATCCACCCAATCGAAATTGTAGTAGCGGTCAATGTCCATACCGTCCGGCGCCTTGCCCTGAATGAACAGCTCCAGCCGGTAGCGGATCTGCCCGAATTGGAGTTGCGTTCCTTCGCTGGTCACCTGATAGGCGTTTTGCGCCTGCGCTGAGAATGTCACGATCGAATTGATAATCGCCGCCGATTCACGAAACGCCTTTGTATAAGCG
>WNFF01007842.1_pt1 | contig 11470 bp, 9 predicted proteins | sample 5400441 | NCBI WGS metagenome assembly WNFF01 (sample SAMN13153345, study PRJNA577476) | soil metagenome | isolation source: 120 cm saprolite under Douglas fir tree site 2 hole 3 replicate 1 | place: USA:California | collected 2015-04-18
CAACATCGCGAGCAACCTGTTGGGTCTCGCTTTCGCTCGACCCAACCTACGGCTCAATCCTCGCCCGTCGCGCGCAGATAGTCGGTCAGCCCGGGGCTGATGTTCGGCGCGAACAGCTCCTCGACCTTCATGCGCCGGCGCGAGAGTTTTTGCTCGTCGAGATAGCTCACCAACGCGTCGAGCGTCGGGCGGCTGCCCTCGATCGAGTAGTCCCAGATCTGCGGGCCGAAAATTCCGCGCGTGCTCTCCACGTCGTCGATGATCCACGGCAGGCTCACGGTGAGGGCGTCGGTGTCGTACATGTGCTGATAAGCGAGGTCGCGCGCGCGGCAGAAGGCGCGGTAGAAGCTCACCGCGAGCCAGGGCTTCTGCTCGTAGAGCGCCGTCTTGAGCACGAGCGTGTGCATGATCGGGAAGATGCCGGTCTTTTTGTAGTATTCGCTCTCGACCTTGCGGAAATCGTCGAAGAGCCGCCGCACGGTCTTGCCGATCGCCTTCGGGATCATCACCGAGACGAGCGCATCGATCTCGCCGCGCTCCAGCATCTCCTCGAGGGTCTTGTCGGCCGGAATCGTTTCGAGCCGCACGTCCTCCGGCGGCTTGATCGAGCGGATCGGCTTGCCGACCACCCAGGCGATATCCTCCGGCTTCACGCCGTATTCGTGCGTCAGCATCCCGCGCACCCAGACGGCCGCGGTCATCTGGTAGTCGCCCACGCCGATACGCTTGCCCTTGAGGTCCTCGGGGCGTTCGATGCGGGAATCGGCGCGCAAATAGATCGCCGAGTGGCGGAACGTGCGCGACGGAAACACCGGGATCGCCGTGAAGCGCGTGTCGCCTTCCGAGCGCAGGATCGTGTAGGACGAGAGCGACATTTCCGACACGTCGAACTCGCCGTGATTGAGCATGCGCCAGAAAGTTTCTCCGGGCCGCAGCGGGATGAAGGTGAGATCGACGCCCCCCGGCTGGACGCGGCCGTCGATGAGGGCCTGCGTGCGGTCATAGCGGCCGCAGGCGAGCGTGAGTTCGAGCTTATGCATGGGATCAGTACGATTGAATTACAAAATAATACTCGGATTGCGGATGCACTGATCGCACTCGATCAGGTTGATCTGCTTCGCCTGGATCTTCCACGCGCTGCCCTGCTGCACGACGCGGTGGCCGGCCCAGCCGGTGAGCACCCGCGTCTCGTCGCCCCAGAACTCGCTGATCAGGAAATTCGAGCGCAGCATGCGGACATCGTCGCGCGCGGTGCCAAAGACCTCGACGTTGGTGATCAGCCGCACCGTGCGCGAGGCCGGCGCCTGCGACCAGGCGAAGCCGGTGCGCATGCGATAGATGCGATCCTCGAGCCGGCGGCGGTCGTCGAACATCACCGAGATCTCGCGGCGCGGATCGCCGGCGGCCGGGGTCGAGGGCACCCAGTAGATGCACTCGGGCGTGTACATGGCGAGCCAGTCGTCGTAGCGGAGCTGGTCGAGCAGGCGCGCCTCGCGCTCCAACAGCATGCGGAACTGGTCGCGCGTCGCGAGATCAACGATGGCCCGCGCATCGTCCTGCCAGTCGGAAAAATTTTCGATCAGCTCGCGATAGAGCGCGTCGTTGACGTAATACGAGCTGCGCGAAGGATCGAGCGCCGCGGTCGCCATCTCACGGCTCCCGCTCGATGGCGAGGTTCGGCCGCGCCTTCATCAGCCGCTTCCATTCCTTGAAGTGCTCGCGCATGAAGGCCTCGTCGGTCGCCGGCGCCGTGATGGTGCCGTCGGCATGCGTCTTGACGCGGCCCGGGATGCCGAGGCCGCGGTGCATGTAGACCCACTCGTCCTCGAGCGCCATCAGGCCGCGCTGGATCTGCTCGAAGTTGGCGATGTCGTCGACCTCGCCGAAATTGGGAAAGCCCTCCTGCGTGCGCATGCGCAGCGCGTTGATGTCGGTCGCGGCGTCGCCAAGCGTGCCGTCGTCGACCACCATGGTGCCGTACCAGATCGCGTTGGTCTCCTCGACGCTCACCGGCTCGAACACCTGGATATGGTTGCCGAGCAGCGAAAAATTCGGAAACACGTTGATGTTCACCGGCTCGGACCCCGCGAGGTCGAGGAGCGAGAAGGCGCGGTCGCCGAAGCGGCGGATGAAGTCCGCCTCGTAATGCTCCATGCCGGGATGCGCCGACTCGAGCGCCCACAGGCCGCCCGGACGCTTTTCCAGGTTGGGCCGCTTGTCCTTGAAGTGATTGCCGTGGCCCGTGTAGCGCATGTACATGGCGAGGCTGTCGGGCGAGTTCTTGTAATAGGCCATGCCCTTGGCGTTGTCGCCGGCGAAACGGTTCTCCGTTTCGAGCAGCGAACGGTGCGAATAGGCGACGTGATAGCCGTCGCACGAATTATCGTAGGCGAGCTTCCAGTTGCCCTTGTAGCGGAAGCGGTTCGCCTCGCAGACCACCACTTTCCCGCCCGGATTGCGGTCGAGCCACTCGTCGATGATCAGCGCGATGGCGCCGAGATGCTCGACGAGCGGCAGCGCGTCCATGTTGAGCGTGCCGAAGATGAAGCCGCGATAGGATTCGACGCGCGGCACCTGGGCGAGATTGTATTTCGGGTCGCGCATGTCGGCCGCGTAGCCCTCCGGCCACGGCACGCCGCGCAGCTTGCCCGTGTTGAGGAAATTCCAGCCGTGATACGGGCACTGGAACGATTTCGAGCTGCCCTTGTCCCAGCGGCAGAGCGTGGTGCCGCGATGGGTGCAGCGGTTGTAGAGCGCGCGGACCTTGCCGTTCTGGTCGCGCACGATGATGAGCGGGCGCAGGCCCATGCGGCGCGTGATGAAGTCGTTGTCGTGCGGGATCTCGCTCTCGTGCGCGAGATACGTCCAGGTGCCGCCGAAGATGTGGGTCATCTCCGCTTCGAAGATCGCCGGGTCGGTGTAGATCAGGCGATGGGCGCGGTCTTCCTGGACGAGATAGTCCCAGTCGTAGAGCGCGGTTCCGCCGAGCCGGCTGGGCGTCGCATTGATCTTCTCCAGCGCCGTCATGACGCGCGTTCCTCTCACTCGTCATGCCCGGCCTCGTACCGGGCATCCACGTCTTCGAGCAGCTAGGTTAAAGACGTGCACGGCCGGGACAAGCCCGGCCATGACGGATCAGCTCAAAAGAAATCGAAATACTCGTTCTGCTCCCATGCGGTCGGCTCGCTGTCGTCGGACGAGGCGCCGGCTTCCTCGCGCGCGCGCTGGTACCGGCCGGCCTCGGTCCGCTTGAGCTTCACGAAGTAGTCGATGAAGGTATCGCCTAGCTCGCGACGGAACAATGGCTCCTTGTCGAGCGCGTCGAGCGCTTCCGCCAGGCTCTTTGGCAGCATGGTGCGCGCGGCCGCGTATGGCTCCAGGTCGGCGGCCGGCGGCTGCAGCTCGGCCTCGATGCCGGCGAGCCCGGCCACCACCTGGGACAGAATAAAGAGGTACGGGTTGGCGCCCGGCTCGCCCGCGCGGTTCTCGATGCGCGTCGCCGGATCGCCCGGCCCGCCGAGCACGCGCAGCATGGCGCCGCGGTGATCGTAGGCCCAGGTGGCGCGATCGGGCGCGAGCGAGTTCGGCCGGAAGCGGCGATAGCCGTTGACGGTCGGCGTCGCGAACGCCGTCGCGGGCGCCGCGTAATGCAGAAGGCCGGCCAGGTAGGATCGCCCGAGCGCCGACAGCACTTCTCCGGACTTCTCGGGCATGAACAGGTTGGCGCCGTTCGACGCGTCGACCAGCGACTGATGGAGATGCCAGCCGCTCGAATAGTAGCCCTTGAGCGCCGGCTGGCACATGAAGGTCGCGAAATAGCCGAGGCGGCGGCAGAGCTGGCGCGTGGCGGTGCGAAAGAGCAGCACGTTGTCGGCGGCATCGAGCGCGCGCGCCGGCGCGAAGGTGCATTCCACCTGTCCCGGCCCCCATTCGTTCTCGATCGAGCGCAGGTTGAGCCCGAGCGCCTCGAACGCGTCGCCGAGCGCGTCGAACACCGGCTGCATCAGATCCATGTCGGATTCCGAGTAGTAGTGATAGCCGGGCTCGGGCGGCGATGTGCGGATCGGCTTTCCGCGCGTGCCCGGCATGCCGATGTTCTCGTCGGTCAGATGATCGTCGGCGACGCGCAGCAGATACCACTCGATCTCGGGGCCGACCACGCAGGCGCAGCCGCGCTCGGCGAGGCGGCGGAGCGCCTGGCGCAGCAGATGGCGCGTGCAGAAGGGGAACGGCCGGCCGTCGTTGAAATATTCGTCGCACAGAATCCAGCCCGTTCCCGGCGCCCATGGCAGCACGCGAAACGTCGCCGGGTCGGGAACCGCGGTGAGATTGGGCGAGCCCGTCATCTCGTCGAGGCCCATGCCGCCGCCGCGGGTGAACGAGGCGAACACGCGCGCGCCGGCGGAGTCGAGCGTCGTCGTGGCGACGCCGATATTGTGCCCGTTCGCGAGCGCCGAGAGGAAGGCCGAGACCGTCAGCGTCTTGGCGCGCGAATAGCCGTGGGTGTCGCTCCAGGCGAGGCGCACGTAGCGCAGCTTCTCGGCGTCGAGACGCGCCTTGATCTCGGCGGCCTGCCTGCGCTGCTCGTCGGTCCAGAGGTCGTGCTGCTCGATGAAAGCGCGCCGTTCGGGCATGCCCCACGTTCTCACACAAACGTCAGCGTCAGTCCATCGATGCCGAGCGCGCCATAATCCGAGGACCATGTCTCGCCGGGCGCGACCGGCCAGGCGTCGGTGATCGTGCCGGTGGTGACGATCTCGCCCGCCGCAAGCGGCGAGAACTGCGGCTGGCCGGCGAGCACGCGCGCCAGATGCGCCAGCGCCAGCGCCGGGCTGCCGAGCACATTGGCGCCGACGCCGCGATCGATGACTTTCTCTCCGCGCGAAAGCGTCGCCGTGAAGGTCGGCAGCGTCGCCGCCAGCCTGGCGCGGAGGTTGTCGGTCATCACGACCGGCGTGCCGACGACGAGCGCGCCGTGCAGGCCGACCGCCGCCGTGCAGTCCGCCGCCTTGAACTTCCAGTCGGGAAAGTGGCTCTGCACGATCTCGAATCCGGGCGCGATCCACTCGACGCAGGCGAGCACCGCCAATGCATCATCCGTCACCGGCACGGGCGCGCTGAGCTTGAACACGACTTCCGGCTCGATGCGTGGCTGCACGAATGGCCGCAACGGCAAGGTCGCCTTGCCGTCGCGCGCAACATGCACCGAATTCGCCCAGGTGTGCGCCCACATCGGCTGCCAGACGCCGTAGCGGTCCCAGATCGTCCGATTGGTGAAGCCGATCTTGCGCCCGACCGGCCGCCAGCCTTGCGCGCAGCGGCGCGCCTCGATCTGGCGGAGCACCTCGTAGGCGTCGGCGACGCTGAAGTCCGGCGCGTGCGCCGTGATGGGCGGCAGCATGGTCGCGCCGTCTTGCGCCGCGATCAGCCGATCGGCGATCGCCGAGAGCGACAGCTGCGTAGCTACGGCCATCAGATATCCATCGATATGCGTCAGTACGGAAGCGCCCCGCGAGCGGCCGGCTCGCGGGGCGGAGAGAGCGATGCGACGTCAGTTCGCCGCGAAGCAGTAGACCAGGCCGGCGCCGCCCGACGCCTTGAGCTGATCCTGGCTGCATCCGCGCGAGCCGTGCGACGAGTTCCAGGACTTCATGTGCCGGGTGTCCTTGAGGCCTTGCAGGTCATGATGGCCAACGATGGCCGAGCCCTCGCCATTCTTCGTCCAGTTGCCGCAGGTGGTGTCGCCGCCGGCGGTCGAGAACATGCCGTTCGGATCCGAGCCGGTCATGATGTCGTGCTGGTTGACCTGGTCGCCGCGGCCGGGGATCGCCTCGCCCTTCTCGGTCAGCGCGGTCTGCTTGTTGACGTTGTTCGAGGCCGAATGCAGGTCAGCGACGCTCTTCGCCACAACCACGCCCTTGGCGTTCTGCCAAGGGCCGCGGCCGATGCGGTCGCGCGCATTAACGCCTTCGGTGCCGCCCGGCTCGGTCGTGCTCAGATAGGCCTTCCAGTTGGTGGCGGTCGCGCCCGCCGCCTTGGCAAGGTTTGCGCAATGGGTGTCGGCCCCGGCAATGCCGCCGAGGTTCGCGCCGTTGCCGCTTCCAGTGCTGCTGACGAAGAAGGTCATGGCGGCCTGTTGCGCCTGCGCGGTGGCCGTCAGGCCGAGCCCCGTGAGCGCAACGCCGGCAACCAGTGACAATGCAATGCTCGTGTTCATCGCGATCCTCCGGATTTGTCTTGATGGTAGTCACTCGCGGTCGCCCCAGTCGGACCGCGAGCGGACTCTAACATTCGCCATGTGGTGGAACTAGCGGGTCTCCGGACGACCCGATGAACATATCTTGAAGTGCGTATTTAAAGTCGGCGTTCGCCGGCTCCGCTATGCTGCCGTCGACGTCACGGACTTGCGCAACAGCGTGTGCACCTGGTTTACCGGAACGGGTGGGCTGAAGAGATATCCCTGGTATTCCGTGCAGCCTTTGGCGGCGACCGCGCGAAGCTGTGCTTCGGTCTCGACACCTTCCGCTGTCGTTGCCACTCCAAGCGCGCTGCCGAGACCGGCAACTGCCTGCACAATTTCCTGTGCATCCCTGCGCTCAATGTCTTTGATGAACGAACGATCGATCTTGATCTTGTCGAACGGAAAACTGCGCAGATAGCTCAGCGACGAGTAGCCCGTCCCGAAATCGTCCATCGAAATGCTGACTCCGAGCGCGCGGAGCTCATGCAGCGTCGAGAGCGTCGCCTCGTTGTCGTGGAGCAGAACCGATTCGGTGATTTCAAGCTCCAGCCGGCGGGCGGACAGCCCACTCTCGTCCAATGCGCGCGTGACGATCTGCACGAGATTATTGGCCTTGAATTGACACGGCGAAAGATTGACCGCCACTTTGATGCCCCCCGACCAGGGCACGGCGTCCGCACAAGCGGCACGCAGAATCCACTCGCCGAGCGGCACGATGAGGCCTGTTTCTTCCGCGAGCGGGATGAACTCGCCAGGCGGGATCATCCCCCGCATCGGATGATTCCAGCGCACCAGCGCTTCGAAACTATTGATGGTTCCCGTGAGAATATCGACCAGGGGCTGGTAATAGAGCACGAATTCACCGGCGGATAGTCCCTTGCGCAGGTCCAGCTCGAGGGCGCGTCGCGCCTGCAGCCGTGCGTCCATCGCCGCCTCGAAAAACCGGAATGCCCCTCTTCCGTCGGCCTTCGCGCGATATAGGGCGATATCCGCGTTACGAAGAAGTTGGTCCGGATCATCGCCATCCTGGGGCGACAACGCGATGCCGATGGTTGCTCCGGTGATGATTTGATGTCCTTCGATCTCGACCGGCGTGCCGATGGTTTCGAGAATTTTCCTCGCCAGCGCGCTCGATTCCTCCGGCGAGGCCGAAGGCTGAATGATGGCGAATTCGTCGCCGCCGAGTCTCGCCACCGTATCGACGTCCCGCACACAGCCCACCAATCGTTCCGCCGTCATGCGAAGCAGCGTGTCGCCGATGGGATGCCCGAGCGTGTCGTTGATCTCCTTGAAATGATCGAGGTCGATGCACATGACCGCGAAGGCCTCGCCACGACGCACGCGCGCCAGACCCTGATCCATCCGCTCGCGCAACAAGGTGCGGTTGGGCAGGTCGGTGAGCGCGTCGTGGCCCGTCATATGGGCGATGCGGGCTTCGGCCTCGCGTCGCTCGGAAATATCTTCGTGGGTCGCGATCCATCCGCCTTCGGACAGCGGCTGACGCGAAATCACGATCGTCCTGCCGTTTCGCAGCAGCCTGCTGTAGACGGCGGCATCGTGCAGAGGATTTGCCCTGCGGTGCTCGGCCGTGATGTCTTCGAGCGCGATATCGGCGTAGCCGATATTCGAGGCGCAGTACGCAATGATGTCTTGCCATGCCGTGCCCGACGCGGTCAGCTCCGGCGGCAACGCGTACATCTCGGCATAACGCCGATTGCACACGATCAAGCGGCTGTCGGTGTCGAACATGCACAAGCCTTGCGACATGTTGTTCAGCGCCGCCTCGAACCTCTGCGACTGCTGGAGGACCTCCTGCTGAGCCGCGCGATGCGCCTGCGCAAGGTTGTGGCGCTCGAACGCGCGATCGAGAAGCGCGTAAAGCTCGGTCGGATGCGCGGTCTTTTCGAAATAGTCGTAGGCGCCTTCGCGGATCGCGGCGATTGCCGTTTCCGTCTCCGCGTGCGCGGTGATCATGATGAAAACGAGGTCGGCTTTCTCTTTGCGCAGCTGCCTGAGAACGTCGAGACCGGAGACACCGCCGAGATGGATGTCGAGCATCACCACCACGGGGCGGAAGCTCGTCACCAAGCCGGACGCCTCCCGCGGATCGGTGCTGTGAGTGACCTCGAATCCGCAAGGTTCCAGCAGATCCACGAGCGAGCCGGCGAACTCCTCATCGTCGTCGATGAGGAGAATACGCCGGCCAGCCGCGATTGCGTCAGGCTGCGGCCGCACGATGGGACTCCAGCAGGACGGTGACCGCTTCCAGGAGCACGGCGGGATCGAAGGGTTTCACCAGCACGCGGTTCGCAACCACGGATTCGGCGAAATCCGTCTCTGCGGCAAACTCGGGCACCAGCAGAATCGTGGGAACGCTCGGCAGCTGACCGCCCAATCCGAGATAGACCTGGAGCGCGGACAACAACGGCAGCTGCAGATCGAGGATCAGGCAGTCGCATGATCCGATCAGGAGCTTCTCCTTCGCCTCCTCGCCCGTGCAGGCCACCTCGACGCGATAACCGCCCGCGCATTGCTGATCGTCGTCGGCGACCAAGATCAGCCCGCGCGGCTTGACGGCCTTCAGTGCCTTGATGAGCTCGCCGCTGTCGAAGGGCTTGTGAAGGATACCGAGCGCGCCGCCGTTCAGTGCTTCGGAGATCAGCTTTTCGACGCTGAATCCGGACATCAGGATCACCTGCGCGTCAGGCCGGACCTTGCGGAACTCGAAGAACGTCTGCACGCCGTTCATGCCCGGCAAACGCACGTCCATGAGGGTGACGTCGAAATCGACCGTGCGAAATCGCTCCAGCGCTTTTTCGCCGGTGAGGGCGATTTCGATCTCGTAGTTGTGGCCGACGAGGATGTCGGCGACGCTCTCCGCATGATCGCGGTCATCGTCGACGATGAGAATGCGCGGTTTCATGCTGCGGCCCTTTCCTCGACGGCGCCCGGGAGCTTGATGCGCACCGTGGTGCCGACGCCGACCTGGCTGGTCACCTCGACGGTCCCGCCATGCTGCTCGACGATCTGCTTGACCGTCGGCAGGCCGAGGCCGGTGCCGAAGCTCTTGGTGCTGAACAGCGGCTCGAACACGCGCGGCAGGACCTCGGGCGCGATTCCCGGCCCGGTGTCCGAAATGATGACTTCGGCGCCGCCGGCGGCCGCGGACGAAATCCTGATCGTCCGCTCGCGATCCTGCTCCTGCATGGCCTGGGCGGCATTCTCGATGAGATTGATGATGACGCGGCGGAAGCGATCGGCGTCGATGCCGACTTGTGCATTTCCGGCGGACAGCTCGCGCACGAGCGAAACACCGTCGGGGAGCCGCTGCTCGTCGAGCACCTCGCCGAGCCACTGATCGATCGGCGTTGGTTTGAGATTGAGGTCCCGTTTCTTGGTGTACTCCAAGAGGTCGGCGACGAGGCGGTCGCAACGGCCGATGCTTCTCTCGATGCGCGAGATCGGACGTTCGAGATCGACCTGTTGCGACGCGCTCATCTGTCTCAGCGCCACCGCGGTGTTCTTGATCGCGCTCAAGGGGTTGCGCAGCTCGTGCGCGACTGTCGCGGTGAGCTGACCGAGCACGGAGAAGCGCTCCGTCTTGAGAAGCTCGCTGACGTCGGTGAACGTGCGCACCGAGCCGCCATTGGGGAGCGGCACGCTGCGAATTTCGAGGATCACGCCATTCGGTCGCCGGTGTTGGAAGCTCTGATATGAACCGCCTGACTCGCACGGCCGCGTCCATGCCTCCGATGCCGTTTCGGCGTCCTTGAACTCGCCTCCTTGCCGCAGATGGTCGACCACGTCGTCGAATTTGGGCCGGGACGCCGTCAGTTCGGACGGCAATCCGAGCAGTTCGACGGCACGCCGATTGCAAAGGGGCACACGCCCGTCGGCGTCGGTCATCATGATGCCCTGGTTGACGTTTTCGAGCGTCGCTTCCAGCAAGGAGAACGTGTTGAGGATCATTTGCGCCCGTTCGCGCTCCTTCTCCTCGCGGCGCTGCTCGGTCAGATCCTCGTGGGTGGCGACCCATCCGCCGTCGGCAATCGGCCGCGTGGAGATCGAAATGGCGCGACCATCCGGCGCCTCCACCAGCCGGTTCGTGGTTCTGCCTTCGCGCGCCGCCTTGACGAGCTCTGCCGCATGCTCGTTGGGATCGACGGCCAGCGTTCCTTTCGACAAGCGGTGGCTCATCAGTTCGAAGATCGACCGCCCGGCTTCTCCGAGGTGGCGGGGCATGCCGTACATGTCGAGATAACGATCGTTGCAGACGATCAGCCGCGCCGACCCGTCGAACATGCACAGGCCTTGCGGCATGTTGTTGATGGCGGCCTGCAGCCGCGCGAATTGCTGACCGAGCCGATGATCAGCGGCCGCGCCGACCAGACTGATCGCCAGAATGGCGATCGTCACGCTCGCCACGGCGACGGCCAGTGAGGTCGGCGTCAGCGAGAACGGACTGATACTGCGGGTGGGATCGGCCACGATTTCGACCGCGCCCATCGCCGTGAAGTGATGAGAAACGATGGCCAGCGTGAGCATGAGAGCCGCGATCAGCGTGCCTCCAGCGCGAGCACGCCGAACAGCACGCCGAGGATCAACGAAGCCACCACGAGATCGGGCGCCCACGTGATCTGGCCGGGCACCTGCACGGCCCACATGCCGGTGTAATGCATGGCGGCGACTCCGCCGCCGACGATGCCTCCGCCGAGTTGCGCAATCCCCGGGCTCGAGCTGCGCACGGCGACGCTGAGTCCGATGCAGGTCACGACCGCGGCTGCCGTCAGCGACAGGGCGAGAAGCGGAATGTCGTAGGCGATTCCGACGCCCGGATCATAGGCGAGCATCGCGATGAAATGGGTTGCCCAGATTCCGCACCCGGTCGCGGCGCCGGCCAGGAGCAGCCAGCTCACGCGCGTCTTGCCCCGGCTGGCGCATGCGCGGTGAAACACGCTGATCGCGACCAGGCTGGCGAGGAAACAGACGAGCCCTGCGAGCGCGACGAGCCGCAAGTCATGCTCGCCGGTCAGGCAGTAAAGAGTACGGAACATGCGCGCCCCCAATTATTGCTTTGGGGGCTGTCTACGATGGTGCAATTCCTTTTGAGTTAATGCAGACGGCCGGCCGAAACACATCGTTAAAGCAGTGTTGCGGCGGGAACGGAGCAAGCCGAGTCACGTTTGCGACACTTCGGCAGTCAACGAACGGCTAACCATCAGCGGGCCT
>WNFF01004423.1_pt1 | contig 11469 bp, 7 predicted proteins | sample 5400441 | NCBI WGS metagenome assembly WNFF01 (sample SAMN13153345, study PRJNA577476) | soil metagenome | isolation source: 120 cm saprolite under Douglas fir tree site 2 hole 3 replicate 1 | place: USA:California | collected 2015-04-18
CTTTCTGCTGGGCCTGAGGAAGGCAGTTTCGCCGATCTGGCTGCACCCTCCCGCTGCTGGCCCACGGAAGGAACCGTCGTGGCCTTGCAGCACCTGATCACCACTCGCGATTTTTCAGTACTTCTGCCACGGGCTGCTAAGAGCGAACTCGAAGATTTGCTCTTCCAGTCGAAGAATGATCGCCTCCTGTTCGCATATTTCGGAACGACAATTCCGATCTCCCTCACCCGGTGCCTCTGACCACCTGCCGCCGTGGTGCGCCCTTCTCGCCCCCAAACCAGCTACCCGTTTCCAACCTCGCATCAAACTCTCGCCCCCACCCACACCCAAACTACAACCAAACCAATCACGTCTGCCCTCTTGGTGGCAAATTTGGCGCCGTGTTGCGTCTTATCGCGATATTTTGGATACCCCGCCAAGCCACGGCATGGCTTGAACTGCTTGGACCGACTGCGAGGTCAACGTGGCGACGGCTACCCGATGATCTGGTTGAGGGAGTGAAGAACTCATCTGGGAACCACCTCACCGCAAGGACGGGCGAGGACGTCTGTGGAAGGATCGACGCAGCGTCCTCAATGGCAACCTGTGGGTGCTCCGTACCGGCGCTCCTGGTCTGACCTGCGCGAAAAGTATCCCTCGTATCAGATCTGCCATCGCCGGCGTCGCGCTGAGCGATTTTCTGACGTGCTGATTTCGTGACATCGGCCCAATCGGGTTCGCTGTCGATCCATTCAGAGAAGACTCTGTTCGGGAAACGCGGTTCTCGTCAACGCGGACAACCCAAATAGTAAGGGTCGACCTTGGGGCGAGCGCACAACGCCTTCAGACGACGAGCTGATACCCCGGATCGATGTTCTGAAATTCGATCAGAATTTCGTGAATGTCGTACGGATTAGTTGCCCCCGTAAAGACGTTGCGAATCACCTGAAAAATATGTTCGATCCCCTGCGCGTCGTCAATGTCAGTATCCAGTATGAATTCGAGAGTCGCGGGATTGTTAAAGAACGTGAGCTGCAAATTGCCGTAGTGGTCAAGTGTCTTGAAACTGTCGGTAAGCACAAAATTGGGTGGAGGAGTGTGAAGCTCGCCGGAGATGTCCTGGAAAAGGTTGGATGCGACCGAATTAATCGTAGCGTCTCTCAACGCCTTATCTATATGAGCAAAAAACCGGTCGCCACGAACTCGATTCAGCGAGTTTACGTAGGTGAATACCGACCTTTTGTTCTGAAAGGCGGTGTGTTGCATCTTGGCATAGATGTTTAACAAACCAGCCTTTTGAATGTCATCTAACGCGGCGAAAAGATCTCCACCAGCCTTGCCCTCCAGCCCTTCGACGTTCGGCGAATTCTTGAGGAGGTCCTGCAGGTCATTTGGCAGTTCCTCAAAGTCCGGAGCAGCAATCTTCAATACTTTTCCTGGGTCAACTGGCAGAACGAAGAGCTTGCTGGTGACCGCACCATCGTTGATTGTGACAAACTGACTGATCGGTCGGTAACGCGTGGGGAAAACTCTGCGAAGCGTTCCGTTACGGCTATGATCCAATCAAACGCGCACTCCAAAATTCGCAAAAACCTGAGTACTGATTAGCTTGGAGCGGCGGCCGGCGTCAGTCACCACCCGCAGCAACTTTGCCACTTTGATCACGAAATTGTCCCGAGTCGGTGTGTCTTGTGTTACCCAGTTCTTGGTCGCTATTCCGACTACGTACGGGGAGTTGGTGTCGGGACTCCGACACAATGCGCCGCCTGTTCTTCAGTTACTCAGGCTTTTAGCTTTGACAGCGAGACAATTCACTCTTAGCTTCTCTGCGCTAAAGGCGCGACTCACCGGACGGTGCGGCCGCAGGCTAGGGAGTTATTCTCACAAGTGGGGTTCATCGTGACCAACCTCGAGACCCCGAAATGTCGCGAACGGGAGAGATGCGCGTACAATGGTGCCGTCTTCGAGGTCGAAAATCGTTCCGGCGATCATGAGGGTTGCTTTGCGCCGCTGGCTTAGACTGGTCGAAGTGGCGCGGCGGATGGCAATGTTAAGTGAAGTTGTTGCTGCACGGAACTGGAGGTTCTCATGAAGTATTGTCGCGGATCGATATTTCCGATCATAATCGTCATTGTGACGGTGCTTACGCTGGTCGGCAGTTCAATGGCTAACGGCGGCTTGGCGGCCGAACAGAGTGAACAGATGGACGCCGCGCAGCGTGGCGCATTGGATCCGTTGGCGCCAGACGAGGAAAGTTCCGCCGAACGCATCGCACGCAGTGACAACCGAATTAAAGAAATTGTCGGGGAGCGAGAAGTCCGGTTGGTCTCGGCAACCCCGGTGCTGATCAAAACAGGCGAGTCGCTGGAGAAAATCGATGTCCACCAACGCGTAATCGAGGTCGTGCTCTTCCGTCCTGAAGGCGAGGTCGGCGCGCGCGCGCTGGTGAACCTCGCGCAGAACTCTGTAGCCAACGTCGAGCGACTGGATAGCCGGCATGTACCCTTTACGCCGGATGATCTCAAAGATGCATTTCAACTGGCGCTGCGCGAGCCTCAAGTGCAAAGGGCGCTCGGCCCCGAAGCACAGACCTTTCACATCCAGGGGCAGCGAAACGCGCCTCCCGCGGAGGCTTCCGAACACGTCGTCTCGGGACTGCCGATCCGTTCCAGCGACCCAAAAAATCCCTGTTCGAAGCATCGTTGCCTGCAACTGTTTTTCCGCAGAGGCACGGACTTTTTGAGCGAACCCGTTGTGACCGTAGATTTGACGGCAAAACATGTATCTGTGGAGAGGGGGAAATCCAAGTGAAACACCGATACTTTTCCACACTCGCGTTTCTCTGCCTCTTCGCCTGCATAGTGAGTGGATGCGTTGCAGCGCAGGCAGCGCCGCCAGCTATGCCATGCTCCAGAGCAAACCTCGTAGACCAGAAATTCCCTACCAGCGGTCCGGAGATAACCCATTGGCGGCTCTGCTGGCAAGCGGTTGCGGGGAATGGTTTGGTCATTCACTGGGCATACTTTCGTACCTCACCGACGAAGCCCTGGCTGTTTGTGTTGTGGGATGGACGTGTCTCCGAAATCTTTGTCCCTTACCACACCGGAAATCCGCGCTACTACGACGTCGGATTTGGTTTCGGATTGACGCCCATTGGCTCTCAAGACTGCCCGGCGGCTCAGGGCGGAACGGTGCTTGCCGGCAACGTCTGCAAGGAAGTGCGTGACCGGGGACTTTCCTGGAAGGCAGACTCTCAAGTTTACCGCGGCGAAGAGCTTGTTCTCTGGTCTGCTTTAGCGGCGGCCAACTATAACTATGTGATGGAATGGACATTTCGGGACGATGGCATCGTAATGGGCAGAGTAGGCGCTACTTCCCACAATCTACCCGGGCGCGAGTATGAAACCCATGTTCATAACCCAATCTGGCGGCTTGACGTGGACCTCAATGGCTGGCCGAACGATTCCGTAGCTCTGGGCACGCACACAGAAAACCTACCCGGGCTCACCGCCACTGATACCGAACCGCTGATCAGCGTCGAAAATGGGATGCAGTGGAACCCCCGCCACTTTCATTCGCTGAACGTGTCAGACTCGAGCCTGCTCAATGGCAAGCGGCATAAGACTGAGTTTCAGCTCATCCCTTTGCCCACGGGCGGTCTGGCTCAGCACCAGGAGCCGTTCACTAAAAACGACTTTTGGGTGACCCGTTATAACCCGACTGAAATGAGTGCCGGAAATCTCGTTTCCTACATTTCTCCGCCGCAAGTCGCGGCCAACAGCGACATTGTTCTCTGGTACCGTGGCTCGGTGCACCATCACCCGCGTGATGAAGATGGAGAGATGGTCAAGGGTGCCTGGCACGGAGTGGCTCTGATTATGTGGACGGGCTGGATGCTGAAGCCCCACGACCTGTTCGACCGCACCCCGTTTTACCCTTAATTCTCACTGGTGAGCAGATCAACAATAGCGTGAATTTATGCGGGCATATTGTGCACCGAGGTCCCTTCGCTCTAGCGCTAGCCTTCTGTCTCACGCTACCCGGTTTTCACCTCAATTCCATAAAGAGTGCTGTGGCTCCGGTCGCAAGTTTAAGGACAAACTCTGGAACCAGGCGCGCATTGCCTATTTCGCCCAAGGAATTCGCGAGAACGAAGCGCTAAGATGAGTTCTTTCGCCGGCCCCTCGGTGGCGTAGCCAAACAACGGGCCGCCATTCATCTTGAGGGGCCGCCGAAGGAACTCACATCGCGCAGATGAATCGGCTCTAATCTCTCTACCTGAGGTCAGACATTGTGAGCCACGGAAAAGCGGCGGAACCTAGCTATTTACTGTACCCACCGTGACTTTTGACCTTCTGTATTGCTTCTTCATCATCGGCCACGACCGCAGGCGCATTCTCCATTTCAATGTTACAGGCCATCCGACCAGCACCTGGATTGTCCAGCAGCCGCGAGAAGCGTTTCCCTATCAGCAGGCACCGAGGTTCCTCATCTTCGACCACGACCGAAAGTACGGGTTGGAAGTTCCGTCCGCGGTGCGGTCCATGAAGATGGTTGCTGTGCAATCCGCCATCCAGAGTCCTTGGCAGAACGGCGTGGCCGAGCGCTGGATCGGCAGTTGCCGACGCGAACTGCTCGACCACGTTATCGCTCTGAACGAACGTCATCTGAAGCGACTCCTCTCCGACTACATGTCACTACTATCACGAAGACCGCACCCATCTCGGATTGAACAAGGAGACTCCCAATCGCTATCATGCTCAGCAATAGTGGGAAGGGTCTTTTTTTGCGCTCGACTGGGCGCCTTGCACCACCGATACGACCGTGCGGCATAGCACCCACAACGTTTTTTAGAAACGACATCAGTCGGTTGCGGTAGAAGTTATGTCTTCTGGCCGCTCAAAAACCACACCCAGCATCTTGCGCACGCAAGAAGTCCTGACGAATCGCGAGAAACATTTTGGTGAGCACGCACTTCCCGGTACGACTTGAATTTTGGCGAGACACAGCTTACATTTGGCTGGCTTGCACAGTTCGATCAAAGTAAGTTTGCATCACTACCGACCGCTCTTTGAATATCGGGCGAAGGAGGTGCGGCATGACGGACCATGGCTCCGAGGGACGCCGGCCACCGAAGGACACGGGCGAGCAGGAACGCATCGGCGAGGCCGACGACCCCGGCGGCCGCGGAGAGTGGTTCCTCGCCAGCCGCAACGACGCTGACGGGAAGGTCATCGACCGGCTCTACATCCGCGGCTCACGGCATCGCCACAAGTTCACATACCGACCGAAGCGCGAGCCCGGCGAGCCGCCTGCCCCCCCCGGAGGCGTCGGCACGGTCAATTGGACGCCCATCGGGCCGTCGGTCGTCGCGCACGGGCAGGCGAGCAGCAACCCGCCCGTCAGCGGCCGGATCACCTCGATCGTCGCGGGGCCGAGCGGCACGCGTGTGTACGCGGGGGCAGCCAACGGCGGCACCTGGTTCACCGCCGACGCGGGGGCCAACTGGAGCCCGCTCGACGACTACTCGGTCTCGCCGAGCCTGACGAGTGCGATCGAGGCGGACTCGCTGGCCGTCGGCGCCATTGCCGTGCAGTTCGGCGCAACGGCCGCCTCGGACCTGATCTACGTCGGCACCGGCGAGGCGAACAGCAGTGCCGACTCCTATATGGGCGTCGGCATCAAGCGCTCAGCTTCAGGCGGCGCGGCGGGATCATGGACGCTCGAGGGGACGAACCTTGCGGGACGCGGCTTCTTCCGCATAGTCATCGACCCGGACGACCCGACGCTCGTCCTCGCGGCCACGACGACCGGCGTCTTCCGCCGTCCCGCGACGGCGCCATTCACGACGTGGACGCAGGTCACCAGCACGTTCACGACGCTCGGCGGGATGGCGACCGACCTGGTGGTCGCGGGCACCGGCGTCTCCAAGCATTACTACTGCGTCTTCCAAGGCGACAAGGCGTACACCTCCACCGACGGCCTCACTTGGACTCCGCTCACCGGACTGCCGTCGGGCGGACGGGTGGCGCTCGCCGTGTCGGAATCCAGCCCGACCGTTGCCTACGCACTCAAGCAGGACGGGACGCTCTGGCGCCTCGTCGGCACCGCCTTCCAGTCGGTGGCCGGGATGCCGCCCCTCTTCGCCGTCGGCGCGCAGGGATGGTACGACATCGCCGTCGCCGTCGATCCGACCAACGCGAACATCGTCTATCTCGTCGCCGATCTGGTTTGGGACGGCACCAACTGGACTTTGTCCCTGTTCAAGGGAACGATCACCGGGGGATCAGGCACTTGGAATTTCGGGTTCAACGCTGCCAACACCACCAATCCCGTCGTAGACCCAACGTACATCGGGCGTGCCGTGCACGCCGACGGCCACGCCTTTGCTTTCGCGCTCAATGCGATGGGGACGGCGCACGACGGCGCGAACGTCTGGGTCGGAACTGACGGCGGCATCTTCCGGTCGCCATCGAGCGGCGCGATCGGCACGTTCACGCACTGCAACACCGGCCTCGCGATCACCGAGATGACGTTCATCGGGCAGCGGCTCGATACGGACGCGCAGGTCTATGGCGGCTGCCAGGACAACGGCAACCTCCGCTTCTGGGGCGAGCCGGCCTGGTTCGAGGCGCCGCAGGGCGATGGCGGCGGCGTCGTTATCGACGCGAACGACGAGTACCGCGTGATGCGACAGTACGTGCGCGCTGGGTCCTTCTGGCAGGACGCCGGCGGCTCCTGGCACCTGAGCTCGGCGCTCTCCACTGCGACGGACGGCGGCGCGTCGGGCGCCTGGACGAGCCTCAACTTCCCGCCGATCACCGACCCGAACAACGCGGCGCAGCGCACGGCGGCCAACACCGAGAACGGCGCCACGGGCTTCTACGCGCCGCTTGCGGCGACGCCGTCGGGAGTCGTCCCCACGCTCGTTGCCTTCGGCACCAATCGGGTCTGGCTCACGCCCGACTGGGGCGCCACGTGGACCACGCTCCCGACCAACACGAATCCGTACACGCTGGGTGGCGGGCCGAGCACGACGCAGGACGCGCTCGGCGGCGCCGTCCAGTCCGTCGAGTTCGCGAACGGCACGCGGCTCTTCGCGGCAACGTCGCAGGTCGTCTCGCGGTTCGACAAGACGGGGGCGACTTGGGCGCGCACGGCGCTCACCACCACCGGTCTACCCGGCGCCAGGTTCATCACCGACATCGCCATCCACGACGCCGCGGTCGGCAGCATCTATGTCGCGTTAGGCGGCGGAGGCGCCGAGCACGTCTGGTTCTTCGACGGCGCCGCATGGCACAGCGCGGGGCTCACGACCGCAACCCTCGACTGCCCCTGCCATGCCATCGTCGTCGATCCCGACCACCCGGAGAACGTCTACCTGGGGAGCGACGTGGGTGTCTGGAAAGGCGTGAAGACCGGGACGACCTCGTGGACCTGGAGCCTCTTCTCCCAGGGGCTCCCCGAGGCCGTTGTCACCGACCTCGGCGTCCACACCCGCACTCGCCTCCTTCGCGCCGCCACCCACGGTCGGGGTGTCTGGGAGATCGAACTGGACGCCGCCGCCGGACTCGACCCGGAACTCTACCTGCGCGTGAACTACTCGGACACCGGCCGCATGCCGGGCGGTGTGCGCTTCCCGTGGGTAGAGGGGGCGCAGGACCCGACGGCGAAGGGCCTCAACGTCTACCACTGGATGTGCCCCGACATCAAGGTGCGCCGTCCGTCGTTAGGTGGCCCCACCATTGGGACGCCTCCCAGTTTCCTCGACTTCTCGGCCAACATCGGCGACTACATCGACACCTCGCACGCTGAGACCGCCGACGACTCGGGGACTAACCGGATCTTCATCCAGGTGCACAACCGCGCCCTCACGCCCCTGACGGGGAGCGACGTGCGCGTGCTGTTGCTCCTGACCGACGCGGCGGCGGGCCTTCCGGCCCTGCCGGTGGACTACGCCACCCGGATCATTGCCGGTGACACCACGAACTGGCTGTCGGGCACGCCGTGGCGCTTCGCCGACAGTATGACGCCCTATCGCACGCTGCCAAGCACGATCGACGCGCGCACATCGCAGGTTGTGTACTACGACTTCGACTTCTCGACGATGGCGCTCCCCGTCGGCCACAATCACGTCTGCGCGGCGGCGTTCATCTCGACTATCTCGGGCTCCGACCGCCTGCTGGCGCCGGGGAACACTTCGCTCGACGCGTTGACCATGAGCGACCGACACGTGGCACACCGAAACCTCCACCTCGTGCCGTCGGGCGCGCGGCCGATCCCACCCGAGGGGCGCAGCTGGCGGCACGAGCCGCAGACCGTGATCCTCGACTTCCACAACGCGCTCCGCGAGGAGACCGAGATCGAGATCGTCGTGGACCGCCGCCACATGATGGGGCTGATGACGATGGTGCTGCCGAAGCTGAACCTGGCGGACGCCAGCACCGCCTACGATGGCTGGCGGAGGACCGGCGTGGGCGGCCTTCCCGCCGAATTGGCGGAGCATGCCGCCTCGTTGCTCGAGCGGCTCGGCGAGAGCCTGGAAGAGCTGGGGGAGCAGATCGAGCTGGCGGCCAAGCATATCCTGCGCGAGCCGGCCATCCGGGATGAGAGGGAGATCAGGCTGCGGAAGCTCGAGTGGATCGACCGGTCGGTGATCTATGTCGCCGACCAGAATTCGCCAACGCCGACCATCGCTGGCATCCGTATCCCCGGCGGCGGGCACATCACGGCGGCAATCACCGTGCGTGCACCTGACGGCGCCAAACCCGGCGACCAGTTCCGCTTCGACGTGCTACAGCGGCGGAAGGGGAAGGTAGTGGGCGGGAGCACTTACGCGCTGGCCGTCTTCGAGAACCGACGGTGAGGAACGGGGAAAGATGGGGGTCACGGCGGCCCGTTGCCCGAGGGTGGGCCACCATCACGCGCATCCGGCATGATTGCGATCCTGTGGCGGAGGGGATCACCCGAACATCGCTCAATTGGCCAGCCGGGTCGGACAAATTGGTTGGATTGTTCCGAACGTACGCATAGAGATTCGTGTCTCCGCCGCCAAACCCCAGCGGGTCTTCCGAGATAAAGCGGCCTGTCGCGGGATTATCGTATCTCGAGCGATAGAAATACAGTGTGCCTCGTCACAATGTTGTCCCGCTTTGCAATCAACAACATGGGAAGCCAGACTACAATCCAATCTGTTATAACTTTGCTACCATGTTCGACCTTTTTCGGCTCTGGTTCGGAGCCGTACTTCGCATCTTTCGGGACCGTCGCAGCCTGTTGCTAGAAAACCTTACTCTCCGACAACAACTCGCCGTTTTGAAACGCAAAAACCCCAAGCCAAGACTGGGGCCACTCGATAAGCTGTTTTGGGTGGTGGTGCGCCGGCTCTGGTCGCAATGGAAGGAGGCGCTCTTTCTCGTCCAGCCGGAAACTGCTGTTCGCTGGCACCGGGCTGGGTTCAAACTGTATTGGGCCATGCTCTGCGGAGTGCGAAAACGAGTCGGCGGTGGCCGTAGAATCTCCAAACAGATCCGTGGCTTAATCTTCCAGATGGTCGCAGAGAATCCAAGTTGGGGTGCGCCTCGCATCCATGGCGAACTGCTCATGCTCGGCTTCGAGGTATCAGAAACCACCATTTCTCGCTGGATGAGACGGGCACCCAAGAGTCCTCAACCCGCGAAGCGCTGGCCTTTCTGCACAATCACCGTGAGGCGATTGCCGCGATGGACTTCTTCACGGTACCGACGCTCACCTTCAATGTACTCTACTGCTTTTTCATCGTCAGCCACGACCGCCGGCGCATCTTGCACTTCAATGTCAGTCGGCATCCCACAAGCAGTTGGATTGTTCAGCAGCTACGAGAGGCTTTCCCTTACGATGCTGTCCCCGAGTTCCTGATATTCGATCACGACGCGAAGTACGGATTCGAAGTGCCCAGCGCTATTCGCTCGCTGAAGATCACGCCTGTGCGCACCTCGATTGGAAGCCCCTGGCAGAATGGAGTGGCTGAACGCTGGGTTGGCAGCTGCCGCCGTGAGTTGCTGGACCACGTAATCGCCTTGAACGAACGACATCTGAAGCGCCTTCTCTCCGATTACCGCTCTTACTATCACGAAGACCGAACGCACCTCGACCTGGAAAAGCAAACACCGGCTGGCAGGGCGCGTTCTCTAGGAAATTGTCAGGTGATTTGCCAGCAGCGATTGGGCGGGTTGCATCACCGCTACGATCGGGCTGCTTGAATTGGCTTTGCAAGTCTCGATTCGTTCTGAGCGTACGGCAGGAGTGTGGGCTCATGCAGTCGGGTATGAACAAGTCCAACGCAAAAGACCCGCCTCACACCACGACGAGCTAGATCTGTGCCAGGAGACTTTCTTGAGTATGCACCGCTCCCGGTGCGTTTTAGATTGTGGCGAGACACAGTGGCGTTTTCGCCACTGCCGATCGACGAACAATAACCTCGGCTTATCTGGCCTTGGCGATAAGAGCGCTACCCCTAATTAACAAGCAACGCCTCCGATTCGATGTGGTATTCAGGCAGCTTTAGCGTACCGCTCTTCTTCACAAACGTAAACGTCTCAACCGCCGGTCCACGAGCGAACATCGTGTTGTATCGGGCGACTATGAAAGTCCCGGAAGTTGTCGCGTTTACAAGCATACTGACTTGACTCGTGGCCCCAGCGTCGCCCAGTTTCGTATGGACCCCGTCTATTAATTTGACGAAGTCGCTCCTCCCTAAACCTTCGTCTGCACCCCGGTAAACCTCCTCGTATTGACTGGGGTTAAGCCGTTGGTGGAACTCTCGGACGGCGGACTCGGCTATGGCGCGCCCCTGGTGAAAGGCAGAGCCACACTGCCACGTCAAGAAGATCAAGGCGACAGCTGTGAGTCCCAAAGACAACTTCCACACCACAGGCTTGGCAGAAGTTGGCGAGTTTGAATTTTGATTCGGATACGTCAAAATGTGGGCCTCTAGAAACATCGGGCTCCTCCGGGCCGAGGCATTACAAATTGCAATCCTTGGTCCATCTTAAAGCCAGTCGGCCAGTACACTTGCAACCCCTCGCAATGGCTGCGAAAGGGGGCCCTATGGGCACAGGCTCGGTCTCATTCTCGCTAGTTGGTGGAACTCTTCCATCAGGAATGACGCTGTCGTCAACGGGACTTGTGAGTGATGTTCCCACGATGGCGGCAGTTTTCGATTTTACCGTGCGCGCAACCGACACTACGGGCAAATTCGGTGAACAGATATTCGTGATCCGCGTGTTGCAGCCCATAGTGCCGCCGGCCGACGCGGTTGCTTGGTGGCGTGGCCAGTGGACCCCGAGCCGGGTCGTATGTTGGAGGGTGGTGATGGGAATGCCGTTGATATCTGTCGAGTCGGTGGTGAGATTCATCAACTTCAGCGGATTGACAAAGCTCAGCACCACCACATTCACCGATGGATGCCCGTCGCCACGGTCAATGATCCAGTGATTATTAGTGTCGAAG
>WNFF01004424.1_pt1 | contig 11469 bp, 9 predicted proteins | sample 5400441 | NCBI WGS metagenome assembly WNFF01 (sample SAMN13153345, study PRJNA577476) | soil metagenome | isolation source: 120 cm saprolite under Douglas fir tree site 2 hole 3 replicate 1 | place: USA:California | collected 2015-04-18
CATCACCGGCACGCGGCGCTGAGGAGCGGCGCGCGGCGGCGAGGACGTCACGCCGCGCTGAAGACTGGCACGCGAAGGAAGGACCGGCACGCGGCGCCGAAGACGATCATGCCGCGCCGAAGACGATCATGCCGCGCCGAAGACGATCATGCCGCGCCGAAGACGATCATGCCGCGCCGAAGACGATCATGCCGCGCCGAAGACCGGCCGCGGCGCTGAACACGGGCAGGCCGCGCTGAAGACCGGCACCGAAAGCTCAGGATCCAGCACGCGGCGCTGGCGACCGTCATGCCGCGCTGAGGACCGGCACGCCGCGCTGAAGCGTCTTTGATCCCAGGCAGCGGCCCCGGTTTTTCACGGATTCTGCGGCGGGGCGTCGCTGTTCTGGGTCTGAATCTTCTCGAGTCCGGGGTTGGTCGCGTTCTTTTCCGCTGTGACCCGCGCGCCGGGAAGCCTGAGCAGAATCACCAGGGCCAGCAAGAGCAGCGCCGCCGCCACCACAAGCCCGGCAAATCGAAACGCAGCGCGTTTCCGCCGGGGCGCAGCGACGCGCAACGCTCGGGTGCGAGATGGGTCCAATTGCGTCGTCATACACTCATAGTTGACCAGCGAAAACGCCTCGGACGAGCGCCAGGCACCCGAGCGCAAGAGGGGAGGGTAACCCAACGACCTGCGCGAACGGGGCAGGTTATTCGCCTGCGTTGGGTGACGGATTTTAGCTCGATGCGCACGTTCGTTGTGCGGCCTGGACACAGCGATGAAACTTCGAGACCTCTGGAGGCTAATCAAGCAGACAATTTCGGAGTGGTTGGACGACAAGGCGCCGACCTATGCCGCAGCGCTTGCGTACTACACGATTTTTTCCGTCGCCCCGCTGCTGATCATCGCGGTGGCGGTGGCCGGTTTTGTTTTCGGCGGCGACGCCGTCCGGGGCGACATTCACCGTGAGCTGGAAGGGTTGATCGGTGTCAGCGGCGCGAAGGTGATCGAGGACATGATGATCAGCGCCAGCAAGCCGGGCGCCGGCATCGCGGCGACCATTCTCGGAGTGGCGATCCTGTTCTTCGGAGCCTCGGGGGTGTTCACCCAACTCCAGGAAACGATGAACGTCATCTGGAAGGTCAAGCCGAAGCCCACCAATGGGATCATCGATTTCATCAAGCACCGGTTCCTCTCGTTTGCGATGGTCCTCGGCATCGGATTCTTGTTGCTCGTGTCCCTGGTGATCAATGCCGCCATCGCCGCACTCTTCGGCTACTTCAGGGGGCGCATTCCGGGATCGGAAGCGGTTTGGCACCTCGTCAACATCGGGGTGTCGTTCGCCGTGGTGACGATTCTCTTCGCGGCGATCTACAAGATTCTTCCCGACACCCACGTTGAGTGGCGAGACGTCTGGCTTGGAGCCGCCGTTACCTCGCTGCTTTTCAGCCTCGGCAAGTTTGCAATCGCCTTGTACCTTGGAAAGACCAGCGCGGCGTCGAGCTACGGAGCCGCGGGCTCGGTCGCCATCGTGTTGATCTGGGTCTACTATTCGGCCCAGATTTTGTTTCTCGGGGCGGAGTTTACCCAGGTCTACGCGAAGTACCGGCGAGAACGGGAGAGCGCGAAGCGAGTTTCCGGGAGATCGCCGACTCCGAGCCGCTGGCTGCCGACCCCACGGTCTCCAGGCGCCCCCGGGGGCGACAGGCGGCCCCAGGCTTAGCTTCCTAAGAAGCACCCCGATGCGCGCTGTTCCAACGCAGCACCACGAAATGGTTCGGCCTGGTGGCTCGGGCCGAACGCCAGACGCGGTTCATTCCGCTCGGCAAGCCTGCTAAGGCGATACCTGTGGCATTCATTCCCGGAATCAGCTCGCCGGCGTCCGAGGGCAGGCTCTACGTAGTGACCGAGCAGTCGCTGTGCGTCATCCGGACGAGCAGTGGCGTGGACATTCCCACCGGTCCCGCCGAGGGCGCGATCTATCTCGGCTCGCGCGATGACAGTCCGTGCTTCGCGCGTGCTCTCGAGCCGGGTGAGCCCCCGCCGGAGGGCAGCGAGCCAGTTCCTCTTCGACGCTTGTTCGGAGTCCTCTCTGACGAGGATTTCGCGATTGCGGGTCGCGCGCTGGGAATTACCGCTTGGGATCGCGATTTCCGGTTCTGCGGGCGTTGCGGAGCAGCCACCGAGCGCTCCAACACAGAGCGCGTTCGCTCGTGCACCGCCTGTGGCCACCACGCCTATCCGCGGTTGTCGCCCGCAATCATCGTGCTCGTCGAACGTGACGGGCGTGCCCTGCTCGCGCGCAATGCGCGCTTCCCGCGGCCATTCTTCAGCACGCTGGCGGGCTTCGTCGAAGTCGGCGAAACGCTCGAGCATGCGGTCGAGCGGGAAATTGAGGAGGAGGCGGGAATCCTCGTCACCGACGTCCGCTACTTCGGCAGTCAACCTTGGCCGTTCACGGGATCGCTGATGATTGGTTTCACGGCCAAGTGGGCCGCCCGCGAGATCGCCGCAGACTCTTCGGAAATCGCCGAGGCCGGATGGTTTTCCCCGGACAAGCTGCCGGCGAACATCCCTCCACGGCTCAGCATCGCGCGTGAGTTGATCGACGACTTCGTACGCCGGCACGGAGGCACTCCGCGCGAGGAGGGCTAACCAGAAGCAGCGTTGGGAATTCTTGATGGCCCAGGCCAGGCCCGGGCCACGAAGCGTTGCAAACAATTCCCAACTTGGGAATTCTTCGTAACGCCACAGGCAATCATGCCCCGGGGCTGGTTGAGCGACCGGAAAATTTTCAGGCGTGTGGGACAACGACGTGATCACCCTTTTTGGGATCCAAGGCAGCCGCATAGGCTGGAGAGATGCAACGTTCCATCCTCAGACCCTTGATCAATTTGCAGGCGAACGCGCGACTTTCGTCTAGACATTGCTTCACTTCCCCAACGCGAGGTCGCGGGCGGTGGCCAGCGTGGCATCGATCTCTTCGGGGCGGTTGTAGAAGTGGGCTGACTGCCGGACCATCTTGTCGTCCACCGACCGGACGCGGATCTTCCGGCGGTTCCACATCTCGTCCATCAGCCGCGGCCCGGTGACGCCCTCGATGCCCCAGGCGACGAGCCCGCACGCCAGTGCGGCGTGGGTGGGGGAGTAGATCCTCGCCCGAGGGATCTGCCCCAACCCGGCGCGAAGCCGGCTCGACAGCTCGAGAATGCGCTGCTCGATGCGCTCGGCTCCGACCTTCTTGTAGAAGTCGATCGCCGCCTCGAGGCCGACGAGAAGGCCAAGGCTGCCGGTCCCGAACTGCATCAATCGGAAAACGCCGTCCGCGGGCTGGTAGTCGTTCCAGGTGGCGCTGGCCAGAGTGGCCCAGACGTCCTTCATCCGCTCCTCGCGGACGTAGAGAAGGCCATTGCCCGCGGGCGCCAAGAGCCATTTGTGGGGACTGGTGACGTAGGCGTCGCAGCCGATCGCTTTCACGTCCACCCGCAGCTGCCCGACCGCTTGCGCGCCGTCGATGACGGTGAAGATGCCGCGCGGGCGCGCCAGCTCGCAGACCTCCCGGACCGGCAGGACGATCCCAAGCTTCGAAGTGATGTGCGGGACGGCGATGACTCGCGTCCGCGGGCCGATCGCCTCGGTGACGACGCGGAGGACCTCGCCGGGATCGGCCGGGGGCGCGCCGATCGCGAGCTTTCGTACCCGGATGCCATCGCGTTTCTCGCGCAGCTCCCAGGGCCCCAGTGCCCCGGGGTGTTCCTGGTCGGTGATCAACACCTCGTCGCCCGCCTTGAGGTCCAATCCATGGGCGATGAAGTTCGACCCCATCGTCGAATTCTGCACCAGGGCGACCTCGCGGCCGCGGGCGTTGATCAGCGATCCGACTTTCTCGCGGAGCTCCTCATACTTGTGGTAGCCCGCGAAGTAGCTGGGGTGCTCCGGCCGGTAGTCATAGTGGGTAATGGTCCGGTCGATCTCGCGCAGGTGGTTGACCACCGCGTCGGTGACCTGGCGCGGCCGCGCCCCGTAGGTGCCGACGTTGAAGTAGGTCTCATCCGGCGGCACGTCGAACTGCTCGCGAATCCAGGTCCAGTAGTGAGCCGAGCCCGACGCGGGCCAGGGGGCCTGGGCGCGCGGCGCCGGCGTCGGCGGGGATTTTCCGGCCACGGGCAAGTTGAGCGCCGGCGACAGGCCGATGGCGGCAAAGGCACGAAAGAAATCACGTCGCTGCATGGAAGGCTCCCCTCGATGAGCTTTTGCTCGCGTTGACCGACCGGAAATTGCCACGCCGGAGCGCCGCAGCGAAGACTATTCAGCTTTCAAGCTGGGCTTCTTTGTCCAAGACGGCCCACGATTCCGGCGAGCACAGCCAAAGCTGCGGCAGCGCGTGCCGACTCGAGGATTTCGTGCCGGCTGTGATCGGCGAAGTGTGCGACATTTGCGTGCCGCGCGGCCCCGAATTGCCGCACAGGGGCTGGGCGCGCGCGCCCAACCTCAGACCAGGATGGTCTGCGCTGACTCAGCGAAAGAACTGCTCAAATTTATTGCGACTACACCTGACCGCTCGCGAGCATTTGACGCAGGCTCACAAAGTCGGTAGCTTTTTCCACGTCATGCGTCACCAGCCTGTTCGCTACGCTTCGCCGGCCACCGCAGCAATCTGCTGCTGTTGCGCGTGTATGCGCCCGTGGCGGCATGGTGACCTGCTCGACTCCGCGTAAACCGCGGAACCATCGAAGCCAGAGGGTATCCAGCCCGCCACCCACGAGGAGGCGGGCTTTTCTGTTTTTTGGCACTGGGAGAAGAAGAGATGGCAACGCAAAAGACATTTGATCTCGAGGCCGCGCGCAGAGAGCTAGCCGACGCGTCAGCGGCGCAAGTGTTGATCTGGGCCGACCGCTATTTTGGCGAGCGCGCCGCGATCGCCTCGAGCTTCGATGTGGGCGACGTGGTTCTCATCGACCTCGCAGCGAAGCTTGCGCCCAGGCTGCGCGTGTTCACGCTCGACACCGGCCGCCTGCCGCCGGAGACCTACGAGGTGATGGAGGCGGTGCAGCAGCGATACCGCATTCAGATCGAGAGCTGGTTCCCGGACCGTACCAGCGTCGAGCGACTGGAGCGCGAGAAAGGCTTCTTCTCCTTCCGCCAGAGCATCGCCGACCGCAGGGAGTGCTGCGGAATTCGCAAGGTCGAGCCGCTCTCGCGGGCGCTCGCGGGCAGAGAGGCCTGGATCACCGGCCTTCGGCGAGAGCAGGCCGCGACCCGCGCGGGTATGGAGGTGGTGGAAATCGACGGCGCGAACGGAGGGATGGTGAAGCTAAACCCTCTGGTCTCCTGGACGTCGACGCAGCTTTGGCAGTACGCGCGTGAGCGCTCGCTCCCGGTAAATGCTTTGCACGCGCAAGGCTATCCTTCGATCGGTTGCGCGCCGTGCACCCGAGCGGTGAAGCCCGGCGAGGACGTCCGCGCCGGCCGGTGGTGGTGGGAGTCGACCGAGCATAAGGAGTGCGGGCTCCACAGCGGAGCGCGCCGATGACCGCCTTGCCGCGCCTCTCCCACCTGCGCGAGCTGGAGGCGGAGAGCATCCAGATCATCCGCGAAGTCGCAGCGGTCTTCCAAAGGCCGGTGATGCTCTACAGCATCGGCAAGGACTCGCAGGTGCTGGTGCACCTCGCGCGCAAGGCGTTCTTCCCGGCGCCGCTCCCATTCCCGCTGCTTCACGTCGACACCACCTGGAAGTTCCGCGACATGTACGAGTTCCGGGACCGCTACGTCGTCGAGAACGGGCTGCGCCTGGTGGTCTACAAGAACGAGCTCGCACTGCGCGAGGGGATCAACCCCTTCGACCACACCAGCCAGAAGTACACCTTCGCGCTGAAGACCCAGGCGCTGCTGCAGGCCCTGGCGGAGGGCGGGTACGACGCAGCATTCGCCGGCGCCCGGCGCGACGAAGAGAAGTCGCGCGCGAAGGAGCGCATCTTTTCCTTCCGCGACAGGAACGGGCAATGGGAGCCTCGGCGGCAGCGCCCCGAGCTGTGGAACCTCTACAATGGCCGGATCGACAAGGGCGAGAGCATTCGCGTCTTCCCGCTCTCGAACTGGAGCGAGCTGGACGTCTGGCAGTACGTCCTGCGCGAGGCGCTCCCGGTGGTGCCGCTTTACTTCGCCAAGGAGCGGCCGGTGGTCGAGCGGGACGGTAATTTGATCGTGGTCGACGACCACCGCTTTCATTTCCGGCCCGGCGAAAAGCCGCGGGCCCGCCGCGTCCGCTTCCGCACGCTGGGATGCTACCCACTGAGCGGCGCGATCGACTCCGCCGCCACCACCGTGGCCGAGGTGCTCGGCGAGATATTGGCCACCCGCCACTCGGAACGCCAGGGACGAATGATCGACCACGACGAAGAAGGCTCGATGGAGAAGAAGAAGCGCGAGGGATACTTCTAATGGCAGCGATCGCCCAGGAGATCGAGACGGCGCTCGCCGTTCGCGAGGGCAAGGAGCTGGTCCGGGTGGTGGTGATCGGATCGGTCGATGACGGCAAGTCCACGCTGATCGGCCGCCTCCTCTACGAGACCGGCGCTGCGTACGCGGACCAGATTGCGCAGGTAAAGCGTGCGACCAAGAACGGGGATCCGATCGATTTTTCTCTCTTCACCGACGGCCTGCATGCCGAGCGCGAGCAGGGAATCACGATCGACGTCGCGTACCGCTATTTCGAGACGCCGCGGCGCAAGTTCATCCTCGCGGATACACCGGGGCACGCGCAGTACACCCGTAACATGGCGACCGGGGCTTCGACCGCGGACGCAGCGATCATCCTGGTCGACGCGCGACTCGGGGTGCTGGCCCAGAGCCGCCGCCACGCGACGATTGCGTCGCTGCTTGGCATCCCGCGGCTGGCGATCGCGATCAACAAGATGGACCTGGTCGCCTTTGACCCGGCGGTATATCAGCGGATCGTGGATGAGGTGCGCACCTTCACCGGGCAGCTCCGTTTCAAGAAGCTTTCCTTCTTCCCGGTCAGCGCGAAGCACGGCGACAACGTGGTTACCCGGAGTCAGCGGACGCCCTGGCACAAAGGCGGGACCATCCTCGACTACCTGGCGACCGTTGAGCTCGACCGCGAGCAGGAGAGCGCGGCCTTTCGATTCCCGGTGCAGACCGTGATCCGGGCGAGCCTCGACTATCGCGGGCTCGCAGGTCAGATCGCATCCGGGGTGGTGGCGGTGGGCGATGAGATCGTGGTGCTGCCCTCGGGCGTGCGCACCCGGATCCACGCGATCGATTCTTTCGACGGTCCGCTGGAGGTTGCGGCTGCCTCGCAGTCGGTGGTGCTGCGCCTCGCCGACGAGGTGGATGCGGGCCGCGGCGATCTCCTCGCACACCCGGAGGCCGCGCCCAAGGTTCGAATGGAATTCGAGGCGACGGTGGTGTGGCTCGCCGAGCGGGCGCTCGATACTTCGCGCCAATACCTTTTGAAGCACACCACGCGCCAGGTCCCCGCATGGGTGGAGGCGGTGCGATCCCGCCTCGACCCGGAAACGCTCGCGGAGCAGCCCGCGAACGCGCTCGTGCTGAACGACATCGGCAAAATCGCGGTGCGGTGCGCTCGGCCGTTGGTATGCGACTCGTACCTTGTCAACCGGGCGACAGGGGCGTTCATCCTGATTGACGCATTCACCAATGAAACAGTAGCGGCGGGAACGATCCTGGAAGTTGATCGACTGGAGGGGGAACGGACCGGCCGCGCCGTTGCCGGTCTAGTGGTCCTGGTGCAGCGAGATCGCGATTCCGAATTCTCCGCGTTCGCGGACGAGGTCGAGAATTTCGTGTCGCAGCGGGGTCAGATCGGCGCGGTGGTGCGCGCGCCGGAGGGGGCGCTCGCCTGCGCAGCGGCGGGCCTGGTGGCGATCTGTCCGGTGCGCGGCGAGGAGCGGGCGTCGCAGGTGCGCGCGGCGCTTTCCGCCTCTGGTGCGGCTGTGCTGTATGTCACGGCGGGCGGCGGCTGGACCGATGCGATGGAAGTGGCTCTGCGGGAGCTCGGGAGCGGCAGCTGAAGATCTCCGATTCCAGAAGCGATAAGCCCCTTCGAGCTCCGCACTGGTCGGAAGCAGCGTGGGAAAGCTCTTCCCAGGAGCCATCGTCGGCTTAGATACTATGAGTCGGGCCCCGTGCTCTCAACGGGCGTCGCCCAGCGACAGTCCAACGAGCTCGTCTTCGATTGCATTCGGCCCTCCTCCCAGGTTCTTCGTACGATCTCGCTCATTTTGGGGGAAGTGACCGACATTTAAGTGCCGCAAGGACCCAAATTGTCATACAGTTCGGGCCCGGCGGCTGTGCGTGGGGCCCACCGTGGGTCGATGCCACGCGCTCTGCGTAGCTTCAAGCACCTGGCGCCTTGTCTGTCGCTGGAGAGCCCATGGGATCAGGGAAGCGGCTGGCGGTCGTAACGCGTCTCCCCAAAGAGGCCCGGCGAGACTCAGGGTGCGGTGACTCGGAGGAGGGTGAGTCTTGCTTTGGGGACTCGCGGGCTCACAGACCCTTGCGCGGTGTACCGGGCGGCGTGAGATGCGCGCCTGCTTCTTTGCGATGGGCAAGGGCATCGCCGCCGGGCGCAACCTGGGCGTGGTGGACATGCGGCGCATCGCCCCGACGGTTGCGGCAATGCTCGGCGTGAGTCTGCCGAGCGCGAAAGAACCCAAGCTCAAGGTGGAACTGAATGACACGTTTTTGTAACGCCGGATCAGCTATCCGTGAGCTTGCCGGCCATGGTAGAGGTTGGGGGAATCATTCCAAAAGGGGGGTGCGTCATGAAACGAATGTTGGCAATTCCTCTCCTGATCGTAAATATGGCGGCTGTGCGCACGGCGGCGCGCCAAGAGAAAACCGAAGCTACGATTCTAGGCTCCAGTTTCCTGCCGGTCACCGACGGTCAAGGTGCCATCCGAATCAATTCCTTTGGCAACGCGGGGTTCGATCCTAGCCGTCTGGGGTTCAGCATCGGGGGTGTTGGGCACTTAGCCGAGTTCAACAACTATGTTTCCATCAATAATGGACGGGTCGAAATAACTGGGGAGAGTGGCTTGGGCTGGTCTGTGGTTAGCCCACTGGCAATTGACGGAGGTACCGCCACGAGCACAGTTCAAAGGCAGGACGCTCTCCAAATCAGGTTTACGCAGACCGTCAGGGACAATGGTGGCGGGCTCGTGGACTGGTTTGTCAGCGCGCAATTCACCAATTTAAGTGGTGCCGAATTAGACGTTTGTTACTTCCCTTACCTCGATTACGACCTCTTCGGAACCGAGCTCAACGACACGGCCACCTATAGCGCCGTGGACGACGATTTTGTCCGCCCGGCGGTACGCGTACGAAAGCTAGGTCGAGAGGAGGTCTTCGTATTTGTTGATTTGGACGGGTCTTCAACGGAGTGGCGAATCCGGCAGTGGACTTCTGATTCGTTTAGCGGCGAAGGCTGCATCACCCTGGATGACATGGTGACACCCTTTGGACCCGGGGACTTTACGTCTGCCTATAAATTCCCGATCGCTCTCGCTGCGGGCGAAGCAGTGACAATTGATCTGCGGTTGGGTCGTTTCCAATAAACACGGGCGTCCCCGAACAGCTTTAGCAAGAGGCGAGCTCGTCTCTTTCAGTACCAGGTCTGGGCGCCGTCGTAGGACACGAAAATGCTACTCCCGTCCGTCCCCGCGTAGACGATTCCCGGATCGACGGGATCGAGGGCCATACCGGTGACGCGGAGGTCTCCCAGGCCGGTATTCGCCGGCGACCAATGGTCTGCGCCATCAACGGTCTTGAACACACCGGCGGTGGTCGTCCCGGCGTAGAGCGTCCCTGTATCGAACGGGTTGATCAGGATGCTGATCACCGTGGGCTGCCCTAGCCCGTCGTTCATCGGCGACCAATCGTATCCGCCGTTGGTGCTCTTGAAAATCCCTGCTTGGTACGCGCCGGCATAGACGTCGTTCGTATCCGACGGGTCTATCGCAATGCTGTAGACAACGCGCTCGCCCAATCCGTTGTTCACCGGCGCCCAACTTCCTGCGCCGTCACTGGTCTTGAATGCGCCTCCGAAGCCTGTCCCGGCATAAATCACGTTTGTATTCACCGGGTCGATGCTGACCGTATACACCAGGCGATTGGCGAGCCCGGCACTTGCTTGCGCCCAGATCGAGCCTCCATCGGTGCTCTTGAACAGCGAGCCCCCTCCGAAAGAAATTCCCGCATAAATGGTCTGCGAATCTTTGGGATCGATGGCGATCGATTCCACCGAGCGGCCCTCGAGCCCGCTGGCGAGCCAATGCTCCCCGCCATCGATGCTTTTGAAGAAAGCGATCGGCGGAATGCCAGGTAGTCCGACGCCGGCGTAAATCGTGCTGGTGACGGATGGGTTGACGGCGATCGTGCGCACGGCAGGGCTGTCTCCCAGCTCAAAACCGGCGGAAGACCAATCGCCCCCTCTGTTGAGGCTCTTGAAGATGCCGCCACCCAGCCTGGTGCCCGCATAAATGATCTCCGGATTCGCCGGGTCGAGCGCGAGGCCGCGGATCAAGTAATTGGCCAACCCGGCGTTGCTGGGGAGCCAATGCTGCCCGCCATCGTTGCTCTTGAGCAGGCCTCCGTCCCTGAGTCTCCACGTGCCGGCAAAGAGGATGTTTGGGTCCGTCGCGTCTACGGCCAGCGTGAGGACAGGCCGCTGCTCCTGGCCGAGCCTTTCCCAGGCGTCTCCTGCATTCGTGCTCTTGAAAACGCCTCCAGAGGTCGCGGCAAAGAGGGTCTGTGGATCGGTCGGATCGAGGACCAGCCGGTTGACGCTGGGAGCTGATAGCCCCGTATTGATGGGAGACCACCGACTCCCGCCGTCGGTCGTCTTGAAAGCGCCCTCTCCATTGGTCCCTGCGTAAACGGTGAACGGATCGGCGGGGTCCACGACGACGCTCGCCGACCACCGATCGGACGGCAAGAAGCGCAGCAACGACCAGTTCTGGCCTGCGTCGGTGCTTTTGAAAACACCCCCGGAGGTACCGGCATAGATGATCTGCGAATCAGAAGGGGCCTATCGGAGCTCTGCCACAGGTGGCGTGCAAGGAGGCAAGATAAAGTCACTCGCGGCGATACGATTTGTGCGAGAACGAGTGGGTTGGGGCCGTGCGATTTGATGCGATCTTGTGAAAGCGCGACGTTCCGAGTGCGCTACGGACCTACGCTGAAGCTGCGGATGATCCAGTCTGTCCCGCCCCGGCCGTCGCGGACGACGACGTAGAGCGTGACGACCTCGGGGGACGCCGCGGTGGTGTAATCGGACTCGCGCTTGCCCACGCCCTGGAACGGTTCCTGCGAGCGGAAATCCTCGACCTTCCCCTGGCCGGTGGCAAACCAGCTGTAGACGAGCATTTCAGTCTGCGTTTGACCATTGGCATCGACGTAGGTTTCCACGCTTCCAGGCGCAAGCAAGGGCGTGAAGGTGACCTTGGT
>WNFF01011815.1_pt1 | contig 11465 bp, 9 predicted proteins | sample 5400441 | NCBI WGS metagenome assembly WNFF01 (sample SAMN13153345, study PRJNA577476) | soil metagenome | isolation source: 120 cm saprolite under Douglas fir tree site 2 hole 3 replicate 1 | place: USA:California | collected 2015-04-18
CTCTGCCCCAAAGGCGCCTCGCTCTACCAGGAGATCCTGAATAACCGCCGGCTGCTCAAGCCGCAGGTGCGCCGCCCTGGCTCCGACCATTGGGAGGACATCTCGTGGGAGAAGGCCTATGACGAGATCGCGCACCATATCAAGAAGACGCGCGACGAAACGTTCATTGAGACCGACGCCAACGGCAAGACCGTGAATCGCTGCGAAACCATCGCCTGGAACGGCGGCTGCACAGACACCAACGAATTCAACTATCTGGTCGTAAAGACCATGCGCAGCCTGGGGGTCTGCTACCTGGAAAACCAGGCCCGTGTTTGACACGGTCCGACGGTCTCCAGTTTGGGGCCCACATTCGGACGCGGCGCAATGACCAATGGCTGGGTTGACATCAAGAACACTGACATGATGTTGATCATGGGTGGCAATCCGGCTGAAAACCATCCTTGCGGTTTCAAATGGGTTGTGGAGGCGAAGAAGGTTCGCAACGCCAAGGTGATCGTGGTTGATCCACGCTTCCAGCGCACAGCCTCACAAGCCGACCTGTTCTGTCAGATCCGTGCAGGTTCAGATATTGCTTTCCTGTCGGGACTGCTGAACTACGCCATCCAGAACAACCGCTTTAACAAAGAATATCTGGGGAATTTCACCAACGCAGCGCTCATCGTGAAGAAGGGATTCAAGCTGCCGGAAGACGGCGTCTTTTCTGGCTTCGACGCGGCAGCGATGAAGTATGACGTTTCTTCCTGGAATTACGAAGAGGGCGGGAACGTGACGGGAACCGCTGCGGCAGCCATTGCTGCGGGCGACGGCCCGGCGACGGCCGATGCTGCTAAGACGGCGGCTCCTGGAAATCCTGCTTCGAACGGCTCGAAAGGTGCAGTCGGCGCAGCGCCGGCAGCTCCTGCGCTGCCTCCGAACACTGCTTACGACACGTCTCTTGAGCACCCGCGTTGCGTGTTCCAGCTTTTGAAGAAGCACGTCTCGCGGTATACGCCTGAGGTGGTAGAAAATATCACTGGCATCCCTGCTGAACAGTGCAAGAAAGCTTGGGACATGTACACCTCCGTTCGCAAAGACGGAGACATGAAGAAAGTCGCCACCATCATTTACGCGGTGGGTTGGACGCAGCATAGCTTCGGTACGCAGATTATTCGCACTGCGGCCATGATCCAGCTTTTAATGGGCAATGTGGGACGTGCTGGCGGCGGCGTGAACGCTCTTCGCGGTCACTCCAACATTCAAGGCGCAACCGACATGGCAGGCGTGTTCGACATCCTGCCCGGCTATCTCAAAGTGCCCACGCCGGCTGATACTGACTTCAATTCCTACATCACCCGCATCACTCCCAAGACTTCCAAGCCGAAAGAATGGGATTCGTTCAACTACTGGTCGAATACGCCCAAATTCGCTGTTTCATTCATGAAAGCGATGTACGGCGATGCGGCCAAAAAAGAAAACGACTGGGCTTTCCACTACCTGCCAAAGATTGACCGCAAGTACTCCTGGGTTGAGCAGTGGGACGCGATGTATCGCGGCAACGTGAAGGGCGTGCTGAGCTTTGGCATGAACGGCGTTGCCATTGGTCCGAACTCGCAGAAGAACATTGATGCCTTGAAAAAGGCCGAATGGCTGGTGGTGGGTGAAATCTATCCCGATGAAACCAGCAGCTTCTGGGAATCGCCAGGGATATCAGAAGACGATAAGAAGCAGATTAAAACTGAGGTTTACCGTCTTCCTTGCGCCGGCTTTGCTGAAAAGGACGGCACCTTCGTCAATTCGGCACGCTGGCTGCAGTGGAAGTGGGCGGCGGTACCGACGCCGGGCGATGCCAAGCTGGACCAGGAAATCATTGCTCGCATATTCTTTAAGGTAAGAGAGCTGTACCAGAAGGAAGGCGGCAAGTTCCCCGATGCCATCCTGAATGCCGCGTGGGCGTATACGAACCCGAATAACCCGTCGTTGGCTGAAGTGGCCAAGGAGATCAACGGCAAGGCCCTGGCTGACCTTCACGACGACAAGCAGACGCCAACAGACTGGAAGACTGGACAGCAACTGCCGGGCTTCGCCTGGCTGAAGGATGACGGCACCACCTCATGCGGCAACTGGCTGTATTGCGGATCGTGGCCGGACGCTGGCTCCAACACGCAGCGCCGTAACAACGACGATCCTTCAGGTCTGGGTATCCACCCGCAGTGGGGCTGGTCATGGCCAATGAACCGTCGCGTGCTCTACAATCGCGCGTCTTGCGCCCTCAACGGCAAACCCTGGGATCCAACCCGTAAACAGGTGTGGTGGAATGAAGCGGCGCAGAAGTGGGTGGGCAATGATGTCCCTGACTTTAAGGCAGACTCCAAACCGTCAGATCATATGGGACCGTTCATCATGAATCCGGAAGGCGTCGGACGCTTGTTCGTACCGCTGGCCGGTATGGCTGATGGGCCTTTCCCGGAGCATTACGAACCGATTGAGAGCCCGCTGGTGAACCCGCTTCACCCGAACCAGTCCAACAGTCCGGTGGTAAAGAAATACAAGACGGATATGGACAAGTACGGGACAACGCAGGGTGGCTACAACATCGTATGCACCACGTACCGCCTGACCGAGCACTACCACTACTGGACCAAGAACAACCCCATGAACATGCAGCTTGTTCCTGAGCCCTTCATCGAAATTCCAGCCGAACTGGCGGACGAGATGGGTCTCAAGGGCGGCGAGAAGATGAAAGTCAGCAGTGCCCGAAGCAGCTACTACGCCAAGGCCATGGTTACAAAGCGTATCAAACCGATGATGATCGGGGGCAAGAAGACCTATCAGATCGGAATACCGATTCACTGGGGATACAAAGGACTGGGCGACGGACGCGCTGAAGCCGATCGCGGCCCGCTCAACAACCTTTCACCCACGGTGATTGACCCTAACGCTTACACACCGGAATTCAAGGGATTTCTGGTGAAACTGGAAAAGGCCTAAGGAGCTGCCATGAGCAATGGATTGATGGAAATCAAACAGATCTCCGGCCATCGTGGCGGCACGCCGGGTAGCGGGGTTTCCCGCGACTACGACGTATGCAAGCTGGTGGATACCACCACTTGCATTGGCTGCAAGGCCTGCGAGGTCGCCTGTCTTGAATGGAACGGTTACGAGTTCCGCGAGACCACCTTCGACAATACTTACCAGACCATGCCGGACACGGCATGGAACTTCTGGAACCTGATCCGCTTCAATGAAGTCGTAAATGACGATAATTCCGTGAGCTGGCTGATGCGCAAGGACCAGTGCATGCACTGTGCTGATCCTGGCTGCCTGACTGCGTGCCCGGCTGACGGCGCCATCGTCCAGTCATTCAACATTCCCAAATTCAACTCGGCCACCAAGAAAGTTTACAAGTGCACGCTCTGCTCTGACCGGGTTGGAGCAGGCCTGGAGCCGGCTTGCATCAAGTCATGTCCAACGGGCTGCCTGCATTTTGGCAGTAAGGAAGACATGCTGGACCTGGCCAACAAGCGTTCTGCCCAATTGCAAGCGAACACTTCCTACAAAAACGCAGGCGTCTATGATCCCGATGGCGTGGGCGGTACGCACGTTATCTATGTGCTTCATGACAAAGACAATCCCGAGAAATACGGCGGTCTGCCCAAGAATCCAACAGTTCCTTTCTTCGTGAAGATGTGGAAAGGTCCTCTCAAGTGGTTGGGCGGTATCGCGATGGGTATGGGGATCGCCGCGGTCTTCGGTCACTACGTCCGTTACGGACCGAAGTCTGTGGATGAACATGTGGATGAAGGGAGACTACCGCGATGAGCAGCAATACCGTAGTTCGTCATGGCACCGATCTTCGTGGAGACGAGATTGTCCGCTACACCTTCGTGGAGCGCGTGTGCCACTGGATCGCGGGCTTCAGCTATCTTTATGTCCTCGCTACCGGTCTGGCGCTATTCACTCCCTATCTTTACTGGCTTGCTTATGTGCTAGGCGGTGGACCGACGATCCGTTTCTGGCACCCGTGGGTTGGTCTGGTGTTTGTCGCCAGCACCTTGTGGATGCATAAGCTGTGCAACTCCGGGCAGAAGCAATTTTACTGGATCATGTTCTATGGTGGTCTTTTGCTGCTCGTTACGGGCATTGTGATGTGGTTTCCGGAACTCATGCCGCGCAGCTTCCACTGGGTTCTGCCTATCGTAGTGTTCCTGCATTGCGTGGGTGCCCTGGCGACGATTGCCGGGTTCATCATTCACGTCTACATGGGCATCTTCTTTGTAAAGGGCGGTCTCCACGGAATCCTGTTTGGGCGGGTACCCGCCGCCTGGGTCAGGGCCCATCATCGTCTGTGGTATGAAAAAGTGATCAAAGAAGACCGGTCACGTGTTTCATCAACATCGATGAAGGGAGACCGGTGAAACCTTATTCGTACAAAAATCGGTTTACGAAAAACTGGGCTCTGTGCAGGACCACGATGTAGCGGTCCTGCTTCCTTTTTGTGGACCTCTTCTCTCCCTGATCAAGCAGACCGGATCGGCTCAGCTGAAACAAGCGGCAGAGTCCATGGCCAAGGTATCGCCAGAAGACTGGCAGGAACTGCTGTCCAGCGTATGGCAGCATGAAGCTGACGCTAACGAAGTGGCGCCGGAATATCTTCTGTTCACCAAGATACTACTCCAGCCTTATGCGGAATTCCTCGCGCACACGGCGTCCACCATTCCTGAAAACATTTTGTCACCGGTATGTCCCTTCTGCGGCGCCAAGCCTCAGGTGGCGGTGATGCGTCCGGAAGGTGATGGCGGCAAGCGATCACTGATTTGCTCCGTGTGTTCCACCGAGTGGAATTTCAGACGTTTGGTGTGCCCGGGCTGCGGTGAGGAGAAAAAGGAAAACCTGCCGGTCTTCATCGCCGAAGGCTTCGACTATGTGCGCATCGATGCCTGTGATAGCTGTAAGACGTATATCAAATCCATTGACATGACCAAGGATGGGCGTGCCGTTCCCGTCGTGGACGAGCTGGCAACCACGTCACTTAATCTGTGGGCACAAGAGAAGAATTACCAGAAATTCGAGCTTAATCTTTTCGGTGTCTAAATCCAGAGTTATTTAGTGCAGTAAAAATGCAAAGTGCCCAGCCAAAGCTGGGCATTTTTAGTTGCTCACGTTATTTTCCTAAAGGTTGCGGATTTCCCGCCGTGAACTTCACATACTTCACGCCCAGTAGCTGGCCGGTAGGATCGAAATCAAAGCTGAAATATGCATGACCCAGGAGCGCGCATGTCCGGCAGCCGTCTTTGATTGAATAGGGAATGACAAAGCGCTGATTCGAGTCGCCGAGAGTCATCATTTCCGGTGCAGTACCAGGAGCGCGTTCGGTATCGTCCAGCAGCAGACTGGCATGCGGGTGGCTTTGGCGCAGGGCAATGTACTGCGGATCCTTCTCCAACTGGCTTTCAGGCAGGAGGTCCGGATTGTCCACGTTGATGATGGAGGGAACTCCGTTCAGTAAAAGCCACGCATGTTTGGCTTCCGATGCAGCAGGGAAGTAAGCATAACCGAGATCAACCGAATCTACTGGGCGGAAATCCTGGAGCACCGCGACCACGCCATTGTTGTGTTCGGCAAACTGCTTCGTAAAACTGACGGCCTCATCCGGCGCACCCAACTCAGACATCTGCTTTGTAAAACACTGCGCATTTCCCGGGGCATTGGCACTGCACGCGTGATCGATTTGCGCCAGTTCATCGTGCGTGGGCTCCCACATGGCGGATTCACTGACAAGTTCATCTGTATCTTCACTGGCCTGCACTTCCATGAACACGACGTAGATCGCCGTGCAGATGATCAGAATCGCCATAGGAAATTTGAACTTGAGGAAACTCTTCATACGCATCCTCATTCCGTCGATTTCATTGCAGACATTCCCCATTGCTAAACCGGAAACTCAGCTTCCTGCAAAAACACAGGCTCAGAGAAAATGTTGCTAATCACAACCATACCAGCGCTGAGACAGCCTGACTGTAAAATGTCTGACTTTTACCATTCTTAACCCAGCGTACCTGACGGTAAATTCCGGGCAAATGAGTGGGAGTAACCGCCATCAGATTCAACATGAGTCAACTTCGTCAACGCCGGTCCCGTCCTGTCATCACAATCGCAGGTTTCGCCTTTCTTGGTTTTTGTCTTGTCTGCCTCGTTGTTGCCGAGACAAACACTCCGGGATCACAGCAAAATCCCATTATGGGAAAGCGAGCTTTTGCCGACTACACCCAGCAAAAGCCTGGCACTTTCAGAAAAATCACTCTGGCCGATCTGCCAGAGCCATACGCAAGCAAGTCTGTGGACAATGGTCCCGACGAATCTTCCCGGCCCGCGAATGCGTGGCCACAAGCTCTGCCCGGCTTCAAGGTGGTACTCTATGCGGAGTCTCTCGACTATCCTCGTCTGCTTCGCGTTGCACCCAATGGCGATCTGTTCCTTGCGGAAAGTCACACCGGAGAAGTTAAAGCTTTTCGCGGCGTGACCAAGGACGGCAAGGCGGAGCAGTCACAAGTGTTCGCCACCGGGTTGCGCCAGCCATTCGGCATCGCTTTCTACCCATCGGGGAAAGACCCGCAATGGATTTACGTCGGCAACACGGATTCAGTGGTTCGCTTTCCGTATCGAAATGGCGATCTCAAAGCGCGCGGTGCCAGCCAGAAAATCGCGGACCTCCCGGGTGGCGGACGTCTCCGTGGTGGAGGCCATTGGACGCGTGACATCGCGTTCTCCAAAGACGATAGGAAGATGTATGTCTCCGTTGGCTCGCGCTCCAATAATGACGATCCCGATACTCATCCGGAGGAAAAAGATCGCGCCGATATTCTAGAGTTCAATCCGGACGGATCCGCTATGCGTATTTACGCTTCAGGTCTGCGCAACGCGGTGGGGATTGCCGTTGATCCACTCACCGGAGAGCTGTGGGCATCCACGAATGAACGTGACGAACTTGGCGACAATCTGCCTCCTGATTACATCACGCGCGTCAAAGACGGTGGATTTTACGGGTGGCCGTGGTACTACATGGGAGGGCACCAGGACCCGAAGCATACAGGCAAGCACCCTGAGTTGAAGGACAAGGTCATCACGCCGGACGTGCTACTTCAGCCGCACTTCGCATCCTTGCAGATGACTTTCTACAATGGCCGGCAGTTTCCGGTGGAGTATCACGGAGATATCTTTGCGGCCGAACATGGGTCATGGAATCGAAGCCGTCGCAATGGCTACGAAGTCGTGCGTGTGCCTCTTAAGAATGGCAAGGCTGACGGAACCTATGAAGATTTTCTGACCGGCTTTGTCACGCCCGATGGCAGGGTCTGGGGCCGGCCCGTTGGAGTCGCGGTCGGAAATGATGGGGCCTTGTTTGTCAGCGATGACGTTTCCAAGAGCATATGGCGAGTCAGCTATGTGGGGCAATGAATCGTAGCGCGTCTTCGCCGCCGGTTGCTCGTGCCACATAACACCAAGAACATGCTTGTGCCCACGGTAGACTGCCGGAAGGACATGACCGTACACGTCTCAGGCTTAACAGAGATTTACACATCAGTTGTTTATAATGACGCGGAAACAAGAAAGCCAACAAGTCACCGGTTACGACTCGATGGGCCGGAGAGTTCACACCAATGAGGGGCAGCAGCTATTTCAGCGATACGGAATATTCTTCCAACTCCAGGCCAGGTTGATTCTCCACCGCGACTTGACAACACTATGAAGCGATGGCTGCCCGACCTTGCAGTCATTGCTGTCGCCCTGATCGTTTTCATCGGCTGCATCATTTCTCCCCCCAGTTTGATGGATGACGTTGATGCCGCCCATGGCCAGCTCGCCCGCAATATGTTGAAGATCGGAGACTGGGTGATTCCGCAACTCAACGGCGTGGCCTACATGGAGAAGGCGCCGCTGCCCTACTGGATGATCGCAGTCAGCTATGCCATCTTTGGCGTGCATGACTGGGCGGCAAGGCTTCCATTCGCTCTGGGCGCGGTTTTTCTGTGCTGGATTACCTTTCGCTATGGTCGTTGGGCATTTTCCGAAGAAGCCGGAATGTATGCCGGCCTCGCTCTGGCCACGTCAGTTGGACTTTTTCTGTTCACTAGGATTCTCATTCCTGACGTGCTGATGACGCTGTGCATTACGCTTTGTTTCTGGTCATTCCAGCGCGCGATGAATGATGACGGACGTGAACTGCATCCCCGGCGGTGGGCAGCTTTGATGGCCGTAAGCATGGCCATTGGCGTTTTGTTGAAGGGGTTGATCGCCGTGGTCATCCCAGTGGGTGGTCTGGTTTTGTATCTTCTTTTTACGCGGCAGCTTTTTCGGCGCGAGACCTGGAGGCGGATCCATCCGCTCAGTGGTCTGTTTATTTTCCTGGTGATCGCCGCGCCCTGGCACGTGATGGCGAGCCTGAGAATGCCACCCTATCTTGACTTCACCATGCACAGCGCGCCAGGTGAGTATCACGGGTTCTTCTGGTTTTACTTCATGAATGAACACGTGTTGCGGTTTCTGGGTCTGCGTTACCCACATGACTACAACACTGTTCCGCGCATGGCTTTCTGGTTGTTGAATCTGCTGTGGCTCTTTCCCTGGAGCTTTTATCTTATTGGAGCGGGCCAGTTCAGTTATCGGGCATTCGATCGAGCAGGGGACCGCGCCAGTCGCACGCGTCTGCTGGCCATCTGCTGGGCAGGGTTTCTGCTGCTGTTCTTTACCTTCTCAACCACGCAAGAGTATTACTCCATGCCCATCTATCCGGCACTGGCGCTTTTGCTGTCGTCCGCGATGGAGGCGCCCAATCGCTGGACGAAGCTGGCGACACGCGCCATCGCAGTTGTGGCATCCATCGGCGCGGCCATCGCGATGGTGATTCTTTACGCTGTTCGCAATGTGCAGGCCACTGGAGACATTTCGTCGGCGCTCCAGCAACATCCCAGCGCTTATACTCTATCTCTGGGGCACATGGGTGACCTCACTTTACGGTCTTTCGCTTACCTGCGGATGCCGCTGACGGTGGCATGTGCAGCCTTGCTTATCGGCGCGGCTGGTTGCTGGGCATGGTCCGGTCGCCGGTCTTTTTTTACCATTCTGGCCATGATGGTGCTATTCTTCCACGCCAGCCGAATGGCCCTGACGGTGTTCGATCCGTACCTGTCTTCGCGGCCACTGGCTCAAGCTTTGTTACAGGCGCCCAAAGGCCGATTGATTGTTGACGGAGCGTATTATCCGTTTTCATCGGTATTTTTTTACGCTGACCAGACGGCGCTTCTGCTGAACGGGCGAACCAACAACCTGGAATATGGTTCTTATGCTCCAGGAGCCCAGCAGATATTTATCCAGGATGATGTTTTCCTGGGTCTTTGGCGGGGTGGTTCGAGGTATTATCTGGTAGCAGACACAACACAGATAGAACATCTGAAACATCTGGCTGGCGCGGAAAACCTCTTTGAGATCGAAGCCGCTGGAGGCAAGTTTCTTTTCAGTAATCAACCGCTTAAGCCGGTTGAAGGGGTTCAACTTCGGGGGAGCATGCAGGGCCTATGGTAGTCGCCTCGGGATTGCTGTCACTGTTACTGGCAGGTTCGCTCGTTTACTGTGTGCTGGTAATTATCGGCGCCTACCGCTATCGCGCGGTGCAGCCGCCTGCATCAGACAGTAAACCCCCAATCAGCATCTTAAAACCGCTCTGCGGTCATGATGACAGTCTTGAAGACAATCTGCGCAGTTGCTTTGATCAGGTCTATCCCGAGTTCGAAATCATTATTGCGGTGCATACCGCCGGCGACCCGGCGGCGCCTGTAGCGGAGAAAGTCATCCGCGAATATGCCGGACGCGTCCGCGCACGGCTGATTATTACGGGTGAATCCACCATCCCCAACGCCAAGTCGTACAGTTTGAATCGCCTGGTTCGGGAGGCGAGGTTTGATCTCCTCCTGATGTCTGATAGTGACGTGTGGGTGGAGCCGGACCTGCTGGCAAGGGTCGCGCGTGAATTTCACAATCTGCAGGTCGGACTTGTCACATGTCCATATCTGGCCGTGGCTGGGAAGAGTATGTGGTCCCGCCTGGAGGCCATTGGGATGAATACTGAGCTTCTGGGCGGCGTGCTGGTTGCCCGTATGCTGGAAGGCATGCGGTTTGCGTTGGGATGCACCGTGGCCATCCGCCGCAATGTTCTCGATGCCATGGGCGGCTTCAGCTACCTGCAGGAGTTTCTGGCTGAAGACTTTGTCATAGGTCAACGCGCCGCCGAACTCGGCCATGAAGTAGTGCTCTCATCCTCGGTGATCCAGCACCGCATCGGCAGCCAAGGCATGATGAAAAATCTCAGTCACCGCCTGCGCTGGGCGCGCAGCACACGCCGTTCACGCCCAGCCGGGTATTGGGGACAACTGTTTACCTATCCTCTACCGCTGGCATTGCTTCTCTGGAGCGTGTGGCCGCCGGCATGGCCGGCTGTGCTGTTGACGCTGCTGGTTCGTTCGGCCGCAGCCGCTGCAACGGCAAACTATATCCTCAAAGACCCGCTGATCCGCAAAGAATGGTGGTTGCTACCGGTGCAGGATGTTTTAGGTTTCATTGTGTGGATGGGCGGTTTTCTGGGTGACACGATTGTATGGCGTGATCGCAAATGCACTGTTCTTCGTGACGGCCGTCTGCATGTAAACCCCTGAGGTTGCCAAACAGCTTCACATCTTCCCGCGACTCATGGCTCAGAAAATAAAAAAACCCCCAGCAGTTGCTGAGGGTTTTCGAGAAAGCCGTTCTACCAGGATTATTTGCTGGTGGAGCAGCTACTGGAAATCATCTTCACTTTCTTTACGTTGAAAGTGCTGGATGAGCCACCGGCTCCCGCGCCGGACGTGGAAGTGCTAGTGCTGGCGGAAGAAGACGGAGCAGTGGAAGAGGACCCCATTCCTGAGGCTGAATCAGAACCGCTGCCCGGAGTGCCCATCACACGCACTTGATGACCAACATGGTCACTCAGCTTTGAGGTGTCACCAGCCAACTGATAGGTCTTGCCACTGGCCGAGTCAGTCAGGGTGTAGCTACCGGAAGAGCCGGATAGGCATCCCTCGATGGAATTAGCAGAGCCTTCAGATTTGGTTGTTGTTTGCGTGCTCTGCGTTGTAGTGGTGGATTGAGTTGAATTGTCAGGCGTCTGGCTGGATGGGTAAGAGCTCGACGGCGAAGTGCTCGACGGCGAGGTGCTCGATGGTGACGTGCTCTGCGTTGAGCTGCTGCTGGGGCTTGCAGTCGACGGCGAGGTGCTCGTATTACCCGTCTGCGAGCTTTGCGATTGCGAGCTGCTTGTGTCCGGTGTTGTGGACTGCGATGGACCGCTCTGCGCAACCACCCACACCGACGACAGCAACAGAATTGCTGTGATCAGATAAGCCTTTCTCATTTACGTCCTCCTGGTACTTTCCGGCCTTGCTCTGGCCTTGAGT
>WNFF01019589.1_pt1 | contig 11465 bp, 15 predicted proteins | sample 5400441 | NCBI WGS metagenome assembly WNFF01 (sample SAMN13153345, study PRJNA577476) | soil metagenome | isolation source: 120 cm saprolite under Douglas fir tree site 2 hole 3 replicate 1 | place: USA:California | collected 2015-04-18
TGGTAGGATTTGTTGGCGAGCTGCTTGCCAGGAGGCGTACACCCTTTGGCATCGTGGGGGCCATGATTGTAGGCTTTATCGCCATTGTGCTGGTGGTGGGAGTCCTGCACTGGCACATTGATGGTGAGCCGTACCTGAATCAGGTACCGCTGATCACTTCTATCCTCGCAGCGGCGGTGCTCGTTGCTCTGTGGAGCGCTTTTGCGTATCGCCATGCCTATGGCTACTATTCGCGCAACTACTACCGGCGTGGCAGATATGCGCGCAAGCCTCGCCGTTACCGCTGGTTTTGATGGGTGAGATGGCGCTTCAAATTAATGTGGTTCCAGGCGCTTGGAAAGCAGGTACGCGCTGAAATCGGCTACGCTCTGCGCTTCTCCCTCGTCGAGCATGTTGACGATCTTTTTGACGGCGAGCCGGCGGGGTTGACCGGGGGTCGAGGGCAAAGTGAAACCGATGGCTTGTACTGCCTCTGGCTGGCGTTCACTGCGAATTTCTTCCGCCATCAGTTCCAGCAGGTCTGCCAGGTCGAGATCAAGCGCGCCGGCTATGCTTTCGAGCACTTTGGAGGATGGGTACTTCTGACCTCTCTCGATTTCACCGACATAAATTTCTGAAAGGCCGGCCTTGTCTCCAAGTTCCTTGATGGTGAGCCGGCGTTCCTGCCGTTCGCGTCGAATCACTCTCCCTATGATTTCCTGTAGATCTGCCATGTATGTTGTCCTTCCTGCCTACCTATGCTTATGGCATAGCTCCGCAAAACATATGCTGATAGCATATTTCTACTCTGTTAATATACGCTATTAGCATGATATATTCAAGGCAAGACGAATTTCAGAAGCTAAGGCAAGGTTCAATGGTGAAGAAGAGTCCTTAACAGTTTGAACAGTCACACTATGTCACCCTGAGCCCATGCGCTTCGCTCAGTGTAAACTCCGCGAAGGGTCTGTCGCGAAAGGCAGAGAGATGCTTCGCTGCGCTCAGGATGACAGGGCCGGACCTTGCTGTTAGTGAGGAACTGTCACGTGCAAGTGAACCATGCCTAAACGCATAAAGGAGGAATTTTTATGATGGCATTTCATACGGGAAACCACTTGTCGGAGCAAAAGGATGTCCATAGTAGCGTACATGTACCCATGGTCTATGAGCGAGTACCTGTTGAGCCTGTGCGCTGGGAATACCGCGTGCTGACGGTTGATGCACGAGAAGAGGATTTGCCTGACGCGGTCCGGCTGAATGAACTTGGCGCCGAGGGCTGGTTGTTGGTCGGAGTGCTGGACCAGAGGGCGACTGGAAGAAGTTCGATAGACAATGAAAATGAGTGGACGCGCGCCTCGATCAATCGATTGGTGGACGAGGGAGTGAGCGGAAGGAGTTCGCTCGTACACTACTACTTTGTAAGACAAAGGAGTGAGTGAATACTATGCGCGTTGCTCTCATCTCTGATATCCATGGCAATTGCGTAGCCCTTGAGGCTGTCCTCGCTGATATTGAAAGGGCAGGTGTGGACCAGGTTGTGTGCCTGGGTGATGTGGCTGCGACAGGCCCGCAACCGCATGCTGTGGTTGAACGATTGCAGGCTACAGGCTGTCCTGTTGTGATGGGAAATGCTGACGCATGGCTGCTGAACCCGCAGCTGTCGGAAACAGAAGATGAAGCAACTCGCCAGATCGAGGAGATTGACCTGTGGTGCGCTGCGCAACTCTCTGAGAACGACCTGGCATATATACGTGCCTTTCAACCAACTGTTGGAGTGTCATTAGATCATAGTACAAAGCTGCTCTGCTTTCATGGGTCTCCACGGTCTAACACTGAAGTTATCGAAACGACTACACCTGAGGATGCACTGGCAGAGATGTTTTCGGGTTATTCTGCCCTGGTGATGGTGGGTGGACATACCCACGTGCAGATGCTTCGCCGCTATGGAGAGGCGTTCATACTGAATCCGGGGAGTGTAGGGCTGCCCTTTGAGCGGAAGAGACTTTCTGAAGATGTCTACAACCCGCCGTGGGCAGAATATGCATTGGTTGGTTGGGAAAGTGCCAGTCTAAGCATCCAATTAAAACGAGTGCCCCTGGATATTACTGCAGTTACGAGAGCTGCCCTGGAAAGTGGTATGCCTCATGCAGAAGTGTGGGTGAAGGACTGGCGGAGAGAATGATGAGCAATTCAATTGAGAAAAGGAGATTTCAGATGTCATCGAGTTTAGTTGTACCAACTGTCATAGAGACGACGGGGCGCGGTGAACGAGCCTACGACATATATTCACGCCTCTTGAGAGAGCGAATTGTCATGATTAACGGCCCGATTGAGGAGGCGCTGAGTAACCTGGTAGTGGCGCAGTTGCTATTCCTGGCTGCTGAGAGCAGCGAGCGGGAGATTAACCTGTACATCACTTCGCCCGGCGGTGTAGTGAATGCGGGATTGGCGATCTATGATACGATGCGCCACATGCCTTGCCCAATCGGGACGACCTGCGTTGGCTATGCAGCGAGCTTTGGGACCATACTGCTGATGGCCGGTGATCCTGGACGGCGCCGGGCGCTGCCACATGCTCGTATTCATATACACCAGCCGCTCATTCAAGGTGGCGGGATCGCTGGCCAGGCGACGGACATTGATATCCAGGCCCGCGAAATTTTGCATACGCGTGATGTGCTCAACGAGATCATCCACCATCATACGGGACAGTCTCTGGAGCGTATCAAACGTGATACTGAACGGGACTTTTTTATGAGCGCTGCGGAGGCTGTAGAGTACGGGATTATCGATGATGTGCTGCAGCTAGCTGAGAAGTAAGCAGGAGGGTGTCAGAGTCGTTCAATCGTTACCATATCCAATTCGAACCACTGCGGCCCACTCGCTACAGTTCCGAAGCGAAGTGAGCCGCGTGGCGTAGCGACGGCATATTGATTATCGAGCCACGCTACAAAGCCAAGAGGCCGGGTTGGCGGTTGTGGCGTGCGTAGAACCAATTTGTCATCGACCCAGAAGCTGGCTTCGCCAGGCCGCCATTCCAGTGTATAGTCATGCCAGCCTGTCATTTCGACTTCGAGCAGGGATTCGTAGGCTCCTGCTAGCCTTTGCAGCCAGCGAGCTGCAGGGCGCGTTTCATTCGTTAATAAGCCGAAGGCGGTTGTCAATGCAAGTGGAATAGTGGCGGCAAGGGCGCCCGGGCGTATGCTGTGTACGACCTGCGCTTTCCAACCCCAGCCCGGGACACCAGGCACGAGTGCCATATTGGAGGGTGGTGAGGCATAGAAGAACCAGATAGCTTCTGGCAGCATGAGGATATCTCCGCGTGGCGAGAATGGATAATTCCAGAAGCCGAAGCCAGCAGTGCCGCATAGGATGGCTGTATCTTCCCCGCTGCTGGCGGTTGCAGCAGGCGATGATGAACGGGCGCGTACCTGCATGCGCAGTGGCGGTCGCCAGGGATAGGCGGCCCTACGCAGGTTGTCGTAGTCGTCGATTTGTGCGTCGGTGTACTGTCCTTGCCGGGCGCTCTCAAATGCCATGCGCAAGGTAGAGTGGGCGAGATGGAGTGTGCCGCCTCCGATACAAGTTTCTGTCCAGCGTTGGTCGAGTAGGCCGGTGAAGTCATCAAACATAAATTGCAGTATCCTCAATTGCAGTATCCTCAAAGCGGATCGGCCTAGCCCCCTCTCCATCAAAGATGGAGAGGGGGCTAGGCCACACAACTCCACACGCCCTTCGCAGGAGACACTCTACACCGGGTTACCGAAAAGGTCAAGTGATTTTGCATTGAGAGCAGCAGCTAACCACCAATGATAATTATTTGGCGAGATTATCCCCTGATCTCGCGGTACAGCGCCACGGTAAGCATAACCAGCACGGCTACTACCAGGATTACTCCTGTTGCCACACGTAGCGGGGCCAGGGCTCCCACATAGCTAATGAGGGCGAGCACGAGCATGGTGATAATTACGCCGATCAGGATCGTCATGTCGCCCACGAAAAAATTGTAGATGGCTTTGATTACTTTCATGGGCGAACCTCCTCTTGCGCTGGAGTGGTGATCGAGGCGTTGGATGCACTTGTCATGGCTAGCTGGCGTCGTTTGTACTGCTTGAGCCAGCTAACAAGAGCGTAGGATGCCAGCAGGTATATTGCTATCAGGATGGGTATGAAGGCATCGGATAGCGGCCACGCAAAACCGAATCCCTCCGCAGCCCAGAATGTACCAAAGGAGGTAAGCATGGTGCCCACAATAAACTTGAGTGTATTCTCGGGTACCCTGGTAAGTGGCGCCTGGATAATCGCGCCTGCATGAAGGCAACCTCCAACCCTTCGAGCAGGACAGCTTTGTAGGACAGAACTACACCAAATGGCTGGAAGCGTGGTGCGATTGTCTCCCCCCGCGCGCGTATTTCTGCCATCCTTTCTTCAAAGATGGCTTCCTCGTCGTGGAGCGCTTTGAGACCACTATAGCGAAGGATGGCTTTTTTGAGCCATTTCAAGCCGAAAAGAATCAGAATGATACCGACTGCGAGGCGAAAATCGTTGATAGGTACCCATTTGACCAGCGCCACTCCGAGTGTGGCAACAATCACTGCGAGCGTAGCTGCGGCAGCGAATGCTCCCAGCAGCGAACTGCGCCAGTTGATAGTTACACCGACCACCAGTACAATGGTGAATGCCTCCACGAATTCAACTGCGGAAGCGAGGAATGCTGCCGTGGCAATTGCCCATTGCATGCAACTTTTCTCCTATTCAGGTGTATGGAGATATCTTGTGAGTGGCCCAGGCACAGTCCTCTCGCGACAGTGCATAGCCATTTCTTACCTAATTGTAACACATGGCCGGGTCTGCTTGCTGATTCGCAGTGTAGTTGTTGGCGCCGTGGCTGGACGCTGCCATTATTCCAAGTTCCTGAAATAACGGTGTGCGCGCTAGTGCTTGTGTGCCACAATCTGTAGCCAGTTGCGCGGCGTCTCGGTTATACCCAATTCCTGGCCTACCTCGTAAACAGCAGTTTCAAGGGCAGCCGCTCCTAACGGCAGTGGTACGCCCGGTAAAGCCCCCTCGATGAAGAGCCAGTACTGGCCGAGGTCTCGCCAGGCATCCACCGTGATATTGCCGCATTCCCGGGCCGTTTCAACAGGGCTGAAGCCGCTCTGCTTCAGCAAGTCGACATACTCTTCAGCGGTGAGCCATTGCCTGGCCATTGCTTTGGCCTCGCGCGACAACTGCACCTCGGGGTGCTCTTTGCGCAAAAGCCTGACTGCGCGAGTCGTCCAGAGTCGATAGAAGCGTTCGGTGCCTTCAACGTATGTGCCGTGGTAGAAGCCGCTGTTACAGGCAAATATTCCCCCTGGCCCGAGAATGCTGGCCATGACACGAAATGCAGAAAGCTTATCGGGAAGGAGATGAATCGCGTTACAGAAGAAAGCGGCATCCGCATTATGGATAAGATGCGGGAGGTCGGTTGCATCTCCCTGGATGAAATCGACTTTCACTCCTTTTCTTTCTAGCGGCATCTCTTCCATACCCTTTTGCGCCCGGCGCAGTGCTTCGGCTGAGGGATCGACGCCGATAAGATGTGCCCGGTGTCCCTGGCATGCTATCTCCTGGGCGATAAGGCGCGTGACAGCTCCAGTTCCACAGGCCATGTCTACGATGGTCAAGGTGGCATTATGGGGACGTGTAGCAAGGGAGGCGAGCGCGTACCGGACAAGCGAGCAATTGATTGCCGCATAGAATGCATGCGCCGCGAACGCCTCAAAGGTAAATTGGTTGGTTTCTTCCGTTTCAATCAAAGTCATGGGTGCAGTCTCCTTTAAGATCACCAGTATTATGGTTTTAGAGAGGAACTGCATCCAATTTGTTTCACTGCTAGATGTGCATCGTCATCCCACCATCAACACCGAGTATCTGACCTGTGATATAAGAGGCTTCGGGCGAACAGAGGAAATTGATGGCCGCTGCAATCTCTTCGGGGGTGCCAAAACGACCTAGAGGGGTGACATCAAGCAAGAACTTGCGCTGTTCCTCTGTTAGGATAGAAGTGAGTTCTGTAGGAATAAAGCCAGGAGCAATGGCGTTGGCGGTGATATTGCGGCTTGCTATTTCCCTGGCGGTACTGATGGTAAAGGCAACGATGGCGGCCTTGGAGGCGCTGTAGTTGGCCTGCCCTGCATTTCCTAGCAAGCCGGCGGGTGAAGAGATATTGACGATGCGCCCCCAACGAGCCCTTATCATGCCACGCAGCGCGGCCTTTGTGCAAAGAAATGTGGAGCGCAAATTCGTATTGAGGACATGCTCAAAATCGGCGAGCGACATCTGTATAATCAGTTTATCGCGGGTGGTACCCGCGTTGTTCACCAGGATTGCTATAGGGCCAAGCGCCTCGTTTGCTCCGGCGAAGAGGCGTGAGACATCTTCTTCCTGGCTTACATCGGCCTGGATGGCTATACAACGCCTGCCCATGTCTTCAATGTGCGCCTTTACCTCGGCTGCGGCGTTTGCATTGCTGCGATAGTTGATGACAATATCGGCTCCAGATTGTGCCAGGCGTATGGCTGTTGCCCGGCCTATGCCCTGGCTGCTACCTGTGATGAGTGCTAGTTTGCCTGCAAGTGGCAATGGCTGTTCCGTCATACGATACCTCTTTGCTTATGATTGCTGTCCACTCCACCTCACCTTTTGGAGGTAGTATAGCACATTTGTTTTTGTTGTACGCTTTGTTCTCCACCCTCGCCCACGTGCTGGATAAATCCGCACTCTACGGGAATTGATATAGACGATGCTGCTGGAAGGTCATATAATACAGTATCAATAGTTGCAATTGTGGCCCCATGGTGGTCTGTACATTGTAGAACTCATCAGATAGCAATTTAAAGGATTTGCAATATATGCCTCAATATAATCATCCGTCTCCAACATCGTTTTTACTTGATGATCAGAAACGGCAACTGATCTTGACCTGGAGTGATGAGCACGAAAGTATGCATAGCTGGGAGGCCTTGCGTTGGGCCTGCCCCTGCGCCTGGTGTGCGGGCGAGGGGGGAATGCCGGGTATGTTACAGAATAAAAAGAGCCTGAGCATCGAGGAGACGACGCTGGTTGATGTACAGCCGGTGGGTCGCTATGGACTAACGCCTATCTGGGAAGATGGGCACAAAACAGGTATCTATACCTACGAGAAATTGCGTGCCAGTTGCGAATGTGATGAATGCCGCGCAAGAAAACTGTAGCCCTCTCCCATTATGTGTTAACAAGTTCCACTCAAGCCGTTATATGTGATGAACGGTGTTATATACGTCACCGTTATCTGGATGGGGTAGTCCAGGGAAAGACACACTAATAACGGAGGAATGTATGTCAACGAATGGAGCCGGCGCTCAAATTCACACGCGTCGTCGCAGCCTGGCTGTTTCGAGCCTGGCGGTGCGCATTCTTATCGCGTTTATCGTCAGCTGGATCATTGTGCTGGCGTTTTTTATTTCTGGCGCAATCTCTCACTAAGTATTTTCTCGATTTTGCTCGTCCACTAAGGTACTCATGCCTAATAGTAGGCGAAGTGATGCGGGTCTATGAAGCCACCGCTCTCGGGCTTGATTTCTGAGAGGTCAGGCTGATTGACCCAGTGTTTCATGGATGAGACGCCGCGTGATTGGTAGTTCGCGCAGGTACGTAGGTAGGTGAGGGATGATTGCGCGCATGCTTCGTGCTGACAGGTCGAATATGTGCTGGCGCAGCATATCCCATTCCAGGCCGTAGATCTCGCGAACAGGTTGGGGCAAAAGGGCGCAGGTTAACTGCAGGTGAAGGTGCATAAGTGGGCGATAAATGGCAGGGATGGGCGGGAAGAGCACCTGGCGCGCCAATTGCCTGGCCTGTGGGGTAGCAGCCAGGCGATTACTGTGGACCATGTCGTTGACGTATTGCTGCAGGTCATTCACGGTCCTGGGCATGTTTTCTGGCTGCAGGCCCAGTAGACATGCTACTCCTTTCGATTCTTGATAGTATGCTTCTTGCTCGGCGGTAGTGAGTGGACCGACGAATAGAGGGTAACAGAGTAACAGGGTGTCAATCAAGGTGGCATGCACCCAGAGCAAGAGTTCCTGGTTGCGCGCGTCGTAGCATGTTCCCCTGTCGAAGGCTCCAGCATCTATAGGCAGCGTGCCGTGCACATGGAAATGCAAGCGATTGATTGTGCGCGCGGCCTTGTGTGCTTTTTCGGCGGAACCAAAGGTGAGCAGCTCCCCAAGGACAAAGGTACGTTCTGCCCGGCCAAGGGGATCGGTCATGTAGGAGCTGTGCGCACTAACACCCATTGCAACAAGAGGGTGTGCCAATTGCATTAATACTGCGCGGCTGCCTCCCAGCATAATGACAGCTTCGCGCCCGATCTTCCAGGTAACACTTCCTGGGCCATAATAGCCAAAGTTCTGCGATGGTTTCACTCCTGTGACCTCAGTACTTCCTATTGTTCTGCCAGTCTTTTTAACCTCCTGTGGTAGGCTTCGCCTGCCATGATTTCTGCTTTGTCAGGATCATCCTTATATAGCTGTAATGCGAACGCGATATCGGGATTGGGAGCCAGGGTAAGATCGCGGCGGTCTTCCGTCACGGCCTGGAGAATCTCGGATGCCACCTGGCCAGGGGTGAGAAGCACTTGCAGATTCAGCAATTGCGAGTCAGTGCCCTCTTGACGGATCATGGGTGTATCGACCCAGGCAGGATAGACGGTGGTGATGCCGATGCCTGTCCCTTGCAGTTCTGCTCGCAGCGCGGATGCGAACCCTCGCACTGCCCACTTGGTCGCGCAGTAAGCAGTGAGAGAGGGAACGCCCAGTTTACCGGCGACAGAACTGATGAATACGAAGTGACCTGACTGCTGCTGGCGCATGGTGGGCAGCGCCGCCTGTGCGCAGTGATAGGTCCCCATGAAATTGATATTCATTATGGTTTGCATAGCGCTTGCTGTGTATGTATCGATTGGCCCACCATTTCCTATGCCCGCGCTTGTAACGACAAGATCAATGCGTCCACATGTGACGAACGCTTGCCGCATCAGCTCCCAGACCTGTGATTCACTGGTGACGTCTGTGGGTATGGCCAGGATTTGACCGGGTGCTTCGGGGCTGTGCTGGCGCATTTGTTCCTTTGCCTGTAGGAGACCCGGGCTGTTGATGTCTGCCAGGACGACGTGTGCACCTCTGGCGCGGAGGGCCTGGGCGGTGGCCAGCCCGATGCCGCTTGCCCCGCCAGTAATGACTACGGCTGCTCCATCGAAGTTCGTCAATGCCATGCGTACTGCTCCTCTCGCAAACAATCAGGAGGGATGAAGTTCACCTGTATAGTTTGATCTTACCCCGCTATGAAGATGGGTGTCAAATTGTAATCTTGCAGAGGTTCCAGCAAGAATTGAGGTTGGCGGCCAGGGCGGGGGCAAGGGATCAGGGCGGGGGCAAGCCCGGCCCCTACCATATACGGCTTCGCTTTTCCTGGCATTAGGATGTGTTATGGTGATAGTAGCCGCCGATTGTTGGGAGAACCTCTAGCGGAAAAACTTGCCATTGGGGCAGGGATTATGGCTCATCCACCCTTTGTATTTATGCCAGCGAAGTGATTCCTTGTTTTCTCAGCATATGATATACTCAGGCTCAACTTGAGTAAAAGATAAGGGACAGGTTTGCTTTTTGAATAAGTAGGTATTAGTCAGGAGAGGTTATGAGCAAAGACCTCCAGCCGTAATTGAGTACCATGTAAGCCAGAGCCTGAAAGAGCTTTTTCCTGAGAAGGCATGTATTGAAATAGAGGGTGGATATTTTGATGTAGAGAGTTATGCAAATGCTCAGCATTGCCTCCTCACACAAAAGACCTTTATCCACAATCAGATGATGACCTATTGGCTCGAGCCTGGCCCAGAGGTAATGCACCATGGTGGCCCTGGCCCAGAGGTAATGCACCGTGGTGGCGCAATATTGCGTACGCACCGTGGTCGTCAAAGTGAGGAACCAGTGAAGCCAGAACAAGAAACAAGGGACAGGGCTAAGAATGCCTGGCTTGAAGTGCAATGGCAAGGAGCCACTCTTGACGTACTTTGTCTGAACAGGGGCAGCTACTGGATACTGGCCGACACTCAGGAGATTGCGCGGGCCTTCTTTGTCGCTGTTTGCAAATGGAATACTGAGTTACATGGCGAAGTGCTCGTGTTTAATGGTGGGTGGTACAAAGATGAAAACCTCTTTCAGGATATTCAAGGGGCAACGTTTGACAACCTGATTCTGCGTGGCAACCTCAAGCAGGAGATTCGTGACGACCTGGTGCAATTCTTCGCCTCGCGTGCTCTTTATGATGAGTATGGTATTCCCTGGAAACGCGGTATTCTCTTTATCGGACCACCAGGAAACGGGAAAACGCATACGGTCAAGGCACTGATTAATTCAATGGAACAACCCTGTCTTTACATCAAATCTCTGAACGGTATCCAGCAGGTCTTTGACCGCGCACGCAGAACATCTCCCTGTATCCTCGTGATAGAAGACCTGGACTTGCAATTACACCCGCAGATGCGCTCGGCTTTCCTCAATGAGTTAGATGGCTTTGCAGCTAACATTGGTATTGTTACCCTTGCTACCACGAATCATCCTGAACGGTTGGACCCCGGAATCCTTGACCGTCCCAGTCGCTTTGATCGTAAGTATCACTTTGAGCTTCCAGATGTCCCAGAGCGCTCTAGCTACATTGCTCTGTGGAATGCATCCTTAAAACCGGCATTGCAACTCTCTCCTGAAGGCATCAGCAAGATGAGTGAGCTTACCGCAGATTTCTCGTTTGCTTACCTGAAGGAACTTTTCCTTTCATCGATGATGCAATGGATAGCCACGCCAGGGCAGAGTACAATGGAACAGGTGATGACTGGCAAGGTTGCAACTTTACGCGAGCAGATGGTAAGTGCGTCTACCCTTGATGATGACGAAACTGAGAGTGCGCAATTCGGACCTATGAGGAGGTTCAGAGGCCCCCAATGAGATGACGTTTCTTCTATCAACTCTTCACCAACGGTAGCGCATGGTTTGGTGTATATCTGCTCTGGCATGGGAGGGTTGGCCGCGTTCGATGCAACAACCGGTCATGTCCCTGGATCACTCCTGCTACAGCAGCCAGTTCTGGCTCCTCACCGGCTGTTGCTAACGGCGTCGTCTACCTCGCGGAAGACCGCGTGTACGCCTTCGATGCAGCGACTGGTGATCAGCGCTGGGTTTCCGGCTCTATTGGCGCGTACAACTCCGACTCGCCAGTGGTAGCTAACGGGGTAGTGTATGGCTGTTCAGCAGGCAATAACAGCGTCTATGCGCTCGATGCCGCCACCGGTCGCCCGCTCTGGGCCTCTCCGCCCGCGAACAACCAGATTTTCACGACGCCAGCAGTGGCGGACGGGGTAGTGTATATTGCCTCAGAAGATGGGGCGTTGTACGCATTCTATCTGCCCG